>Ga0194135_10000031_pt1 | contig 81106 bp, 97 predicted proteins | sample LitLau_LLRF_2013_FD_134024 | JGI IMG/M metagenome (GOLD analysis project Ga0194135, IMG submission 134024) | Freshwater sediment microbial communities in response to fracking from North America - Little Laurel Run_MetaG_LLRF_2013 (version 2) | ecosystem: Environmental > Aquatic > Freshwater >...
AGCTAACCTTCTTTTAATTGTTCTAGTAGGAATGAAGCAATAATAACTTTTATTCTTTACTACACAATTTTGTTTGTTCCAATAAAACATACAATAGTAACCTCCTGTATGTTCATTTAGAATTTTATTTTTAATCTCACCTTCGCTTTTATTGTATAAGTCATAATTAAACTTGAGATTTTTAAAGTTTATTTTATGCTTTTTTATTCTAATTATACCAAGTCTATAAGGCATCTTAAAAAAGAAACCATCTATAAGTTCATCTACTAACATTTTATTAGCGTCTTCACATATACTTCTATATGTTGTATAATCTACATTATACTTTGATGTCTCTAATAAGTCTTTACTGTAGTAAATGTAACTCTGTTTAAGAGTTAGTACATTCTGTAATTTATTTTTACCTCTCTTCACTTTGTTGTAAAGGTCTTGTTTTGCTAGTATCATTATTTTTTATTTCATCACTAGCATCATTAATATTATCTGGAATCATCTGTAAGAAGAATGTAAGTTCTTTACTTACTATCATATCAGTTAAAGCTTTAGCCATATAATCACTCATAGGATAAGGATCTGTACTAATATCATAACAAGGAGTTCCAGCATTCTTATACTTTGAAACCTCTCTAGGATCAGCAAATATACCTTCTACATTGATATATTTAATGTTCTTAGGATAATTTACTATATATAAATAACCATTTCTAAGATAACACATAGGAAGACTAGAACCATATTTAGATTGTAGATTCCATTTAGATTGTGCCTTAGAAGTAAAGTCTATGTTAGAGACTTTATCTAATCCTCCAACATAGACTATTGCATCTTTATTACTAAGTTCTATTAACTTAGGAATTGGATTTGTAGTTCTTAAAACTAATCTATTACTTATAAGTCCAGGTATTTCACTTGCATCTATTTTAGTTAAAGGTACTTGACCTAAATCCTGTATTACATTAGAAGATATAGGACGTTTCTTATCAACATCTTGTTTAATAAGAACAGCTCTAGTGTAGTTAATAATAAATTCAAGTTGCCTATCAGTTATTTTAACATCATCAGATCTATTATCTCTAATTAAGTTACGTAGATTATATACTAAATGTGGAAGTGTTAGAATAAATGGATTACTCATTAATTAGACTGTTTTCTGTACAAACATTTTAATTGCTTTTAAGATGATTTCTGTTTCTTCAAGTTCATAAGCTCCTCTTTTCTGAGCAACTTTAACTGCATTAACAAGTACTTGTAAAGCATGATTTTGAGTAAACTCTTCTTCAACTTTAGCTACTTCATCTTTAACTTCAGCCTCTACTTGGCTTACTACTTTTTCTACTTTTTCTTTAATAGTTGACATATTATTTATTTAATTGTTATTACTACTCCTGCACTAAATCCAAATCTAACATTCTTACCTTGCATATCTGAATTTAATCCTACTCCAATTGCTGGAGCTATTATTAATCTTGGTTTATTTATAACTGTATTTACACTTGTAAGTCCAGTAACACTTTCATCTTTATTAGCAGATGTAGCATATGTAGTTAATGTACTACCTTTTAAAAATCCATTAGACTTTAATGTAGTTGTTAAGTCTATTTCATCTCTAGTTTTAATATTCCATTTAGATGTTCCTGAATCTACTTTAATAGATGCGTCATACCACTTTGTACTAATAGAATCTTTAAACCTGATTCCTTTATATACTGTATCAACCTTATGAGAATAATCACTATTACTATTTGTATTAACTACAGATATTGATTGTATCTTATGATCTTTTTTTAAACTGTCTATGATGACACTATCTTGTTTACTCTTACCTGTAAGTACTTGAATAAGTTGATCTTTATCACCAACTAAAGTACTTTTATAAGCTCCTAAATTTCCTAACTTAGTCTTATAACTATGTAGAGTATCTGTAGAAGCTTTTAATAATTCTGTTGTTACTTTATTCTTTTCTCCTTCTCTAACTAAAAGAAAAGAAGTTATTGTTAGTAAAGTAATAAGAGCTATAGTAAACCAATTAATCTTTATATTCATACTGCAAAGATAAATAAATTATTTGATTTATCCAAATATTATGGATTATTTGTAGGAGGAGTATTATTAGCTTTAGCTGCAATAGAATTATCTAATGAAGTTAATCCAAAGAAAGCTGCTGTTAATCCTGCTAAAGTAAACATAATATCATGATCAGGTGATTTAATAACATATGCATATGATAATGTTGAAAGTAAACAGATAAATCCTGCTACCCTTTTACTAGAGAAAGTCATATTGTCTGCTCCAGTAGTAATGTCTGTAAATAATTTTTTAATAAAGTCTTTCATGTTTAAACAAATGCGATTTTAATACCATATATAAGAATTGTTGCTCCTCCTCCTGTTGATGTTTGTAGTAACAAAATAGCAGAATAAGAAGGAATAGAAATTGTTCCATTTTTACTATTACCAAACATATCAGTCCAAGTACCTGTTAAGGTTTGTATAGGAGTAGAAGGATTGGTAACAAATAGTTCAGCATTACCTAAGTTAGTAGGAGTAATATTACTTCCTCCATCATACCCATAAGTAGATTGCCAAGTAGATAAACTAAATAAGTGATCTGTAGTATAGTGAGATACAATATCATTTGTTTCTCCAGATGGTCTACAGTAAGCATTATTATTTATAGTACCTATTGAAGTAGCTAAGTCAACAGTAATGTTTGTATAATTAGCCAAGAAATATATTAGTTGTCCACTTTTAGCAAATAAAACATTTCCAGTAATAGTCATATTATTAGGTTTAGTACCTGCATTATCTTGCATATAAACCTGAGTATAACCATTATTATAAAATATATTACCTGTAACTGCACCATAGCTAGTTCCATGTAAGTACATACCACTATAAGAACAATTGTAGCAAACATTGTTACTACAAGTAAATCCTATAGAAGCTGTATCAAAATAAATACCATGAGTTAAAGCAGCTCCTGAAGTAGTAGTTCCTGTATTAGCTCCTGCTAGAGAATAAATAATATTACTATCTATTAAATTGCTACTAGAGTTAACTCCACTAATATTAAAGTATAAACCACCACCATCATCTAATACTGTATTTGTATTAGTAACTTGATTGTATTGAATTGTATTACCAGTTTTTAATGCTCCAAATAATCCAGAACCTCCAACATTAGTAATAGTATTATAAGTAATAGAATTACCAGTACAAGTAGATGCATAAGCAACTGTAATAGCAGTTTCTGCTCCATAGCCTGTACTACCATCACTACTTTGAGCTAAACCAGGAACAACTGCTGTATTATTGATTTGGTTATTATAAATAGTATTATTTACAGAGTCAGCACAAAAAATTGAGTTATTTACACAATTATTAAATACACAAGTTGATATTGTATTATATTGAGAACCAGTATTAACAAGAACTCCTTTGATACCTGCATAATATATATTACAATTAGTAATCGTGCAGTTAGTATTATAGTAAGCTAAATTAAAATTGTAACTATTACCACCTTGTACAGTAAGATTATTAAAGTAATTATAGTTTTTACCTGTTCCTGAGAAAGAAACTACTGTATCTATCTTACTAGCAAGTATAGTGTATGAGGTTGGATTATTAGCTCCAAAGTACATACTAATAGTATAAGTAGCTGGGTTGTAAGTCCAGTCAAATAATTGAGTGCAACAGTTGATATGATTCTGTATAAAATAACCAAAGTTAGCTGTAGGAGTTTGTGTTCCTCCTCCTATTGCAGAATAAGTTATTACTCCAGATGATTGTCCACTTATTGTTCCTCTAGTAAGAGTATAATGTGTTTTTCTAATTACAACTTCACCACCTACATAACTAGGAGAATTAGATAGTCCAGAGTCAGTAATAGAAGTAGTACCAGAAAATGTAGAATAGGTATTATATCCAGTTTTAGGAAATCTTCCATATCCTTGTACTGTTCCATTAACAGTAACAACATTTACAGTAGAACCTAATCCAGAATCTGTATAAGTCCATATACCACCTCCAGCATTTACCCAACCAGATGTTGTTACAAATCCAGTTAATATAGGATTAGCTCCAGTTCCATAAGCTCCAAATGTTATATTATTTACTGAAGTTCCAGCATGGGAAATAGTTAAAGAACCATAAAAAGTATCTCCTCTATTAAACAAAACTGAATCACCAGGATTTAAACTAGCAGCATTAACTTTAGTTATAGTCTGCCAAGGAGTACCTGTAGAAGTACCATTATTAGAATCACTACCAGAATTTGCTACGTAGTATGTTGCCATTTATTATAGTATTTGTGACATAACACAAGTAGTAGCACTTGTGAAGTATATTAAATATGTTTGTGCTTTACCAATTGGTACTGTAAGACCTGCATTTAATCCTGAAGTCATACCTGTACCTAATGTTATAGTTATAGCTCCTGATGCTGTTGATGCACTATTATCAATAGTAAACTGTATTGTTGTACCTTGTGCTGCACCTACTTGTGTTGCAAGTAATGTTGCAGTAGGCATTGTAAAGGCTACAGCTGTAGTTGATGTTGTAGTGATACTTGACTGTACTTGTGCTGCTGTAAGAGTAGCAGAAGCATTTACAGCTGTAGGTGTTGCATTAGCTTGATAGTTTTTAAGTATCATAGTATTTACACCTGTCCATACATTTGTTCCAGCTAAATAAGCCAAAGTACCTGTACCTGCTGGAAATGTTGGAGTACTTGCTGCAGTAGTAGTTAAATTAAGTGTAAATGCACCAGTTGTCTGTAAGGTTGAACCTGTTACTAATGTTAAAGTAGCTGATGTAGCAGGAGCAGTAATTGTTACCTTATTTACAGTACTTGAAAGTGTTAATGCACCTGTAATAGTAGTAGCAGGAGTTATTGTTACTGTAGAAGTAGCATTTATAGTTAATAATCCAGCAGAACTAATATTAAATGTAGCTAAGTGAGTAGAATCATAAGCAAGCCCTAAAGCATACTTATTAGTCATAGTTACGTTAGTACCATTGGTAGGTTGAGTGAAGAATGCTCCATATCCATTAGTATAAGTAATACCAGTATTAGTAGCAGCTAATGTAGTAAGTCCAGTTCCTATTACTGCGAAGTTAGTAACTGTACCAGATACAGCAGTAGTAGCATCAGTTAAAGTTGAAGCTCCAATATTTAATATAGAACCTGCTTGTGAACCTGCTTGTATATTTGAAGTAGCTTGTAAACTTAAGTTAAACTGACCTTGACTAGTTAAAGAAGCGTTATTAACAAATGTAGGAGTAGATGATGCACCTAAATAAGATTGAAAATACCAAGTAGCATAAGGGTTAGCACTTGAAGTACCTTCTGCTATTTGTCCAAAAGCAAAACTATTTGAAGCAGGAGTACCACCAGTATTCCAAGTAGAACCTTGTTGGAACCATAGAGGACTCCATTGGTTAGGTGTACCTGAAGTAGATGCAGTTGCATTTAGTAACTGTAAACTAGTAAATGATGTAGCACCACTTGAAGAGTGAGTTAACTGTAGCTGCGCACTTGAAAATAAAGCTAAAGAAGGAGCAAATGTATAAGCTGTTCCTGATTTAGTTCCATTCTGATAGAACAACATAGCAATATTACCACCCGGAGAAGTAGAACCAGATGCAGCACTACTTATTAAATATGTTTCAAATAACTGAGATGCGGATGAACCTGTATTCCACCCATAAGATGAAAAATGTATTCCTGGAGCAGACTGACTTAATGTAGAAGTAGCTGCTGTTGAGTTATTAAGAATTAAACCATCTCCCCAAGTCCCAGAACCCTGCACTCCATAGCTTGCACCAATACTACCAACATTAACTCTTAAAGGAGCACCAGTTACAGTTCTTACAAGTGAAGTTACTGGAATACTAAATCCAGATCCAGTACCTCCTATATTAGCAGCAGAAGCAGATAAAGTATCACCAACTACATATCTTGAACCTGGAGTAGTAATTGTTACAACTGTAACAGCTCCACCAGAAACAGTTATAGTAGCTATAGCTCCTGTACCAGTACCTCCTGTTAATGGAACTGATGTATAAGTTCCAGTAGTATAAGATGTACCTCCAGTAAGAGTTCCAAGTCCTGCAACACCACCAACACCAGTTAATGATGGGGTAATATCTAAACCTATTAAAACATCTCCAGTAGTAGTTGATGTTAAGTTAGGAGTAAGTATTTGTCCTTGTGCTAAATTATTGACAGCAGTTAAAGTAGGATTGAAATAAGATTGTCCATTAATATAAGTAGTACCATTAAAATAAGCACTATAACTACTAGATGTAATAGTATAAGTAAATCCAGATCCAGTACCACCAATTGATGCTGCAGTTGCAGAAAGTACATCTCCAGTTTTATAACCAGAACCAGTTGTAGTTAAAGTTACTGAAGTTACAACACCTCCAGCTACAACTATAGTAGCTATTGCACCGCTACCTGTTCCACCAGTTAGAGAAATACTTGTGTAAGTACCATTAGTATAAGAACTACCACCTACTATAACACCTCTAAAATAAGATGATGGGGAATCAAAATAAGCATTAGTAATAGTACCAACACTAGCTCCAGCATCTGTTACAGTACCAATTGCTTCAAATACAACATTAGATAATATTGAATGAGTACCAGTTGCAGCATTCCATACAGGAGCTTTAGCAAAAATTACATTACCTAATGAATCATTAGCATTTAATTGACCTGTACTATTTCCATAAAATACTGTTCTATATCCAACAGTAGATGACCCACCAAATTGGTATTGAGCAGTAGATGAATTAGAATTATTATAAGATGAATTTGGATTATAAATATTTGAGTTACCATTACCAAAGCTTACAGGGCCTGTAAAGGCTGTAATATTTGAAGAAGGTACTATATTTAAATTACCTCCAGATGTTGTTGTAAAAGTTGTATAGTGAGTTCCATCATAAGCTAAGGTTAACTGTGTACCAGTACTTGTCATTGTTACAGCACCAGCATTAGATATAGTCATAGCATCAGCAGCTCCATTATTTACAACAAAATGTATTGCATTTGATGTAGTAGTACCAATAGCAAGATCAACAGAAGTAGATGTTAAATAAACATAGTTAGGTTGATTAAAGGATCCAGTTCCAGTAAAACCAGAACCATTCATACCATAATCTCCATAGTAAGTAGTAGCAGTACTATTACTATTATTGACTACAAAATCAGCAGAAGCTGTAGAACCTGTATTAGTATTTTCAAGTATAATCTGATTATACCCAGCTATAGAACTTTGGTAAGAACCAAGAATACCAGTATCAGTATATCCTAAAGTACCTATGATATATTCTCCTGCAGTCATACTATAACTACCAATAGTTACATTAGTAGTAGCTCCTGTATATGGTACATATGAAGTTGCTAACATAGTTCCAGTTATACCACCAGTTGCAATAGTAATTGGAGAACCAGATGTACCAGCTCCAGAAAATACTGATGTAGAAAAGTATACGGTATCTGCTGTTGCAACATTTTGTACAAAAGCAGTAGTAGCTAGCTTAGTACTATTATCAGAAGTAGCTTGAGTAGTAGCTGTAGTACCATTTGGTAATGCTGGAGTACCTGATAAATTAGAAGCAGTTCCAGTAGTATTCTGATTCCAAGTTGGTACAGTCCCACTTAGTTGACTATAAGGAAGTGAAAGTGCAGATAAAGTAACTAATGTTGAATTGCTTGTAGCTGATATATTAGCAGCAGTTCCAGCACTTGTAATATAGCCAAGTCCTGTTACATAGTTTATTACAGCAGTTCCAGAAGGATACTGTGTAGTACTTGCAACTACAGATGATTGTAAGTTACTTATTAATTGATATCCAGATAATGAAGGTGTACCTGTAAGTTGTGAGTATGGTAAAGATAAAGCAGATAATGTAGTAATAGTACTATTAGAAGTAGCGGTAATATTAGCTGCTGTACCTGTTGTATTTTGATTCCATGTAGGAACTGTACCTGTTAATATAGAATAAGGAACTCCAGTAAGCCAAGAAGGATTACTATAACTTCCAGATAAAGATACATAAGTAGATGCCGCTGAAGCTGTAGTTAAATAAGTTGAATTATCATAACTTACAGTAGTTCCACTAATCTTAACAAATCCAGTACCTGATAAAGCAGGTTGTTTATTATTAAATGTGTTCCAATCTGTAGATGTTAACTGACCAGATTGTGAAGTAGTAGCATTTTGTAAAGTTAAAGTTATAGCTGGTGTACTAGTAGCTGTTGCAACAGTACCACTAAATCCATTAGCTGTTACTACAGATACAGAAGTAACACTACCAGAACCAGTACCATAATGAGAATCAGCATATCCTTTATCAATTAATGACCTATCTGTAAAGTTAGCTGAATAATCAGCACTATATTTTAAACCAGCATTAAAAAAACTATCACCAAAAACTGCACCTGTACTACTATTTAAATTTAAGTACACTGATTGTGCACCAGTTGTATTAGTAGTGCCAATGTATGCTGCATTACCACTTACTGAAACTTTACTTTGATAATAATTAGTACCACCAATAACTTGATTTACTGTACTTTGTATTATTGGAAAAGAACCACCAAGTATTTGATGAGTAGCTCCATTACCTGATACATTATTACCAATAATTAATTGATTACTATTTAATAAAATATTTGTATTTGATGTTATAGTTCCACCAAGACCAACTGTACCAGATGTATTAGTTAATCCATTACTAAATGAGTAAGAAGTAGATTTAGAATCTACATATGCTTTATCTGGTATCCATCTTGGATTTGTTGTATTATTAGCAGAATAATCAGCATTATATAATAAACCAACATTTGAAATAGAATCAGTAATATTTATACCGTTTGTATTAGATTGTGTTATAATACTTACACTTTGCCCAGAATTAGAATATTGAATTCCCCATCCATAAGGATATCCAGTTATAGTACTTATATATACACTACCATTTGCACTAGAACCAGATATAGTAGCAGCATTAAAAGAACCTCCAGATAAACCTAAACTAATTTCATTTCCACTACCATCAGTTCCAGATAGTGTAAGTGATTGAGTATTTATATCAATCGTTGTAGCTTGATCTAATGAACCACCAAGAACAATACCATCTGTAGTTCCAGGAGTTAAACCATTACCAGCATTAGGATAGTAAGGAACAGCTAAAATACCATTACCTATTAAACTATTTTCTTTAAAATAAAGAGTAGTACTAAGAGCATCTATATATACTGGACCCAAACTATCAAACTGATAATCTGGATCAATACTAGCTCCATTGAGATTAAATGGTATTAACCTAACTAAAGTATTGTATAAAGAATCAGATGTATCATCATATATACCTCTATTAACTCTGTATCTTAAAGAATCAATAGTAAGAAATATAAGATCTAAAACATCTTGAGGATATAATTTTTTTGAATTACCTATTTCTTCTGCTTGTAGATTGTTCCATAATTTTGTAGCAAAGAACAACTCAGCATCTTGAAGCTTAGTTAATAATGAAGTATTATCAATCGCCATTAATTATTTAATAAGTCGTCTATGTAGTCATTTGCTAAATCTAAACAATCTTGTGCTTTAACTGGTATTGCTCTACTTCCAAAAATTTCTGCAGCTTTTAATGCTTTTACTACATTAAAATATGGTTGAGTATTTTTATCAAGTTCAGCATTATTCATTGTACTAGTATTACTAGAAGTAACTAAATAATTACCATACTTTAATTCAACAAAGCAAGATAGTGTATAGGTTTGAATAACTGGAGTTAGTGTTAAAGACATATTTGAAAGCTGATATACAGCTTTTATATACATATCATTCTGTATTACATAAGTAACTGGAGTACTATCTGTTATTACTAAAGTTGTTAGAATGTTATTGTTTGAATCATATAAAGTTATAGTCTTAGTAGTAAAAGTACTATAAGTATAACCTTGGTCATTAGAACCAAAATTAGATGTATCAGCAAAGGAGAGGGTAGTACAATCACTAGATTGTGTCATACTAAAGCTTTGTGCAAATGTTGCCATTTAGTTTTAAATAAAAAAGAGTAACCTTATACAAAGTTACTCTTTTATTTCCATATTTCAAAATTTATTTTTATGCAGGAACTATTGCAGTACCAGCTCCACCTAGAGCAGTAATTGTAAATAGTATCCAAGTTGTAGGATTAATTAAGATAACATCAAAGAATGTGTTAGCAGGGATTGCTGCAAATACACCAGCTGTTGATACGTTATTTAAACTTACTGTACCAGAATCACTTGCACTAACTCCTAATTTAAAACCATTAGCACCTATAAAACCTGTTATAGTTGTACCAACAACTAACATAGAAGCTTGAGGTAAGGTTACTTTATTAGTTGCAGCAGAAGATGTAACAGTTACATATTGTGGTGCAGATGCTAATATACCAGTAGTCAAACCATCTGTAGTTGCAGTGGCAGTAGTGTTATTTAGTGGTTGTAAAGTTCCATTAGGAGTAATAAAGTATCCAGCTGTCTTAGAATTATCTAAAGCATTTCTTTCACTTTTATGTACTAATTTCATTTATTTTAATTGATTTAAAGGTAAATAGGGAGTTATTAGCTCCCTATATAATTAGATTTGAGCACCTAGAGTTTCAGTTGGAGCTGATTGGATCAGAGGAGCAATAAGAGCATCCCATTGAGTAGTAGCACCAGTTGTTACTGCAACAATAGTTGTTACAGGAGCAGCAACTCTACCAACAGTTTCTAGACCACTTTCATGTGACTGCAAGCTCTCTATAATGTAAACATCATAGTCAGTTCCAGGAACAGAAAGGTAGTTACCAGTTTCTACTGGGAACAACAGTCTGTTAGTTACACCTGTATAACCAAGACCATACTGTTCTAAGGTTTTTACTTGATAGTAATTACCAGAACCAAATGCTGGAGCAGTAGTTAATGTAACAGTACCCCAAGAAGAGAAGTAACCATTAGTATCAACTGAACTAATTTCAGCATTAAAGAATACTTGATCATAATATTCACCAGCTAAGTTAACTGTATTAGCTACAGACTTAGCAGTCAATACTACAGTACCAGCACTAGGATTTGTAGCAGTTACTACAGAAGCTGGATCAGCATTTACTTTATTGTAAAAAGCTGTAGCAATAGTAGTAGCTGTATCAGTAGAGCTAGCTAGAACAGTGTACCTACGGAGATTTTGTCTCATTGGTAGGATTTCTTTGTCTGAAACGTTATTTACTAAGAGTGAATACTCTTGATTAGCTACTGGAGTACCAGTAGTAATAGTAATAACTTGTTCAGTTTTGGCAGCATAAGCTTGCTTTGCAAAGGAAGTAATATCCTTGACTTTAATTGGATCAGAAAAGACAGGTTGTCCATTTTGATCTCCTACTACAATTTGGAAGGTATCTGACTGTGCAATTGTATTACCAGCAGAGTAAGCAGTACCATCTTTTTTGGTAACTACCCAAGTACCTGCAGTTAATGCAGAAACACCTGTTTGTGCAGCACCCCCAGTGTGTACTAGGACTTTGTAAACGCGATTTGTTACACCCATTAAGTTAAATTTTAATTGTTTTTATTTTATTCTATTTTTGTTTGTTCATTTAAATTAGATTGGTATCTTGCTGATTCTATATTCTCAAGAACCATTTCAATAGCCATATCTAATATCTCTTGATGTGTATGTGGTGCTAATTCACAGTTTACATCTGTTGTTGTACTTACATACTGGCTGCCATATTGCATTTTAGCCCATTGCCTTATATAAGTTAATATTGTACTTGTTACAGTAAAGTTACCATCTGTTTCATATACTATGTTATTTCCCATTACATAGTAGAGAGGATCATATGCTATAGGAGACCAAAAAGGATCTCTAAGCAATATATTCATTTCATCATTGTTAGTTTGTATTCCTGGTACTAACATAGGAGTAGTGCATCCAGGAAATGTTGTGTAACATTGATGTCTCATTAGAAACAAGTAGTCACTTGGTAATGCACTATAAAATGTATTACCTGTTTGAGTTGGAGTAATTGGAGTAGACTCTACCACAATTACCCTCAAATCATCCATTCTCTTTTGGGTCTGTTCAAACCCAGTCTTAAAGAAGTTGTTACCAAAAGCTCTAGATTTTACAAATCTTTCCTGTGCCTTATTCAACCAGTAGTCAACTTGCTCAGGAAGCATATAAGGTAAACTGAAATCTAGCGTTTTGTCTAACTCTATATTAAAGTTATTGTGAAAATCCGCTATTGTCATTTATTACTTCTTTAACTTACTTATTTGTTCTGCAAACTCTATTTTGAGTGATTGATGTTTAGGATCTTCTAAGAATGTAATAGTACTTTCTTCATCATGTCCTAAGAAATCTTCTCCATAGTAATATGCAGATTTGTTCTTTCTTAATATTTTGTTTGCTACTAGATCTTTCAAGAATACTTTCATATCAAGTTTCTTATCTCCAACTAAGTTCAAGAACTTCTCTGGATCTTTTTCTAGTAATTCAAATAATGTAGATTCTACTACATCTGGTTTTACACTTGTTAGATTTACATATCCTGGATATAATTTCAAGATATCAATCATTTGATCAATGCTAAGTTTATTAAATTCAACTGTAGCTTTTCTCTTAACTGTAAACTCTTTATTCTTTTCTCTTGCTGCTTTTTCTTCATCAAAGATTACATATCTTGCATAAGGAAATAAACCCTTATCATATTCTTCTTGAGAGTTAGCAACTCTTTTATCAGCTAACAAGAACTTATATGCTAGTTCATGTTCTGGATTATCTAGATTAAGAACTTTATCTTTATCTGTCATAATCACTCTGTATTCATACCAGAATTTAGAAGCGGGTGATAAATCTTTCTGAAGTATTTTACCAAGTGCTTCAGCTTCATCTCTGGTTAGTCCCGTCACTATAGTTCCAGTACTATCATGCATTGGGCCTAGTGAATCTTTTGTATTTTTAAATCTCATGAAACCATTCCATGTTGGTCTCTTAATTGGTTTGATTGTTATTAAATTTGACATAAAATTAATTAAATGTTACTTATTATTTTTCGCTTTAATAGGGGCATTTTAAGCCCCTATAATAAGTTATTTAATTAGGTAGCACTGTATACCAACTCTCCACAAGATAGTGGGTTTTGGATCATTATACCAGTCTCACATAAGAAGTGAACTGCATAACCATCAACAGTGTTAGATCTAATGTTGTTAATTGATTTAGAGTGTCCTTCTGGAGATACAGAACCAGCTGTAGTCCACATTACATTCTCTCTATCTTTCTTTGCAACTTTCATAATGTTAGACTCACCATCATACATACCAAAGTCAATGAAAGTAGCTCTGTATGATTCTTGCGGTCTACCAGTAATTGGATGCAACAACCTGTTATGGATTGGATCATCATACAAAGGCATGTGCATCAGAGTTACCTCTGTACCATTCAAACCTTTATAAGTCATGAATTGACCACCCAAACCAAGCTCTTGTCCTGAACCAGTGATAAATTTAGTATCCTGAACAACAAAGTTTCTAGCACCTAAGCTTTCTTTCATTGCTCTATCAAATGCATCCATGAATCCTTCACCACACAATGCAACAAATTTACGCTGACCCATATCAATTACATTGTAAGATAAGTCCATCAGGAAGTCTCTTATAATGTTTTCAGTAAGAGTAGTATAGTTTCTTACGTTAGCTGGAGCAATTTGTTCCCTCAAACCAGAACCTATATATACAGGACGACCAGTTTCACCTTTCAAATCTACAGTACCATTTGGATTAGCATTGTATTGTGAATAGATATAAGCCCTTTCCTGCTCTCTATACCATTGTGCTAAGTGTGTCCATACTTGAACATCTTCCCACATAAGAGATGTTTTACCAGTCTCTTTATCCTTCATTGCAATAACCATTACATCAGTTGCAGCAGAACCAGTAATTTCATAGCTCTTACGTTGCAAAGTCAAATGGTTTCTCATCTCAAAAGGTGTTACATAAGTAGTAATACCTGAACGAGCAGAACCTTCTTCAAAGGCACTAAAGTCCTTAGAGAATTCCTGTCCACCAGCCAATAAAGCAGGAGGAATAAATGCAGCCTTGTTTGGAGTGGTAAGTTTCAAAGTATAGCAAAAACCATCACCATCTTGAACTGGATCAGATACTACAATACATGGATAACTCCTATCATTAGGAATTAAGATTTCACCAGACACAAAGTCTTTTTCTGCCAATACTACTCGGAAGGTTTGACCATATAAACCAGGAGTAGAACCACCATCACCATAGTTCCTTACTACAGTTACTGGTCTTTCTAAGTCACCCATTAATCTCCACTGGTATTGACGGTTAGTAACTGTTCTAGTCCTAGCCAAACCACCTGTAAGGAGGGATAATGGATTACCATAATTTGTACCAAAGATAAATGATAGTGTGTTATTCACTATCTCTGGCTGGGTTAAGAAAGCAGTTGATAGACTATTTTGGTCTGTTAGTCCACTCCACTTCTTACCACGATAAAGCTGTAAGCCATTTACGTTCATTAAGTTTTGTTATTTTAATTGTTAATTATTTAATTATACTTGTTTTTGCATATTTTTAAACATCTTTTCAAAGGCTGAGAAATCACTAGAATTTCTTGGTACATCTGCTGTAGAACCTTTTACAGTTGTTTCAGTCTTAGAAAGAACAGTTTCTCTAATCTTTCTAGCTGCAGCGTTTTCTCCTTTTTTAGCAGCTTTAGCAAAATCATACTTTTTAAATTTAAGATATGCTAACTCTACTTGTGTTTTATTTGGATTCTCTTGTAAGTCTTTTTGATATGCTGTTAAACCAGCTTTATCTCTTTTAAACAAGTAGTTCTCAAATGTTTTCTTTTCTGCTTCTGGAATTTCTAGTCCAGCTATTTCTTTAGACTCTTTGATTATTCTCTGTATATCAGATACATACTCTTTAAGAGCTTTTTCTCTTTCTCTAACTTCAGCTTCTTGTTGTTTAAGCAAGATTTCAGTTTGTTTGCTTTGAATAGCTTCTAATTTCTTAACTGCTACTTTAGCTTGTTTCTCTAACAATAAACTATCTTCATAGTCTTGTAAGATTTCTTTTATTTCCTCATTAGTGTAATCTTGAGATTTTAAATGTTCTCTGATTAACATCTTCTGATTAGCCTCATCAGTAATATCAATATTAGTCAAATCAATTGGACCTGTTTGAGCTTCAATGAATCTTTTTGGGTCTCCACCATTCTCTAGATACTCTAGAAAACTTTTTGCTAACTCTGGTACTGATTCTTTATATTCTTCAATACCTTGTGATATTCTTTTATTAACTGTAGTTTCAAATGCTTCAACTAAGTCTTCAGCACTATCACCTATTTCTGCATTCTCTGGTAAATCTAATACACCAGTCTCTGCCATAATTTCAATGAAGGGTTTAAAGGAGTACTCAACCTCGTCTTCTTTCTTGACTTCAGTTTCTTCTTCTTTCTTTTCTTCTTTTTTCTCTTTTGTTTCTTTAGGAGATTCTTCCTCCTTTTCAACCTCTTCAAGTTCTTTCTTCAGATCTTCTAAGCTTTTTACAGCTGTCTCTGATTCTTCTTGTTCTTTCTTTAATTTTTCAATTGCAGTCTCTTGAGATTCTATTGTTTCTGCAGGAGTTTCAATTTCAAAATCCTTAAAAAAGTTTGCGTCTGTGTTTATTTTAATAAATTCGTTTGGCATAAATTCTTATTTGATTACAAAATTAGTGTTAATTTTTTATATAATAAAATAGTTTATCAATTATGTTTACATTATTAATGTTCACTATAGCTATTTTAAGTTTGTTAGTTTATAAATTGTTTGATAGAGATCTGCTGCAATATCATCTATGATAGCTTGAAACCCTTTTCCATTAATACAATCTCTATTAGTATCTATAAACTTTGCTAAAGAATTCAGATAAGATAAGCTATCTGTTTTCTTAGAACTAGGTATAGTTATATCCTGTATACCATATTTACCTTGGTATGCTTCTACTAACTTATCAGTATCTTTAAGTATATCTTTATAGAAGTCATCTAGTATAAGATGTTCAGCAAATGCTTTAGCAGCTAAGTGGCATAGATGAATTGTATCTCTAGCTTCAAATAGCTTTGCAAAGAACTCAGTAGGTCTTATACTATTTATCTTTAATTCTTGTTTTTCAGCCATTACTTAGAACTTGGTTTAGGTCTCATCTTAGCTACTTGTTTAGTAGTCTCATTATTTTCTGCATTCATCTTATAATTAGTTAGAAGCTTTTGTTTTTCTAACTCTAATTTTTCTTTATCTAGATTAATCTTATCAGAATGTTTAGCCATATCTACAGCTAATTTCTGAGCTTCAAATACATCTGGAACTCCATTGTTATTAACATCTGGATTTTGGTCATACCCAATAGCTTGTATAGCTGCAACCTCTTTCTGGATTTCTCCTTTAAGAACCTCTCTTTGATCAAGTCTATCTTGTAGAGTATTCTGCATATCTTTCTGATTTTGTAAAGCTTCAGCTTGCATTTGTTGTTCATGCTGTTGTTCAGCTTGTTTATCTGCATCTGCTTTAGCTATTGCTTGGTCTATAATATTTTCTACTTGAGATACAGATTCAGAGAATATAATAGTAGCTGCTTCTTTAAGTGTAATCATACCAGAAGATATAGCTTGATTAGCAAGAGCTTTAAGATCTTGTAATGCTTTAACTTCTTTAGCACCATTAGTTACAAATACTCCATAATCTGCATTAATAAAGTCTGAATCAATAGAAATTATATTTCTACCCATATCATCTAAGATATAGTTAATCTTCTTACCTTCTGGATATGCTACTTTAGCGCATTCAATAAGTTGTGTAAGAACGTTCTTTTTGACTTCATTATGTAAATAGAATAAAGGTTCAGTAACGTGAGAACTTTGTGTTACACTTCGTTCAACACCTCCTACTGTTTCAGAGCTTGTAATAGCTCCTAACCTTTGTCTAGTAACTCCCATAAGTTCTGAAGCCATATCTTCTATCTTTTCTAAGATATGAATATATTGTCCTACAGATTGAGATAAAGTCATATCAACTCCAGCAAACTGATTAAAGTTTGATGTCTGTCCTTGGAATTTACCTTTACCTTCTTCAAATGAGTTTATGAATGCTATACCAGCTGTATCAAAGTAATACATCCATTTATCAATATCTATACCTTGTGATCTAGGAATTTGTGCAATATCCATAATCATCTTCTTACCTTTAGCTTTAGCTATCTCAAGTTCCATTCTATACATGATGATGTTGTATAGATATTGGTGATGTTTAACTAAGTCTACTAAAGAAGTTGGTTGAGAGTTTCTACCATTAGATACTGCTCCTACAAATCCAAGTTTACAAAGACTAGGATTATCTATAGTTCTATATTGAATACTCTTAGGTCTAATTCTTGTATAAATAGCTTGACCTATTTTAGTACCTTCCCATACTTCAGATATCCAAATCCATTCTACAGTTTCTCCATTTTCCTTTACAGGTTTATATGTTTCATCTACTATAGTTTCAGACTTCTCAAGTGTTTGTGGATCATAAGTAGTTAGATAACCTATTTTTCTCATAGACTTCCATTCTACTCTTGTAACTCTTACATAACCACTTCTATGAGTATTATCAAAGCTTGGTCTAGTATAAGAGATAGGAACAATAGGACCAGTAGCTGGACCCATAGGCATTCTAGTTTGACCTGCTACACCTGTTGTACCACTGTCTATTGCAGTTATATCATCCTCTGATAGATCACTACCATAAGTATCTATAACTTCACTAGGAGTACAATACTTAGTATGAGCTCCCCATTGAGAGTCTTCAATAAAGTCTTTATCTGGGTTTTTATCATAATCAAAATCTAATGGATTAACTACTTCACAAATAGGTTCACCATTTTCAATACCAACATAGTAGAACTCTTCAGAAGTAATTAAACTATCTTTAAATCCTTTATTAAATTTATATTCTAGATTTTGTTGTTTTACAAGATATTCAGCTATTCTATTAGCTGTTACTTCTCTCATATCATTTAGAGAGTATGTAGAGTAATCCTGTAATTGTTTTGGAGTTTGTTGTTGAGGAGGATTAGGATTTTGTATATTAACTCCTTGTTGTTGTAACTGTCCTACTAGTTCTTGTTCTAAGAAGTCTAGTACTAGTTCTTTCTTTTTATCTTCTATCTGAGATACTGCATCTTCATTTACAGCAACTACTCTAAAGTTAAAAGGACGCTTAATTTCTTCTCCTTCTAAAAGTTTTAGTTTAGGAGTAATGATATTATAGTTTTGTAACTTAGCTGGAAACTCTTCTTTTAATCCATATGGATTAGTAATGTATCTCCAGTCTTCAGGATCTATAATAGAGTTATATAAATCATAATTGATCTTTTTCTTTTGAAAAGAGTTATATCCTACACTTAATGAGTGTGAAGTAGATAGTCCAATAATGAAGTCTACATTTTGCTTTCCCCACTCTTCATCCTTTTTTGATCTAGGAAGTTTCTGTCTTGGAAAGGAATATGGTAAATTATAATTTATATCTGACATTAAGAAATAATAATTTTACAAAATTAATCAATTTATTTTGAATTTCCAAATTAATAATATTGAGGCTTTCTATTTACAAATAATTGTCTAGTAAAAAAGTTATCAACTTCATCAACATCTAACTGAGGTTCTTCTACTTGGATCTTGTGCATTTCCAAATCTTGCATCATTACAAGCATAAAAGCAATGACTCTATCAAAGTTACCATCTTTATTATAACCTATTAATTCTTTTAATAGAGGTATACTAGGTATCTTAGTTAATTGTAATTTCCCTGGTTCTAATTCAGTCTTTAACCAATCTCTAGTCATAATCTCTATAGCATCTTTTATTTGGTTAGTCATGTGAGTACCAAATACTCTATCTACTTTAGTATTAGGAGATATAGACTTTATAATAGCAGGTTGTCTACAAAGTAAATGTAAACTATTCTTTGTTTCAAAATAAGCTTTAATTCCTGGAGTTTGATTTTCATACAATGCTTGTGCATTATAATACTCTAGTAATCTTCTACACTGTTCATAGAAATCACTAGCAAATTCTGGTCTACCAGTGTATTCAGCTACAAGTGTATGATAAGTTTGGTCTGCATTAACAAATCTTTTATATATCATTATAGAACCCATAGAAGAAGAGCTATCAGCTTGATCTTGGTCTATACTATCTATACCAGCTATATATGTACCATATTGAGGATTCTCAATAGGTTGTTCCCATATTACTACAGCTCCTCTAGGATCTTTAGAATACTTAGTAGGATAGTCACAAGGAGTTAAATCATGGTCTACTTTAAACATAGCTTTACCATTTTCATCTCTTTGCATCCAACCAGTAGCACCTAATTCTTTTAATCTTCTATTAGATTCTATATTAGCTAGATGTTCTTTTAGTTCAGCTGTAGGGAATATATTACCTTGTTGTACTAAAAATGCTTCAGATGGAACTACTGGTCTATTCTGTAACTCATCATATAGAGGTTGTTTACTTCTACCATTAGCTAGTTTAACTCTTTCATTCTCTAAGAACTTTCTAGCTTGAACTTCATCAGTAACTCCTTCATCATTCTTAAACTGATTAAGAGTTTTCCAAGCAGGTACAAAATAACCTATCTTACCTTTGTTTTCATACTCATCTTCAAATACTAAACAATCATAAGGTTCAGGATGGTAGAACACTTCTTTAACAGCTTCAGTACTACCTCCAGCCATATCACCACCTGTACCAAACATCCATATAGTACCAAACTTTTCTGAACCATTCATAGTACATTCTTTTAATTGACCTAGAGCTAATAAGAGATTACCCATAAAACCAATCTCTTCTAAAGCTACAAATCCTGGTCTTGTTCCATTGGCAGCCATAGGATTGTCTGCAAATGACCTATGATGAATCATAGACTTCGACCCTTTCTTTACCCAGTTATTACCTATCTTTTGATCATACTCAGCTACAACAGTTTTACCAGATTCCCAAGAGCCTGAGAATTTCTTTAAGAAAGGAGCAGGATAATATCTATCACCTAACTCCATTCCACCAGTAAGATTCTCTAGTCCTAGTCTAACTTTCTTAAGTAAACCAGAACTATATTTAGTATCAATAGCTCCTACTAGAGTTTCACTCTTAGCTTCTTTTAAATCACTATAAGAGAATACTCCATCATGTAAGAAGTTCCAAGCTATAAGATTAGCTGCAAAGAAAGATTTACCACCACCTCTAGCTTCTATATCAACAACATTCTTAGCATTGTTATACATAAGAGGTCTACCAAGATCTTCTTTATGATTCCATCTTAAGTAGTCTCTAGCTTCAACATAATTAACTGGAACATATCTTTTAGGTAAACTACGAGCTTCTCCTAATCTAATATCATCCCAAGGTTCTATCTGAATTTGTTTACATTCAAACTCATCATAGAATAACATTGTATCTTTTAATGACCTATCACAAGTATTGTAATGGTCATATTCAAAACCAGAGAAACCTCTAGCTTCCATAAAAAGATATCCTTTCTCCCATTCTAAATCTCTGAGGAAAGGATGATCTATTACCTTATTTTTACTATTCTTAGTTTTATTTAATTCTATCTTCCAATGGTTAATGTATTGATATACAGGTCCAGGCATATACTTACCACCAGACCAATAACCTTCAATACATCTCCTTCTCTCCTCTTTCCAGAAAGTTCTATAGTCTAAACTGAGAGGATTTAACTTCTCAATCTTTTGTTTGAAATTAGAATTAGATACATAACTCATTACTGTTTAAAATAACCTGATGGTACATGGAGTGTTGTGACTATTTCTATATTACTATCATCTTCTTTATAGTACATACTAAGGTCTCCTTTTTCAGTATCATCTATAAACTCTGTTTTAAAATTAGTAGGCATCTTATAATTAATATCTTCCTTTATAATTTGTACAAAGTCTTCTGGTAATTTTAGTTCTTTTTCCATATTATATATCTTCACTATCTGCAAGTGACAACTCATGTCCACCTTTAGTTGCACCTACATTCTTTTCTTTACTTAATTCTTCTTGTATAATTTTAAATGTCTTAAATATCTTTTCAGTACCTACAGACATTTTATCTATCTTATCAAAGTTATCTAAATCATATTCAGTATCTCTGAGGAACTTAGTTCTTTTATCTAGAGTTTCTAACCACTGTCTTAAGTGTCTTTTAGCTGGAGTATCTACAAGTTTCATAATCATTTCTATAGCAGGATTAATCATCTTAAGATTCTTATTATAGAAATCTTTATCTTTAAGATAATCTTTACCTACTATAGAAACTCTTTCTTCTAGTTCTAAATTATAGAATCTAGAATCTAAATCAAAGCAAGCTACTATAAACCACATAACATCAGATGACTTAGTTTTAAACTCTTTCTGTATAGTCTTAAACTCTTCAATCTTTTTAAACTCTGGATACATTTCCCAGAAGTTATACTCAGGATCTATAATATTAAATACTTTGTCTGTCATTCTTATTCTTTATGTAGTTTTCAACTCTTCTAGGTTTGACACCAAATACACCTAAATGATGTAATCTAATTGCTTGAAATTCTCCTTGCTCCATAGTATCTCTAACAAATTCAAATTGAGATCTAATCACCCTTTCAATTACTTCTTCATCTAGATTATATTTACTCGCTAGAACTGTTAGTATCTTCTGATTCATTTTGATGTCTTTTAATATAATCTTTTAAATCAGTAAATGAAGTCTCTCCAATATGACTAATCATAAATGTAACTCTATTACCTTCTGAATCTACACAACTCTTCCAGATTCTTTTATAATCTATTCCTTTAGTAATTGCACTATATCCTAAGTATAAGTAATCTGTTTTACTTAATGGATAAATAAGTGTATCATATTTTTTAGCATAAGGAGATTTCTTTTTTGCTGGTTTAAATCCAATGCTAATTATTTGTTCTCTTGTAATGGACATATTAATCCTTTAATTTAATTCTAAGTTTTAATGTATATTTATTATTCTTAACTATAATTTCTTTATCTAGAAACTCATAAGCATCTTCTCTATCTAGATAATTAGTAAGAGTCTTAATCATAGTATTCTCTCTATCAAATAACTCATCAAGTGAATTGTAACTAATTGTTATTATTTTTATATATTCTTTTGTATCTTCCATTATTAATCTTGTATTGTAAATTTAAATTCATTAATATACTCTGTACCTACCTCTGGTATCTGTACAAATAATCTAGGATTAATTGTAAGAGCTCTTACATTATCATCTGTTTCTCTTTTAACAAATACACCTTTATCTGTTAAAGATTTGATGTAGTTATTTAAATTATAGATAGAAATGCCCAATGCCTCTGCTATGATTTTACGGTTAGCAGAGGAGAAGGTAATAGCTTCTTGTTGATTGGGTGTCAACTCATTGGGAAGACTAGCTAGTGTATTTGTGAAGTGCACTAAGATTGCTAGTTCTTGTTTGGATAGATTGAGTATAAAGTTTATTGATTTGTAGAAATTTGTATAAAAATCTTTTCTACTAATTGTTTTTTTAAATATCATATTTATATTTTAACTTTGTAGCGGGAGTTTGACTCGAACAAACAATACTTAGGATAATGAAACCTACCAGCCTACCCAGGCTTGTTCCCGCAATATTTAAAGTAAGCTCCTGCTCCTGGATAAAGGAATTAAGCAGTATTTGCTGCACTTACTTATTAATTTTATTTATCTTTCTTTAGACCTGTGTATAATGCTAGTATAAATAAACCTCCACCTACTCCAACAAATACACACAGTTCTAAAAGATGTTCCATTACAAATTTTCTATTAGTTCAATTAATTTCTTTTCAGCTCTTTCTCTAGCTTTATCCATTAAAATTGGAACTTGGGTATTACCTAAGAATTTTTTCTTCCCAATATTAATTGGATCTGATTCATATTCTGGCATAAGTATCATTGTACCTAATGCTTTAACTACTGCTTCAACTTCTTGTGGAGATGAGTGTCTTATATAATTTGATGGTACTGTTCCTTGGTATACACCACTAAATGAATCACTTTTCATACTTTCTATTGCTATTTCTTTTCCTGCCATAATTCTTCTTTTAAATCTTCTAAGAATTTCTTCTTAGCTTTTTCTGTTTTTAATTCTAAATATATATCTAATTCTTTATCTTTAAGCAATCTCTTTGAGTGGTAAACCACTTTGTTTTCTAACTTCATCTACTGTTACTAAGTACTGAATGTACTTCTTTTTATTTACATCTGCTGTATTAGGCATTAAATAAGCTTGTATAATATCATTACCAAACTTAATTACTTTCCAACAGAATGTAGGTATAACAAACTTACTCTCTATTAATCCTTGATTACCAAAACTACCACACCATACTTCTACTTGTTTATCTTCTAATGCTAGAGCTCTAGTATCTTCTTCTAAAGCTTTCCAAGTAATCCTATTTAAGTGAGGATGTTGAGGAGCCATATTAGTATAATAGAAAGATTCATCTTCGTCTTCTTTATTATCTTCACTATCCTTTGCAGGACAATTATGACCTCTATCCCATTCACTACTATTCCATACTTGATCTACTTCTTGTAGTTCTGGATCAGCTTTAAAGTCATCTGCTCTTTCTACACTTGTAGAACCAGGAGTTAGCTCTTCTTTAGTTTCTATCCAATGTACTAATATAGGATAATGCAGATCAGTATCATAGTTAGTAGTATAATGATTATGTTGTATTATTACTATTCCCATATTATAATTTACTTAAGTCTGTACCATTAAAATAATCTAAATCAAACTCACCACCTATTTCTTTACCATCAATAGTACCATACTGACTATACTGCCAGAAATCCCATTTAGAATAACCTTTAGGTAATCCAGGTTCAGTCTTTTGATAAGAAGCTAACCATAGATAGTTATTAGGCCAAGCCATATTATTTAGATACTCAGCAAAGAAGTTTTTATAACTATAGATAACTACTTTCCTTTTTGTTGCTGCTTGTACTAAATCTATCCATTCATCTATTAATTGGATGAATCCTTGTTTATTTTTAGTTATTTCAATATTTAAATCTGCTGGTACTTGATCTTCTACATCTAGCATAGGAGGAAGTACATTTGGTTTAGAGAAATCAATATCTAAACTTAAGAAGTTATCAGCTTGAGATTTAGCATCTGCATTAACTGTTAAGAAGTGATAAGCTCCTCTATATATATCTTTAGTCTTTAAGTATTGCCAATAAGTATTAAACTTAGGATCTCTAAAACCATTTCCTTGTGTAGCTTTACAATAGACAAACTTAATGTTTGGATCCAGCTTAGTAAAGTCTACTGTATTATTGTGACTAATGTCTATTCCTTTTATATAACTCATATTACTCTTTTATTCCATATTTTTCTTCTGCAATCTTTTTAAATCTTTCTACTAACTCTGTATCAGTAGGATTTAAACTCTCTTGCTTCTTTAGTATCTCTTGCATATAAGCTAGAGCTCTACCATTACTCCTTAACTGACTTTTACCTCTAGTCTTTCCAAATAAATTTCTACTCACCTAATTAATTATAAAATCTTTATATCTTTTTCTAACTATATCTGAAGCTTTCTTTTCAGACATCTTAGAAGCATTCATTAAATCTATTACCTCATTATCATAACTCTGATAGATTCCTAGAAGTTGATTAATAATAATATTCATATCATAATCATTTATAGGAAGATTCTCATTCTTCATAACAAGATAGAATCCATCTTGAATCATTATACTAGTCTACAAGGTATATCCAAATCTTCACTAAGGTAATAAGCAGCACATACTCTATGATATCCATCTGCAATAATTAAAGTATCATTAGAACCTCTTACTAACAGTACTGGTGATAACTTCTTACCTTTATTTACCTTCTTTATATTCTCTTTAACATGTTGATTAGAACTAGGTAGCAATTCTAGCTTACTAGCTCTTAGTATATCTTTAGCTTTCTTCTTTATAGTTCTAGTAGTCTTAAGATACTCAACAATTACATCTACAACTTCAGATTCTTTAATTAACTCTAAATAATCTGCAGCAGCAGGATAATCATGTTCCTCTGGGTCTTTTAACCAAATACTTTTATTCCTTTTTAATTCCTTTGACATCTAATAATCTTTTTAAAAAATCTATCAACATAGATCTTTCTATTTCCATTCTAGGAGATATATTACTATCACTAATAACAATATATTCTTTTTCTAGAATAACTTTATCATCTATACTTAATTTAATAATCATAATATTAATAATAGAGAGGTTTCCCCATTTATAGGACAACCTTGGCTTAACTAGTCTTAGAAGCAGTCATACCTCTCAAAACCCATAATGATTGGGGCATCTCTATCAACCTTTTAGCCTTATTCCAATCCAACTAATCCTAGTTAAGTTGCTCTTTATATAAGTACAAATGTAAGTAAAATAAATGACAATTCCAAATTTATTTTATTATATTTTTATTATATTCTAATAGAACTGTTTTATCTATTATATTAATCATCCAGTCTAATAACTCAAATGGTTCTACACATTCTTCTATAAATAAAACTCTAGGCAGTATACCATTTAATCTATCTTCTTTCCACATTTTAATATGAAGATTAATACTACCCTTTGTTTTTAAAAGTGTTCTTAGTAAATTAGGATGTTTAGTAGGCTTTAACTTTCCTTGTGAATCAAATAAAAAGAAAGCCTTTTTACCATCTATTCCTTTAGTATCATACTCTATATCTCTATCTAATCTACCATCAAAATCAAATGTGTGTCTAAACTTTAAATACCAATTAAAGTCTCTATTGAAGTTATCACTATACTTCATAAAAAATTTTAAAAATTTTAAAAAAATGTTTGTGGTTAATCTTTATATCTACCCTATTATCATTACCCCATCCTAACATTTGACCTGATTATACCGGGTTGTTTCTTATTAGGTGGAAGTGATTTCTGCAAATATAAGAATTCTTTTTTACAATTGCAAATTAATCAATTAAATAATTACTCAAACATTAAACACATGAACAAGATTAAATCTTTATTTGTTTTCAACAAGGTTGATAACAATGGTAATGCAAGGACAGTTGCTTGCATCAATGGTGATACATTCATCAATGCTAAATGGTTAGCAAGTCAAACTGAATTAACTATTGCTTCATTACCACTATTGGTAGGTAGTAGCATAGAAGTTGAATACTTTGTTGAAGGTGAAGTATTGCAAGCTGCAGAAGGTGATATAGCTGAAAAGCTTTGCACCAAGAATAATACTATAGTTAAAAGCTTTAGTGTTGAGTACAGCATTGCACTTACAGTTGCTAAAATGTATAAAGCTGCATAATGATGCAATTAACATTAGGAATAAGTGTCATAGTGATGCTTATTCCTATTATACTTGCAATCAAGGATGAGAGAAAAGACAAACAGTCTAAATGGTATAAAGAGAATAGATGATTAAATAAACTAAAGGTAAGCATAAAGGTTAAAGTTAGCTCTGCACTAAAGTAGCTAATTAGGTATCTAACTGCTGGTATTCTCGATGAATACTATTGCTTATCTTTAGTTTAATATCTTATGTAAAAGAGTGTTAATTGAGTACTCTCTATCTCTCAGCACTATTTCTCACTAATCAACTTATCAGTTAACTTACACTAATTCATTATTATTATGGCTAATCAAGAGTTTAATCCTTCTGAAAATAGTATAATATTACTATCAGTTTTAAAGTATATTACAGGTGAAGTTGTTCAAATAAATAGAACAAATAGAACAATTTACCTTAGTAATAACACTCATTGGAATGCTCATACATTTCATCAAAACGTTCAATTATTAAGAATGTTTATGAATAGAGAAATATCTATTGACCCAACTATACAATTAATGCAAAATGCAGTAAAGTCAACAATAGATGCTATGAAAAAGCAATGTCCAATGAAAGTTATATCTTTAATAAAATAAATATATTACTTCCTAATGGTAAATACAAAGGACAATCTGTTTCTTATGTATATTCAATTCATCCAAGCTATATTAAATGGTATTTTGACCATGTTAAAGAGCTTAATGAATTCATTGAATTGCAAAGAAAATACGACAGTAAACAAGGTGATTAATTTCGCCTTTAACTAATCATTTTATTAACCTATTTTAATTATCAGCATTATGTACCTTTTATTACTCCTAATAATACTATCAGTAATACTCTTTTACTTAGTATTTAAGACAAACAAGATTAAAAAGTCTTATCAATATAATAATTATAAGATTGATAAGGCTAAGAATACACCTGTTTATACAAAGACTAAAGACCTTTGTAGAAGAGGAATGCATCATTCATTTAAGTTTAAATACTAAACTTATGGCAAGACAAGAATTACATAAATGTTCTATATGTGGTAAAACATATGATATTCAAAAACATGAGTTTTGTCCTAAGTGTGGAGAAAATGAAAAAGAATGGAAAAAAACACATTCAATGCTTAGTAATTTGAGTAATAACTTCATTGATGAAATGGAGTCTTTTCATGGATTTCAAGAAGTATTTGATTAAAATACTACAAAGAACTTTATAAATTACATTCAGATTTTTCAATTACTACTGGTAGTAAGTATAATTGAAATTAGAGAGAGTAGTTTATATTGAATAGGATTCTAAAGTTGATTATACAGTCTTAAGTAGACTTAGACTACAAACTTCTTGCCTATTATTTAAATGCATAACACGATAAAGAGGAATAATAAACTATCTAGTTAATAACCAATTGCAACAGGTGAAAACTAAAAGGATGTGATAGCAGCCTCTTTATTAAATTAAATTGAAATCAAATTAAATAACTATGATACCTACAGTAATACTTTTAATTATTCTATTTGCATTGTTAATCAATATCTGTACAAATACAGATTGGAAACAAGAGAATGAAGATTTAATAACTATTTGGAAATGGTTATTTAAATCAAAAATATTGAAATAGTATAGATAACAATGCTTCTCAATTAGGCACGGTTAATTGAGTATACTATTTTAAAGAACTTCATTTAACTCTTCAAACTTGTACAAAGGAGTTATCTTATAGAAGCAGAGATTAGTTGCAAATAATCTTTGCAGTACAAGTGTGGTGCACATCATCAAAACGAGAAAGAAAAGATCATTTAAAAAAGACTATTATGTAGAAAACGGCATGAAGAGCCCTTAATAGTCGAAAACTTAGCTTGTGTGCAGAGCTATTTTATTAATTAATCAAACAAATTACTCAAACTTAAAACTATGCAAATAGAAATCTTTAACCATATTAGTCTAGGACAGGTATGGAATGTGAAACAGCGTGGAACTAAAATGTATTGTAGAACTGTTTCAGATAATATACAATACAAAATTAATCTAATTGATTTAATTGATTACTAATATGTGGTATTTTGTTTTAATATGTATAGTAATATTTCAAGGATATATTATTTATAAACAATACAGAATAATTCAGTTAGATAATAAATTACATGAATTAGCGGATCAATGTGCTGAATTAGCAGAATTATTCAGACCAAAAGATAACTCATTACCAATAAAATCAACAGGATATTATAAAACTGATGAAAATGGTAAATTAATATTTGTTGAACATTAAAATATTAAGGGTAATAGCATCGTTCTTTTCCATTTTGCGTTTTTGTGAACTTTTATTTAACATCTAAAAAGTCTATTACCCTTATTTAAAACTTAAAATTATGGTATCAATAACAGTATTAACAATAGGATTTTTATTCTTTCTATCCTATATATATTTAATGACAACTCCTACACCAAGAAAACATTGTGATAGATGTGGTAGAGAGTTAAAAGAAAGACATTATGGAAATATCTATTATTGGATATGTCCTATTCATGGTATAAAAGAAACTAAAGTTAAATAATATGAAATGGTTTAAAGCAATAACAACAATTTTAATACTTATATGTATTATGGTTGGAATCAATTGGTTTGTTATATCCATTAATAGTATTAAGCGAGGTATCAATAAACCAAGAATTGATACAGTATTAACTATAAGAACTATTAGACATTATAGAGATACTGATACAGTAATATTAAAACATTTAAATTAAATTTAATGGCATCAAAACAAGAACAATTAGAATTAGACTTTCTAAAAGTGAAAGTTAGAATTGTAAGAGATATTACTGATTGTTCTACATTTGAACAATTAGATGAATATATTCATAATGTAAACAAAATATTTGATATAACCTCATTCTTAGACAAAAATAAAGCGAGTCATAAAGAGATTGGTAATGTTGAAATATTAGAAGAATAGTAAAGATCCAGGGAAATACTGTATGGAAACAGTATAATAGTAGGTGAAGGTTTCACCTTAAATGAAGTTATCTTGAAGAGACTAACGACTCTTTAAAGAGAATTAATCAGCCTACTATTATTATTTTAATTAATCAAATTTACTACTCTAAACAATAAACTATGACAGATGAAATAGTACAATCAAATGTAAGAGCATATAATGTAGTCCAACAAGGATATAGTGATGATGCTTTAAAGGTAAGAGAGTCATTAGGTAAAGACTTTACTGATATTCTATTTAGGAAGTTGTGTACTTTATCTAAATTAGAAAGAATTGAAGTAATAACTAGTCTTTCTAAAGTTATTAACAAAATTTAACCAATTTATTATGAAATATAAATATTTTATATATAATATAAATGGTACTTTATTATATGAATCAATGTGCTCATATAAAGAACCATTAGCATTAAAATTAGCTGAAAAGCATTGTTTAATATCACAATTAAATGGTAATAAAGGTGCATATAGCAAATTAATGCCAGAAGGAATTGCAGTTTAGTTAGGAGTAATTACTGTAATTTGATTAGTTTTTAATATAGTGGGAGACAGTGGTGCAAAGCCATTCTTGCCAAGGTTGAAACCCAGTCTTGGTTAGTAGTATAACAGTTATTACGCCTACTATATTATTTTATTTAGCTTACCTAACAATAATTATTATGAAACCAGAAAATTTTGCGATAGTGAATGGTGTAATAGTTTCAGATGAAGATGCAATCATTTGGGATTTTCAATAAATAGGATATAAGTATATATCCTGCATTTGTAAGCGTATTGGATGTATAAAATATCCCCTAAGATGATGGAACATAAACAGAACTATACGTATTCCCCAAGAATATAGTCCTTCTGTTAGGCAAACATGAGCATTTAGATTTAATGCTTGGGAACTATAGGAAAATCTCGACGATATAACTATCCCTTGAAGGTTCGTACCCTTCTCTTAGGACTATTCTATATGATAGGATATAGAGTATGAAGTTAACACAAATTATCTACAAACAAATTTAAATTTAAAACAAAATGAATAAAAGATTTTTAACAGGCTTTGCTATGATGCATTTAGCCGCTGATGCTGCTTCTCAAGGTGGAAATAGCAATGAATTAACTAAAGAACAAGTTAAACAAATCATTGAATCTCGTAAAATTGTTACAGAACCTGGTCAATATCAGGCTAAAGTAACTAATGTTACTCTTTATACAAGAGAAGATGATACATTAGTACAAATCAATAACTTTGATTTGATGACTCCTTGGAATCTATCTGAAGCAAAGCGTTTGTATAAAGAAGGAGAGTATACTGAAGCTGCAAGCCAAAAGCTCTCTAACAATTCAAGAGTAGGTACTGATTTCTGCCCTAAGAAAGGAGATATTGTAAATGTTGTATTAGATATAATTGCTACTAAGAATCAACCAAATGGTGTTCTTTTGATTAAAGCAATTATGCCTCTTGAAACAAAGAAAGCATCTGCTGTATCTTTTGGTTTTGATGATGAAACTGAAGAAGTTAATTTAGCAACTGAAAAAGCAGTTGAAGAACCAGCATTAACTTAATTGTAAACCTAATAGTAGTAGAGCCTATCCTCTACTACTAATTTAAATTAAAACTATGAAATCAAAAGCATTTGGAATAACATTTTTAATATTGTTATTCTTGTTACATCTCATACCACTTATTATATATATTATATCAAGAAATATCAATACTCTTAGTATGTATGCTGGTCTTTTAGTACTTGATATAATTATAATAACAATTTGCGATATGAATGGTTTATTTACTGATTATTAACCTTAATTAATATGAAATTAAAACAAAAATCTTGGTATGCTTGGTATTATCAGAACTTTTATGGTGAAGATTTACCAGTATCTTTATGTGTATTCTTTTGGAAAGAATTACTAGCAATAATACTATTTCCTATTACATGGCTTAATGTTATATTTAATTACAAAAAACAAGACTACGATAGACTTCCTATTGGATTAACTATTGCATTACATTGTGTAGGAATAGGAGTTGGGTTATTAATTACAATTCCATTACATCTTAAAAATCCAATACATTTACTTTGGGTAGGTATTCCCGGTTTAATTTTATTAGCAATATTAATTGGTATCGTAGTAGGAGTAGGTTTTGTATTATATCAATTAGTTGGATTTATATCTAGATTATTTTATAAATATAAACCTGCTTATAAAGAACCTAAACCCAGTTGGTTTAAAGAAGGTATAAAAGCATTCTTTGGTAAATATTGTCCTAAAATAGATTGGTTATGATTTATAGACTTATTATAATACTTTCAGTATTATTCTTTGCTATGCACAATAAAATAACTATTGGAGAATTTTATATTATCTGGTGTATATTATTAGTAGATCTAATAAAAATAATGATGAATATGGAAATAATGATTATTTCTATTAAATAAGGTAAGGTCCTGTAGTTCAACGGATAGAACGGGAGATTTCTAATCTCTAGATAATGGTTCGATTCCATTCAGGACTACAATTAATCAAATTAAATAATATAAAAATAGAATTAGAACAAACAACAAACAATACTGTACCAATTAAAATATCAGTTACAATAGAAACTCAAGAAGAATTTGATAGTATATCTAATTTTACAGGATGTGTTATTGTAAATGATTTAATAGATACTATTGAAAGACCTGCTGTAAAACAATTTTTATCAGTAAAGTCAAGAAAAACTATTATTGCAAACTTTTTACAAGGATTTTGGAAAAAACTAGTGTTATGAAAAAGTATAAATTAATTAAAGAATATCCGGGTTCACCTAAACTGGGAACTATAGTAGAACATGAAACTAAATGTGTATGTCCTAATTATAAAGTTAGTATAAATCAAGAAACTTGGATATTTGCAGAATCTAGTATACAGAATTTCCCTGAATTTTGGAAAGAGATAATAGGAAAAGAATATGAAATATTATCTTTTAAAATTAATGAGGATATATATAGTCATGTAATTATACTAAATAAAACTCGAAAAGGATTTATGAATACATTAAACGGTTTATATTTATATGAAGAACAACTATTAACCAATAATGACTATAAAATATATTCAGTAAAACGTTTATCAGATGGAGAAGTGTTTACTATTGGTGATGGTATTAAATCTACTGAATGGTCTAAAAAAGATGATCAAGATATAATTACAAATATATGCATTTGTACTGAAGATCATAGTAAAGTATTTGGAAATTTAAAACCAAATAAAATAATTTTACAAACAGAAATAACTTGGCAATGTAATTTAGAATCTGCAATTAAAGTTAAAAAACCATTATTTACTACAGAAGATGGAGTAGATATATTTGAAGGTGACACATTTAGTATAGTTTATTCTGATTTTTCTACTCATTACAATGTAACCTTTAAAAATCTTATTAAACCATTTTGTAAGGTATTTTCAACAAAAGAAAAAGCAGAAGAATATATTTTATTAAATAAACCTGTTTTAACTTATAATGATATCATTAATATTACTCAATTTATAACAGCAGTAGAAAGAGCGTGTGTATTAATTCAAACTGAAAAATTACTAAAACAAAAACTTAATATTAAATAACATGAATGCAACAATAACAACTGGAATAATTTTATTAGCTACATTAATAGCTATTAATTTAACTTGTATAATAATCAATCATTTTGTAATTAAAGCGGAAATAAATGATATATTAGACAAGGATTTAAGAATAGATTTACTTCAATCTCTTCAACCTATTTATAAAATATTCTTTAAAAGGGTAATAATCTCAGCAAATACAGATTATTTTAGTTGTAAAGAAGATTATATAAGATATTCAAGTTATTTAAATATTGAAGGATTGCAAGAAGATTTAAATAATTTTTATCATAAATCCAGAAGAAAAGAACATACAGATTATGAGTTATTTAATGAATTTAAAGAAAAGAAAGTTTTAGAAGTAGAAGAAATGTTTTGATTTTTCAATTATTTTATCGTATTTTTGTATAATATTCCAATTATTTAATGTATGAAATTAAAGACTTTACTAATCTCTTTACCTCTACTAAGCTATCTGAACTATTAATATTAGCAATTCTAGTATTTTTAGGTGTTGCTGCAAGAATTAGTATAGATATTGAGATTAGTAAAAAGTCTTTTAAACAGATTAAATTTTTTCCTAGATATTTCTTAGCATTAGTATTATCTTATGTTATTGAATTATATTTAGTGGAACATGAAGATGCAAGAAAATATTACGCAGAAATTATAATATTATTTTGTATCTTTGTAAATGATCTTATTAAGTTTGTACTTAATAACACTGGTAGAATATTTATTTATATTTTAAGTGCCTTTACTAAAGGTGTATTTGATTTAAAGAAGTTTCTTGCTAAATCTGAGAATAATGGAAACAAACCAATAAATAAAGAATTTGATAATAAAGAAGAATAATGTATTATGCAGGACAATTAATTGATATTTCTCTATGGTCTTGGTTACTTCTTATAATGATTAAGAGAGTAATATGTAGAGGCTTTGATATAAGATTAAATACAATAGTAACAGCTTTTAAACAACATAGCTTTATATCTATTACAAGAGAAAAACTTCACAATCTAATCAAGAATCATCATTACTATAGTGAAATATTAATATTAATTGCATCAGCATTAATGGTAATAAGTATAAGTAACGACTTATATTTATACAGTCATAATCTTATAGATAAGATACAAACACTAGATATATTTAAACAATTAGTATTTAGTAAACTTATTAGTATAGGATTAATTTTTAAGTTTAGACGATCTCAGCCTAAACTATTCAGTAACATAAAGGAGGAAATCAAAGATGCATACAATAAAATTGTTTCTCCCTTTTCAGAAGCAGTTCATTGACCTTGGAGAAGGTAAAGATTTAGAAGCAACTGCAATACAATCACAGAAAAAACTTTTAGAACAAAATATATTATCTTGGATAATATACATACGTAATGAGGATTAATAGTCCTCTTTTTTATTTTATATATATGAGTAAATCAAGTAGAAAAAGAAAAGCACAGAGGAGATTAGACTCTAAGATGGGTAATTATGATAAATTTGGAGGTAAGTCTCCTTATAGTGGTCATAAATTAAATAAACCAGGAAGTAAACAAATTAAATAGAAATGGGATCAACAATTTTAAATAATATAACAGACACACCTTATTATATAAATTGGTTAAAAGATCAAGATTTTGTACAAAATTTCCATAAAACAATTATAAATCAAAATACATACCAATCACAAATAAATAATACTATGGCAAAAGCAGTAAAAGAAGAAGGAGAACCCGCTCCTTCAGAAGAAAATAAAGGTAAAAAATGTTTTAGAGATTTAAAAATAGGTGATGAATATTACCAAACAATACCTACTACTGGTATGTTATCAGTTATTAAAGTAACTTCTTTAGTTAAGTATGATGATAAAAGAGTTGTAGTTAATGGTAGTCATACAGTTAATTTTGAGAATACACTACACAACGCAACTACTTTTATAGTATATTTAGATAAAGATGAAGCTGAATTTTCTATTATAGAAGGTTTAGAAAAGAAATTAGAACAAGAGGTAAAAGATCTTGTGATAAGAGAACAATCTTTAAAAGAAAAAACTCAAAGACTTGAAGAATTAAAAAATAAATTTAAAAAATAAAAACAAATAAAACTTTCATTAACATGGAAAAAAATAATAACTCTATATTCTTCTTCTATCCAGATGCAGAAGAAGGTCAACCAAGAAAAGTAATTGCTGGAGTATTTAACTCTAATACTAATACTCTTATAATTGCTAAATCAGAATGTTCTCCTAAAGACAACTTCTGTAAAGATAAAGGTAGGAAGATTGCATTAGGTAGAGCCTTATGTAATAGAGAAATTAAAGTTAAAGAGTATAAAGGTAAACAATCTAAAACAAATAAAAATTTGTTACCAAGAATCTTTAACTTAGAATCTGCTGAAAAACCACAACAAAAATTCATTCAAATAGCAAAATCACTTTAACATGGCTAGGCTACAAGATATAGAAAAAATAATAGATAACTACGAAGAGAAGTTAAGAAAAGAAAAGCCTTTAAAAGCGTATAGTCATAGTAACAATTCTCTTGAATTAGAATCTGTACCTTATAATAAAACAGATTTAAAAAGCTTTATCATAGACTTCTTTAAAGACAATCATGGATACAATCCTAAACCTTGTTTTGCTAGAACTATTCAAACTAGAGAAGGGAAAGAAGAAACAACTAGTAGAGGACAAAGAAGAACTGCTGGAGATATATTCAGGTTTGCATTAAGATATTATTCTGATGATATTACTTTATATGATGTTATGGAAATATTATATGATTTAGTACAAAATGAATATAAATTTCAGACTCCTAACAGTAATAGTGATTATGCTACTCTTTATATGAATATTTGTAGTACTATTTATAGAAGGGTATTTAATTTATCACCTGGTTATAAAGGAAAATATAAATTTGATTCTAGTAATCAATATTATACTGATACTAGCACTAGTTCTATTAGAAATGAATTTCATATATTTGGATCTGATTACACTTTACTTTTTGATACTAAAGAAGGTAAGGAATTAGTTTCAAGTAAACGTAATGAAATTGTTATTCCTGCTAATATGACTAGTGAAGAGCTAGATAGGTTAGTTATGGAAAAACTAAAAAAATTGAAATCTCCAATAAAATTGGATAAAGTAGGTTATTTCTAAACTATCTCCTCCAATAAAGCGTTAAAAAGGAGGTAGATTATAGAAAGTAAAATAAATTTTGTAGGTCCAGAGGATTTATACAAAGAGGAAGGTAATCAACTATATGATCTAAAATCTATAGAAGATTGCCTTTCTTGGTTAAAGACATTATCATCAGTATCTTTAGATACAGAAACAGAAGGATTTTTTAATTTTAAGAATAAAATTATAATGCTTCAGTTATCTGACGGTAAAGAAGTTTGGGTGATAGATGTAAGAGGAAAAGAATACTATAATAAGTTAAAACCTGTATTAGAAAGTATTTTAGTATTAGGTCAAAATTTAAAGTTTGATTACAAATTCTTAAAATTTGAAGGAATAGAACTAAATAATATATATGATACATTCTTAGCTGAATGTGCTTTAACTAACGGTCTTACTGAAAGGCAATTAGGATTAGGAGCTATTGCTAAGAAGTATTTAGATGTTAATTTAGATAAATCTGTTAGAAATCAATTTATAGGATTAGAAGGTAAACCCTTTACATTCAAACAAATTATATATGGTGCAGAAGATGTACTGTATTTACATAAAATAAGAGAATTACAATTACAGAAAGCAGCAGAGTTAGATCTAGTAGATTATATACTATTAGAATGTCAAGCTTGTCTTGCAATCAGTGATATTGAATATAATGGTCTTGGATTTAATCCTCAAGCTTGGTTAGATTTAGCTAAAAAGGTAAATAGTAATATACCTCAGCTAGAATTAGAATTAGATCAGTTTATATTATCTGAACCAAAGAAGTATTATAAGTTTATTAACCAAACTCCTCAATTAGATATATTTGGAGGTGAAAGTAGAAGAGTATTAGTTGAATGGAGTAGTCCTACACAAATGCTTAAGCTACTTAAAGTAGTCTTAAATGATCCAAATTTAGAAAAGACTGAGGAAAAAGAAATTGCTAAATATCAATTTGATTATCCATTTATTAGTAAATTCATAGATTATAAGAAAGAAGCTAAACTTGCTTCTACTTATGGTGAAGATTTTATTAAGTATGTTAATCCTGTTACAGGTAGAATCCATAGTGATTTTTGGCAGATTCTAGTTACTAGTAGAGTTAGTTCTAATAATCCTAATTTACAAAACCTTCCAGCTAAAAATGATTATTTAAATTGTTTTGTAGCAGATAAAGGTAAGAAAATAATAGGTATAGATTACAAAGGACAAGAAGCAAGAATAGCTGCTTGTTTTAGTAAAGAAGCTACTTGGTTAGATGCTATTAAAGATGATAAAGACTTACATGGTGAAGTTGCTAAGCTTATGTTTAATATTACAGATGCTGAAGTAAGAAATAAACCAGATTTTCTTAGAGGTAAATCTTATAGAGATATAGCTAAGAATATTAACTTTATGGCTTTATTTGGTGGTACTAAATGGAAGTTAAGTAAAATGCTTTTGTGTAGCTTAGATGAAGCTCAGGATCTATTAGACAGATACTTTTCTGCAACTAAGAACTTACAAGTATATTTAAATAAATGTGCTTCTTATGGCCTTAAAAGAGGTTATATAAGAAGTGGTAAACCATATAGTGCTATTAGATGGTTTGAGAATTGGAAAGAAAATTTAGATATTTATAAAGACTCTAAAATTATTGGAGAAATTACAAGAAACTGTTTTAATAGTCCAATTCAATCTACTGCAGCTATTACTACTAAATTAGCATTAATTAAACTAAGAGATTATATAAAAGATAATTCTTTGTCTAACAAAGTAAAGATTATTCATGTAGTTCATGATGCAATATATACTGAAGTAGATGATGATATTTGTAATGAATTTGCAGAAATTCAATCAAATATAATGAAAAAGGCTGGTAAAGTATTCATACAAGATTTAATTATGGATACAGATATAACCATAGATATATATTGGAAAAAATAAATATTAAATTAAAAAATAATGCAAATAAGAAATAAAAAAAGAAAGGCATTAGAAGCAGAAATACAAAGAGAAAAAGACCCCAACTTTAACCCTGTAGAACATATAGTAGTAAACTCATTAGAGTATATTTTTGGTAAAGATCCTTCTGAATGGGGGATTTTATGTAAACCAATTGAAACTGTAGTTTCATATATGTGGGAAGAAAAGAAAAGAAAGCCTTTACATAAAAGGTTAAAACCTAAAAAGAATTTTCCTACTAATAGTCCTTCTACTAGTTTTGAACCAGTAAGCGTAACTTTTAGTTCAGGAACATCTACAATAATATCTTCAACACCTAGTTGGGAATTAACAGAATCTTCTGATCAAGAAGAATCAATTGTAGATATTGAATTTGATGGAGAAGAATCTACTTCTATTACTGATCATGGTGTAATTACAGCTACTGATGCACAAAAATTTAATTACTATACTCATGATGCTAAGTTGTCAAATCTTAATCTTGGAGAATTACAAGAGTATATAAATATATTATATAAGTATATTAATAAAGCTAACCAAAGAATAGAGCATTATAGTAATATAATGTTAACTAGTCCTAATCCTGCAATTAATGAATTAAGAAACAGTTCAATTTCAAATAGAGACGAACTTCTTAATAAATTAAATCTTATTAAAATCTATATAAGTAATTTTAAAGAAAGTGTTGTTAAACAACCATTAGAAGAGATAAATAAAAAGGAATCTTTTAATGATAAGATTAAACAGGGATTTAGATCTTTTTATTCAGCTACACTTGGATATCCTACTGTTATAAAGGGTTATATAATCAATGATAAAATATTTACTAATAATAGTGAATTAGCTTTATATGCAAGTACTAATAAAATACTTTGGGATCTTACAAAAATGATTTTAAGGGTTTCAAGATTCAATTATGAAACAAATGAAATTGAAACTAAAACTAAAATTGTTTCATTTAAACCTTTAAGTAAAGTTAAAGAAAGTTTAATACTTTCAGTACTACCTTTATTAGTAGATTTTAAAATCTGTTCATTTAAAAATAGTAACAATTTCTTTAATGATAAGATAGATAGAGAAAAGTTTCTTTATACTAAAACTCCATTTTGGAAAGTTAAAACAGTTAAATCCTTAATTGGTAAAAACAGATTAAGTAATTCCGTAGTTTCTATTGAAAATCCAGATAAAGGAGATGAAATTTACTTTTTATTAGGTGATTGTAAAGTAGAAAATAAAGAACTTTGTGGTTATAGTATACCAATGGATAAGACTATAACTATAAATTCTATAGTAAAAGTAAAGGATAGTAAAATATCTAAATATAATTTAAAACAAGTAACAAATACAGAGGCTGAAGTTATCTCTATTAAACCAAATTCTTCTAGTAAAAAGATATCTAAGAATTCTAATAATCATAGATTGGATATTATAACTATTAGAAATAGATTTAAAGAGATGAAAGTCTATGCACAAGATCTAAAATTTATTAAAAACAAATCAATTAAAACAAATGACAGCAGTATTAAAAAAGAAAGTGGTAATAAAGAGCCTTACCACGGAATCTCCAAAGACTGGTTTGAAAGTACAATCCAAAATATCTACCAAAGTGAGTACATCCAATACACATCCAGTCCAAACTTCTAAAATTCCTACTTATCGTCCACAAGTAAGAAGTAGACATCCTTCACATAATGGATTAAGGACATTATTAGCTAAATTACCTTTTAAATCTTTAATTAGATTTGGAAGTACTACCGAAGTAAATGATGGTATAAAAAGAGTAGAACTTAATTCTCCTGAAGCTATTAGAAAAAGTAGTAATAAACTACTTATGAAACAAAGCTTCTCTGAAGGTAATGTTAAAACAGCAGATTGGACTAATCAAGTTGCTAATGTACCTGCAATTACAGAAAACTGGAAATATAAGTGTGTAATCAAAAAGCATTTTGGTAGTAGAGGTGAAGGTAATACTTTAGTATCTACTCAAAAGGAGTTTGATTTGTTTATGAAGGGTAAAAGTGCTTCTGAATATATATTTGAGAGATTCTATAATTATGATAGAGAATACAGACTTCATGTAAATGAAGATGGTTGTTATTATACTTGTAGAAAAGCATTAAAATCAGATACTCCAGAAAGCTCTAAATGGTTTAAAAATGATAGTAATTGTGTTTGGTATTTAGAAACTAATCCAAGCTTTGATAAACCAGTAAATTGGGATAGTGTTGTTAGTCAGAGTGTTAAAGCTCTTAAAGCAGTAGGATTAGACTTTGGAGCAGTTGATTTGAGAATTCAATCAGCTAAAGATTCAAAAGGTAGAGTTAGGGAAGATCCTGACTTTATTGTAATTGAAATTAATAGTGCTCCAAGTTTGAATGATAGTGAAAGTATTGTATTTGCTAAATACTTAGAAGTACTTCCTACCATGTTAAAGAAAAAGTTTTTAAAAAGTTAATATAAAAGAATAATGAATAAACATAAAAATTTTAAAGTATTTGTAGTAGGATTTAATACTGGCTACGCTAGGTGGATACAAGGTGAACTTGCTAAAAATATGAAAGAGGCTGATGTTGTTCTGTTTACAGGGGGAGAAGATATTTCTCCCTCTTTATACGGAGAAACAGCTGGAAGACATACATTTCCCTATGATAGACCAAATGGTCAATTACCTTTAAGAGATGAATTTGAGGTAAGGAATTATAAAGAAGCGTTAGAGTTAGGTAAACCTATGTGGGGTACTTGTAGAGGTGCTCAATTGTTATGTGCTTTAGCTGGTGGTAAATTAGTACAGGATATGAGTCATCATAGTTCTCATAAATTGTATTTCTATGATAATGAGTATGAGTGTGTAAGTAATACTTTACATCACCAAATGCAATATCCTTACACTATGAAAGATGGTGAAGACTATAAAATCTTAGCTCATGCTATAGGTCAGAGCCCTTACTTCTTAGATGGTAATGATAAACCTCTTATTATGCCTGAAACAGTGAAAAAACAAGGATATGCTAAACCTCTTATTAAAGAACCAGAGTTTGTATATTATCCTAAAATTAAATCTTTAGGTATACAAGGACATCCTGAAATGATGTCTACTAATAGTGATATGGTTTTAGTATGTCATGCATTTTTAAATCTTTTGATAGAGGATAAGTTAAATGATGCTCTCCTTTTAAATATTCCTGTTAAATCTATTATAAGTAGAGCTTGGGATTTTAATTTTACAAAAGAAGAAAATGCATTATTAAATCAAATTAAAGAAGTCCCTATCGAGGTATAAAATGAAAGAAGTAACAATAGATAATATATTAGAGATTTTAAAAGAAGATATAGCAGGTTTAACTGAAGATAATAGAGAATCTACTATAGAAAAAATACAGTCTTATTTAATTAAATTTAGTTTCTTAACAAAAATTCCAAATATATTATTTGTTTATGGAAGCTTAAGAAAAGGAGAATTTAATTTTAAAAAGATTCAAGAAACTTTTGGGGAAAATAGTATAATACATCTTTATCCTACAAGAGCAGATTATATGACTCTTTATGATTTAGGTGATTATCCTGTAATGATGAAGGCTAAAGGAACTTATCATACATTTGGTGAATTAGTTTACTGTACTGATGAAGTAGTTGAAGTTATTAAACAAATGGAGTTAGAAGCAGGTTATCTATATGATACTTGTAATATATGGATTGAAAATAATAATAATCCATCTACAAAATATAGATTAATAAGTGTTCCTACTTATGTAGCAGGACCTCGCCTTAAAGATAAAATTTTCTTAAATCCAAGTACATATCCAAGAATTACTTGTGGAGACTGGAAAAAGTATTTAAAATCTGTAGAAATAGAAGATACAAGAACTGATTTAGAAAAATTGCAAGAATCTTATTTTGGTTATTGCTACTAAATTAAATATATATAAATGAAAATAAAAATTGATAATTGGAAAATAGGTTCTGATCCAGAAGTTTTCCTTCATAATAAAAGTACAAAAGAAGTAGTATCTGCAATTCCCTTTATTCCGGGAGATAAACATGATCCATACCAAATACCTACATTACCAGAGGGTCATATGATTCAAACTGATAATATAATGGTAGAGTATTGTTTACCTCCTACAAGTGATTATAGGGCTTTAATTAAGTCTTTTAGAGACTGTATAGCATATACTAATAATACTATACCAAGTGAATTAGAAGTGGTTGTTAAAGCTTCTGCAAATGTAAGTGAACAATACTTACAAGATGAACAAGCTAAAAGATTTGGATGTGATCCAGATTTTAATGCTTGGACAGATGATTTAAACAATCCTCCTAATAGTGATACTAATCTTAGAACTTGTGGTGGTCATATCCATATTGGCTATGATAATCCAGACTATGAACTTTCAAAGAAATTAATTAAAGCGTTAGATATATTTTTAGGTGTTCCATCTATTCTTTTAGATCCTGATAAAGATAGAAAGAAAATGTATGGTAAAGCTGGTGCACATAGGTTAAAAACTTATGGTGTAGAATATAGAGGTTTATCTAATTTCTGGTTGGCAGAAGAAGAATTAACTCAGTTAGTATTTAATGGAGTTAGAATGGCCATTGCTATGATTAATAGTTCTGAATCTTACTTAGATAAGATGAGTGATACATTACAGTTAAAGATTCAAACTTGTATTAATACAGGAGACGAAGAGTTAGCTCAACAACTTGTACATCAACTTAGTTTATCTAGTTTATTGGCTGGTTCTACTAAAGTATATATTGACTAATTAAAGAAACTTAAGAGTAGTGATAGCCTTGAGTTCGCTTTAGTTACTAATTTATTGGTAGCCTCCGGCTATCCTACTTTTAAATTAAATAAAACAAATATGTGTGGATTAATATTTTGATGTGTGGATTATATTCACTATCTTTGTATTAATGAAAATATGTAAAAAATGTAATGTTGAAAAATCTCTAGGAGAGTTTCACAAAGATAAAAGAACTAAGGATGGATTATATAAATGGTGTAAATCTTGTAAAAAAGAGTATGATTTAATATACAGAAAAACAGATAAAATTCAAAATTTATATAAGTCTAAAGAGTATAGAAATAGAAAAAAGGAATATAAAAAATGGAGAGATATGACTGATCCAAGAGAACAACTTTTAATATCTGCTAAAGCTAGGGCTAAAAAGTATAATATACCTTTTAATTTAACTATAGATGATATAGAATTAAGAGCTTATTGCCCTTTATTGGAAATTAAATTAGAAAGAAAACAATATGGAAAGGTGGGTTCATTTAATCCAAATTCCCCTTCTTTAGATAGAATAATTCCTAGTTTAGGTTATGTAAAAGGAAATATAGAGGTAATTTCAATGAAAGCAAATATAATGAAAAATAACGCAAGTATAGAAGAATTAAAAACATTTGCGAATAATATATTAAGGTGGTATGATTATGATTAAAATAATATTAATATTAGCATTTATAAATTATTTGCTATACTTCCTTAATGGAAGAAAAAAGACTAATTTAGCTCTTTGTGGCTTAATTGGTTACTCTGGACAAGAGAACTATAATATAGACAAAATAAGGTTTCTAATGCTATGGAATAGTGTAGAAAGAGGTAAAGATGCTACAGGCATATATACCCCCTCAACAGGACTTATAAAAGATAATGAACCTGCTGGTAAGTTTCTATTTCAAAGTCATTTTAAAAAATTAGTTGATGATAATCAATTAATAGCTCATGTAAGAGCTAAAACAATTGGAGCAAATTTAGTTAAAAACGCTCATCCATTTGATGAAGAGAATATTGTATTAGCTCATAATGGTACTTTAGTTGACTATGTAGCGTTAGCATCCAAATATGATATGAAAGCTCTTAATTGGGATGTAGATTCTCAAGTATTATCTTTTGGTATTAATAGAGCATTTAATGCTGAAACTACTTTAGATAACTTAAATATTGAAACTTTAAGTGAATATAAAGGTGCTGCTGCTTTACTATTTTATAGTAAAAACTTAGATATGATATTTGTATTTAAGGATAAAGAGAGACCTTTATTTTATGGGTATGATCTTGATGGAGGAATGTATATGTCTTCTATTGAAGAGTCATTAAAAGCTGCAGGATTATTTGAAATTAAAGCGTTTACTGATAATACTTTGTATGCTATTGATCATGGTGAAATTGTAAAGACTTGGGTTTATAAAACCTATGCTGAACTTAATAAAACAGCTTATGTTGGTAAAGTTCGAGGGAGGGAACCAGGTCAGAGATTCCCAAAGTTAAAAAAAGGGGAAAGAGGAATAGACATCACAAATGGAACCACTAAAGCATATTGGTTCTTAGATATGTGGCTATATTCTAATACCCAAACATGGAATCATCAAAGAGGAATCTATGGTAAGTTTGCTGAAATGAAAACTGGAAGGTTTTATTTAGTAACTGGATTCTATGCTGAAGATATAATGTTTGTTCAGGTAAAAGATGAGAATGGAAATGATGGAATGGCAGCCTTAAGTTCATTTGATATAGATAGGTGTATTCCTCAACCTGAACAGTTATTTAGAATAACGGCTCCCCTTGTTGCTAAAAAGACAAAACAAAAACTTTGGGAAAAAGGACAAATAGTTGAATTGATGAGTTATGATATAACAGAAGGATCAGTTTCTTTCTGGTCTGATTCAGAAAATGCAGAATACGAAATTCCTATGAAGTGTTGTAAACCATTAACACCTCAAGAAGTTATAGATTTCTGCTTAGAAACAGAAGATCCTAAAGATAAAGGAACTAAAGAACCATTACTTATTCAACCCGCTCCTGAACCATCACCTTTTATAGAAAATACACCTGAGCCTGAACCTTTAGGAGATTTCATATCAACTCCAGTATTCTTGGGAGCTTTGGAATTAATTGAAAGTGGATTAGGTAAATTAGAAGAAAAGTATGATGAAAATGGAGATTTAACCCCAGAAATTAATGCTATACGTATGGACATCACAAATTGCAAAGATAAGACATATCTTGACAACTTACTGGTACATAATTAAAGAATATATAATGTTAGAAGAGATAAAAACAAAAGAAGAATTAAAAAACAAAAAAGATTTTCTTTTAAAGAACCCATTTCATCCTAATAAGTTTATATACGCCGAAGAAGGAGAATCTCCTAAAGAGATTGTAATAATTAATGGAAGAGGATATGATGTAGATAAAAGTAATTTATCAGAAGATTTTTACCATCCTGGGTATTTCTTTTTGGCTGGAACAGGAGCAATGCTTGCGTTTGTTACTGCTACTAAAGCTAGAAGAGTGTTTGATCCAGAAAACCCTGAAACCTGGTGTCAAATAGTTTCTGAGTACAAACCTTCTAAAGAAAGGTATAAGAACGTTGAAACATCTGATTATGAAACTTATAATGCTTCTCTTAAAAAGATTATTTCACAAGCTTATGGTGAATTAAAACCAGTATCTAATACAGAAGAGGAGTTATTAAACTTAAGTTTTGTAAAAGGAACTGTTAATCCTGATTTTTGGTTTCCTTTACAAGAAAAACAACATTTAGACAAGATGTTACCTTATAAAAAGTTTGAAAATATATATCACAAGGTTGATATAAATGATCTTGAGCATCAAATGAGATCTCAAGGATACCCAGAAGAAGAAATAAAGAAAAGAATAACAGAAGCTTTACAAAAGAATATTTTGTATGGTGTTGACTCTTTAACTTACACAGCTTTTGAAGGAATAAGATTTACATTTGGTGTTGAAATTGAGACTTGTATTGGAAGACTTGATGATGATCAAATTAAATTTTTAAATGTTAAAGCAGTTCATGATGGTTCTCTAAGAGATAAAAATGGTAATACTCCTGGTGGAGAATATGTTACTGGTGTATTAACTGGAGATGCTGGATTGACTCAATTAAGTGACTTATGTAGAGCTTTGTCTTCTAAATGTAGAGTAAATGCTCAGTGTGGAGTTCACGTTCATGCAGGAAGTTTAAATTGGAATAGAGAAGATATTGTTTATTCTTATATTTTAGCAGAAATGTTAGAAGATGAGTTATTTATGATGCTTCCTAAATCAAGAAGAAGTAATACTTACTGTAGAAGATTAACTGAACTTACTTTAGATAAAGTTCCTTTGTTAAAAACAGCAGTTAGATCTGAATATAATATTCTTATAGATACAATCTATAATGATATTTTGAAAGAAGTAACTCAAGTTAAAAATAAAGGTAAAATATATTCTGGAGTAGAAGAAGGAGTAGAAGAACCAATAATTGCTAGTGGGATTTATAACAGAGAAAAGCAACATCCAAATGGAGCTAAATGTGGTTATGATAAATCTGCACAAAGATATTGTTGGTTAAACTATGTTACTCTTATGTATAATACTAAAGGGGGTAAAAATAGTAACACTTTAGAGATTAGAAGTCATAGTGCTACAATGAATTTCAAAAAGATAAAGAATTGGATTAAGATTTTCTTTGCTTTTTGTAAGTATGTAGAAACTAGTAAATCTAAGATTAGAAAAGGAAATGTAACTCTTGCTCATGTAATTAAAAAGGCATATCCTAAAACTGGAGATAAACTTCTTAAGTATATTGAAGAAAGAAAACAAGTGTTTAATTCTCATGATGAGTCTGTAGATTATGTAGAAATCTCAGAAGAAAGAAAGACTATAAAGGAGATAGTAGCAGCAGAATAATGTGTTTATTAATCGCAGTAAAGTCAGGAGTAGATAAGTCTAGTGACATCCTCTTTGACGCTATAAGAACAGGAGCTACTACTAATACAGATGGAATTGGGTATGCATTTAAAAAAAGCAAACAAAATAAAATTTGGATTAGTAAAGGTTTTCAAGATGTAGATAAATTCATTACAACTCTACAAAAGAAGCACTTAAAACCAGAAGATGAACTTATTGTTCATTTAAGAATTGGTAATAAGGGTGCTAAAACTGTTGAAATGAATCATCCATTTGTTATATCTGATGATGCTGATACAATTTTATCTAATGATGAATATGTACAGCTTCCAGTACTTGCACATAATGGTACTTTTCATAGTTACTCCATAACTAATAGTCAACTATCAGATACATTCTATTTTACTAAAGACTTTATGTCTATTCCAGAAATACAAAGTCTTCTGAAAAGAGATACAGATACTTTTAAAAGAATCTTTACTTCTACACTGGGAATTAATAGACTAGCTCTATTATTCCCAGATAATACTCCACTAATAACACTTGGTAACTTTATTGAATCAGAAGGATATTTATTTTCTAATGAATCATATAAGAAAAAGGTGTATAATGTTGGAGGATATGAAAGTTGGGATGATGAAAGGTATGCTACTAGTCGTGGTGGTGGACAAAATATATCTGATGGATGTTGGCAAAATGGAGTGTACCACAGTGGAAGTAAATACCCAGTAACACATTCTAGTATTCCAATTAATACTCCACATAAAGATACTAAATGGTTAGATAGAGATGATGAAGATGAAGATGTTGTTATTGCTAATAAGAAGTTTTGTAAAGTAGGAGAAAGAAAAAGAGATGTTAGGGGCTTTTTACAAGCTGATCCTAAGTTTGATATTATTCCTCCAACAACTCCATTTTGGTGTATATTTAACAAAGCTACTAAACAATGGTATGATTCAACTGAAGGAAATATAGCTTATGTACCTCGTGCATATCCTGTTAATCAGTTTGATAGAACATTCTTTACTCCAACAGTATTTAACTATACTCATTTCACCTATTATAGTCCAATAGGAGATTCAATAAAAGGGATAAATCCTACAAAAAGATATCGTATTTATAACTTTGATTCTAGAGATCCTAGAGGAGCTACTTCAAAAGGTGTACATTTAGTTAATGAAATAAATTCTTATAAAAATGGTGAACCTCTTTATGGTACAACTGTTAGATCTTTGTGGTTAACTACTGAATCTTTAGTAGAACTATTTATACCTCAGTTAGAATCACCAAAACTAACATTAGCTTATAGAACTCTCTATAGACTTATGCATAGATTTAGCACCCCTTCTAAGAATTTAATGAATGCTACTGAGAAAGCTATCAGAGGAGCTGAAAAGAATGGAAAAGAATCTAATATTAACTTTAAGAATCAACAAGGATTAGAGTTATTAGGATTGAAGTTATTCTATAATTATTTATTAATAGACCTTCTTCCTTTTGATCAAGCTAGATTGAAATTTCTTGAAGTTCAAGATTTAACTCCAGACAATACAGTTTCTTATAAAGAAGCTTTAGAAGCATTAAATAATTAAAATAAACTTGTAAATTAAAATAAAAAACATTAAATTTGTATGGAAAATTTAGCATCAATCCTTATTGGTATAGCATTAATTGCAGCAGGAATACTGTCTTATTGGTTATTTAAACCAAAAGATAAGAAGTCTATAGATAGTAATACACCTATTGAAGTAGATGAAAAGAAAGCTGAAGTAACTGAAGCAATTGTGACAAAACCAAAGAGAGTGTATAAGAAAAAAGTAGCAAAAGAAGAGGAGATTAGTGGAGAAGGAGAAAGTTTACCAAGTACAACAGAAGGAGGACAGCAATCTTAGTAATAAGATTCTATCTGATATTGTAGTATTTAACAAATATGCAAAGTATATTCCAGAACTTAATAGAAGAGAGTCTTGGGAAGAGATAGTAACTAGATATGTAAATATGCTTACAGATAAATATCCACTCTTAACAGAGGAGATATTAGTCAAAAGTAAATTTATATTTGAAAAGAAGGTATTACCTTCTATGAGAGCATTACAATTCGCTGGTATTCCTATTGAAAGGAATCCTAGTAGAGTATATAATTGTGCTTACTTACCAGTTGATGATTACAGAGCTTTTAGTGAAGCTATGTTTTTATTATTAGGTGGTACAGGAGTAGGATATAGTGTACAATTTGCTCATATAGAAAAATTACCAGAGATAGTTAAACCAACTAAAACTAAACGTTACTTAGTTAGTGATAGTATAGAAGGTTGGGCAGATTCCATTAAAGCTCTTATAAAGAGTTATCTGGGATATACTAATGCAAAGCCAAGATTTGATCTTTCTGATATTAGAAAGAAAGGAGCTAGGTTAATAACTGCTGGAGGTAAAGCTCCAGGTCCAGAACCACTAAAGACTTGTTTGTTTCAAATTGAAACATTACTAGAAAGGAAAGAAAATGGGAGTAAACTAACAGATGTAGAATGTCATGATATTATGTGTTATATTGCAAATGCAGTATTAGCAGGTGGTATTAGAAGAGCTGCAATGATTAGTTTATTCTCATTTGATTCCGAAGCTATGCTTACTAGTAAAACAGGTAATTGGTGGGAATTAAATGAACAAAGAGGTAGAGCAAATAACTCTGCTGTAATTGTTAGAAATAGAATAAACAAAGAAGATTGGGATAGAGTTTGGAAGATAATTGAAAATAGTAATTCAGGAGAACCTGGAGTCTATTTTACAAATGATGCTAATTGGGGTACTAACCCTTGTTGTGAAATAGCATTAAGACCATTTCAATTTTGTAATCTTACTGAAGTAAATGTATCTGATGTTGAATCTCAAGAAGATTTAAATGAGAGAGTAACAATAGCTGCATTCTTTGGTACACTTCAAGCAGGATTTACAGATTTCCATTATCTAAGAGATATATGGAGAAAAACAACTGAAAAAGAAGCTCTGATTGGAGTAGGTATGACTGGAATAGGTTCTGGTCAAGTATTAAAATATGATTTAAAAAGTGCTAGTAAAGAAGTTAAAAAAGAAAATGCAAGAGTATCTGATATTATATCTATCAACTCTGCAGCTAGGTGTACAACAATTAAACCTTCTGGGACTAGTAGTTGTGTACTTGGTACTTCTAGTGGAATTCATGCATGGCATGATACTTATTATCTCAGATCTATTAGAGTTGGTAAAAACGAGTCTTTATATACTTATTTAAGTATATATCATCCAGAACTAATAGAAGATGACTTTTTTAAACCAGAGACACAAGCAGTAATAAGAATTCCACAGAAAGCTCCTAAAGGTTCTATATTAAGAACTGAAAGTGCTTTAGACCTATTAAATAGAGTAAAGAAATTTAATCTTGAGTGGGTTAAATCTGGTCATAATAAAGGTAGTAATACTAATAATGTATCAGCTACAATATCAATTAAACCTGAAGAATGGGTAGAAGTTGGTGAATGGATGTGGAATAATAAAGAGACATTTAATGGATTAAGTGTATTACCATATGATAATGGTAGTTATATCCAGGCACCCTTTGAAGTAATAACTGAAGAGGAATACAATAAGAAATTTGAAACACTAAAAAATATAGATTTAACAAAAGTAATAGAACTAGATGATAGTACACAGCATTCTCAAGAAGCTTCTTGTGCAGGAGGACTATGTGAAGTTACTTAATACATAAAATTATGAATTCAAGTCCAAGACTGAAATTTAGTTCTTTCATGAGAAGAACACCAAAAGTAACAACAGTTACAACTCCTACAGTAACTACAGAAAGAAGGAGAAGATCAGCATTAATGGAAGAAACTCCTGCACAACAAATAGTTGAGAAAAAGGAAGAACCAAAACCAGTTAAAAAGGTTAAATTAGAAGTTACAGTAAAAGAGACTTCTTATGACATTTATGAATGTGGTACAAAATCATTGGGTAGATTATGTAGTGTTTATCCCAGTCCTACAAACAATTGTCAAATTCAATCAATTTCTGGTATAGATTATGTTTTAGCTAATTTAAATACAGAAGATACTATTACATTTCTTCATGAAGTTTATGAGAATACAGCTATGAAAACATTATTTCTAGTAGATGTATCTTCTCCTTATTTAAAAAGGATAGAAGCTATATTTGAACCTAGTGAAATGTTAGTTAAAGCTCCTTATATTAATAATACAGGGAGTAGTATGTGTTTATACCTTCTTCAAATAAAACAAATGTTGGAAAGAAGAGATTTAATATGATTGATAAGAGAACGTTTAATAGACTTAAAAATTATTATTTTTCATTATATGAGATAGAACAAGAGCTAAGTGAAGCTCAATATCCCCAAAAATCTACTATTAATGTAGATGAATATGACTTTTTAGAGTCTTTAAAGAGTAGACAAACTGATCAAATTGATAAAATAAAACAATTACTAGATGAATATAAAAATTCAGAAAGCACATGAGGATGCAATCATCCCAAAATATCAAACTAAAGGAGCTGCAGGATTTGATTTTCATGCAATAGAGGATTTTACTCTATTAGAAGGACAAACAAGTCTTATTAAAACAGGATTAGTTTTTGAAGTTCCAGAAGGTTATGAATTACAGATTAGATCAAGGAGTGGTCTAGCTTTAAAGCACGGTGTATTTGTATTAAATGGTCCGGGTACTATAGACTCTGATTACAGAGGAGAAGTAGGTATTATTTTAACAAATGCAGGTAAGAATTTTACAATTAAAAAAGGAGACAGAATTGCACAAGGAGTAATTAACGCAATTATACAAGCAGAGTTTGAAGAGGCTTTAGAAGTTTCAGAAACTGGTAGAGGTAAAGGTGGTTTTGGTAGCACAAAATTAAAATAATTATGAATAATGTAATTGAAGTATCAAAGAAAAGAACTCCTTTAGATGAGGTAGAACTCTGGCTAGGAGTTGCTAAAGCTAGATTTGCTTATGAAATTAAAGATATGACTAGTTTACAATTATCAAACTTTCTGAATAGACAGTTTAGTATCAATTGTAGAGAAAGTGATATCTTTCTTTTATATGAACCTACCGTTGATGAAATGGAAATAGATCTAGTAGCTCAGTTTAGTGCAATGGGTCTTTATTATTAGAATGTAGAATGATTACAAACAAAACAAAATGTAAAACTTGTAATGGAACAGGTAGAGTTATAGACACTATTATTCCAGGACGAGTAGATGAATTAAAATTATGTCCAGTATGTGAAGGATTAGGAGTTCCTTTAAGAACTATTGTAGAAGATCAATTTGATGAATCTGCAGAGATTGAAGGAACACTCTTACATAATGATGATGTTGGATATATAGATTTTGAAGAAGAGGATTACGAGTTTTAAAAAAATAAATGAAATTTGAGATAGATATAGAGAGATTAATAGATGAAGGAGTAAAACTCCATCAATTCTTTTTATGTCAATTAGTATATCAACAAGACAGTAAAATATTAAACTATTACTTAGAACAATTTGGTACTTTTTTAGATAAAAATGATTTTGAATTTTTAGTAAGTAATGAATATTTAGGTTTACATAATCCACAAAAAGGATATGTATTCAGTAATCTATTTATTACTAAGAAATTTATAAATAAGTTTATTGAAAAAGAAGTTAAATCAAAATTGGAACAAGAATCAGTTGAAGATTGGATTGATTTGTGGTATAATTTATTTCCTAAAGGAGTAAAATCAGGAGGTTATCTTGTCAGAAGTGATAAGAATGGCTGTCTTAATAAGATGAAGAAATTCTGTAAGAAGAATCCTGATTTTACTAAGGAGATAATCTTAAAAGCTACTAGTGATTATATAGATTATTATAGAATGAGGAATTGGAGTTATATGACTTCAGCTCATTATCTAATATATAAGAATGATATATCACTATTAGCAGGTCAATGTGAGATGATACTAGACAAAATAAATTCTGGTAAAGAAGTAAATCTAAAAATAGAACAATATAAAATTGATTCTAAAGATAAAGATTATTTCTCAGAAACAGATATATTTGGTAGTAACATGATGGATAGATTGTAGGGAGGAAATTGACAGGAGAAGTAACAAGTTCTTCATATTACCGTAAAGTAATAGAAGACATAAAAAATAACAAGAAAAGAAGGTTAGAAGGAAAACTAAATTGTATACCTTGGAGAAGTTTTCCTAAATTATGTACAAAAATTCCAGGTATAGAACAAGAACAATATGTTATTGTTACAGCAAATAGTAAAGTAGGTAAGACTCAACTTGCAGATTTTCTATATGTATTAGAGCCATATAAGTTTATTAAGGATAATCCTGATTGTGGTATTAAGTTAAAGATATTTTATTTCTCTTTAGAAATTAGTAGAAAGAAGAAACTAATATCTCTATTAACAAATAAGATTTATAATGAAACTGGTAAAATAATTGATGCTCAGAATATTAATTCTAAGTTTGATAATTATATACTAGAAGATGATATAGAACAATTAATAGAAAAATATATACCCTATTTTGATGAGTTCGAGAAAACTGTATCTATTATTGATAATATTAGGAATCCTTTTGGTATTTATAAGTATATGCGAACCTATGCGGAAACTCATGGTAAGTATGTTAAAAAGGAAATAGAAATAATAGATGAATATGGAAATGTAAAGAATGAACTAGTAAATGATTACTATGTTCCAAATGATCCAGATGAATATGTAATTGTGTTAACTGACTCAGCTAACTTATTAGCTCCTGAGAATGGAGGTAATTTGCATCAAGCTATGAGTAAGTTTAGTAGTGATTATTGTCTTCATATGAGAGATAAATGGAAGTACACAGTAGTTAATATACAGCAACAAGCTGCAGAACAAGAGAAACAACAATTTAATAACTTTGGTGGTTCTATCACTAATAAACTAAGACCATCAGCAGATGGATTAGGTGATAATAAGCTAACTGGTAGAGATTGTAATCTTATGTTTGGTTTATTTGCTCCACATAGATATGAAATAAAAACATATAATGGCTATGATATTGAAAGATTAAAAGACAATTATAGAGAATTAAATGTTTTATTTAATAGAGATGGTGGTGGATTTTTTACAGATGACTTACTATTTAGTGGTGCTGTAAATCATTTTGAAGAAGCTCCTAGAGAAATCAGAGGAGATGAAGAATATAGTAAATTGTTAAAAAGGATAAGGAGTTAAGTGAGAGAAGAAGAAGTAATGATAATGAGTGATACTAGTAGAGACTTAGTAATTCAAAAAACTAACCAAGATACAATGTTGCAAGAAGCACATACTTGGGTTAAGAGTGGATTATTGCCTGCTAATATCAAAACTCCAGAGCAAGCTGTAGTAATAGCTCTGAAGGGTAAAGAATTAAATCTACAGACTATGGCATCATTTGAAATGATTGATGTTATAATGGGTAAACCTTGTCTAAAGCCTAAAGGAATGGCAGCTTTAGTAAGAAAAGGTGGAGTAAAAACTAAAACCATCAAAGACTTTGAACCTGTTTATAATGAAGAGGGAAAGAAAGTAGATATGGAAACTGTTATCAGATTCTATAGAGATGGTATTGAAGAAGACGTAAAATATACTTATATGGATGCTTCTAATTTAGGTTTAACTTCCAAAGATAATTGGAAGAAACAACCTGGGGTTATGATGTATTGGAGGTGTTATAGCAAAGGAGCTAATAGAGTTTGTCCAGACTTGATTGGAGGATTATATACAACAGAAGAATTAGCATCCTTTACAGCAAATGCACCAGAAATCATCTTAACAGAAGATGGAGAATCTGTAGTAGTACAATAAATAATAATGAAAGTTGATAAAGTAGAAATAGCTAAAGAAGTATTAAGAGAAATGAAGATTTCATTTTGTAATGATATAGATGATAATGAATGGTATATTAGTACAGATGAAGATCATATAATTAATGCTATGTTAGTATTTTTAGAAAAAGTAAATAATTTAAAATAGATAGATAAGTGAACGAGGTAATGACAGAAAATAATAACGTAGTAGATTTTAGCCAAGTAGTAGAACCTACAAATACTAATAAACCAGCAGTAAAAAGAGTATCTAAAGGTGCTCAAGTATTAACAATTACTGCTATTGAAGATACAATGAGTAGAGGTGGAACTCCAGGTTTTGCTGTAACTTTTGCAAATGTAGAAGGAGCAACTTTTCCACATACATTTTGGAATACACCAAAAGCAGTTGTAAGGATTCAAAATTTAGTAACAGGTTTTACTGGTGAAAAACCTACTGGTAAAATGGATACAGCATCTTTAAGTGCAGCTTTAGTAGGGCAATCCTCAAACTGTATTGTTGATGCTAATATCAAATTAAATGAAAGTAATGGAAAGGTATACAGAAATGAATATCCTACATTAAGATATAGTGGTTTTGCTAATAAAGTAACTCCATTTAAAGATTCTGATGCAGTAGTTAATGAACCAGCAGAACTTGGAAGTGTAACTTCTAATACTGTATTAGGAGTTATGGATCAACCAGATAATGGAGGACTTCCTTTTTAAAATGGTAAGTTAAATTTGTAATTACCGTTTTAATTTAGTATCTTTATACATGAAGAATTGTATCATATGTAAAGAAGTACAGCCATTAGATAACTTTTATAAACATAAGGGTATGTCTGATGGCTTACTTAATAAATGTAAGTCTTGTTGTAAAAATCAGAGTAAGAAAAGAGAAAAGTTTCTAAGATTAAATAATCCTGAATGGGTTAAAAAGGATAGAAATAGGTGTAGATTAAAATTTCATAGGCTTAGTAAAAATTGGAAACAGCCCTCTGTAGAAGTTAAAAGAAAGAGAAATATGAATTATAAAAAGAATTATCCAGAAAAATATGCTGCTCATTTAGCTTGTAAAAATTTAATCAAAGGAGATTCAAGTAATCACTTACACCATTGGTCTTATAATGAACAACATTATACAGATTGTATTGAACTAAATTCTGAATGTCATAATTATGTACATAGATTTATCATATATGATCAAGAGTATATGATGTATAGAACTATAGATAATAAACTTTTAGATACAAAGGAAAAGCATTTGGATTATATAAATCAATGTTTTAAAGACAATTTAATTAATAAACTTTGATCGTAGATTTTGATAGTATACCTTTAACAAGTGCTGAGGATTTACTTAGTAAGGTTTCTGAAAAAGAAATCTATGAGTACTATCTTGGAGAATCTATTAAGGAAGGACGAGCTTATACTTGTCCTTTCCATAAAGATAACACTCCATCTTTAAGCTTCAAATTGATGCCTAGTGGTTTATTATATCACAAATGCTTTGGATGTGGAGAGGGAGGAAGTGCAATTAACTTTGTAAGTAAATTAAAACATTTGTACTCAACCAGAGATGCAATAAGCCTAATACAGAGAGATTTAAACTTGGGTTTAGGAGGACCTGTAAGTTCTTCTACTACTCCTAGAGAAAGAGTATTAAATACGGGCTTTACTACAGAGGATAATACTGTTATTATACCAGTGAAACAATCTTTCACTCTAGCTGATTATAGATATTGGCAGCAGTATTATATATCTCTTAACATGTTACTAAAGTATAATATAAGTAGCTGCAAGGAAGTATATATCAAAAGAATCAAAGAAAATAGTCTAGCTTTATTTGCAGTGTATTCTAATACTAATCCTATTTATTGTTATGAGATAGGAAACAAATATAAGATTTATAGACCGTTAAATCCTACCAAATCATTTAAATGGCTTAGTACCTGTAAAGCCATTGATATACAGGGGATGGAACAATTACCTTCTAAAGGTGATTTGCTTATTATAACATCCTCAATGAAAGATCTACTTGTACTCAAACTATTTGGATATAATGCTATAGCATTAGGAGGAGAAGGTAATAGAATATCTGCAAAAATTCTAGACTATCTCTATGCCTGTTTTAATAAAATTATTGTATTTTATGATAATGATGAAGCAGGATTAAAGTATGGAGAAAAGTTTGCCTCTGAGATAGAGTCTAATTACATTTATATTCCAACAGAATATAGTGATACAAAAGATATCTCAGATTTTATTAAAAAGTATGGAAAAGAACAGACGGGAAGTTTGCTCAAAAATTTAATTAATGATAGTAAGTAATGTTAACAAGGAGTCAATTGAAGAAAAGACAGTTAAGGACAAAGAGTATCAGTTACTTAAGAGGACTGAAATCCCCTTTAGTGAATATGTCCAAGTCTCAAAGAAAAGAAGACCAGTACCATATATAAAAGGAAGATGTAGACTTCCTAAAAGATATCAGGATAAAACTTTGTATGATTTTAATGCAAAAGGTTATCTTGCAGTTATAGCTACAGGAGAAGTATTAGTATCTAATACAAAGACTGTAGGAACTCCTAGAATAAAGAAAGTAAATGGTCAAAACATATATAATGGTAATGTTAGTAGACAAGCAAGAGCGAGTCTAGTAAAAGGATTACATGAACAATTTGGTAGATATATCAAAGATATAGAACCAATTCAAGATATTAAGCATTTTCCTTTAGGATTACATCTACATTTTAAAGTGCATGATAAAGGAAATCTTAATTTAGATAATGATAATAGGTGGATTTGGAGAAAGGCTATTCAAGATACAATGGTACAAGAAGGTATAATTCCAGAAGATAATCCATATGTTATTTGGGAAAACTTAGAAAGAACAATACTAATATCTCCAGAAAAGGAGCCATCATTAGTAATAGAAATTTGGGGATATGCGTAATTTAGCAATATTAGATGCAGATTTTTTATTATTTAGTTGTACTGCTGGAAATAAAGTATTAGATTCTGAAGGTGATCCTATAAGAGAAGATAATAAATTTGTATATACAGATAAAACCTTAGAAGAGGTTTTTAAGGCTGCTGACGTCACTATTAGTAATTTACTAGATAAGTGTTCAGCTGATTATTATTGTGGCTTCCTAGGGGCTTGTAAGAGCTTTAGAAAGGAAATCTATCCAGATTATAAAGCCAATAGAAAAGATTTTGAAAGACCAAGATTTTATAGAGAGTTAATAAACTATTTATATGATACTTGGAAATTTATAGGTACTACTGATGGTCTTGAAGCAGATGATGCTGTTAATATAGTTAAGAATAATTTTAAAAATGACTATAACTGTATAATTGTATCATCTGATAAAGACTTGATTAAGTGCATTGAAGGAACTTATTTAAATCCAAGAGATTTAAGTATAGTTGAAACAGATAATACAGAAGCCAGAAGAAGTTTCTGGAAGAGTATGATAACAGGAGATCCTATTGATAATATCAAGGGTTTACCTGGAAAAGGTATTGTTTATGCAAATAGTGTAATAGATTTTTGTGAAGAAAAGAAGGAGAATTATGCTATTGAAGTGCTAGATAGATACATTAGACAGTTTGGTGAGGAGGATGGAATAGAAGAATTTAGAAAAAACTATAAATGTTTGAAAATATTAGATAATTTTCGTAACTTTGTTTTGCCGACATTGCGAAGTTGGGAATTATCTTTTACTAAATCTTCTAAATTAGATTTGGAAGGAGTTTAATGAATAAAAACGAGGAGGCAGAAACATTTAATTTAAGGGACCAAATCAGTCCTAAAGAAGCATATGTTCCTAAAAAGAATAAATCATGTTTCTTTGTATTACCATTATTAGGATATCCTAGTTATTGGTATTATGGATTAATAAACTGTTACTTAAGAGATAATATAAATAAACCTGAACTTGGTTATAAGATTTTCTTAAATCTATCAAATTATGATAAAAAGGTATTAAATATACATGAGTTTAATCAATTCTATCAATTAGAAGATAAGACTTATATGTATGTATTTGATATACCTAAGAGATTTGAAGATGATTATTATAAATTTTGTGAAGGTAAATATTCTAAAATTTCACCTGAAGCTAAAACATTAATTTGTAAGCTGAGTGGGATTAAACCAGTTACAGAAAGTGTTGTACACAAAGTATTGTACAAAACTTCAGATATGAAACAAAGAATAGAAGAATTAATAGGTGAGATATTACCAATGGAAGCTGAAGTATATTCAGTACCCAATTTAGATAAAGAAACATATTCTATTTTTAAAATTAGAAATAGTAATATAGTTAAAGCAGTGGAGGATGAGGTAAGTGAAAGAGGATAAATTCTTTAAATTTGTTGATTGGAGAGTAAAACAAATAGTTACTGTTCTAGCAAGTAAAGGAAAAGAATATAGTACAGAAGATAATAAACTGCATAATTTTGATAAAGCTTCAATTAAATCTGGAAAGATTAGAGAAGAAGTAATTAAAGATTTTATGTTAAAACATGAAATTAGTGTAGATGATATTATTGATAATATTAAGGAAGGTAAACTTCCAAGTAAAAGTTTAGTAGCTGAAAAAGTAGGAGATATAATTAACTATTATATTCTACTAGAAGCTTCAATATATGATAGAATAGATAAGGAGGTGAATGGATAAGGAAAGAGTAAGAAAGTTTTTATTAGCTAATAGAGGATATTTAAAGAAAGGAGCTAATACTGTATCTATAAGAGTCTTTGGAGTAAATACTTCAGATAAAGTAGATTTAGTTAAATTAGTACAACAAGAAATTAGGAGAGGAACTAAAGTTAAAGTAGAAAAAGCCATAGAATTAGAGGAAAAACCTCAAAAAGCTTCTTTTAATATTAACAGTTATAAGAATCTTGATATTCTAGTTGTAGGAGATTTACATGCACCTTTTGCTCTACCTGATTATATTGAATGGTGCTATCAACTTAGTAAAGAGTATAAAACAAATAAAACTATCTTTATAGGTGATGTAATAGATTCACATAGTTGGAGCTATCATGAACATGATGTAGATGGTTTAAGTGTAGGACATGAATTAGATGCTGGTATTAGACAACTAAGAGTAGCATATAAAATGTTTCCTGAAGTTGATATAACTCTTGGAAATCATGATTTACTTATTGCTAGGAAAGCTAAAACAGCTGGATTATCAAGAAGGTTTATTAGAGATTTAGGAGAAGTATTAGAAGCACCTAAAACATGGAATTTTGTACATGAAGTTAAATATCATGATGTTAATTATATTCATGGTACAACTGGTAATGCTTTTACAAGAGCTAAGGATAGTAGAACAAGTACAGTGCAAGGTCATTTACATAGCCAAGCATTTGTACAATATAGTGTTTCTGAAAAAGATGCAATTTTTGGATTGCAAATAGGATGTGGTGTAGATCATCATAAATATGCATTTGAATATGCTAAACCTATGACTAAGAAACCAATAATTAGTGCAGGAGTTGTTCTTGAAAATGGAACACTTCCTATTTTAAGATTAATGAAATTATAAATTTGAAAAAGAGTACAACAGGATATAAAGGGGTTTCCCAACAAACAGGAAAAAAGAAGAGATATGAGGCGTATTTTACAACTCATAATAATGATAAGACTAAGACAATCAAATATTATATTGGATTGTTTGATACACCACAATTAGCTCATATAGCTAGAATAAATTATATAGATAGTCTTAAATAAATATAAACATACAGGGAGGTCAAAAGCCTCCCTTTTTAATTTAATAAGATGTTAGAAATTGAATCATTATCTTCTATAGCAGAAACAAAAGTAGAAAACATTGAGAAGGAGTTATCTTCAAGACAAAAAACAATTTTAAAAAATAGAATTGAAAAGAACTCTAAAATTACTTTAAAAAGAGCAGTTAAACAACTAGGTAAAAGAAGAGTTAATAAAATTATAAAAGCAGTTAGAACTGTTATAAATAATAAAAATATATGATAGACACAGCAGAACTAGATGAACTAGTTATGAACAAAATATTAGGTAAGCCTAATAAAGTAATTATTCCTAAAGATGTAAAGGTTATAGATTCTTTTAGAAGAAAGGGATTAAATGAAGGAAGAGATCATGGCTTAGGTTATTCTATATTACATAAAGAGTCAGATACTGAATTTAAAGCGTTAATGGCATTTACAGCCTGTAAAGATTACTTAAATGATTTTGTATATGTAGAAACAACTGGTAAATCTCTTAGTAGTATTTATGGATTTAAACATAATTATACTGGATTATTAAAAGGTAAAGAACATTTCTATCTTGGTTTAAGACCTTTAAACTATTTACACGGTTCTAAGTATTCTGGTTTTGAAGCAGTTAGTAATTCATTAAAAGATAATAATTCTAATATTATTAAGTATTTAAATAATCTTGAAGATAAATTTAAAGTTAATGGAAGAACAACATTTGAAACTTATACAGATGACATATTAATTCTGAAAGTTCCAATGTTTTGGATAAAATTTCCTTTTATGTTTAGTTTATATGGATTATTAGTAAGATGCTTTTTAAATATAACTAAAGAAGAATTAGAAAAAGATCCAATTACAACTATTAATGACAAGAAGTCAACTGTAATAGTTGGAGATAACTCTTTATTAAGTTCTTTAAAAAACTATTTAGACTCTTTAAATCCTGATAAATTATTAGATTATCAATATCCAACAGATCCAAATAGTAGTTATATACATAATTTTGGGATTATTGGAAGATTAAATACAATAAAGAAAAAATGAAATACATATTAAGAAAAATGTACTGGGCTTTTACAGAAGGATTAGCTGCAGGAATAGGATTTATTATTGGTCTTTGGATTACAATGAAAATATTTACACTTATTTAAATGTCAGAAAAGATTAAAACATTGATAGATTTCCAAGCAGCATCATTTGATAGAACAGCTTACATAGAAATAATAGGAGATGAAGTAGTTTATGATGTATCAGATGGAGAATATGGTCCTTGTTATTTTTCATTGAAAGAATTAGAAGAAAAAATTAAAGAACATAAGGAGAAATTAAAGTAATGAGTACATTTTTTATAGGATGTCTCCATTTTGGTCATGAATGGATGGCTAAGCATAGAGGTTTTACATCCTCTAAAGAACATGACGAAAATATTATTAATAATTGGAACAAAACTATTAGTAAAAATGATATAACTTTTATACTTGGAGATATTACCATGGAAACTACTGAGTTTTATCCATATTTAGATGAACTTAAAGGTAGAAAAATAGTAGTTCTTGGAAATCATGACAATTGGAAACACACTAGAGAATTATTGAAGTATGTAGAAAGCGTAGCAGGAATGATAGATTATAAGGGTTATGTATTAACTCATTGCCCTATTCATCCAGTAGAAATAAGTTTTTGTAGAGGTAATATTCATGCTCATATACATGAAAATAAACTTTTAGAAGTAGAGTATTTATCTCGTTATGGAGATCCTGGATCAATAATTGAGCCTACATTATTTAAATATATTAATGTAGATGCTCAGCAAATAGGTTATACACCATTAGCATTAGAGGAGATAAGAAAAAATGAATAAAATATGGATAATAGGTGATATTCACGGAGCATATAAAGCTTTATTGCAATGCATTGAAAGAAGTAAATTTGATAAAGAAAAAGATACTCTAATTCAATTGGGTGATATTGCTGATGGATGGGATCAAGTTTATGAATGTATTGAAGAACTTTTAACTATTAAAAACTTAATTTCTATTAAAGGTAATCATGACCAATGGTTTTTAGAATGGATAAATGAAAGTAGACATCCTACTCTTTGGACACAAGGAGGTTATGGTACTCTTGTTTCTTATTGTAAACACTTAGATAAAGAGTATCATCAAGGAATGTATTCATGTATTACTAGCCTTCTTCCAGAAGATCTTCCTATTACCCATATTAATTTTTTTAAGAATCAACTACATTATTATGTAGATAAGAAAAATAATTGTTTTGTACATGGAGGATTTGATAGAAATTATCTTATAGAAGATATAGATTATTTAGATCCTTCTAGTTTATGGTGGGATAGAGATTTATGGAATAAAGCATTATCTCATCATAATTTTGATCAACCTAAACTTGTTACTAAAAATAATTTTAAAGAAATTTTTATAGGACATACTACTACAAGCACTTGGGATAAATCATTTAAACCAATGAGTGCTGCAAATGTTTGGAATTTAGATCAAGGAGCAGGATGGGAAGGTAAATTAACTATTATGAATTTAGAAACAAAAGAATATTTTCAAAGTGATATAGTAAAAAAATTATATCCTAATCAAAAGGGAAGGTAAAATTGAAAAAATTATATAATTACGTATTTCATTACAATCCACTTAGTAAGAAATGGGCTGCTATCCCAAGAGATAAGTATGATGAGTATTGGAATGATTACACTAGTAGAGTCAAAAATGGAGTATTATATGCAGATAATTGCCAAACCCTAATTGATTTTATTATCAATAAAAAATGAGAGTAGAAGTAAGGAATCAAGGATTTGCAGTTCCATATCTTGAAAATGTACCCAAATGGATTCCTCAAGGAGACTCTGTTGTATTAAGTAAAGAGTGGTTTAAATACCATAAAGATACAAAAAGTCTTTTAGCTCTAAAGAAAGATCAGACAGGATTACCTCCTGGAATTCATGAAGCTAGATTAGTATTTCAAAAATATGATGTTAATCTAAGACAATGGGTAGAAATAGAAAGTCCTAGAGAAGTTAATGATCAAAGGGATTTTTGGAGACTAATCTTTATAGAAAAAGAATGATTCTATTTGTATTAATTTGGACTTGTATCCTTGAAATTTTATGGTTAAGTACTAGCTGGAGTAATAAATATTCCAGCTAGTTTAAAAATTAAATATGGGTTATAGATTAGCTAATATAGACAAAGTATTGCTTATAAATTTTGTAAAACATATTGATGGTAACTTAGTTTATAATACAATTAATAACATAACTACTGTTAAACTAAAATTTAATAAAAAGTCTTTTGAATTAAATTGTAAGTTTTATAATTTAGATAAGATACAAAGTATAAATATGTGTGATGCATTTAATTATACAACAGGCTTATTTGGACATAAGAATTATCAATTCAATAGGGACACTTTAAATAGTATTATAAAAACTTATAATGATGCAATAAAAGTAGCTAGTTAATTCCAGCTACTTTTTTTAATCTGCGGGGAATTACTTGTTGTCAATAGCTTGTTTAGTAGCTGAATAAACCTTTTCAGGTATATTTACTATAGGCAATGCTTTAGCAAGTTTAACTGCTATCTTACTATGACCTTTATGTATTCCTGTTTTATAAGTACCTTTACCTTCAATTGTTTGAGCTACTGCTTGACCTAAATCTGCAAAGTCCATTAAAGTTTTAAATGCTGGTATGGGCTCTCTTATTACTGCTTGGAATGAGTAAGGATTGTAGAAGAAAGTTAAATCTCCAGATACTCTAGTAGTAGAATTTAATAAGAATGTTAATGCAGCTTTCTCTTTATCATCATCATGATACAATCCATGAAGCATTGCTTTCATAGCTAATGCAGCTCCCCAAAGAACAGGAATAAAAGCTAACTCATAAGCATTCATTCTTAAGTTTCTATTATCTATACTATCAGCATTTTCATCAGTAGTAAATGCCTTGTACATATCTTTGATTAAAGGAATAACGGCTAAGTGACTTAGTTTATAACTTAAGTATCTACCTTTCTGTATATCTCCAGATAGAGTTTGATACTCTTTACCAAATCTTACAGAGATAGATCTTGGAAGCCACTTCCTCATAGTAAGAAGGTTTCTCAATATGTACTTCTGAGAAGCCATAGTAGCATCACCATAATCACCATGTACAGCTGTAACTACAGATTGAATATGAGAACTCATCTCTAATCTCTTTCTATCATCATCGTAAGGATTAGGACCAAATTGATCTGTTTTCCATTCACCTTTACCATCAAATGCATCAAATAAATCATGTTCAACTCCAGACAAATCTGTTACTTTCTCTTTCATAAGTACAGATATACCTGTTTGATGCTGAATAAAATCTTCAGTTTTATTTACAAGTACATAAGGAGTAGCTTCAGCTAATGGATTATTAATACTTGGTAATTTAAACTTACCAAACTTAATCTCTCCTAACTGCTGTCTCATATCAAAATATTCAGCTAATGCTTTAACTTTAGAATGAGCTTCAGTCCAAGGTAAACTAGCTTCTAACATATAACCAAAGGATTTAATATTCTCTCTTTCACCATATGCTTTTCTATCACCTGCATAGATTGTATTAGATAATACTCCCCATATAACACGACCAATAGAAGATACAGGATTTAAACCTAATGCTTTTAATCTAGTATAAGCAGATACAGTATCAACAACTTTACTACCTGTTAAAGCTCTAGTTTCTGTAACTGGTTCTCCTTTAGCATTAAGTGTAGTTCTTTTGATTGTAGCATCTGGATTAGCTCCAGTATGTTCTACACCTCTATCATACAAGAAAGATTCTAACATATAGTTAGATTGAGATGTAATATTAGGAGCTCTACCTGGACTTTCATCTAAGATAGGAGTACCATCATCATCTGTAACTATTTGATCTGAAGTATTAACTTTATAAGCAGGTTGTTTCTGAGTTAATTCTTTCATCATTTGTAAATAAGGTTCTATCTCATTTTTATGATTAAGCATAAACTCTTGTAATTTAGCAGCTAATAATACTCTACCTAAGTCATATGATTTATCTGCTGGGTTCATAACATTACTCATCATATAAACAGGTATAGACTCATTAGGAAGACCATTTATATCTAAGCTATTAGTGTTAACAGTAGATTCTAATTTAGTTGTTACAGAGTCTGTAGCAAGCTGTTGGATAGCTTTAAATGCACCTTTGAAGTCTCCTTCTAACATTCTATCCATATAGTCTTTCTTTACTTCGGGTATATAGTTAGATTCATTACCATAAAGTTTAGCCATAGATCTAAATTGAGAGTCTAGTTCATTATAAACTTTCATCTCTACAGAATCTTCACCAAATGCTTTTAAAGCAGTATATCTAGGATCTATCCACTTACTATTAGGAGTACTAGTAACATAGTCTTTATACTTATTTCTTTCTTCTTTAGATATGTAAGAACCTTTCTTAACCTTAGCAATATATTGATCTGGATTATGAGAAGCAGTCCATTGTTTAAACTTAGCATAATCATGAGTACCTTCTTTATTCCAATCAGGTAATTCAGATTTTAACTGCTCAACATCAGCATTATATCTTTCTTTATCCTCTTCTGTAATCTTTACATCCCAATCTGTTCTATCATACTTCTTTTTAGTCCAGAACTCATGTTTATATTTATTAAGAAGTCTACCTGTAGGATTACCATCTTTATCTAATTGTAATACTGCATTGTAGTTTTTATATTTCTTTTGAAACTCTTTAAATACAGGAACTATTTTATCTTGGTATTTAGAAAAATCATCATTAGTTTTTAACTCAGCTTTTCTAATTACTGTTTGCATAGCTTGTAATTTAGGACTACTAGAATACATAGCAGATTCAAATGTAGATTCCATATTACCTACATCTTTGTTAGGTTGATTAAATACTTTACCTAAATCAACATTAGGATTAATATCAGTACCAAAGTAATAAGATAAAGTCTCTAATTTCTTTTTATCTAATTCATTATTTAAATCAATTGATTTTCTAACAATATCATCTAAGTTTTTATTTTCTTCAGCAAAAGCTTCATTATAAGTAATATAGTTTCTTATATTAGCATACCAAGATAAATATCTTTTAGTTTCATCTATATCATAAGCAGACATTCTTCCAGGTCTATTCATAATAGTTTCAATAGAAGCTAACTTATCTTTAGCTTGAGCAGTAATTATACTAACTGTATTTTCAGCTTTAATCTGTTTGATTTGATTATTTATATCTTCTACTTTAGCTTGTAATCCAGGATTCTTTGCATAATTAGGATTAGATTGAAACTTGTTTCTAATATCATATAATCTCTTTAAAGACTTTTCAATAATTCTTTCTTCTTTAGACTTAGGCATAACTGGTTTAGGATCTATATCATATAAAGGAGTTCCACCTTTAGTAAATACTCTAAGAACTCTTTTACCATTTTCCCAAGCTAAATCTATTTTAATATTATTATATTTAGAATTCTTTTCCATAGCAGATTTAATCCTATCAAAATGAGGAGCTGTTAGTGGTTTACCATCATATAAATGATACTTATTTAAGAACTCAGTTTTGGCATCTTTAGGAGCTAAATCATTCAATGAATCTGGATTTGTTAAAAGTTCTGAGAAACCCTCTTCAAATACCATATTACTTGGTATAGGAAACTCACTAAACATCTTGGCCATTTCTGGATTTCCATAACCATTAAGGTTTTTACCAGCTCCATTATAAGCAACTAAAAAGTCTTTATCAGGATGTTGATTAGCATATTCATAAAGCTTTTGTATTTGAGATACTATTCTTTCTCTAGACACACTAGGATGTTTATCTTTAGTTAAATCCTTAGTTACAATAGCATAGGATTGTCCTTGTGGACCTTCTGCTTGACCATACTTAGCACCTGCAAATCTAGATGCAAATAAAGCAGCTCCCATACCATGTCTACCTTGAGTATTACTACCAAATACAAATACTTGATTAGGTTCTAATTTAGTAATTTGTCCTTCATAAGTTTTTACTTGTGGTGTATTAGGAGTTTCTTCTTTAGTTTCTTCAACTGATTTCTCTCTACCACCTAAATCTAAAGTAGTATTATATAATGCATCATAGTCATTTTTATAAGATTCATTTAATCCAAGAAGATTAGCTACAGCTTTCCATAATTTATCCCAGAAGTTGTTATCTTTTAACTTAGCTACAAAATTCATATCTGTTAATCCAGCTACAAACTCATGTATATTAGTTAGTGGATAAAATTCTGATTTATTATCCATAAACCACATCTTATCTTCATCAGATACTTGTTGTCCATTTCTGAGTTTCTCAGTAATATCTTTAAACTTTTGTAATCCTTCTTGATCTGCAATTCTGTTATACTGATTAAATAATATTTTAATCTTATCTACAGATTTCTTATCTTCTGGAGACAACTTGTCATAATTATTTATTTTGTATGCTGTAATGGCATGAATCATCTCATGAAGTATAGTCTTACTAATAGAGTTAATAGGATCTGTTGATCTATTTAATGCATTATCAATATTAATTGATATTGTATTATTAACATATGATCCAGCAACTCCTTCTCTAGATAAATTTGTATCTATCTTTAGATTAGGAAAGTTAACTAATACTCTCTTTAAATCATTAGCAATATTAGCAAACTCCTTATTAGGACCATTAGCTATTGTAGTTAATGTAGATTCAGGATTATTATTATCTAAATTAAAGTGTTTAGTTAAGAAATTCTTATCTACAATTTGTACAGCTTTATCTGACTTAGTTAAATTATCATCTTGAGACTTATCTTCTTCTATCCTATTAGTGATTTCTCCTGGAATAGGAAGATTAGCTTGATTATTTTTAAAGATACTATATTGACCTTCTTTAGCTGAAGCATTATATTCATCTATACCATCAGCTCCAAGTAAATCTATTCTACTATAAGAGCTTCCTAAAGGAGTAGACTTACTTATTTTATAAAGCATAAAGTCTTTAGCTTCTCTATCATATACACTCATATAAGTAGGATATGTAAGATTACCATAACCATCTGGTACAAGATAACTACTTCTACCATCCATAGTAAATCCTTCTAATCTTTTATAATCATGTATATCCTTACTCTTTGGATCAAATGCAGAAGCTTTACTAGGATTATGTTGAAAGAATTGTTCTATAGCATTAGCTAATACATTAACTTGAGGGTCTCTAAGATTCTTATCTATTTCATGTAATTTATCACTAAATCCATGCTCTTCTAATATATCATAAGGAATGAACTTAGCAATAGAACTAGGTCCTTGCTTAGCTCCAGTAAGTACAAAATAATTTACTAAATCTTTAGCAAGTTGTTTTTCTTCCTCTGTACCTTTATGATACATTCTATAGTAAGATAACATTGCTTCACTAGTATCACTAGTATTGGCTGCTGGTGTATTTAAAGCTTCTAATCTAATAGGATCAGATGTGCCTTTACCTCTTCTTACAAGAAGTCTCTCACTCAGCATATTTTTTTTACCTGCGGGAGTTTGAGTATAAGCTTCCCATCTATTACCCAATGCTTGTGAACCAAATAGTAATCTATTTCTTTCTACATTAACATCTTCTATACCTAATAGATTGCTATGACTATATATGTAAGATTTGAAAGAATCATACATACTCTTTAAGTCCTTAGCATTGATTTCAGATCTATCAGCTTTACCCATTTCTTGAAGTACACTCTGAACATTAGATATGTAATCTCCAGTTTCATATGGAAGTATGTTAGAACCTATACCAAGAGCTTTATAAAGAACATCTGTAGCTTTACTAATAGTATTGTTTTGGAATAAATTCTCTGCATTAATAATATCAGAAGTGTACTTAACAATATCAATATTATTAGCTTTAACTTGTAAGTCTACAAATCTAGTACCTAATCCATTAGTATCAACATTAATAGCATTTTGTAGCATTCTAATAGACTTAGCCATATCCTTAATTTTAAGGAACTGATCTAAAATAGCTATTTGATTTTCATTAGTAGGATTTTTTAATTCCTCTTTTAATTCATCTATTGAGAATATATATTTAGAACTATTGTCTACTCCACCAGAAATGTATCCATGTAAACTTTCATCTTCTTTATTAGTTGTTGGATATTTTTCTATCTTAAGTTTTTGTAGAACTTCTAACTGTCTTTGAGCATTTGACTTAAATACAGGATTAGTTATATCATTAGCATTACTTAGCTCATTTACATAATCTCTAAGGATAGGTTGAGATAAGAAATAACCAATATGATTTTCATCAAATCCAGCTAATAGAATAGTACCAGCTACATCCATAGTTAATGGATTAATATTTAAATAACCAAGTAATTGTTCTTTAGCATTATCTACTGAAGCAGATTGTAAATATTGTACTACAGTAGAAGGAGATTTGTTTTCAATAAATCCTTTACCATATAACTTATTACCTCTAACTATCTTATTGTCAATTTTAAAATCAATTGATTTATCTGTTGGTAAAGCTAATTTAGCATCTTGAGCAGCTCTAATAAAGGTACTAAACAAAGAGAATATACCCCTACCTGCTATACCATCATTATTGTTTTTATGAAACTCATTTTGTTTGATAGTACTAAAGAAGTGATTATCTGAATCTAAATTCTGAATATACTTAATTTCATCAGCTAGTTTAGGTAAATCACCATAACCATTAGGTTCAAGAATCTTAGGAAGTAGATCTACATCCTTATATCTGTCTTCATAGTATTGTATAATAGAGTTATCTATTTGTTCATCACTAAATTTGGATATATCTGTATCTACAAGATTACCTTTTAAATCTCCATTCTCATCTACAGAAGTACCAGATTTAAAGTTACCTTCAATCTTAGAGAATTTATTACCATCAAATTTATAATGGTATCTGTACATAAATAATTTATCTACGTCAAAGTCAGAACCCATCTGAGCTACAATTTCAGCAGGAACAATAGCTAAATCTCCTACAGTCTTAGGTAAGAAACCTTTAACTTTAAAACTCATCATAGAGTTATAACCTTGTGTAGGAATTCTAATACCTATAGTAGTAAGTAAGTTCTCAGGTAACCTATCTGTATCTAATGTACCATCTTCTTTTAAGAATTTAGTCATATCAATAAGTTTACCATCTTTACCAGTAAACCAACTAGGTACTAATATTTCAGCTTGTAAAAGAACTGTACCATCTTCACTTTTTCTAATATAATTAAGTGTAGTATCATTTGGATTAACCCAAACAATACTATCTTTAGCTTGAGCATTCAATTGATCTAAAGTTCTTAATCTGCTAAATCCAGCAGAAGAACCTTGTATCTTACTAAATCCAGGAAGTTCAGATTTAATAACTCTATTAGTAAATAGACTATTTAGAATAGACTCTAATCTACTACTACTATTATTAAATCCTAAAGGTATTTTAAATCTTTGTACACCATCTACAGTTTCAATCTGTAAACCATATACATCATTTACATTATAATTTCTACTACTAGCTTCTTCAATTAGAATCTTTTGTAATTTACTAAGGTCCTTAATCTTAACGCTACTACCATCTGTTTCAGCTCCTATATCTTTTAATAATCCTTTAAGAGCTCTATTCATCTTCTCTATATGAAGATTTTCATATATTTGTTTAGCATCTTTACCAGATACAGGTGAATCAAATAAATGTAATGTATGGTCATCATCAACATCAAGAAGAATAAGTTTTCTACCTTGAGTACCTTCATTTACAGTAGAGTGACTCTCTGGACTATGATAAGGTACTTCTTGTTGTATTCTAAATCCATCCCTATCTAATGTAATAGCATTCTTAGATAAGTCTAAATCATCTCTAATAACACCCTGACTAGATTCAGTTTGTACTATGTTACTAATAGGTAAACCTAATTTAACACCAGACTCATATACAGCTCTATCTACTTTAGCTGTTTCCATAGCTACTCTAAGCTTATCTATTTCTAAACCTTTAGTAAGGGCTGGAATTAATGGGAAAGAAGATGTCTTAATATAGTACATTCTATCTATACCCATAGACTTATCTACCATAGTACCAGCATATACTGGTTTCATAGGTTGTAAGATTAAATCTATATCTGATTCATTAGAACCACCATCTATTAATCTTTTACCTGCCGCTTCAAGTTCTGGAGTTAATTTACCATAAGCTTTCATAACAGCTAAATGTTCAGCAAGAGTAGTATATTCTTGAGCATCTGCAGGATTCATATTTTTATAAGCTTCTGCTCTTTCTTTAATTACTTCTTGGTACTTATCAAATAGTTTAGAAGTATACTTTAAGTCTTTTAAGAATACAGTAGTATATTGAGGTTTATCAAATAAACCATCTAATCCAGGAGCAACATCTTTAGCTAACCTTTTATTATAGTTAATCCAAGTCTTATCTATATTACTTTTACCATGTAATGCTGGATCCCCTGATATTAATTGAGTATAGTTGAAGTGAGATATAAACTGATTAATAGCATACTCAGCAGCAAATGCAGCTAACTTATGTTTATCATCTGTAAAGTCTCCAAACTTCTTATCAAAAGATTTATCATAGAAAGGAGTATCTTTTTCTAATAGACCTAATTGTTTCCAGTATTTAACTTGTTTTCTAATTAAATCTTCAGTAAACTTCTGTATTTCTGGAGTAACAATTCTTTCTAATGTTTGAGCATCAATAGTTCTTAATCTGCCCTTTTCATCAAATAGTTCTTTATTCTTATTTAAGAAATCATAAACAAGGAATTTTTCTCCCATACCAAAGTGATATCCTTGTAATAGTCTATCTTGAAATTCAGGATTTTCTTGTTGAGATTGTACTTCTCTTATTCTGTTATATTCTGCAATAAATGGTGCATATAAAGCTCTTTTAGCTGCATCATTCTTTACTACTAAAGAACCTTCATTCAGTTTAACTGGAATTTTAGGAACTTCAATAACCATAGGAGTAGGTTTATCTGAATAGATTGGAGCTAAGAACATACTATTAGGTCTACCTTCATTTTGATAGTTAGATATTCTAGTAAATTCTTTCTCTTTATTATTCATCTTACTAAACACTTTATTAGGTTGATTAGTTTCATTACTTCCTAATGAGTCAAGTGGATGTATAACAAAGTTTTGTCTAAATGCTGGATCAGATACATATTTATTACCCCAAATAGAATTAGCAGCATAAGTTGTTGTTAACTTATTGTTAATAAATTGTAAACCCTTCTCTTCATTCTTCAGTCTATTAAAGAATTTAGATACCATAGTATTATTAGTAATAGAGTATCTAGGTTTACCATCTCCTCCTACATATGAAGATTCATATAAGAAAGGATTAGTAATATTCTCTAATCTAGCTAATTGAGTTAAAGCTCTGGTTTCAGATATAAATGGATTGTTTAATTCTAATTTACTATCTTCTTCTTCAGCTACATCACCAATTAAATTTTCAGTTGGAGTATAACCAGCAGATAGTCTTTTAAATATTAGTGATACATAATCTTTTAAGAAGTTTTCTGCACTAACTTTCTTACCATTTATTTTAGTACCTTTTTTAAGTAAGTTATCTATTGTGTTTATAGACAAGTTAATACCAATAGCATCTAAACCATTCTTTAATCTTTTAGCATTATCTGTATTCTTAGAATCAAATGTTTTCAAGAAGTTATTAAATGAGTCATTAAACTCTTTACCTCTTTTAGTATCAACTACATAATTACCATGACCATCATCTGTAACTACACTTGAATTCTTAAATTTATCATACCAACTATCCATCAAGATGTTATTAGCACCTTGTCTGTTAGTTCCAAATACTCTAATAGTTCTTCTTGCAGTCTTATCTGCATAACCTATTTTAACAGTTACTGGACTTCTTTGATCTTGAGAAAATGCTACTACAAACTGATTCTGAATAGATGTATCTGGATCATTCATAATAGTTTGAAGAATAGTAGAATACATAGGGTTATTAACAGCCAATTCTGTTATTGTAGGAATAATTTCATCAGCAGATAAACCAGTTAAAACTCCTTGTAAAGAAGTCCAAACTTTATCTAAATCCATCATTTCTCCAGTACCTAAGAAGTTAGCAACAGGTTCTAATTTACCATCAACTAATTCTACTTTAGGTATTAAAGATAACTTAAGTTTCAAATGAGCACTAGCTGTATCTTTAGTAGACTTCTGATCTACATCTAATGTATAGTCTCTTCTATAATCTGCTTCAGTACCAACAAAATTATCTTGAGGATGCTCATCATCTTCAATAGGTTGAATATCTGATTTATCATCTTCAGAAGGAATATCAGGAGTATTATTAACTACAAATGTTTTAGTTACTTTAACACCAATACCTTTTAAAGATTCAATAGTTTTTTCTTTAAATTTATCCCAATTATCATCAATATCTTTAAACTTTTGAATAAGATTATCATATTGATTATTTGTATTAATATCTGGATCAGAGTAAAATTCTCTACTATTATCCATAACATCTCTAGCATAATCAAATAAGTCATCTACTGTAGTATAACCTTCTTTCTTACCTTCTTCAATAGCCCAGATAATAGATTTAATAACTGTTCTTTGTTGACTATCTGAAAACTTATCTAAGTTAACAAATAGTTTATCCATAACAGAGAAGTTAGGATTTATAGGAGTAAGATCATATAATTTATTAGATATATTATAATCTATATTTTTAAATGGGGCTCTTTTTAAGTTATAAGCAACGTCTTCATTACTATTAGTTTCTTGAAAGGTAGGAAAAAGAAATCTTTTATCTAGTACTTTACCAGCATATGCAAATGACATTAACTCATCATGTACATCTGAATTATAATTGAACTCAGCTTCCTTATAAGCCCAAGCTATATTAGCAGCAGCTTTTATTTCAGTTTCACTTAATTCTGGATGGAGTTGTTTTAAAATATTAAGTAATATTTCCTGCTGACCTTTCCAGTTAGGACTATCTTTAAACTGTTCAGAAGCTGCTAGATGTTCAAATACATCCATCTTAATATTTCTAGATGGAAGATACTTAACTTCTCCTTCTGCATATGGTCTAATAAAAGGTTCACCAAATTGATCACTAGCAATAGTATTAACTAATCCAAGTACTTGTCTAGCATAAATAGCAACTGCATCTTTGTTACCTAATTTTTTTATATCCTCTTCTAAATTTTTAAATAAACTATTAGTTTCATCACTATTTAGAATAGGATTAAGATCATCTAATGGAATATCTTTAATAGGAAGTTTTGGAAGAACTGTTTTAGTTTTCTTTTTACTTTTTTCTTCAACTTCTATTGGTTTTTCTTCTTCTATAGTTGGTTTTGTTTCTTCTGTATTAGGTTCTTTAACCTCTTCATTATTATTAGAAGTGATTTGTTTAGTTTCTTTTTCTACACTATTAGATATACCTATAACTGGTTGAGCTGTAAAAGCATACTCATTACCATCTATATGTACTCTTCTTAAATTAGTAGTAACAGCAGAGTGTTCATCTAAATAATGTTGATAGCTGGGATTTTCTTTTTGTTGAATAACTCCATCATTATCTAAACTATAAGAGTAGTAAGGGTCTTTACTATTTAAATCTTTCAAACCAAAAGAGAAATACCTTTCAGCTAATTTATTAGCTAATTCATCTCTAGTAGCTTGATTATTAATAATATCATTTAAAGAATATTTATCTCCATCTAAACTACTCAAGTAAAGATTATCTTTAAATAATTTAAATACAGTATTAACTTGAGCATCTGATTTAGAAGAACTATACATAATTCTATTAATAAAATCAGTTACATCTTTAAAGTTATTAAAGTTAAACTCTGATATATTATTTATAGATTGTTTTTCTTTATCAGTTAAATTATCTTTCTTAGCAAATAATTTAATAGCTTCTACAATAGTCTTAGCATTACTTAATCCTATTTTATTAACTTTCATAGGATAAGCTATGTAAGAACCTTCTTTACTACTTGGAACAATAGAATACATAAATCCATTATGTAAAGTATCTGGGTTAATTATTTCTCCATCACTAAAGCTATTACCAGAAGTGTCTGTGTATAAATCACCTGCATCAGCAGCTATATCAGTATTAACCACTCTAACAATACCTAACTTAACTCTATCAGCTAATTTAGTACCATCTCCTAAAGCTTTGAATAAACTTTTCTGGTTTTCAAATTTATCAGAGATTAAATAACCTGGAGATTTAGAAGTAATAGAACCTTTAAATTTACCATCTTTGTTATCAAATATAAATTGTCTTAAAGTTAAATTATCAGCTAAAGCCTGTTCTTTAAATTCATCTGCTACTCTTTTCTTTATATTGCTTTGAGTAGGAATATATGAAATTATTTTACCTTCCTCATTTTTAATAGCAATAGGAAATTCATTAACATCATTAATAACATTTGTATATTTGTTGTCTCCAAACTCTTGAGTTCCTCTTTCATTCATCTCAGCAAAAGTAGGTACTTCAATAGAAACATTGTCTCCTACTTTATAATGATTTGCAGAGAATAACTTTGGATCAACAAATTTGTTAACTTCTACATTTCCTTTGTCATCAAATGTATCATATATCTTTCCAGTAATGGAATTAGAATCTTCATCATAGTTTCCTATTTCAACTTTATCAATAGCTAAGTAAGCCATAGCATTACCTATAGTTCTTTTAGTATCTAAACTAATGATATTAACTTCACTATCTATATGATTAAAATGTTCTAATGAAACTTGTTTTACTAATTGATGTTCAGGACTAGTAATTAAATCTCTATTAGCTTTTAAATCTTTATTCTTTTCAATAGTAACTACAGCTGTTTCTTCTGGAGTTAATACTTCTGTACTAGACTCATTTGTAGCCTCTACAGGAGACTTTTCTACTTGAGTAGTATTAGTATCTACTGAAGTATTATTAGTTGATTGTGAGGCTTCTTTAGTAGGTGTAGAAGGGATTTCTTCTTCATCATCCCAATCTTTAGTAGCACCATTACCTATAGGTTCATCTGTTTGAACATTCTGAGCTTTAGTTAAAGTCTCTTTAATGTTCTTTTTCTTAGTATCTTCTTCAGCTTTATCTTTAATATCTTTTAACTTATCTTGAACTTCAGCTTGCTGTTTATCTTTAATAAGCTGTTGAGCTTGTTCAAACTGTCTTTGACCTTCTTGAGTAAATAGATGATTATATACGTCTAAGTAATCTTGTCTTTTTTGTCTAAGCTTCTGAGTATCTTGAAGTAATTGAACAATCTTATCACCATTTAAAACAGCAGCTGTAGGATTAACTTTTTGCAAGTTCTCCCAAGCCATTTGTTCTGGAGATTTTAATTCTGATTTATTTTTTAATTCTGCTTGATATTGAGATTTTTCAGCAGGAGTAGTGTCAGGATGATCTATTAATTTCTTTAATGTATCAATTTCTAAGCCTAATTGACTTGAAGGAATATCAGAAGAATATCTTAAGTTAGTAATAACTCCATCAGACAATTGAGCTAATTGCTCATTCATCTGTTTTTCCCTAACATCTAAATTCTTAGCAGCAGCAATAGAATGAACTAAGTGATCTCTTAAATCATCATTATCTCCTCTATATACATCATCAGCTATCTTCATAGCTTGTTTTGTATTCTCTGCTCTAGCTAAAAACTGATTAGTAGTATCTAACTGGAATTTAATCTTCTCCATATCAGTTGCTTTATCAGCAGCTTCATCTCCTTTAAAACTAGAATAGAATTCATCTGGAGATAATTTCTTCATATGATCTACTTCATCTAGTAAGTCTTGATACAGATTATTTTTTATTCTACTACTTACATAACTATGGATTTGATCATCCTTAGCATTCTGAAAATTAAATATATCTCCAGCAGCAAGAGCAGCATCTTGGTCTTTTTGTAAACTATGGTTTTCTACTAAAGTATCATAGTTAGCTTTAGCAGTTTTGAAGTAATTAGTATGTTGATTAAGGTCATTAAGTACTTTACCTATCTTACGTTCCTCTTCAGCTCTTTCATCAAAGCTTCCTTTAACACCACCAGTCCATAAAGGTAATTTTTCTTTACCTATTACATTACCATTAGCATCTGTAACATCTTTAAAACCATATTTACCTAAAGGATTATTCTCACCTAATGGAGATAAAATACCTCTTCCTGGAGCCCCTAAAGCACCTATAATCATACCCATACCTATATTATTCCAACCTTCTTTAGTTGTATAGGTTTCAGCAAGTTTCTGTGCAAATGTAGTTAATAAATCACTGGTATTAGCCTTAGCTTCTTCATCATTCTTTCTATCCCAAAATTCTCTAGCAGTATTAGAAATAGTACCTTGTATACCAAACTTAGTAGATTCTTCAAATGGTTTAGTAAGACCTGTAGTTATATTATCTAATATAGAATGTTTACCATTATTAGCTAATTTAAATAGACCACTTTCAGCATCTTTTACTATAGCACCTTCAGCAATTTTAGATGTTTCATGACCTAATCCAAATAGTTTAGGAAATAATAGTAAGTTAGTACCACCTACTAAAGCTAAGTTACCTAAGTAAGTAAATAAACCTGCTTTAGATAATCTATCATCTATATCATCTTTAACAGATTGAGGCATATCCTCTCCAGGATGTTGCTTTTGATAATCATCAATCATCTTCTCTCTAAGTTCCATAGTAGCTTGTCTAGCTTCTACTATACCTTCATAAGAAGCACCCATAGCCAAGTGTTTAATACTTGTACCTAAGTCTCCTGCAAGAGAAATTCCTTTTGTAGCTAATGAAGTTAATTGTGCTGTTGCTTCTGATGCTTCTGCTCCTTCACTTAAATATTTCATAAACTTAAGTGCTCTTGGAACTAATGTTTCAGAACCTAATCCAGAAGTAGCAATTTCAGATAATACAGCTCCTGCCATGAAACTGGCTGTATCAGTTGCTTCATCTGTAAATTGGGTAGGATGGAGAAATAACTTCTGTAAGATATTATCATCCTTATAATCTGCGCTCTTATATACATGGAAGATATCATCTAATTTCTTATTACCAGAATCTACTGCATTAATAAATGAATTATCCCAAATCTTAGTAATATCTCCTTGTGCTATAGCATCACCAACACCATATACAGTACCTGCAATATTACCAACTGTAGATAAGAATGTCTTACCTAAAAATTTAGCTGTAGCATCTCCTAAAGCACCAATAGTACTTTGATTTTGAGCCCTTTCATCTTCTAAATTTGGAATATCTGATTCATAAACACTCTTATCATCCAAGTCACTAGGTTGATACTGATTACCTACATAATCAGCTGTACCTGTATCTGCAATTCTAGGAGTCTCAGAATAAGACTTAGAAAGATTAGGAATGCTAGATGGATCTACACTACCATATGAACTAAGAGGTAGGTTATTACTATCCAAGGGAGCTTGAGGGTCTACATACCTTGAAGATTTCTTAGCCATATTTTAGTCTCCTTTTATTTTATTGTTATTAACTATTTCTGTAAATAGTGATGTCTTTTCTTCATTTTCTATTCTAGAAAGAGGAATTGGAATTGGTTTACCTACATCTCTTCCTGTCTTAGGATCTACTTCTTGGAATATTCCTCCTCCTGCAAGCTTACCATTTTGATTCTGTTTAAATGGAATCATTCTACCTACATGACCAGCAATAGCATAAGGAATGGGTTCTTGGTTAGGATTAGTTAAAATAGTTTGTGGTTTTCCACCTACATTAACTTTAACTTCTTGTAAATTCTTTGGATCAAAATCTTGTATATAGTTTTCTATTGATTTACTTCCAGTAAATTTCTGTTGAATCTGATCTGGTAGTGGTGAATAATAATTAGTACCTTTATTACTAAACTGAGTAAATCCATTTAATGGTCCTAATGTTTTAGGACTAATACCAGCGATTTGAATATTTTTAACTTCATTATCTTTAGTATTATCTGAACTACTTGAAGTTTGAATTTCATCTAATTCTTTTGGATCTGTCACTTTAGCTAATTGACCATTTGTTAATTTATATACTTCTCCAGTACTAATTTGTCTTCTAGCAACATCTGCCATAACATCATTTAATTTTTTATTATCAGTACTAGTTACTTTATAATTAGCTCTATCAAAATCACTAATTAAATTTTTATACTCAGTTAAAACTTGTTTAGCTGTACCATGACCTGGGGAATAACCTAATAGTTTTCTAGCAGTAGCTAAAGTATTAACTTCATTTTCATCATAACCTCCTGGAACTTGAAGTTTAGTATTTGCAGATCCTATACCTAAAGAAGACAATCCTGATTTATTACTAGAATAATCTACTGGAACAGCATCTTTGAATTTAGCTCTATTTTCAGGTGTATCTTCTATAAATCTAGAACCATGATTTAAATTACCTTTATCATCTAAACCATCTAGAATTTTCTGTACTTGTAAACTTAATTGTGAATTAGGTGTACTTTGATCTTGACCATCTGATCCCTTTCCTGTTGGGGTTATAGCTTTGCTATAATCAAGTAATTGAAAAGGAGGAGTAGAAGTACCTAATAAAGCTTTCTTTTTGTCTTCTTCTTCTTTATTAAACTTCCATTTTTCCCAATCTAATTTTTGTTGTTCCATATATAATGGATCGTTAGATTGTTGTAAATAGCCCATACCAGCATCTATATGATTTTTAACCTTAGCAATTGCTTGGTCATCATTTAATCCTTGCTGTTTATAATAATTAATACCTTCTTGTACATCTTGACTATTAGTGTTAAGAGTACCATCTTGGTTATAATAAGATTGACGTACAGTATTTAATGCATCTATATTAGACATATGTCTACCATCAGACTTCATAATATGCTCTTTATCTTTAAATGCATTATTAATATTCTGATCAAAGTTAGTAGCTCTCAAATCTCCAGGATTAGATAAGAAATTACCTTGAGAGTCTTTTCCTGTAAAATTAGGATTAGAATCTATGTACTTAATACCTTTAGCATCTAATTCATCTTTGATGCTTTGTTTCTTCTTTAAAGCTTCATTAGCTGACTTAATAACTTGAAGTCTAGGATCAGCAGCAAATTGCATATTTAATCTTCTTGCTTCTTGTTCATACATAGGATCAGAAGTATTACCATGATACTTATCAAGTAAAGCACCTTGTTGGGATCTATAGTCATTAGCAAATTGATTTATAAAGTCTTTATGAGCAGGAGCTAAAGCTTCAGCACTAGATAATCCAGTTTGAACTTGATCATTCTGAGCTTGAGCTAAATCTCCCCTTGATTGAATTGCTTGTGCTGCTTGGTACATAGATTGTAATGGAAGAGGAACATATTGCTCTAATGTATTATTTACAGGCGAGCTATACTCATTAATCATTTATAAACCTCCATTTAAATCCACCAGAAGTTTTTAATATTCCATGACAAACCATACTTATTCCAGTTCTATCTGTATTAGTTTCTCTTGAAGCCTGACTTATAGATCTGAATATATTTACAATATTATTG
>Ga0194135_10000032_pt1 | contig 81042 bp, 58 predicted proteins | sample LitLau_LLRF_2013_FD_134024 | JGI IMG/M metagenome (GOLD analysis project Ga0194135, IMG submission 134024) | Freshwater sediment microbial communities in response to fracking from North America - Little Laurel Run_MetaG_LLRF_2013 (version 2) | ecosystem: Environmental > Aquatic > Freshwater >...
GAACCTACTTCCATCGTTCCTTTTTCAGCAATCAACATCACACTTTTGTCTGGATGTTGTGCCTGAAGCATTTTAATTTCGTCCTGTGCCTCAGGAGTAATCATACATTTACCGTGAAGCTCACGATCTGAACGTGAGTGAGCCTGGTTACCAGGAGAAAGTAAATCTGTTGAGATGTCTCCTTCTCCAGCAATATAAGTAACTACTTTAATTTCATCTGCTACGTCCGGCAGTTTTGTAAAAAACTCAGCCTGAGCATAACTTTCAAGAATTTCTTTAGCAATTGGGTTGTCATTTTTAAAAGCCTCTATTAAGCGGTCTGTGTCCGCTTCATAAAGAAAAACCTGCGTTTTAAGAACTTTTGCAGCTTCTTCTGCGATAGCAGCGTCATTACCTAAAGCTAAATCAAGCAACACTTCAATAGAAGGTCCACCTTTCATATGTGATAATAGCTCAAAAGCAAAAGTTGGAGTGATTTCTTTCACCACAGACTGACCAAGAATAATTTCTTTTAAGAACTTAGCTTTCTCTCCGGCAGCACTTGTAGTTCCCGGTAAAGTATTATAAATAAAAAACTTAAGAGAATCTTCTCGATACTCATTATCTAAATCTTTAATTTGTGCAATAATTTCGCTTAATAATTCAGCTCCATCAATTGGTTTTGGGTGAAGACCCTGATTTTTACGTTCTTCAATTTCCTGGATATAATCCTTATAAATATTCATAATAAAGGCAGATTTATTTTTTTTACGCAAATTTAAGCATTAAAGGCGATAATTAAAAAAAATATAACAGAAGTCGCCTTTTCAAAAATTATTATTGCTAAAAAACGATTTTCACTGCTCGTTTTTGCCAAAATACCAATTTTGTATTAAAAAAATGAATTATTGATATTTTAAAAACTTTTCATTAACAAAGTCGAAATTCAATGTTATAAAGTAAGTGAGATTTTACTTCTATTTCCACAAAGAACAGTTCTAAATAAGAGATTATAACGTTATAGTTAGCTTTTAAGATCAATTGTATCTCTTTTTCAAAATCTAAAAATTAAATTATTATTTGAAACAAACTTATAAATAAAAACAGAAAAGCCTGACAAATATCTATCAGGCTTTTATAATTTAAATTTTATAGTCTACATCAGTTTTTGAATAATAATCTCTTCAGTTATTCCTTCAGCATCTGCTTTGTAGTTTTTGATTATTCTGTGACGTAAAATTCCGGTTGCAACCGCTTTTACATCTTCAATATCAGGTGAAAACTTACCATGAAAAGCAGCATGAGCTTTTGCTGCCAATATTAAATTTTGAGATGCTCTTGGTCCAGCTCCCCAATCTAAATAATTTTTCACAAAATCATTTGATAAGCTATTATCAGGACGCGTTTTGCTTACTAAAGTTACAGCATATTCAATAACATTATCAGCCACAGGAATTCTACGGATTAAATGCTGAAAATCTATAATTTCCTGAGCGGTGAATAATGGCTTTATTTCTACTTTATTATCAGAAGTTGTCTGTTTTACTACTTTTACTTCTTCTTCAAAAGTGGGATATTCTAATTTAATGGCAAACATAAAACGGTCTAATTGAGCTTCGGGCAAAGGATAAGTTCCTTCCTGTTCAATTGGATTTTGTGTTGCCAGAACAAAATAAGGCAAATCTAATTTATAATTTTGCCCCGCAATTGTTACAGAACGCTCCTGCATAGCTTCAAGCAAGGCTGCCTGTGTTTTAGGCGGCGTTCTATTGATCTCATCTGCAAGTACAATATTTGAAAAAATTGGTCCTTTTATGAATCTAAAATGTCGGTTTTCATCGAGAATTTCACTTCCTAAGATATCTGAAGGCATTAAGTCTGGCGTAAACTGAATTCTTTTAAAATCTAAACCTAAAGCTTGCGCCAAAGTATTTATCATTAAAGTTTTTGCCAATCCCGGAACGCCAATCAAAAGAGCATGTCCTCCGGAAAATATACAAAGCAAAATTTGATCTACAACCGCATCCTGGCCTACAATTATTTTTGCTATTTCGTTTTTTAATTCGTTTCGTTTTTGAACTAAATTATGAATTGCTGCTACGTCAGACATTTAGATATATTTTTTAAATTAAAAAGAGTTAGCGTTATGAATTCATAAAACTAACTCTTTTTATTTATTTAATAAAAATTATTTTTTCAACCAATTGTATACAAAATTACAATCTCTATACTCTCCAATAATTTTAATGTAGGTATCTTTTATTTTGGTATCAAACCATTTTGAGATTGTAGTAATTTGCTTTTCTTTTAAGGCTAATTCTTTAATTTTTGTATAATCCTTAGCATAATCAGCCGTATGTCCATCAATTCTATTGGTTACAGTAATCAATTTATAAGTCTTCTTTCCTTTGTCATCTGTATTTAAAATAGGCTGAGAAACTTCATCATCTTTTAAGTTAGAAACCTGACTGTATAGAGTTGGATCCATTTTAGTTAACTCAAAACGGGTATCCTGCGTATTTGGATTCACTAAAGTCCCTCCATTTGCTCTGGTTTCTTTTTCATCAGATTCTGTTCTGGCAGCTTCAGCAAATGTGATTTCTTTATTTACTATTTTGTTTCTGATATTTGTAATTCTTTCTTTAGCATCTTTCAACGCTGTTTCAGAAACTGTTGGTGCAATTAAAATATGACGTAATTCTACCTCTTGTCCTTTTATTTTCTCTACCATGATAATATGGTATCCAAAAGTAGTTTTAAAAGGTTCCGAAACTTCTCCTTCTCCTAAACTAAAAGCGACATCTTTAAATTCTTTTACAAATGGAGTTTTTCTTGTCATTTTATAAAAACCACCGTTTGGTGATGACCCTGGATCTTGTGAATATAAAACTGCTTTTGTAGCAAAACTTGATCCTTCTAAAACGTCTTTTCTAATAGCATTTAGTCTGTCAATTACTTTTTGTTCATCTTCTTTTGAAACTTTTGGTTCTACCACAATTTGTGCTACTTCCATTTCAGCTCCAAAAGTTGGTAATTCCTCTTTTGGAATTTTTTTGAAGAAATTACGAACTTCTTCGGGAGTAATTTCTACAGCATCAACAATTTTTTTAGTCATTTCCTGAGCCAGCTTTTGCTCTTTTAAAATATCTGCAAAATAAGTTTTAAATTCTTCTACTGAATTCTTTTTGTAATAAGCTACAACTTTATTGATATCTCCAACTTGTTGTGTCATATAATTCAAACGCTCATCCATCATACTTCGCACTTCGGCATCACTTACCACAATACTATCCTGAATTGCCTGATGTGCATATAATTTATCTTCTAAAAGCTTACCCAGCATCTGACATCTGGTAATATCTTTTATAGAACCTCCCTGCGCTGTAATTTCCAAAAAACCTTTATCAATATCTGAATCTAAAACAATATAGTCTCCAACTGTAGCAATGATACCATCAATTTTTTGCTTCTGTCCAGATGGTTTCTCTACTGGTTTCTCAGCTACTGCATCCTTAATTACTTCCTGAGCTGAAATGATGGAGTTGAAAAAAAATAAAAAACACATTGTCAACACTAATTTGTAATCAATTGTTTTTAGTTGTAATTTTTTTAATAACATTATTTTAAATTTAATTTGAATGTAAGGATCTTGTTTTAGCATTTCTATTTTAAACTAAAATCATTTTTAAAATGCATTTCCAAGACACTATTATGAAAACACTAAATAATTAAGATCTAGTTCATTTTGACTTATAACGAACAAAAATAACAATTCAATTACATAATACAACTATCAGCTATACTATTAACAAAAAATTATATGGATCGCACTTAAATTCTATGAAGCAGTAGTGATTTACATTATAAATAGGTTTGAAAAGATAAGGTAATTGCATCGAAAAATCGAAGTCTAATTTTATGATTATTCTTTCTGTACCTAAACAAGAAATTTAGACCTAAATAAAAAAGTTCTCAACACTACAACGTTTTCGTGAAATAAATATTTTCCTATAAAAACGAATCAATTAAAAAAACACATACTTTAGATGCGTAATTAACAATTTATAACCTAAAAAATTACGAATAGTTCTTTTTTAAAGCTATATAAATACATAATTACAACTTTAACTTCTAACCCTTAACCAAATCTAAACTATGAAAAAACCTATTGTAAAGATTTATTTGCTGGCAGCTTTAACATCATTATTGTATTCATGCTCGCAAAATGAAACGAACGAAGTAGATTCAAAAGCCGAAAGTCAAAAATTTGAAATTATCAATGTCACACATCATGACGGAAAACCCTTCAGCACAGGTTTATCTTCATCTTCTCCAACAGGAAAGTATGTTGATAATCCTGGCGGCGGAGTAATGATGCAGGCATTCTATTGGGATGTTCCTGCAGGAGGAAACTGGTGGAATACTGTAAGCAGTAAAGTAACAGCGTGGTCAAATGCCGGAATTGGATCTATTTGGCTACCTCCTGCTTCAAAAGCTCAAAATGGAGCTTTTTCTATGGGTTACGATCCAACTGATTATTTTGACTTTGGAGATTATAATCAAAACGGAAGTATTGAAACCCGATTTGGTTCAAAAACCGAATTAGTAAATTTAATTACGAATGCTCATGCCGAAAACATGAAAGTGTATGCTGATATTGTAATCAATCATAATAGCGGCGGACAATCTGAAGCTAATCCGTTTACAGGAACTAATACATGGACAAATTTTACCGGAATTGCTTCTGGAAAATTTAAACGTACCTATAATGATTTTTATAAAAACAGCTACGGTAATAACGACGAAGGCGCATTTGGCGGTTTTCCGGATCTATGTCATGCCGCTCCTAATGTGCAAGACTGGCTTTGGCTGAGAACCGATGGAGTTGGAAAATACTATAAAAACACCATGAAATTTGATGGCTGGAGATTTGATTATGTAAAAGGATTTGGCCCTTGGGTTATAAATGCATGGAATGCAAACGTTGGCGGATTTTCTGTTGGAGAATATTGGGATTCTAACGTAAACACTCTTGAATGGTGGGCAAATAATGCTAATAGTTCTGTTTTTGATTTTGCTTGTTACTACAAAATGAATGACGCTTTTGACGGAAATAATCTGGCGTTATTAAATGATGATATGATGTGGAAACGAAATCCATACAAAGCCGTAACTTTTGTAACCAATCATGATACTGATGAAATTTGGAGCAAAATGTTGGCTTACTCTTATATTTTAACCCACGAAGGATACCCAACTATTTTTTATAGAGATTACGAAGAATGGTTAGATAAAAACAAACTCAACAACTTAATCTGGATTCATAATAATAAAGCAACAGGAACGACTTCTATTTTATATTCTGATAATGATGAATATGTAGCCAGAAGAAATGGTTACAACGGAAATCCGGGATTAGTAGTTTACATTAATAATTCTGACGCGTGGCAGGAAAGATGGATTCAAACAAATTGGGCGAATACGCAAATCAAAGATTTTACAGGAAATTCAACCTGGTACCCAACTACTCAGGCAGACAAATGGGTAAAAATACAATGTCCTCCAAAAGGATATTCAATTTGGTCAATTAATCAGTAATTTTAAAATGACTATTTAAGGCTGTTGCAAAACAGCCTTATTTTTTTCTAAAAAATATCCTAATAAAGAAAGACTTCCAAATTTAAGAAGTGAATATTTTTATAAAGCCGTATTTAATAGTACTTTTGCAACCTATTTATACGAAATATGAGCTTTTTAAAAGAAATACAACGCAGAAGAACATTTGGAATTATATCGCATCCTGATGCCGGTAAAACAACTTTGACGGAAAAATTATTGTTGTTTGGAGGTGCAATTCAGGAAGCAGGAGCTGTAAAAAACAATAAAATTAAAAAAGGAGCAACGAGTGACTTTATGGAAATCGAACGCCAAAGAGGTATTTCGGTTTCGACTTCTGTACTTGCTTTTAATTATAAAGATAAAAAAATCAATATCCTTGATACTCCGGGACACAAGGATTTTGCCGAAGATACTTTTAGAACTTTAACTGCTGTTGATAGTGTAATTGTGGTTATTGACGTTGCAAAAGGGGTTGAGGAACAAACTGAAAAATTAGTTGCTGTTTGTAGAATGCGTAACATTCCAATGATTGTCTTTATCAACAAATTAGACCGTGAAGGTAAAGATGCTTTTGATTTGATGGATGAAGTAGAGCAAAAACTGGGTCTAACAGTTACACCTTTAAGTTTTCCTATCGGAATGGGTTATGATTTTCAGGGAATCTATAATTTGTGGGAAGAAAACATCAATCTTTTTAGCGGAGACAGCCGTAAAAATATTGAAGAAACTATTGCTTTTTCTGATGTTCAAAATAATCCGGAACTAGATAAAATTGTTGGTCAAAAAGCTGCTGAAAAACTTCGTGAAGAATTAGAATTAATTGATGAAGTTTATCCAAAATTTGAACGTCAGGATTATTTAGATGGGAAAATCCAGCCTGTATTCTTTGGTTCTGCTTTGAATAACTTTGGAGTTCGTGAATTATTAGATTGTTTCGTTGCAATTGCTCCGTCTCCAAGACCAAAAGATTCTGAAACTCGTTTGGTTGATCCTGCAGAAGAAAAAATGACTGGTTTTGTTTTCAAAATCCATGCAAACATGGATCCAAAACACAGAGACCGTTTAGCTTTTATTAAAATTGTTTCCGGAACTTTCGAAAGAAATAAGCCTTATTACCACGTTCGTCAAAAGAAAAATTTAAAATTCTCCAGCCCTAATGCCTTTTTTGCTGAGAAAAAAGAAATTGTTGACATCTCATATCCAGGTGACATTGTAGGTTTACACGATACTGGAAACTTTAAAATTGGAGATACTTTGACAGAAGGGGAAATAATGAGTTTCAAAGGAATTCCGAGTTTCTCTCCTGAACACTTTAGATATATCAACAATGCTGACCCCATGAAAGCTAAGCAATTAGAAAAAGGAGTCGATCAATTAATGGATGAAGGTGTTGCACAGTTGTTTACATTAGAAATGAACAACCGAAAAGTTATCGGAACAGTTGGTGCGCTTCAATATGAGGTTATTCAATATCGTTTGGAGCATGAATATGGCGCAAAATGTACTTATGAGAACTTCCCTGTTCATAAAGCTTGTTGGGTAAAACCTGATGATGCTAAAAATGAGGAATTCAAAGAATTTAAACGAATCAAACAAAAATTCCTTGCCCATGACAAATATGGTCAGTTGGTATTTTTAGCCGATTCTGATTTTACAATTCAAATGACTCAAAATAAATATCCTAGCGTAAAATTGTACTTTACTTCTGAATTTGACTAATTCTATACTTTAGAGGAAAATATAAATAGGCTGTCTAATCAATATTAGACAGCCTATTTCTTTATTATCAAATTACAACTACGTTATTGGCTTTTATAATTAATTCCCAATCCACCAGCTATATAAATTTTAGTCAACTCTTCTGAACCAATCACTATATTTTGCAACAATATATTGTTCTTCACTACTTTTATAGCAAAAGGAATTTCTTTCGAGAGGTAATAATCATTTCCCGTAATAGTAATTATTAGACTTTTGCTGTTTTTGGGTACTTCTGTTGATATAGAGAATTCTCCGGTTTTCGGGTTTACTTTTACTGTATTTGGCGAGCCATTTACGGCAAGCATTAAATTTTGATATAATTCACGATCAAATGGTCTGTTCGTTTTTGCTTCTAATAGTTTCCCTTTAATTGTTATAGATCTTTCTTTATTTACAGTTTGGTTATAAGCTACTTTACCTACTATTTGAATGTTTGGCTTGGGACAGCTTATTTCTGTTTTAGCACGCTCTTTTTCCTGAGCAGTTAAATTTGACACCAATAAAACCGATGCTGCAACTGCCGCATATTTTAAAGTATTGATTTTAGATATTTCGTTATATTCAAACTGCTGATTAAGTTGTGTTGTTTTTAGCCTCGCGCAAATATTATTATCTTTATTCTCTGTAATGAATTTCACAACTTCAGAATTTGTTTTTTTACTTAAATCGATTACATTTTTCATGCAGGAGTTACAAAACGAACCATCAGCATTAGGAATCATTTTATCAAAATTTTCAGAACAAGGATTTACTATCTCTAAGGTGAATTTCTTTTTCATACAATATATATTTAACTTAAAGTCCTTCAGAAAAGGCTCTTACTTATATAGAGTATGTTTTTCATAAAAAGGTTGGAAAGTAAATAAAAACATTTTAGCCTTAGATCCCAATCAACTCATAATCAAACATAAAAAAAGCGCTAATTTGATTAGCGCTTTTTTAAACTTTGAATTAAATCAACCTTACTAAGTTATTATATTTCAAAAATTAATATTTCATAGGAACTGCCAATTTAGAATAATATAAAAGTAAAAAGAAATTTAGTCGATTAAAGTAAATTAAATCAGACAAACTGCATTTAACTCTAAATTACAAACCAAAAAAAAGCCCCATAATATATGGGGCTTTCTGAATTTACGCTTGTCCTGTAGGACCAAAATTAAGCGGTATTGGTGCTTGTTCTGTCTCTTTGATCTCGCCATGAGCTGCTTCAAATCGATGAATATTTTCACCTATAGCATGCAATAATCTTTTAGCATGTTGTGGTGTCAAGACAATTCTTGATTTTACCTTAGCTTTAGGAATACCAGGCATAATGCTCACAAAATCTAAAACAAACTCAGATGATGAGTGATTAATAATTGCCAAATTGGAATAAATTCCTTCTGCAATTGTTTCATCTAACTCAATATTAATTTGCTCTTGTTGTTGTTTCGGATTACTCATAGTTTCCTAATTAATAAATATATTCTTCTTTATTAGCCATCATTTCATTGTAATCGTCTTTAGAACCTACGATAGTGTTATCGTATTCTCTCATACCTGTACCGGCAGGGATTCTGTGTCCAACAATTACATTTTCTTTCAAGCCTTCTAAATCATCTACTTTACCAGCTACAGCAGCTTCGTTAAGTACTTTTGTTGTTTCCTGGAATGAAGCAGCAGAGATGAATGATTTAGTTTGTAACGAAGCTCTTGTAATACCTTGTAAAACTGGCGTTGCAGTTGCAGTAATTACGTCTCTTGCTACTACAAGATTTTTATCATTTCGTTTCAATAATGAATTTTCATCACGCAATTCACGAGGTGTAATAATCTGACCTGCTTTTAATACAGCAGAATCTCCAGCATCTTCAACTACTTTCATACCATATAATTTATCGTTTTGAACGATGAAATCTTTCGTATGAATTAATTGATCTTCAAGAAACAATGTATCTCCCGGATCCTGAACTCTTACTTTACGCATCATTTGACGAATAACTACCTCAAAGTGCTTGTCATTAATTTTTACCCCTTGTAAACGGTAAACTTCCTGGATTTCATTTACCAAGTACTGTTGAACAGCAGCTGGCCCTTGAATTCTTAAAATATCATCTGGTGTAATTGCACCATCAGACAATGGAACTCCCGCTCTTACGAAGTCATTCTCTTGCACTAAGATTTGGCTGGAAAGTTTAACTAAATACTTTTTAATTTCACCAAATTTAGATTCGATAACGATCTCACGGTTACCTCTTTTGATTTTTCCAAAAGAAACAACACCATCAATTTCAGATACAACCGCTGGGTTTGAAGGGTTACGAGCCTCAAGCAACTCTGTAATTCTTGGTAAACCTCCCGTAATATCGCCTGCTTTAGAAGAACGACGTGGGATTTTCACTAATACTTTACCTGCTTTAATTTTCTCACCATTTTCAACCATTAAGTGTGCACCTACTGGTAAGTTATAAGAACGAATTAATTCACCTTCTTTACCATAAACTAATAAAGTTGGAATTAATTTCTTGTTTCTAGCCTCAGAAATTACTTTTTCCTGGAAACCTGTCTGCTCATCAATTTCAACCATGAATGATTGTCCTTGCTCTAAATCTTCGTAAGCAATCTTACCAGTAAACTCAGAAACAATTACACCATTATATGGATCCCATTTACAGATTACAGTTCCTTTAGTAACTACGTCGCCATCATTTACAAAAATACTAGATCCGTAAGGAATGTTATGCGTATTTAAAACAATTCCGGTTTTCTCATCAACTAATTTCAATTCTGTTGAACGTGAAACCACGATATCAACTGAATTTCCTTCGCTGTCTTCTCCTTTTACTGTTTTTAAATCTTCAATTTCAAGTCTACCGTTAAATCTTGTAATAATACTAGATTCTTCAGAAATACCTCCAGCAACCCCTCCAACGTGGAACGTACGAAGTGTTAACTGTGTACCTGGCTCTCCAATAGACTGAGCTGCAATAACTCCGACAGCTTCACCTCTTTGTGTCATTTTTCCGGTAGCTAAGTTTCTACCGTAACATTTCGCACAAATACCTTTTAAAGCCTCACACGTTAATGGCGATCTAACTTCTACTTTTTCAATTGGAGAAGCTTCAATAGTTCTCATAATTGCTTCAGTAATTTGTTGACCTGACTGCACCATTACTTCATTGGTAAGTGGATTTATAACATCCTGCAATGCAACACGTCCTAAAATTCTTTCTCCTAATGATTCAACGATTTCCTCATTTTTCTTCAATGCCGAAACTTCAACACCTCTTAAAGTCCCACAGTCTTCGATGTTTACAATAACATCCTGAGAAACGTCATGAAGCCTTCTTGTTAAGTAACCAGCATCGGCCGTTTTAAGAGCCGTATCCGCAAGACCTTTACGAGCACCGTGAGTAGAAATGAAGTACTCAAGGATCGAAAGACCTTCCTTAAAGTTAGAAAGAATCGGGTTTTCAATAATCTCACCACCACCAGCAGTAGATTTTTTAGGCTTAGCCATCAAACCACGCATACCAGTTAACTGACGAATCTGTTCCTTAGAACCCCTCGCCCCAGAGTCAAGCATCATATATACAGAGTTGAAACCTTGCTGGTCCTCTCTAATATTTTTCATTGCTAATTCTGTTAACTGAGCATTTGCTGAAGTCCATACGTCAATAACTTGGTTGTAACGTTCGTTATTGGTGATAAGACCCATGTTATAGTTAGTTGAGATACCTTCAACTTGTTCTCTGGCATCTGCAATTAACTTCGTTTTTTGTTCTGGAATTCTAATATCACCTAAAGAGAATGATAAACCTCCTCTAAATGCGAATTTATAACCCATATCTTTCATATTATCCAAGAAAGCTGCCGTTGTAGGTACATCAGTCACACTTAAAATATGTCCGATAATATCTCTAAGGTTTTTCTTAGTTAATACGTCATTTATATATCCAGCTGCTTCAGGTACTACTTCGTTAAATAATACACGTCCTGCGGTTGTTTGTATAATTTTGTACACTAACTCTCCAGCGTCATTAAAATCTTTTGCTCTAATTTTTACACGAGCATTCAATTCTAATCTTCCTTCGTTTAATGCAATGTTTACTTCTTCAGCAGAGTAAAAAGTCAAATCCTGACCTATAATTTTATGATCTTCTGTAGAAATACGCTCTTTGGTCATGTAATACAGACCCAAAACCATGTCCTGAGATGGTACCGTAATTGGCGCACCATTCGCAGGGTTTAAGATATTATGAGAAGCCAACATTAATAATTGAGCTTCTAAAATAGCTTCTGGTCCTAAAGGCAAGTGAACTGCCATCTGATCCCCATCGAAATCGGCGTTGAAAGCCGTACAAACTAATGGGTGTAACTGGATCGCTTTTCCTTCAATTAATTTTGGCTGGAAAGCCTGAATACCAAGTCTGTGTAAAGTAGGAGCACGGTTCAGTAATACTGGGTGTCCTTTAATTACGTTTTCTAGAATATCCCAAACTACCGGCTCTTTTTTGTCAATGATTTTCTTAGCAGATTTTACTGTTTTTACAATACCTCTTTCAATCAGTTTACGGATAACAAAAGGTTTGTATAATTCAGATGCCATATCTTTTGGCAATCCGCATTCGAATAATTTCAACTCAGGACCAACAACAATTACAGAACGAGCAGAATAATCCACACGTTTACCAAGTAAGTTTTGACGGAAACGTCCTTGCTTACCTTTTAACGAGTCTGATAATGATTTTAATGGTCTGTTTGATTCTGTTTTAACAGCAGAAGCTTTACGGGTGTTATCAAATAATGAATCTACAGATTCTTGCAACATACGTTTCTCGTTTCTTAAGATAACTTCTGGAGCTTTAATTTCCATTAATCTTTTCAAACGATTGTTACGGATAATTACACGACGGTATAAGTCATTTAAATCTGAAGTTGCAAAACGACCTCCATCAAGTGGCACAAGCGGACGTAATTCTGGTGGAATAACAGGAACCACTTTCATAATCATCCATTCAGGACGATTTTCACGGTTTAAGTTAGACTCACGGAAAGACTCAACAACTTGTAATCTTTTTAAAGCTTCCGTTTTACGTTGTTTAGATGTTTCGTTGTTAGCGCTGTGTCTTAATTCATAAGATAAAGCATCTAAATCAATACGAGCCAACAAATCCATGATACACTCTGCTCCAATTTTGGCAACAAATTTGTTTGGATCTAAATCATCTAAATATTGATTTTCCTGTGGAAGAGTATCTAAAATATTCAAATATTCTTCTTCAGTTAAGAAATCTAATCTTTGTAAAGATTCTCCATCTGCATTTTTAGCAATACCAGCCTGGATTACTACGTATCTTTCATAGTAAATGATCATATCTAATTTCTTAGATGGAAGACCAAGGATATAACCTATTTTATTTGGAAGAGAACGGAAATACCAGATGTGAGCAATTGGCACAACAAGGTTGATGTGTCCTACTCTGTCACGACGTACTTTTTTCTCAGTAACTTCAACACCACAACGATCGCAAATGATACCTTTGTAACGAATTCTTTTATATTTACCACAAGCACACTCAAAATCCTTAACAGGTCCGAAAATTCTTTCACAGAAAAGTCCGTCACGCTCTGGTTTGTGAGTTCTGTAGTTGATAGTTTCTGGCTTTAACACCTCTCCTCTTGATTCTTTCAGGATAGATTCTGGTGAAGCTAATCCAATAGAGATTTTGTTAAATCTTTTTACTGGATTTTTATCTTTATTATTTCTATTATTCATCATAGTTTTTACTATTGATTTACTTGCTATTAAAAATTGATTTTAGATTCTAATCTTCATCTTTTAAAATTACTTTTAAAAGAGTTAAATCATTGCGCTTACCTCGGTTTACTTCTCTAAACCTCAAACTTAAATTTGAAGTGCTAGTTATAAAATGCCTCGCATTATTATAAAAAATCGGAACGGGTTACGGGTATAAATCTTAAAAACTTAAACTTTAGGAAACAGCTTAAGTCCCAGTTTCCGGTTTATACCGAATACTGAGACTATCACTGAAATTTATTATTATTCCTCCAAACGAAGATCTAAACCTAGACCTTTCAATTCGTGCATTAATACATTGAATGATTCTGGTAATCCTGGTTCTGGCATAGTTTCTCCCTTAACGATAGCTTCGTAAGTTTTAGCTCTACCAATAACATCATCAGACTTAACAGTTAAGATTTCACGTAGTGTACTTGATGCTCCATAAGCCTCAAGTGCCCAAACCTCCATCTCTCCAAAACGCTGACCTCCAAATTGAGCCTTACCTCCAAGTGGCTGTTGTGTAATTAATGAGTATGGTCCGATAGAACGTGCGTGCATCTTATCATCAACCATGTGTCCTAATTTAAGCATGTAAATTACACCCACAGTTGCTTTTTGTGCAAAACGCTCTCCAGTTCCACCATCATAAAGATAGGTATGTCCAAAACGTGGTACGTTAGCTTCATCAGTCAAGGCATTAATCTCGTCAAGAGAAGCACCGTCGAAAATTGGAGTAGCAAATTTTCTACCCAAGTTCATACCAGCCCACCCAAGAACAGTTTCATAAATCTGACCAATGTTCATACGTGAAGGTACCCCAAGTGGATTCAATACGATATCTACCGGTGTTCCGTCTTCTAAGAAAGGCATATCTTCATGACGAACAATTCTGGCAACAATACCTTTGTTACCGTGACGTCCCGCCATTTTATCCCCTACTTTTAATTTACGTTTCTTAGCAATATAAATCTTAGCTAATTTCAAGATTCCAGATGGTAATTCATCTCCAACTGTAATAGTGAATTTTTCTCTTCTTAAAGATCCTTGCAAGTCGTTCAGCTTAATTTTATAGTTATGAATTAAATCATTAACCATTTTATTTGTAGCATCATCAGCAACCCATTGACCTTTGCTTAAGTGAGCAAAATCTTCTACTGCGTAAAGCATTTTTTGAGTATATTTTTTACCTTTTGGTAAAACTTCTTCACCCAAATCATTCATTACACCCTGAGATGTTTTTCCGTTAACGATCAGGAATAATTTTTCAACCAATCTGTCTTTTAATTCAACAAATTTAGTTTCGAATTCCATTTCTAAAGCGCCTAAAGCATCTTTATCCTGAGTACGTTTACGTTTATCTTTTACGGCTCTTGCAAATAATTTTTTATCAAGAACTACACCATGTAAAGATGGAGAAGCTTTTAATGAAGCATCTTTTACATCACCTGCTTTATCTCCAAAGATTGCACGAAGCAATTTCTCCTCTGGAGTAGGATCTGATTCTCCTTTTGGCGTAATTTTTCCGATCAAAATGTCACCAGGTTTAACCTCGGCTCCAATTCTGATCATACCATTTTCATCTAAATCTTTAGTAGCCTCTTCAGAAACGTTAGGAATATCGTTAGTTAACTCTTCGTTTCCTAACTTAGTATCTCTAACCTCTAATGAATAATCATCAACGTGGATAGATGTAAAAATATCATCACGAACTACTTTTTCAGAAATCACAATCGCATCCTCGAAGTTATACCCTTTCCATGGCATGAATGCAACTTTTAAGTTTCTACCTAAAGCTAATTCTCCATTTTGAGTAGCGTATCCTTCTGATAATACTTGCCCAGGAACAACTCTGTCTCCTTTTCTTACGATTGGTTTCAGGTTGATACTTGTACCTTGATTGGTTTTTCTAAATTTAATAAGGTTGTACGTTTTCTCATCAGCATCAAAACTAACCATTCTTTCGTCTTCTGTACGATCGTATTTAATAGTAATGATATTAGCATCAACATATTCAACAGTTCCATGCCCTTCAGCATTGATTAATACCCTTGAATCTGAAGCTACCTGACGCTCTAAACCTGTACCTACAATTGGTGCTTCAGGACGGATCAAAGGAACCGCCTGACGCATCATGTTTGATCCCATCAACGCACGGTTCGCATCATCATGCTCCAAGAAAGGAATCAATGACGCAGAAATCGATGCAATCTGGTTAGGAGCAACGTCTGTATAATGAACTGCAGATGGTTCAACAACCGGGAAGTCACCTTCCTCACGAGCAATAACATTGCTAGCTGTAATTTTACCAGTTTCATCCATTTCAATGTTTGCCTGAGCAATCATTTTACCTTCTTCTTCTTCAGCACTTAAATAAATTGGGGTACTTTCTAAATCAACTACACCATTAGTTACTTTACGGTATGGAGTTTCAATGAATCCCATTCCGTTTACTTTTGCATAAACCCCAAGAGATGAAATCAAACCAATGTTTGGTCCCTCTGGAGTTTCAATTGGACATAAACGACCATAGTGAGTATAGTGAACGTCACGAACCTCGAAACCAGCTCTCTCTCTCGAAAGTCCACCTGGTCCAAGTGCAGAAAGTCTTCTTTTGTGTGTAATCTCAGCTAATGGATTCGTTTGATCCATAAATTGAGATAACTGGTTAGTTCCAAAGAAAGAGTTGATAACTGATGATAATGTTTTAGCATTGATCAAATCAATTGGTGTAAACACCTCGTTATCTCTAACGTTCATACGCTCTCTAATAGTTCTAGCCATACGTGCTAAACCTACACCGAATTGTTGAGACAATTGTTCACCAACTGTTCTAACACGACGGTTCGATAAGTGATCAATATCATCAATCTCTGCTTTAGAGTTGATCAATTCGATCAAATATTTTACGATTGTAATGATATCTTCTTTGGTAAGCACTTGCTTATCCATTGGGATATCTAAATCTAATTTTTTGTTCATTCTGTAACGACCAACTTCACCTAAGTTATAACGTTGATCAGAGAAGAACAATTTATCTATAATACCACGAGCAGTTTCCTCATCAGGCGGTTCAGCATTACGCAACTGACGGTAAATGTGCTCTACAGCTTCTTTTTCAGAGTTAGTTGGATCTTTTTGTAACGTATTGTGGATAATAGCATAATCTGCCTGATTATTATCCTCTTTATGTAACAAGATAGATTTAACGTTAGAATCAATGATTTCTTCAACATTATCTTTATCGATAATAGTATCACGATCAAGGATGATTTCGTTACGTTCGATAGAAACTACCTCTCCGGTGTCTTCATCTACGAAATCCTCGTGCCATGTATTCAATACACGTGCAGCAAGTCTTCTTCCAATATATTTTTTAATACCTGTTTTAGAAACTTTAATTTCTTCAGCTAAGTCGAAGATCTCAAGGATATCCTTATCTCTTTCGAAACCAATTGCACGGAATAAAGTTGTAACCGGTAATTTTTTCTTTCTATCGATATAAGCGTACATTACGCTGTTGATATCTGTAGAAAATTCTATCCAGGAACCTTTAAAAGGAATTACTCTGGCAGAATAAAGTTTAGTTCCATTTGCGTGGAATGATTGTCCAAAGAAAACCCCAGGAGAACGGTGTAATTGTGATACTACAACACGCTCGGCACCATTAATAACAAAAGTACCACTAGGAGTCATGTAAGGAATTGTTCCAAGATAAACATCTTGTACAATAGTTTCAAAATCTTCGTGTTCTGGATCTGTACAGTATAGTTTTAACCTGGCTTTTAAAGGCACACTATAAGTAAGACCTCTCTCTATACATTCTTGAATTGTATAACGTGGCGGATCAACAAAATAATCTAGGAATTCCAATACAAAGTTGTTTCTTGTATCTGTGATTGGAAAGTTTTCCATGAAGGTGTTGTATAACCCTTCGTTGCCTCTTTCGTCAGATTTCGTTTCTAATTGAAAGAAATCTTTAAAAGATTTAACCTGAACATCTAAGAAATCTGGATAGTCAGGAATATTTTTTGTAGAGGCAAAATTCAATCTTTCAGTCTGATTTGTTATCATCAATGGACAAAATTTTGATTAAAAAAAAGTAATTTTTTTGTGTAAAACACACTGTTTAATCTATACTTTCTTATTATAATCAATACATCTTTAAAAATAAACTGGTAAAATAAGTTCAATTTTTTTTCTTCGTATTGATCAAAAACTTTTTCGTATTTTAAACTATTTGATAATAAAACTTGATATATTTTATTATACGAAAAATGGTTTAGACCCTTGGACGGTTCCGTCCAAGGTCTAAACCTAGTTCTAAACTGTGTTTTGTTATTTTAACTCAACAACAGCTCCAGCTTCTTCTAATGATTTTTTAAGACCTTCAGCCTCTTCTTTAGAAACACCTTCTTTAACGTTACTTGGAGCACCGTCAACTACATCTTTAGCTTCTTTAAGACCTAAACCTGTAAGTTCTTTAACTAATTTTACTACAGCTAATTTAGAAGCACCAGCTTCTTTTAATACAACTGTAAATTCAGTTTGTGCTTCTTCAGCAGCACCTTCTCCACCACCAGCAGCAACTACTACAGCTGCAGCAGCAGGCTCGATACCATACTCGTCTTTTAATATTGTTGCTAATTCGTTAACTTCTTTAACAGTTAAGTTAACTAATTGTTCTGCGAATTGTTTCAAATCTGCCATTTTCTCTATCGTTTAAAATGATTTGTAAAAAATATAATTTAATTATTGTGCGCTAATTAAGCAGCAACGAAAGCAAGCTTCCATGCTTTGATTATTATGCTTCAGTTTCTTCTTCGCTACCTGCGAATTTGTTTTGTAAAGCAGAAATAATTCTTTGGGCTGGAGATTGTAATAATCCAATAAGTTCTCCAAGTAATTCTTCTTTAGATTTAATAGTTGCTAATGCATCTAATTGGTTGTCTCCAATATATACCTCAGAATTGATATATGCTCCTTTTAAAACTGGTTTATCAGATTTCTTACGGAAATCTTTAATAATTTTCCCAGGTGCATTTGCAACATCAGAAATAAATATAGCACTATTACCAGTTAAAACTGTAGGTAAATCACCATAATCATTAGCAGAAGCTTCCATTGCTTTTGCAAGCAAAGTGTTCTTAACAACTTCTAATTTGATACCTGCTTTAAAACAAGCTCTACGTAAGTTTGAAGTTGTTTCTGCGTTTAAACCAGAAATATCAGATACATAAATGATATTTGTACCAGCTAACTGCGCAGTTAAATTTTCAATCGCGATTGATTTTTCTTCTCTAGTCATACTAAAAATTTTTAACTACCAATTATACTGCTTTTGGGTCTAATGCAATAGCAGGACTCATAGTGCTTGTAAGGTGAATACCTTTAATGTATGTACCTTTAGCAGCAGTTGGTTTAAGTTTTATTAATGTTTGAATAATTTCGTGTGCGTTGTCAACAATTTGTTCAGCTCCAAAAGAAACTTTACCAATTCCTGCGTGAACGATACCAGTTTTATCAACTTTAAAGTCAATCTTACCAGCTTTAACTTCTTGAACAGCTTTTGCAACATCCATAGTTACAGTACCTGTTTTAGGGTTTGGCATTAAACCTCTAGGTCCTAAAATACGACCTAATGGACCTAATTTACCCATAACAGCCGGCATAGTGATGATAACATCAACATCTGTCCAACCATCTTTAATTTTTTGTAGGTAATCATCAAGACCAACATAATCTGCTCCAGCCTCTCTTGCTTCAGCCTCTTTATCTGGAGTAACCAATGCTAATACTTTAACATCCTTTCCTGTTCCGTGAGGTAAAGTTACCACACCTCTTACCATTTGATTCGCTTTTCTTGGATCTACACCCAAACGAACTGCGATATCAACAGACTCATCAAATTTTGCAGAAGCAACAACTTTCAATAATGCCGCAGCATCTTTTAGAGAGTATAATTTGTTCTTTTCAATTTTTGAAGCAGCCTCTTTTTGCTTTTTTGTTAATTTTGCCATGTCTTTTTCTTAATTAAAAAGGAGCATCTCCTGATACAGTTATACCCATAGATCTAGCTGTTCCAGCAACCATACTCATTGCTTTCTCAATAGTGAAAGCGTTTAAGTCCGGCATTTTGTCTTCAGCAATAGTTCTAATTTGTTCCCAAGTAACACTAGCTACTTTTTTACGATTAGGCTCACCAGAACCAGATTTTAGCTTTGCAGCTTCCATTAACTGAACTGCTGCTGGAGGAGTCTTAACAACAAAATCGAATGATTTGTCTTTGTACACAGTGATTTGCACTGGACAAATTTTGCCAGGTTTATCCTGAGTTCTAGCATTAAACTGCTTACAAAACTCCATGATATTAACCCCAGCAGCTCCTAAAGCAGGTCCAACCGGTGGCGACGGGTTCGCAGCACCTCCCTTAACTTGTAGTTTAACTACCTTACTAATTTCTTTAGCCATTTTTAAAAAATTTAACACTGTAATCAATGGAAGCGATTACAATGGTTATTATATGTGTAACAAAAAATTATACTTTTTCAACTTGCATAAAGCTTAATTCTAATGGTGTCTTTCTTCCGAAAATCTTAACCATTACTTCAAGTTTACGCTTTTCTTCATTGATTTTTTCAACTGTACCGTTAAAACCATTAAAAGGACCATCAATCACTTTTACAGTTTCTCCCAAGTTGAAAGGAATAGCACGAGTATCTGTATTTACAGCCAACTCATCTACTTTACCTAACATTCTGTTTACTTCAGAAAGTCTCAAAGGAACAGGTTCTCCACCTTTAATTTCCCCCAAGAAACCAATTACACTAGTAATAGACTTAATAATATGAGGTATCTCACCAACTAAGTTAGCTTCAATCATAACATATCCAGGGAAATAAACTTTATCCTTAGACATTTTCTTCCCCTCTTTTACAGTAACCACTTTTTCAGTAGGCACTAAAACCTGGGAAACATAATCACCCATACCTAATCTGGCAATCTCAGTTTCGATGTAAGCTTTGACTTTATTTTCTTGTCCGCTTACAGCTCTAACCACATACCATTTTTTCACATTATTATCTGCCATCACAAAAAAATTATCCTTTTAACCAGTTAAAAAATCCAGCCAAAGCTTTTGCAAAAAATTCGTCTACTCCCCATGTTGCCAAGGCGAATAAAACCGAAAATACAGCCACAACAATTGTCAATTTTTGAACCTCAGCCCAAGCAGGCCAAGTAACATTTGACTTTAACTCTTCGAAAGCCTCTGATAAATAATTAGTAACTTTTGTCATTTGATATATTTTTTATTGCACGGGCGGAGGGATTCGAACCCCCATCAACGGTTTTGGAGACCGCTATTCTACCCTTGAACTACGCCCGTAATTAAAAGCCAGTGATTTCAGTTAAGAAAATCAACTGGCTTTTTATAGTTTTTATAGGATTATCCTACGATTTCAGTCACCTGACCTGCACCTACAGTTCTACCACCTTCACGGATAGCAAAACGTAAACCTACGCTCATTGCGATTGGGCTTAATAAAGATACATTGATAGTCAAGTTGTCTCCTGGCATTACCATCTCTACTCCTTCTGGTAAAGTAATAACTCCTGTTACGTCAGTTGTACGTACGTAGAACTGTGGACGGTAGTTATTGTGGAATGGAGTATGACGTCCACCTTCTTCTTTTTTCAAGATATAAACCTCAGCTTTGAAAGTAGCGTGTGGTTTTACTGATCCTGGCTTAATGATAACCATTCCTCTTTTGATAGATTCTTTATCAATACCTCTTAACAATAAACCTACGTTATCTCCAGCTTCACCTCTATCAAGGATTTTACGGAACATCTCAACTCCTGTAATAGTAGAAGTTAATTTATCAGCTCCCATACCAATGATTTCAACTGGATCTCCTGTATTAGCAATACCTGTTTCGATACGACCTGTAGCAACAGTTCCACGACCAGTAATTGTAAATACGTCTTCAACCGGCATCAAGAATGGTTTAGCTACGTCACGCACTGGCTCTTCGATCCAAGCATCAACAGCTTCCATTAATTCAATAATTTTAGGAACCCAAGCAGGATCATTATTCAATCCTCCTAAAGCAGAACCTTGAACTACAGGACCATTATCTCCATCATATTCGTAGAAAGATAATAAATCTCTAATTTCCATTTCAACAAGCTCTAACAACTCAGCATCATCAACCATATCCACTTTGTTCATAAAAACAACGATTCTTGGAATACCAACCTGACGTCCTAAAAGGATGTGCTCACGAGTTTGTGGCATTGGACCATCTGTAGCAGCAACTACTAAGATAGCTCCGTCCATTTGAGCAGCACCAGTAACCATGTTCTTTACGTAATCCGCGTGACCTGGACAGTCAACGTGAGCGTAGTGACGGTTAGCAGTTTCGTACTCAACGTGTGATGTATTAATAGTAATACCTCTTTCTTTCTCCTCTGGAGCGTTATCGATTTGATCAAACGATTTTGCTTGACAGTAACCAGCATCTGACAATACTTTTGTAATTGCAGCAGTTAATGTAGTTTTTCCGTGATCTACGTGTCCAATTGTACCTATGTTTAAGTGCGGTTTGGAACGATTAAAATTCTCCTTTGCCATTTTACTTAATTTTTAATCTTAGTTATATATTAATTTTCAATTTCCTACTTACTTGAGCCAATGTCGGGATTTGAACCCGAGACCTCTTCCTTACCAAGGAAGCACTCTACCCCTGAGCTACACCGGCAGAGAGTTCTGATTTTAGATTTTTGAATTTAGACTTTAGCTTTTAATACCTAAAAATCTACAATCCGAAATCTTAACTTCTTTTTTTTGTGGGGAGAGCAGGATTCGAACCTGCGAAGTTCACACAGCAGATTTACAGTCTGCCCTCGTTGGCCGCTTGAGTATCTCCCCTAAATAATTCATGATTACAAATTATAATTCCGAGATTAAATCTCAAAACCACTCCTTATAAATCGCAAATGTTTTTTTTTCAATATTCTAAAAGAACCTGTTTCAAATCGCATTTGAAACCTTTTTCTGAGCCGATAGAGGGACTCGAACCCACGACCTGCTGATTACAAATCAGCTGCTCTAGCCAGCTGAGCTACATCGGCGAATGCATTAAAAAAGTCCGCTATTTCTAACGGACTGCAAATGTAGCTATTTTATCTTTGAATCAAAACATTTTTTAAAAAAAATTTCAATTATATGTGTGCTCTTATTTTTTCTTTCCTTTTTACCAGCAAACGCTCTAAAGATTCCGCCGAAAGCTCAACCGCCTCCTCGAATGTCTTACACTGCTTTTTAACCAAAAATTCATCTCCCGGAACATTAATCTTAATCTCTACCGTCTTATTCTCTTTATCGCTTGTCCTTTCTACTTTTAAAAAAACGTCCGCCGAAACAACCCGATCATAATACTTTTCTAGCTTATCCATTCTTTCCTGAATAAAATCTACCAATTTTCTGTCAACAGTAAAGTTAACTGCATGAACATCTACCTTCATAATACAAATTTTTGGGTTAAACATTTCAGAATTATCATTCACCCCTTGGATGCGCATTATTATACACTTTTTTAAGTTCTGCTAAACTATTATGAGTATAAACCTGCGTAGACGCCAAACTTGAATGCCCTAATAATTCCTTAACTGAATTTAAATCTGCTCCATTATTTAATAAATGAGTCGCAAAAGTATGCCGGAGCACATGCGGACTCTTTTTTACTTTTTCAGAGACTTTACTAAAGTAAGAATTTATTAATCGATACACAAAAGATTCACTCAATTTTAACCCTTTTCGAGAAATAAAAAAGAAATCTTTATCAACTATTTCATCAAGCGATTCTCGCTCTGTTAAATACAAACCAAACTGCTCAACAATTACAGGCAAAACAGGAATAATTCGCTCTTTATTACGCTTTCCTAAAACTTTTATCACATTAGACGATAAATCAACATTAACCTTCATTAAATGAATCAATTCTGCTCTTCGCATTCCGGTAGTATAAAACAAATCAACAATAAGCTTATCACGCACTTCTTCAAAACCAACCGGACTACTGATTTCTTTCATCAAATCCGACAGTTCTTTTTCAGAAAAAGGAATCTGAACAATTTTCGAAGTCTTTAACGCTTTATGCTTTAACATTGGACTAATTTCAATTTGCTTCGTTTTTAAAAGAAATTTATAAAAAGATTTTAAAGAAGCCATTTTTCTATTAACAGATACATTCGAAACATTCGCATCGACCAACGAAACTATCCAACTCCTTATCTGACTGTAATTAACCTGCTCAATATTCTCCTGCTCGAAATGATCCTTATTAAACGTTTCAAAAAACAAAATATCTTTCAAATAAGCATTAACCGTATGAGCTGAATATTTTTTTTCCAATTGAAGATAATCACGAAATGCTTCTTTATTTGATTTCATAAATACAAATTCTTTTCTTTCTACATTATAATACACAGAAAACCTAACCCGATTTTTTAACCTACCTCAAAATTAAGCATAAAAAAACCGTTAGTGTCAAAATTTTGACAACTAACGGTAATTATTTTTAAAAAGCCCGATATTAACTTTCTAAACTATCTCTCAAGTTTTGAATGTAAGCAGCTTTTTGAATTTGAGCTCTTTTGATTACAGAAGGCTTAATAAAAGCAGTACGTGCTCTTAATTGACGAACAGTTCCTGTTTTATCAAATTTTCTTTTATAGCGCTTTAATGCTCTATCGATATTTTCTCCGTCTTTAATTGGTATAATTAACATAATATAGACACCTCCTTTCGTTAAGGTTGCAAAAGTATATATTAATTATGAATTATGAGTTATAAATTCTAATTTATTTTTATAAATATAAATTTTCTCACAAACCCCGTGTGCGTGAGGGATTGCAACGGAAATCCTTTTTATTTTTTCTTTAAAAATAAAAAGATTGCAGTGAAAAGCCCGACCATAAGAACAAAAGCCACTTAACATTTGCTAAATGGCTTTTGTTGTTATGGGCACGCCCAACTTATTTTCTTACTCTTTTAGTAAATTTCTGGAAATAACTAACTTTTGAATTTCTGTGGTTCCTTCGCCAATTGTACATAATTTAGAATCACGATAGAACTTCTCTACCGGAAAATCTTTTGTATAGCCGTAACCTCCATGAATCTGAACCGCTTCATTTGCAATTTTCACACAGGCTTCTGATGCATACATTTTCGCCATAGCTCCAAGTGTCGTTACAGGTTTATGTTGTTGTTTTAAGAATGCAGCTTTATGCAGGAGTAATTCTGAAGCTTCGATTTCTGTAGCCATATCAGCCAGTTTAAATGAGATTCCCTGAAAATTACTAATTGGTTGCCCAAACTGATATCTTTCTTTTGAGTATTTAAGAGCTGCTTCATATGCTCCTTTTGAAATCCCTAAAGACAAAGCTCCAATTGAAATTCTACCTCCATCTAATATTTTCATAGCCTGAACAAAGCCCTGACCAACTTCTCCCAATCGATTAGCATCAGGAACGCGACAATTATCAAAAACCAATTCGGCAGTTTCACTTGCACGCATTCCTAATTTATTTTCTTTTTTACCAGAAGTAAATCCTTTCGTGCCTTTTTCAAAAACAAAAGCGGTCATACCTTTGGAGTCGCCTTTTTCACCTGTACGAACAATTACAACAGCAACATCTCCTGAAATAGCATGTGTAATAAAGTTCTTAGCTCCATTTACAATCCAGTCATCTCCATCTCTTACTGCTGTTGTATTCATTCCACCGGCATCAGAACCTGTATTATGCTCCGTGAGCCCCCAAGCCCCAATATATTCGGCTGTAGCTAATTTTGGCAGCCATTTTTTCTTTTGCTCCTCGTTTCCAAAAGTCAAGATATGATTTGTACATAGCGAATTGTGAGCAGCAACTGATAAACCTATTGAAGGATCGACTTTTGCAATTTCTTCAACCACTGTAATATATTCATGATAACCCAGGCCAGATCCGCCATATTCTTCAGGTACCAAAACGCCCATAAAACCCATTTCGCCTAATTTTTTAAATAAGGAAATTGGGAAAATCTGAGCTTCATCCCATTCCATTATAAATGGTTTAATATTTTTATCTGCAAAATCTTTTATAGACTGAGCAATCATAGATTGCGTTTCGTTGTAATCAAAGTTCATTTTTGTTTCCTTTTTTTTAGAACTCCAAATATAAACTAATTATTTTTGCTTTTTCAACAGGAAAACCTTTAATTTTTGCTAAATCCTCAACATTATTAAAATTTCCGTTCATACTTCGATAAGTCACTATTTGTTTTGCCAATAAATATTTAAAATAAGGAAATTGCGATAACTCTTTTAAAGAAGCATCGTTTATTTTAATTCTCTTGAAATCGGAAGGCAGCAGAACTTTAAAATGATTATTTAATTGTACTATTACTTCTGGCGAAAGCCCCCAAATATCATTCATTTGTTCCATGGAAACAAAGCAGCCTAAAATTTCCTTTTGTTTTAAAATACGCAATGACAAAGCTTCTCCTATTCCATAAATCTTAACGAGATCTTCTTGTGTAGCCTGATTAATATCTAAAACAACTGTTTTTTCTTTTTTAGGATAAACATTTTTAACGAATTCTTTTTTTTCTGCCTTGAAGCCAGATTTATTCTTAATCCAATCCGGGAACTTGAAAAATGGAGAAATAACTTCTAATAAAGAATCTGATATTTTTGTTACTTCCTGAAACTCTTTGGCAGAGCTTACATATTTATTTTCTTTGCGAAAAGCTAACAACCTATCGATCTCCTCAACTGTCATACCTAATTTATATGCTTTATAATCAGAAATAAAGTTGGGATTAAAAGTATACATTTCTGGCTTTTTATTCGATTTAACTAATTTTAGCGCATCAATATCTGACTGCAAAGCCATCCATTGCTGCTTTTCAGGAAAAGTTTTTTCTGTAAAACTAAAATCTACAAAAAAATAAACCGTCTGTAAAATAACTATAATTAGGAAAAGCAAAAATATCCCTGTACGTTGATGACTTGTAAACTTTAAATGCGAAGTAATAATTTGACCTTTCATTATTAACCTGAACTTTATTTTAAATTTAAAACAACAAATAAAGCAAAAATGCATTGATTTATTAAGAAAAATATTAAAAATAAACCATTAAGACAAATAAATTATTCTCTGCTTAAAGCATAATTAATTTAATGAATCTCAGAGGTTAAGGAATGTTTTTTGCGAGTTTTACAAAAAAATCAAATATTTTATAACTTAAAACATGATAAATGTTTTTATTTTTTACAAAAAACGATACATTTGGAGCTTAATAACAATAAACCAATATAATAGTATGTCAATTTGGAAAACTAAACCACTTTCGGTATTGCTTGACGAAGCATCCGAATCTGAAAAAGGCTTAAAAAGAACCTTATCTTCACGGTCGCTTGTTGCACTTGGAGTTGGAGCAATTATTGGAGCCGGATTATTCTCATTAACAGGAATTGCCGCAGCAGAACATGCCGGACCAGCAGTTACACTTTCTTTTATTTTAGCAGCAGTTGGATGTGCTTTTGCAGGACTTTGTTATGCAGAATTCGCTTCGATGATTCCTGTTGCAGGTAGCGCTTATACATACTCCTACGCTACAATGGGAGAATTTATGGCCTGGATTATCGGTTGGGATTTAGTTTTAGAATACGCTTTGGGAGCCGCCACTGTTGGTGTAAGCTGGTCTCGTTATTTATTAGAATTATTAAATAAATACGGGATACATCTTCCGCATGAATATATATGCTCGCCCTGGGAAACCCTGAAATTAAGTAATGGAACAGTTATCGAAGGCGGAATTGTAAATCTACCTGCTATTTTCATTGTATCGATGTTGTCTCTACTATTAATTAGAGGAACAAAAGAGTCTGCTTCATTAAACAACTTCTTAGTTGTTGTAAAAGTAGCGGTTGTTCTTATTTTTATTGTTTTAGGATGGAGCTACATCGACACTGCTAACTATACTCCTTATATACCACAAAACACAGGTGTTTTTGGGGAATTTGGATGGTCTGGAATTGCTGCAGGAGCCGGAACTGTATTTTTTGCTTTCATTGGTTTTGATGCTGTATCTACAGCTGCACAGGAAGCTAAAAACCCACAAAAAGGAATGCCAATTGGAATCTTAGGATCTCTAATAATCTGTACTATATTATATGTGCTTTTTGCTCACGTAATGACAGGTCTTGTTAATTATAAAGAATTTGCAGGAGATGCTAAACCAGCTGCAACTGCATTTGCTAAAACTGGTTATGACTTTTTACAAACTGGTTTAATTGTAGCTATTTTGGCTGGTTACACATCTGTAATATTAGTAATGCTTATGGGACAAAGCCGTGTGTTTTACACGATGAGTAAAGATGGTTTGTTGCCTCCATTTTTTAGTTCTATTCATACTAAATTCCGTACTCCTTGGAAAACTAACCTTTTCTTTTTAGTGTTTGTAAGCTTATTTGCTGGCCTTGTTCCGGTAAGTGATTTAGGACATATGGTAAGTATTGGAACATTATTAGCGTTTGTATTAGTTTGCATTGGAGTTATGGTAATGCGCAAAAGAATGCCAGATGCTCCAAGATCTTTCAAAACTCCATTAGTTCCTTTTGTACCTATCGCAGGTATAGTAATTTGTTTGGCGCTAATGTACTCATTGCCAAACGAAAGCTGGATAAGACTTATTGTCTGGATGGCGTTAGGTATTGCTATTTACTTCCTGTATGGTAAGAAAAACAGTAAATTGAATAATCCGGAAAATTAGTTTTCGATATAAATAATAAAAAAAGGATCATAAAATATTTCAGTTTTATGATCCTTTTTTTATTTCTTTAATCTGCTTTATAAATCAAAAACAGAAGTTCTTTTTGCGCGAATTAAATCTTTTAGTCTAATCCAAAAAGCCAGGGTTAAATAAATTCCAAAACCTAGTCCTGCAGTAACAAAGGAAATATAAATAAAAAAAAGCCTTACACTTGTTACACGCATTCCTAATTTATCTGCTAATCTTGAAGATACATGAAAACCGTATTTTTCAAAGAAGAATTTTAATTTTAAAATAGCTGACATTTTTTTGATATTAGATTTTGGTTAAAAGTACAAAAAAATAATTTGAGAGATTTCCAATTCTAATTATTCTTCAACAACTCCATTCCTAATGCACATTGAAGGCATGCTTTTTTGTTACAATATTCATTTTTTAGCTCTAATAGCGTTTGCGTTTGAAAAGCATTTTTTGAAACAATTCCAAATGATTGAAATTTATCTATAATTGCATTTTTTTCAGGTGAAACTTGATTTAAAAACTCAATTAAATCTTCAGAAATTGATTCGCCTTTTATATGCGAATAAGTAAATTGAAGGGGAATTATTGTGTTTATGATTAATAAATCTAAAAATGATTTAGACAGCATTTTAGGCTTTTTCGGACTCTTTTTATCAAACTGATAATGGTTTTGCCAATACAAACTAGAAGAGACTGTCAATACACTATAAACATTTTTTACTGATTTTAAAGTAATAATTTTGGAAAACAAATTTTGATGTTTCCCGTACAAATTAGCCAACTGTGAAAGTCGAATTGTTGGAAAATTATCGGGCCGGTGTTTAAAAAACTGAATCTGATCGATATGAGTTTTTTCTAATTGGTATTTATTTAGAAGATAATAATACCTAATTTTTAAATCTGTAAAATAAACATCTTCTTTTTCAAAATCTAACAAACCAGAAGTTCCCAAAAATAAAGCCTCCAGGTTTTCTACATCGAAACTTTCTTTTCTTACAATTGAAAACGGTATTGATTTCGCAATTTGAAAAAATGAATTTCCATTTGTGTTTAATCCGAAATTCTTTGCCAATAACAAAAACAGAACTGCTTCCCAATCCTGATTAGTTTCCTCTAATAGATCATAGATAAACTTTGACTTTCGCTCCAAGCGCTCAAAAAACAAGCGTTCGAGCCAATTCTTAAAAGTAAAATCATCTATATCTTTAATATTTTTTTCGCAAAATATCCATGATTTAGGAGCAATTAAAGAATTATAAGCTGTAATAATTTCTGAGGAGACATAATCCTTTAGCACCAAAACAGGGATTTCGGTATTGCTTTTATCAAATATTTCACTATCATGTTCCCAGACTACATGCAAAATTACATTTTCATAGGCAGGATCTTTTTCATGATTATGCAAATACCAATCAGAAGATTTTAAATGAATTTCAACATTACCAGCCCATTTTTGTTTCCCGATTATAATTTGAGCATTAAAAAAATCCGGTCCGGAAAGCTCAAGATAATCTCCTACTTTAATAATAGTTACTTGCTCATTCCTGGCTGTTCGTAAATTTAGTGTTTCGAACTTCTTGAATCTCCAGATATAATGAAGAAAATCTTCTTTCATATTTAGGCTTATACAACGATTTATAAAAGCCTAAAATAATTAAAATAATATTAATCTTACAATATTATATGTCTTTTTATTTTAATAAATACAATTTGGCACATGCTCTTGCATCAGATAATGCTTCATGGTGATTCAAACTTATCTTCATTTCCCGACAGCAATCGCTCAATTTTGTAGGCTTTAAACCTTTTGCTTTATAGATTTTTACCGTGCATTCCCATTTAGTCGCGATATTGAGGTCTTCATAATTTAAGCTATTTAGCATCATTGATTTCATTAAAACATTGCGATCAAAGCTTTCATTATGCGCTACAATTACTCTGTTTTTTAATCTTTTTTCTATTTCCGGATAGACTTGCAAAAATGTCTTTGCATGAACTGTATCACGCGGATAAATGCCATGTACCTGGATTGTAAATGGATTGTATTCATTATTGGGTGGTTTTATCAGGGTGACAAACTCATCTACAATCAATCCGTTTTCTACAGTAACAATACCTACAGAACAAGGATGATAACCTGTTGCAGTTTCAAAATCTATGGCTGTAAAATTCATTTTAAAATATATTAAGATAAAAAAATCCATAAATCTAATTATTTAAAACCAGATTTATGGATGTATAAAGTTATTGGCTGCCTTATTTTATTGATCCAATAATATCATATTTTGTAATAATATGATGATTTCCATTTTCAAGATCAACTAAAACTGCATCATTTTCTTTGGTAAATAATTTAGAAACTTCTTCGATTGGAGTACCTAATTTCACGATAGGAAAAGGTTTTCCCATTACTTCTTTAATCGGTTTTTCGGCTACATTTTTATCTGCAACATAACTTCTAAACAAGTCTGTTTCATCTACTGAACCAACAAATCCGTTGATATCTACTACTGGAATTTGTGAAATTTTGTATTTACGCATTCGTTCAATAGCATGCGAAACTAATTCTTCTGTACGAACGACAATCAATTGTTTATCGATATGATCTTTAATAACATCTTCGGCCTTCGTTACGTTTTCATCTAAGAATCCACGTTCACGCATCCAATCGTCATTGAACATTTTACCTACGTAACGACTTCCTGAATCATGAAAAAGTACCACAACAACATCATCAGGCTTAAAATGTTCTTTAAGCTGCAATAAGCCTTTTATACAGGCTCCTGCAGAATTTCCAACAAAAATAGCTTCTTCAAGGGCAATTTTTCTTGTGTAAACAGCTGCATCTTTATCTGTTACTTTGGTAAATCCATCAATTAAAGAGAAATCAACGTTTTTTGGCAAAATATCTTCTCCGATTCCTTCTGTTATATAAGAATAGATTTCATTTTCATCAAAAATTCCGGTTTCGTGATATTTTTTAAAAACAGAGCCATAGGTGTCAATTCCCCATATTTTAATATTCGGATTTTTTTCTTTTAAATATCTTCCAACTCCCGAAATAGTTCCACCTGTTCCTACTCCAACCACAAAATGAGTAATTTTTCCTTCGGTCTGTTTCCAGATTTCTGGCCCTGTTTGTTCATAATGCGCTAAAGAATTTGACATATTATCATACTGATTTACATACCAGGAGTTTGGTGTCTCACTCGCTAATCGTTTTGAAACAGAATAATAAGAACGTGGATCTGTTGGCTCAACATCTGTTGGACAAACTACTACTTTAGCTCCTACGGCGCGCAAAATATCCATTTTTTCTTTTGACTGTTTGTCTGACATTACACAAATCAGTTTATACCCTTTTATAATCGCTACAAGTGCCAACCCCATTCCGGTATTACCGGAAGTTCCTTCGATAATAGTTCCTCCTGGTTTTAAACGGCCATCTGTCTCTGCATCTTCAATCATTTTTACGGCCATTCTGTCTTTAACAGAATTTCCGGGATTAAAAGTTTCGACTTTTGCCAATACTAGAGCATCAATTTCAGCAACAATTTTGTTGAGTTTTACCAATGGCGTATTACCTATTGTTTCTAAAATATTATTTGAAAAGTCCATTTTTATTTAATTTTAATATTTGGTTTTTAATGTAATAAAGGTTTGATTTTTATTGGAAGAAATTCCAAACCAAACCAAATCGGATAGCGAAATCACGATAAGGATTATTAGGTGCTGCATAATAACCGCTTTTAGAAAAAATAGCATTTATATGTTCTGCTTTTACATAAAATCTAGTCTGACGAATTCTGGCATTAAGAAAAAGATCAAATAAGGGATATCCTCCAATTTCTTTTGTTTTCTGAACAAAAAACTCTCCAATAACCGGATTATAATCGTTACCGTAATATTTCGTAAAATAGTTAAAAACAACTCCGGTTTGCATGAACAATGCTTTATTAAAAAAGTGACCTGAGTAATAAAATGTATTTCTTGTTACAAAATCCGGTACATTTAAAATCAAATCTGACTGATCTACTTTTTGATATAATAATGTATTATCTAAAGCAAAATGACCAAATTTAAACTCACGGCTTACTTTTATTTCTAAATAATTAATAGCATTTCCATACTGTGCAGGACTTATAATTTGAGTATAATTCTGTGCTTCTGTTGGAGTTGAAACATCTGCAAAATATAAATGATCTTTTAAAACAGTATACTGAACTTCTGCATTTAACCAAGGTGTATATATATTAGCACCAAGTGAGTTAATTTTTTCATTTTTAAAATCATTTGACCAATTGTATTTTATATAACTACTTTGATATAAGTTATAATTGTTGTTTGGTAGTTTATTAATGTTGCGATATCTAAAATCAAACTGAATTTTATCATTCATTTCATATCGCAACTTTGCATCTAAATCAGAGAGTGACTGATTTGTGATTGATCTTGAATATAAGAAACGACCATTCCATTTATTTTTTTGATATTCATATTGTCCGCCTACATTATTAATTTGCACAAATAAGTTATTAGGAATAATTGTTTTTCCAGCATCTTTTACTATAATTCTTCCGTACTCATAATTAGATCTGTAATCATCTACAAAAAAATTAAACTTTCCTAAAAGAACATTTTCATAAGCAAGGCCAGCCTTATTATAAAGTCTTTCATATTTTGTCTGATCATTTATCCCACTGGTAACATAGGAATCACCAAATCTATTAACAATCAGATTAGCACCTGCTGATGTTGTAACTGTTGATGTTACAGTTGGCTGATTGTATTCGAAAAATTTGTTTTCGTAGTTAAACTGATGTGTTACATATAAATTATTATTCCCTCCATTTGGATTTACTCTAAAAACATGATCAAAAAACAAACGTCTTCCTTTTAGAAATGATTTTGCATCTGTCAAAAACACTTGCAATCTCTGACGATTTTTATAATCTTTATTATCACTTTCAAAATCAAAAGGTCTTGTAATACCGCCATTTTCCTCATTCGAATTATCCTGATACGTATAATGAGCATTTATAGCATACCTTCTGTCAGTTGTAAAATAACTGGTTGTAAACCTGAAATTCCCAGCACTAACCAACTGATTTATATAATTCCCTTCTGAACGTAAACCTCTATATGCGATTGAAAAATTAAGATTTTTTGAAGTATTTAAGGTAATAAACGAATCCACATTCTGACCTTTTTTAATTGTTGTATTGAAAAACAATTCTGTTAATGGTGTTGCTGCCGAATAATATCGAATTTCATCAGCCTGCATATAATTAAAATGTTTACCTGTAAAACCAATTTCGGGGTAAGGAGAAAAACTGGTTAAACTATATTGTAATGTATTATATGTTTGTCCAATATTTGAGAAAGGCAAAAGTCCAAATTCATCTTTTCTAATGTAGTTTTGCTTATAGGCGCTTTTTAGTGTCAAAGAAGTATCAACATAAGTTGTATCATGTTCTAAAGTAATGATTTGATACTGGTCTATGGTTGCAATTTTTGCCTTTTTCTTTTTTACAGTATCTGTTATACTTGAATATTTTGTATTCATATCTAAATTTTTTTTAGGAACGTTTTTCTCCTGAGAAAATAATAACGCTGGTACAACTAATAGATATAGAAAAAAGAATATTCTCATTTGATGGCTTTATATGTAATTATTTCGACAAAATTTGTCAGGCAAAGGTAAAAGATAAAAACGTATAAAAAAACAAATCATTGTTATTGAGACTATTTTTCAAGTTCTACATTAAGCAAAAACCCCCAACCAGAAAAGTGGTTGAGGGTTTTCAAAAAAATCAAAATATTTATTTTCTTACCATCCTGGATTTTGTTGAATACCTAAGTTCGTATTCATTTCAATCTGTGGTATTGGCCATAAGAATTTGTAATCAGTATATGCAATAGCAGCAACTGGAGTTGTTACTACATAACTACTTGTTAAATCAAATGCTGACTTTGGTGGAGCGACACCACTAGCAACCTTTGCAGGAACTCCAATAATTGGAGCTAAATCATCACCTTGCAATCTATGGATATCAGACCATCTACGTCCTTCTTGTAAAAACTCAATTCTTCTTTCTTTAAGAATTAGCTTTACTAAATCAGCCTGAGTAGTATATGATGCAGCTGTATACGTTTGAGCAGCCTTATTCGCCAAAGATCTATCTCTAACAGAATTCAACAAAGTCAAAGCTACAGGTAAATTAGACAAACGTGCCTGAGCTTCAGCCATATTCAATATTACTTCAGCATATCTGATAACTGGAGCAGGATCAGTCAAGTTTGTAATATCATAATATTTGTTAGTATATTTAACTCCAGAGGTTGGTGATGTGTAAATAAATTTTCCATCCTCTCTACGTTTATCATCAGCTAACCATTGTGAATCTCTCCAAAGAATTGGACTAATACAAACTAAAGCTCTATTTCTCAATATACTTGCTAAAGCAGCATTAGTTTGAGGGTTCATTGTAGCTGTATGTACAATAGAGAAAATAGACTCCGAATTGCTTACATTATTTCCAAAAGGAGCATATGGGTCTGCAGTTAATGCATAACGTCCAGTTAATTTTGTTCCTTCAGCAATTACGTTTGCCCAGTCTCTTTTTTGAAGATAAACTCTAGTTTTGAAAGCGATTGCTGCAGATTTGGAAGCTCTTCCAATAACTAGCGTACCAGTAGCAGCACCAGTACCAATACCTCTACCATCAGTCGCAATTAATTTTTCAGCATCATCTAAATCAGCTAAAACTTTAGTATAACATTCAGCAACAGTATTTCTTGGCTTATTGTCCTCTGAAGCTAATTCAGCAGCAGTATTAACACCAACTTCTCTGTAAATAACTCCTGGGTGAGTAGCTCCAGCTGTGAAATTATATGGTTTTGCAAAATAATTTAATAATTCAAAATGCGTAATTGCTCTTAAAAATTTAGCCTGTCCAATATAGTCATTAGCAACAGCCTGTGTAATTATACCTTTAGAAACAGCACCTGTAACACCTTCAATCATAAGGTTACATCTGTTGATCAATTTATAACCATCAACCCAGTAAAAAACATTGTTTGGAGATGTCGCATCATTAGTCGCTTTATAAGTCAATTCATAAAAAGTAGCCATATTCACAACATCTTCTCCTCTCGCCTCACCTTGTTCCACAAAAGCGGCACCCCAAACATAACCTCTACCTCCATTTGGAGTTGTTGAGTTATACATACCAATAGCGGCATTGTTATAAACACCAACCATATAAGACTGAATTAACGAAGGCGTTGAAAATGCATCCTGATCAGAAATATTATTGATAGGTTGTAAATCCAGTATTTTGTCTTCTGAACACGAACTCATCCCGAGTATCACTACAGAAAGTATAATTGTTTTAAATATATTTTTCATATGTTTTTATTATAAACTTACATTTATTCCCATTGAGATCACTTTAGAACGTGGTGTTCCATTAACATCTACACCTGATGTTTCCATTTCAGGGTTAATTCCTTTGTATTTTGAAATCAACCAGATATTTTGTCCTTGAACAAAAAGTCTAAAGTTATCAACTCCTATTTTATCCATTACTGATTTTGGCAATGTATAACCTAAGCTAATATTATCAAGTGAAATAAAATCTCCTTTTTCAACAAAACGAGAAGTTGCAGCACTAGTTAAGTTTGTACCTGTGTTTGAACTACCATATAATTTTGGTGTCCATCCATCGCCAGGATTATCAATACTTTGCCATCTTCCCAAAACTTCTGTTCCGTTGTTGTTAAAGTTTGTATTCAACAACTCTCTTCTAGTAGCATTGAAAATTTTATTACCACCACTAAATCTGAACATGAAACCAAAATCAAGATTTTTGTATTTCATACTTGAAGTAAATGCTCCAAAATAAGTTGGCAATGTATTTCCTAAGATTACTTTATCAGCATTACTCAATGTTGCCGCAGCGCCTACAGTAGTAGGATTGTTAGGATCAAAAACAGTTAAACCAGTACCTGGCAACATACCTTGAACTAAACTTCCATCAGCTTTATAGTATACTGGGTTACCATTTGCTTTGTTAACTCCCCAATATTTATAACCGTATAATGAATTAATTGATTCACCTTGTCTAATAATGATATTAGGAGCAATATTTGTATCTGTAGAAGAGCCTCCAATGATATCTTGTCCAGCAACTAGACCTGTAACTACGTTTTTAGTCAATGTTATGTTGGCTCCAACATCCCATGTAAAGTTACCATTATTGATAGCTTTAAAATTAGCTGCAAATTCATATCCTTGGTTATACATCGAACCAATGTTAGAGTTAACAAAACCACCATTAGTTCCAGGAATACCTAAAGAAGGATCGACTGGAGCTTGTAAAACGATTCCGTCAATATTATTTCTGTAATAATCAAATTGTAAAGTCAAACGATTTTCAATAAATCCTAAATCAACACCAAAATCAGTTTTGTAACTAGTTTCCCATTGCAATAAATTATTACCATATTGAGAATATCCAATACCATTTGCACCACCATTTGGAGAACCTACAGTAAGACCTTTAGACGGATAAGCTTGTCCTCCTAATACATCAACGTTACCAACCTCAGAGTAAGAACCTCTTAATTTTAAATCAGAAACCACTTTACTAATTCCTTCCATAAAGTTTTCTTTAGAAACTGTCCAACCAGCAGAAACTCCAGGGAAATTGTGCCATCTAACGTCTTTTTCATATTGAGAAATTCCATCGCGTCTGATAGATCCCTGAACAAAGTATTTTTCTTTATAGTTATAAGTTGCACGTCCTAAATAAGAGATAATTCCTTTTTCAGTAACACCTCCACCAGTATCTTTTGTATTAAAAGTATTAGTTACTAAATTCTTATTAAAGAAATCACTTAACATATCACTTCCCTGACCCCAGAAATTTTGATTTCTAGATTTTTGATATTCAGCCACACCTGTTAATCCTATGTTATGATCTTCTGCAAATGTATGCTTGTAGTTCAAGATATTTTGCCAGTTCCATCTCATTAGATTTGTGTTGTCTTGATATAAAATTCCATTTGCATTACGTCCATCACCATGAACTGGATTCCAATATTGAAGACCATCTGTGCTAGCGTTATCCGCACTTACTTGTAATTTATAGCTTAAATCAGAAGTGATTTTTGCATTTGCAAAAGCACTGAATATAATTCTTGACGTTTTTGACTGATATTTATTATGATCAAGAACGTAAATAATGTTTGTAATATTATCCCCAGCTTCAACTATGTTATCCCATTTACCAACTGTTGCGTTGTTTGGAGAAAGGTTATAACCAGTTGGATTAGCTGCATCATAAATTGGAGTATTAGGTAATTGTCTGATTGTATTGAAGATATTTCCTGACAAGCTACTCGCACTACTGTTTAATCCGTTGACTTCAGTTCTGCTCACAGCCAGATTAGTACCTACACTTAACCATTTGTTGATTTCCTGATCAATATTGGCTCTAACAGTATATTTCTTCATATCATTAGATAAGTTGATACCAGCTAAGTCTGAATATCCTAATGATAAGTAATACTTAGTTTTATCTGAACCTCCACTGAAGTTAAGATTATGTGTCATTTGAGGAGCATTCCTCAAAACTGCTGATTGCCAGTCAGTATTATATTTATTTCCAACTGCCCATGTACCCAAACCTGCATTTGTGCTTTTCTCATTTGAAATTTTTATAAAATCAGGAGTTTGCAACAAATCATATTTTTTAGCAGCACTAGCAACCCCAAATACACTTGAATAAGATACTTTAAGGCTTCCTTTTTTACCACTTTTTGTTGTAATCAAGATTACACCATTTGCAGCTCTGGAACCATAAATTGCCGTAGCAGCACCATCTTTTAACACATCAAAAGATTCAATATCCTCAGGATTAATATCCGCCAAACCATTGGTAGGTGAAGCACCTCCGATATCCCCAGAATAAATAGGCATACCATCTACAACAATTAATGGTTCTGTAAGCCCCGAAATAGTTGAGATACCTCTAATTCTAATTTTTGGAGCAGCTCCAATAAGTCCGCTATTGGTTAAAACCTGAACTCCCGTTGCTCTACCTGCTAAAACACCTTCGAAAGATGGAGTTACTAAGTTAGAAATGTCTTTTCCAGAGATTTTAGAAATCGAACCCGTTACTTCTTTTCTTTTCTGTACACCGTAACCAACCACCACAACCTCATTCATTAATTGAGCTTCAGACTCTAATGAAACATTTACTGTGTTTGATGAGCCAACAGTTACTTGTTTGTTGTTCATACCTACATATGAAAAAACTAATACATCTCCTGTTTTTGCTTTTATGGAATAACTTCCATCAAAATCAGTTGCAGTATTAACTTTAGTTCCTTTAACAAGGACATTTACTCCTGGAATAACCCCTGTTTTATCAGAGACCTTTCCAGTTACAGTTCTCTCCTGAGCAAAAGAAAACTGCATAGACAACGCTACTAGTAGCGTAAAAATCCATTTAAATTTTAATTTCATTTTAATTTATTTTGAATTAGTATGTGGCAAACATCTTAATTATTTCTTAAAACACCAAAATTTTTTAACTTAATTTTAATCTAAATAATTAATAATCTATTAACACTAGTCACAAAATGACTATAATTCATCATTTTTAATAGCTATATTCTTTAAATTATACATTAAATTTAATTTTATGTAAATTCAACACTTAACAAGGCTTTAACATTTACACACTATAAACAGTTAACTCCATAAAAAACAACGTTAACTTTTAAAAACATGATGAAATTTGAAACTTTTTTTAACTTTTTGACAAATCCAAGCTTATATATCAAAAAATCTCATAAATTCTTTCAAAAAAAAATACAATATTTGCCAATTGAATATAAAAACGAAGAAAATGCTTCAAAAAAATTTCTCAGGATATCTTTTAGAAACAGGAACTGATGAAGCCGGGAGAGGCTGTTTAGCCGGACCTGTTACTGCAGCAGCAGTAATTTTACCTGAAAATTTTGAAAATCAGATTTTAAACGATAGTAAACAGCTATCTGAGAAAACAAGAGCAAAATTAAAACCGATCATTGAAGAACAGGCGGTTTGTTTTGCCGTTACCCATTTATTTCCTGAAGAAATTGACGAAATCAACATTCTAAATGCTTCCATGAAAGGAATGCAGGAATGCATCTTAAAACTGAATAAAATTCCTGAATACATTATTGTAGACGGTAACCGTTCGCTAAATGCTAAATTAGGCCTGAAGAATAGTTTTGGAAAACAATTCTCTAAAAAGGAAATAGAAATACTAAAATCAATTCCTAATCAAAGTATTATAAAAGGAGATTCAAAATTTCTAAGTATTGCTGCAGCTTCTGTATTAGCTAAAACGTATCGTGATGAATACATGGATCTGATTCATGAAGAATTTCCAATGTACAACTGGAAAAAAAACAAAGGATATCCTACCAAAGAGCATCGTGATGCCATTAGAAAATATGGCACCACAAAATACCACAGAATGAGTTTTAGGCTCTTGCCGGATCAATTGGAATTGAACTTCTTTGAAGAATAAAAAAGATCAGCAGCATCATATCATATTTAAAAGTTAATCACAAATTGCTTTTTCTTCAAACAGCATTTTAATCTGATCTTCCCATTCTGAAACATTCTCACTAGAAGCCCTGTCTGCTTTATCAAAATAAAAATGTTGTTTGATTTCTAATCCGGAGTATTTAAAAATTCCGGTATCTGAGGTTAATACCAAAGCTTTATCCATACCCATTGCCCGATATTCTGCATTTGATTTCCCATGTGAATTAATAATGACTGCTTGCTTTCCGGTTAACAGACCTTTTTGAACCCCCTGATCATATCTATAGGCAAACCCATAACTAAATACCCGATCAATATACCCTTTCATAATTGCAGGCATTCCTGTCCACCAAATCGGATAAACAAAAATAATCTGATTAGCCCAGGTAATAAGATCCTGCTCTGTTTTAACATCATCAGCAACTTTCCCCATTCGTTGTCCGCTCATATCTTCCAGAGACAAAACCGGATTAAAATTGATCTCGTTTAAATCGCGAATTACAACTTCCTGCCCAGATTGCTGAAGACTTTCAAGTACTGTTTGTTTGAAGAAATGATTTAAACTAGCTGAATTTGGATGCGCATAAATAATTAAATTTTTCATGTTTTCTATTTTTTAAGATTGAACATGACAAATGTAAAACGCAACTTTAAGCTACAATTGTAAGAAAACGAAAACCAATATTTAATAGGCTTTTGAACTACAAATGTCGTTTTGAAATTTAAGAAATTGAGTTGGAGAAATATTCATATAGTATTTAAAATCATGAATGAGCTGACTCTGATCATAATAACCACATTGATCAACAATTGCAATCCAATCTGTTTTATCTGAAATAATGGCGCTTTTTTGAATTAATTCAACTGCTTTAAGAAAACGTTCATAGCGGCTAATTTCTTTAATAGTGTAACCAAAAAATTTCTTTTGGCTGAGTTGAACATTTCTCTCTGTCTGATTTATTTTTGAAGCAATTGCTTTAATCGGATTCAGGCTTTCTTCTTTAAATTCTGCCAACAAGGCTGTTATTGAATTTTGTTCGCGCAAATAAGGTTTACAAAACTCTAAAATATAGGCAACTCGTTCTTGTATATCAGACAGCTTTTTAAGTTCTTCCCATAAAACAGAAAAACAATTCTCAGGAACTAAAGCATCAGGATGAATAGGCAGAGAATGTGTTAAGAGTGCATTGCCAAAGAACCTGTAAAAAGCATCTTCTTTAAAATTTGCTACCAGAATCTCAGAATTAGGTTCTAATGTATAATCAAATGCTTGTTTTATTGGTCCTAAAACCAAACATTTCTCAACTTTCAGAATATTGTTCTGATGTGATTTTAAAGAGGAATTTGCTCCAAAGTTAAAAACCAAAATGGTTTGAAAACTAGGCAATAATGTTTTAGTAATGGGTTTTGCTGTTTTATTTTCGGCAAAATAAAAATGAGAAAAAACAGTTTCAAATGCCGAAGGAACACCAATTTTATAATTGTTATTTTCTCCAGCATTTTTCATACTATTTTATATTTTTTTGAAGTTTATTAGAAAAATTCGGCTTCAAACAATTGTGCCAGATGTTTGATAATTTTTGCTTTTACTTCGGTTTCATCTACCTTTTCTACACCTAGTTCTACCTGTAATGAAGTAACCCCTTTTCCGCGGATTCCACACGGAATTATATTATCAAAATAACCTAAATCTACATTTACATTTAAGGCAAATCCATGCATCGTAACCCAGCGTGAAGCACGTACGCCCAATGCACATATTTTACGTGCAAACGGCGTTCCCACATCCAGCCAGACTCCTGTTTCGCCTTCACTTCGTCCGCATTTTAAGCCGTATTCTTCTAACGTAAGAATTATAGATTCTTCGAGAAAACGCAAATATTTATGAATATCAGTAAAGAAATTTTCTAAGTCCAGAATGGGATAACCCACAATTTGCCCTGGTCCATGATAGGTAATATCACCACCACGATTAATTTTATAGAATGTTGCACCTTTTGCTTCAAGCTGTTTTTCGTTTAACAGCAAATTTTCAAAATCCCCACTTTTACCCAAAGTATAAACATGCGGATGTTCTACAAACAATAAATAATTTGGTGTTGGCAAATCAAGTTCTTCTCTTCTGTTCTTGATTTTTAAGTCGACTATATCCTTAAAAAGTTCTTCCTGATATTCCCAGGTCGATTTATAATCTTTACTTCCTAAATCCTGAAGTTGAATTTTTTTGTTCATTTTTATTATTTTTCAAACTCTACTTCGAAGTTGAGTTTGTCAGGATTCTCCATATAATCCGTGAAAGGGTATTGAATTGTAATTGATTTTCGATCCTCACTAAACAAAGCGTTCGGATTTGAAACTTTTTTAATCTTTTTTGGAAAGTGGTATTTCACTATATAATTAGAAGAAGCAAATATCATTTTAGACATATCAGCTGCAGTATCTTTCGCTTTTTCTGCTAATTTTTGCTTGTCAATTGTCGCTTTACGTGTAAATTTCTTTCCATCATAAGTATAACTTAGCTTGCTGTTATTATTTCCTAAACCTCCAGCAAAAGGTGTTGAAGCATTTCCTCCGCTGCCTTCCAGTTTTTGAAGCGCGCTGGCTGTTTGCAATATATCCTGCAATTCATTTACATTTTTAAAATCAGTAGCCAAAGTCATTAAAAACTCTTTTTTCTCTCCGTTCATTTTAGTATTCACTACAAAATTCTCGAGTTTTTTAAGTTCTTTCTGAGTTTCTGGTGACAATTTTGCAATACTATCTTTTTTCTCTTCAAATACTTGTTTGAAAGTAAAAGTGGTATCTATATTTTTTTTGGCATCGGCTCCCATTTGACTTCCAAGCTGATCACCTGCCATAGCCATTAATGATGAGCCATCCATGTCTACAGAAAATTTTCCGGTTCCGTTATCGTTTACATAAATATTTTCGGTGAAAGTGCAGCTGGTTAAAGTTGCCAATACAAAACAAAAACTAAGTAATTTATATAATTTCATTTGTTTAATTTTTACCAAAGATACGAAGAGTATTTTTAATTGTTTAATCGTTGATTGCTGATTTGTTTGATCGTATAATTGTTTTTAGTTATAATTTTGTTTCTTTTTTTCAGGAGCTAATCCCGCTATCCGTTTCAATCTTTTGCTCCATTTCATTACACAAAAGGATTTCCACTTCTTTCGGGGCTAGGGAAATCATTTTCATAAAAATATTTTCGTTTACTCCAAAACCACTTCCAAACTTGTCATTTCAGGATTTTGTAAACAAGCTGAAACTCTAGTGTCAGAGATTTTTTATTTAATTTCTTACAGAACTTTTTTTCAGCATCCAGCCTTATCATCCTGAGGAACGAAGGATCACACTTGCTGATCACGAAAGTATTGAGCCTATTCTTTGCGGTGTTTCTTGTGCGTCCCTTCGTTCCTCAGGATGACAAAGATTGTGCAAACACTCCAACTAAAACTTCTTTTGAAAACTAAACTTCTAAATATAGCCCCGATAGAAACGGTATCCTTTTTTGCTTTTTCTGCAAAAAAGATACAAGTGTATAGCGGGAGAAAAGGGGCATTAAGAGACCTTAGATTTCTGCTTCAAAAAACCTTAACACTTTGAGTTGAAACTTGAAACAAAAATTTTATCTTTGCACTCTTAAAAAATAGCACAAAATGGCATTATCAGAACAAGAAATCATCCGAAGAGAAAAACTTCAAAACTTGCGCAACTTAGGAATCAATCCTTATCCGGCTAATCTTTTTCCTGTAAATCATACTTCTAAGCAAATTAAGGAGTCATTTGAAGAAGGTAAGAAGGTGATCGTTGCGGGACGTTTGATGAGTGTTCGTGATCAGGGTAAAGCTTGTTTTGCTGAATTGCAGGATAGCGAAGGGCGTATACAATTGTACGTGAATCGCGATGTTTTGTGTGAAGGTGATGATAAAACTTTATACAACACAGTATTTAAAAAACTAACCGATTTAGGTGACTTTATTGGTATTGAAGGTGAATTATTTACTACTCAAGTTGGTGCAAAATGTATTCGTGTAAGCGGTTTTACTTTTCTGAGTAAAACATTACGTCCGCTTCCTTTACCTAAAGTTGATGAAGACGGAAATGTACACGATGCTTTTAATGATGCTGAGTTACGTTACAGAATGCGTTATGTAGATTTAACGGTAAATCCACAAGTTAAAGAAACTTTTATTAAACGTACAAAGTTATTTACAGCTATGCGAGGTTATTTTAACGACGCTGGATATCTTGAAGTTGACACTCCGGTTTTACAATCAATTCCTGGTGGTGCTTCGGCAAGACCTTTTATTACACACCATAATTCACTTGATATTCCGCTTTACATGCGTATTGCGAATGAGTTGTACTTAAAAAGATTAATTGTTGGTGGATTTGAAGGGGTTTATGAGTTTTCAAGAAACTTCCGTAACGAAGGAATGGACAGAACGCATAATCCTGAATTTACTGCCATGGAAATATATGTAGCTTACAAAGACTACAACTGGATGATGGAATTTGCCGAAGGTTTACTGGAGCATTGTGCAATTGCTGTAAATGGTACAAGCGAAGTTACTTTTGGTGAACACACAATCAACTTTAAAGCGCCTTATGCACGCGTTACCATGACTGATTCTATCAAACATTTTACTGGTTTTGATATTTCCGGAAAAACAGAACAGGAATTGTTTGAAGCTGCCAAAGGAATGGGAATTGAGGTCGATAAAACAATGGGTAAAGGAAAATTGATTGATGAGATTTTTGGAGCTAAATGCGAAGGAAACTATATTCAGCCAACTTTTATTACTGATTACCCAAAAGAAATGTCTCCGCTTTGTAAAGAGCACCGTGACAATCCAGATCTTACAGAACGTTTTGAATTAATGGTTTGTGGTAAAGAAATCGCAAACGCATATTCTGAATTAAATGATCCAATTGATCAGCGTGAGCGTTTTGAAGATCAAATGCGTTTGGCTGCAAAAGGTGATGATGAAGCAAACGGAATTATCGACGAGGATTTCTTAAGAGCACTTGAATACGGTATGCCTCCAACATCCGGAATGGGAATTGGTATGGATCGTTTGATTATGTACTTAACAAATAATGCATCGATTCAGGAAGTTTTATTGTTCCCGCAAATGCGCCCTGAGAAAAAACAAGCTCAAATTGAATTGTCTGACGAAGAGAAATTTATAGTAGACCTATTGAAAGGAAACGAAAATAAAATGGATCTTCAGCAATTAAAAATTACTGCGAATTTAAGCGGTAAAAAATGGGATGCTTCTATGAAAAATTTATCAAAACATGGTTTGACTAAAGTTGCCGTTGAGGGCGAGTTTAAATTTGTGGAATTGGTGGAATAGATTTGTTTAAAAGATATTTAAATTTAAAAGGAGCTTTTATTTAAGCTCCTTTTTCTTATATAAATATTTTCCTTAATTTTGGAAACATGGAAAGAGCAAAACTTATTGTTAAAAATTTTGGGCCCCTAAAAGATATAGATATCGAAGTTAGAGAAATGGTTACTTTTATTGGGGCGCAGGCTTCTGGAAAAAGTACCTTGGCAAAATTGATTTCAATTCTTGATGATGAAAACTTCAGAAGTGGTAACGATATTGATTTTAATGAGGAATTAAAAAAATACAATATTTTTACTTTCTTATCGCAAGACTCATATATTAGTTATAAAAATGTTTCATTAGGAAAAAGCCCCTTTGAATTTTCCTATTCAAATAATGAGTCTTTTAAAAACAATGTTCAAAATCATATTTCAAGTTATAAAAAGTTGGAACTTGCTAGAAATGAATCTGAGATTGCTTTTAATTCTGTAAAAAAAAATGTTTCGGAAGATCATCCAATTTTTCAACAATATAATGATCTAAAAATACTTTCTAAAAATGCAGAAAACACTTTCAAAAATCTTATAAAATCTTATTTAGATCTTGATTTCACTTTATATAAAAAAGAGTTAGTTAAAATTTTTGAAGACAAAGAACAAATAAAAAAGTTTAAAATATTTTTAAAAAACAGAAATAAAAACCAAGACTTAACAATTGATGAGATAAATAAGATACTAGAAATATTAAATAAAAATAATTCAGCCCAAAATTACATTGAGTTATTAGAAAGAATAATCAATTTATTTCCAAACTTTTATTCATTTGATTCTATATACATTCCCTCTGAAAGGAGCTTTCTTCATTTGATTGAAGGAAACACAATGGGGTTATTAAAAAATAAAATACAAATTCCTGAGCATATTCTGAATATTGGTCAAGAGTATGAAAAAGCTATTCACAATATAAAAGAATTACCTCTTACTATTATTGGAAAAAACTTTAAATATAAAAGAGAAGGGAAAACATCTTACATCTATCATAATGAAAATGAAAAAGTTGATTTATTAGAGTCTGCTTCAGGATTACAATCTATCATTCCTATTTTACTTTTAGTTGAATATTCAAAATCGTTAAAAGAAGAGTACAATTTTAATTTTGTTGTAGAAGAGCCTGAATTAAATCTATATCCGAAAGCCCAACATGAATTAATTAAATATTTAGTTAAAAATTGTTTATTTGACAAAAAAAATTTAATTCTTACTACTCATAGTCCTTTTGTTTTGGCATCTATTAATAACTTATTGTTAGCTTATGACAAAGGGCAAAAAAGTCCAAAAGAAGTAAATAAAATTATAAAAAAAGAATCTTGGCTTAATCCTAAAAACTTTATTGCTTATGAGTTGAAAAATGGAAAAGCAAAAAAAATAATGAATGATAAATTAGGACAGATTTCGGAAAATATGATTGATGGTGTTTCTGATTCTTTTGCAAATGAATTTGATAAATTGCTTGATTTATGATTCAACATATTAAACAAGCATTTCCTGGAATCGAAACAAACTGTTTAAAAACAATTTCTGACAAACATACATTTGTTTTTGAAGCTGAAAACGTTTTACTTGTCTCATCTAAAGAGCCTTGGCATTTACACATTGAAAACAAATTAAATACTGATTTCTATTTCATCCAGAATGACGATTGTGTTATGAAAATAGTAAAAGGTGGTCAATGCGATTATGTTATTTGTAACAATCAAGAAGTCTTTTTTACGGAAGTAAAAGTTGCAAAAGGAAACCAAGCAAATCACAGGAAAGATGCTTATTCTCAGCTAGAAAATACATTTAAACATTATTCAAAATTAATAGATTTTGGACCTTACAACTTGAATGCTATAGTTTGCTTTCCAACTAAAAGAAGAATTGTAAAAGCAAGTGCTTCAACAAAAAGAAAAGAATTCAAAGATTCATATAAATTAAATCTTATTGAAGGAAACTATATTTCTTTCGAATAATTCAAACCCGACAGATTCTAAAAAACCTGTCGGGCTTTATATTTTAAAACGAATACTTCTCTAATTTCTTCCCATCGATATCCAAAACCTTTGCACTTTCTCTCGAGGCTTCTTCTTTGACAACTTCCTGAACAGACGGATTTGACGGATATTTTCCGTTTTTCAGTTTTAGAAGATGAAATTTTCCTCCACTTACAGCTATTAGATCATAAAATTTATCCGATGTTGAAGTCGTTACATAGATTGGAAAATCCGTTACCGTAAACCTATTTATTACACTTCCATCATTATTTAGTATATATCCTGTGCAACCTCCGCTTCCGCAGAAATAAGGATTTGAGAAACCAACGAAATACTCGTCTTTTTTGTCATTATTCAAATCGAAAGCACTGTAATAAAAGAATCTGTCTTCTTTGGTCATTGCTGGTAAATCCGTTTTTAGCAAAACCAAAAGCTGTTTTCTAATTAATTCTACAACTTTATAGTCTTTTACAGGAGCATCGCTTACATCTGCACTACCCGTCGCTGTTTTTGTCAAGGTATCTTCGGCAACTGTTTTAATGATGTCTTCCTTTACTGTTTCTTTCTTCTGACATGAATATAACGCCAATAATGCAAATGCAATTAAAATTTTGTTTTTCATAATTCCTATTTTTTAAATTCTTATAATTACGTTTCTAAACTAACAAAGCAGCTTTATTCTCAATATCATTTTGAGCTATTAAAGACTTTATATTATTGAAAGTTACCAAAGCAATTTGCGTTAAAGCTTCATTGGTAAAAAAGGCCTGATGCGCCGTTACCAAAACATTTGGAAAACTCATTAAACGCTGAATCGCATCATCCTGAATAATATCTGCCGAAAGGTCTCTGAAAAACAGTTTTTCTTCCTGTTCATAAACATCGATTCCCAAATAACCTATTTTACCTTCTTTTAAGCCTTCAATAACAGAAGCTGTTTCAATTAATCCGCCGCGACTGGTATTGATTATCATTACGCTGTTTTTCATCAGAGCAATAGATTTTTTATTGATTACATGCTTTGTTTTATCATTTAAAGGGCAATGCAGAGGAATAATATCACTCGACTGAAAAACATCTTCTAACGATACAAATTGCACACCGTCTTTCTCCATCTCCGGATTTGTAACGATATCGTATGCCAAAACTTTACAGCCAAAACCTAAGGCAATCTTGGCAAAAGCTTTTCCGATGTTTCCTGTTCCAATGATTCCGATTGTTTTTCCAAATAAATCAAATCCAAGTAATCCGTTTAAGGAGAAATTCTGTTCACGAACTCTGTTGTAGGCTTTATGCGTTTTTCTGTTTAAAGTTAAAATCATTGCCATTGCATGTTCTGCAACTGCCTGTGGCGAATATGCAGGAACACGGCACACTTTTAAGTTATACTTTTTAGCGGCTTCGAGATCAACATTATTAAAACCGGCACAACGCAAAGCTATGATTTTTACTCCCTTTTCTACTAATTGCTTAATTACGGCTTCATTGACAATATCATTTACAAAAACACAAACTATAGAAGCATTTTCTATTAAAATAACCGTTTGCGGATTTAGTTGCGTTTCAAAAAAATCCAGTTCGAAGCCAAAATCTTCATTGTATTTATTAAAAAAAACTTCATCATAAGGCTGTGTTGAGAAAAAGGCTATTTTAGTATTGATTGATGTGGAATTGGAGTTCATAATCGCTTCTTTTTGGGTTTTAACTTCTGTTTTTACTAATGTACGCAATTTTAATAAATTACTTTTTGTTTTGTTAAATAAACTATAATTCTGACAATCAGATTAAACCTATTGAATTTGATAAAGTCTTACTACTATAACAATTAAAAAACGTACATCATGAAAAAATTATTTATCGCAGTTTTGTTACTTATCGGAGTAGCAAGTTTTGCACAGGAAACAACAGATCAAAAACCTACACGTGAGCGCAGAGAAAAACTAACTCCGGAGCAACGAAATGAGAAACATTTGCAAAAACTAACTACAGATTTAAATTTAGATGCTAATCAACAAGCCCAAGTAAAACAACTTTTAGCCGACAGAAGCGCAAAAGCAGAAAAATTTAGAGAAGACCGAAAAAACAGTACTACAAAACCTACTGCGGCTGAAAAAGAAGCTTTCAAAAAACAAATGATTGCCGAAAAAGAAGCAAATGATGCTAAAATGAAATCTATTCTAAATGCTGATCAATACAAAAAATGGACTTCGATTCAGGAGGAAAATAAAGACAAAGCAAAAGAAAGAATGAAAGAATATCGTAAGGATAAAAACTAAAAAAAGAGGCTCAAAAGGCCTCTTTTTTGTTTAGAATATACTATTTCGGATTAAGTATTAAATCGATTCTTTTAATACAATCTTCATAGTGGTATTTTGTTTCTGTATTGACTGGTTTTGCTTTTGCAGCCAAAAGTGTAGTTTTCAATGCAGCTAATTCTCCACGAACCAAAGCTCTAACATCAGATTGTCCTACATTGTAATAAATTACAGATCTGTCTGCAGGTTTAATTTCTTCGGTCATTAAAGCGCCCATTCTATCAATATAACCACGCTGTAAATTTCTTCGGTATATGGTTACATTACCTGATGCCGAAGCTTCTTTCCAGATTCCTTTTCGCGTATCTTTCAATAAGTCCAAAGCGGTGTAAGTGCCTGAACCAAGGATTTCATTATCCATTAATCGGCCAATGCGACCAATACTTAATAAATTATTTAAATGACGAACTTGTAAACTTCTAAATCTTTCTGTGTAACCTGCGAAATCAGTATTTTTTAAAGTCGTAACATTTACAAGCCATGTTGGCGAAGCAAAAGCATTTGCCTGAAGCCAGTTCATTGCCTCAATTTGTTTTGCTTTTGGTACCACTTCATAAACATTTCCTGGCTGATTTGGCTTTTTAGTATTTTCATAAACTCCGCCAACATTCGTCACAACATGACCTACATATCTGCTCCAAACCTCAAGCATTTCTTTGTACAATTCGTCTAAATCCTGGTAATTATTGGTTACATTGCTCGTCCATTCATTTAAATGAGCTGCCACATATTCCAGATTTTTAAGTCCGTAAGAACTCGCTTTCATCGAATTATTTCCAATATCTTCTGTTTGTGAAGTTGGATCAAACGCACTGCTTTGTTTTCCGAATTTATATAACGGATTTCCTGCTTTATCCAGAATCCATTTGTCTAAAGTTGGAATTTCCTGTTCCGGTGATTTTGCATTAGGGATCACTCTATATCCCCAATTTACAGCATATTGATCATAAGCTCCTATTTTACGAATAAAACGAATGTTTTTATCGTCAGGCTGCGCAATATAATTAAAACGGGCATAATCCATAATACTTGCCGAGATTCCGTTTTGCTGGGTAAAATCTCCATTTCTGTAGCTTTCTACATCATAGGCGCAACTTGCTCCCATATTATGCGGAAATCCTAAAGCATGCCCTACTTCGTGAGCAATTACCATTCGCATCATCTCCCCCATTTCTTCGTCGCTGGTTTGCAAAGTTCTCGCCGAAGGATTTGCTGCTCCGGTTTCGAGCAAATAACGGTTTCTGTACGAACGTAAATGGTTGTGATACCATATTACATCACTTTCTATAATTTCTCCTGTTCTGGGATCTGAAACACTTGGGCCAACTGCGTTTCGGGTAGTACTTGCAACATATCGAATAACAGAATAACGAATATCTTCAGGGCTAAAATCAGGATCATCTTCTTTTGTTGGGGCATCTTTTGCAATAATTGCATTTTTAAATCCTGCAGCTTCAAAAGGTTTTTGCCATTCTTCGATTCCCTGTTTGATATATTTTCTAAGTTTTTCAGGCGTTGCAGGATCCAGATAGTAAACAATAGGCTTTATTGGTTCAACCAGTTCTCCTCTGTTATAAGCCTCAGGATCTTTAGGTTCTAATCTCCAACGACGGATATAGGTTTTAAGATCCGATTTTAATTCATTACTTCCGTAATCGTATTGACTTACAGTAAACCAACCCACTCTTGGATCTGCTAATCTTGGTTTCATTGGCACTTCTGGCAATAAAATCATCGATTGATTCATCTGAATACTTATTGATTCTGTTTCTTCTAACATAGAAGGTTTTGAAGCATTATACGTCATATCCTGAATTACTTCGATATTCATCGGAAAACTTTTAATCGTATTAATAAAACTTCTGGATTCATCAAGTCCTTTTACTTTATAAGTTTCACGCATTTCTGCTGATATTCCGCTGATTGCCTTTACATCTGTACTATAAAACTTCGTAACATCGATAACGGTATTGGCAGAATCTTTACTAAAAGCTACAATATCAAAAGCAAATAAAGTTGGCTCGTAATTATTTGATTTTACTGAAATACTAATAGGCAAAGTATCATTTGCAACAGCATTATAGGATTTTGATTTGATAAGGATTTTATCCTGAAAACGCTGCCAAACTATTAATTGCTCATTGGTTTCAGAACCTGCATTTACATATCCTCCACCTAAATTAGAAGGCAATTTTGAGAGTCTGCTTACTAAAAGCATGTCCTTCTCTAAATATTTATTTGGAATTTCGAAATAGTACTTTTTGTCTACTTTATGAACTGTAAAAAGTCCGGAATCAGAGACAGCATCTTTTGTAATTACTTTACTGTACTCTTTAATTGTCGATTCTGATTTTTTTTCCGGCGGTGCAGCTGGCGGCTCATCTTTCCTGGATTTCTTGTTGGATTGGGCAAATTGGTTATTAGAAAACAGCATAAAAACTGCCATTGTAATAAAAATGAAAGATTTCTTCATTTATTATAGGTTTAATGGTTATTTGATAAACAAAAATAATTTTTATTCTATATATATGCAGAAAAACACCTTTATTAACTTTTCATTAACTACTACAATTTAGATTTTAAATCATGAAAAAAGGTCCAGCTTTATAAAAAACTGAACCTTCAAATTGAAAAAAAATATAATTTATTCTATAAGATTTAAAATGTCTTTGAAACCTTATCAATTGCATTAATAGTAAAATCTAAATCTTCATAAGTCAGTGCATCAGTAATAAACCAGGTTTCGTAAGCCGATGGTGCAATATAAACACCTTCCTGCAATAAACCGTGAAAAAATTTCTTAAAGGTTTCATTATCTCCTTTTGCAGCGGTTTGAAAATCAACAACCGGGTTTGCATCAAAATGCACCGAAATCATAGAACCAACCCTATTGATGGTAAATACAACATTATTTGCTTTTAAAACCCTGTCGATTCCTGCTTCTAAATAAGCTGTTTTTTCTTCTAAACGGATAAAAATTTCACGATCGTTATCTAATGCTTTCAACATTGCATATCCTGCCGCCATAGCCAACGGATTTCCGGATAGTGTTCCTGCCTGATAAACTGGACCAAGTGGTGCTAAATAATTCATGATTTCTGCACGGGCAGCAAAAGCTCCAACCGGCAATCCACCGCCAATTACTTTTCCGAAAGTTACAATATCAGCATTGATGTTGTACAATTCCTGAACTCCTCCGCGAGCCAGACGAAAACCAGTCATTACCTCATCAAAGATTAATAAAATTCCGTTTTTGGTACACAATTCTCTCAAGCCTTCCAGAAAACCTTTTTTAGGCGGAATACATCCCATATTTCCTGCAACTGCTTCAATGATAATGGCTGCGATTTCTCCTTTATTGGCTTCGATTAAAGTTTTTACATTCTCCAGATCATTATATTTCGCAAGCAAAGTATCTTTTGCCGTTCCTTCTGTAACACCCGGACTATTTGGAGATCCAAAAGTTACGGCTCCGCTTCCTGCCTGAATCAAAAACGAATCAGAATGTCCGTGATAGCAACCTGCAAATTTGATAATTTTATCTCTTTTAGTAAATCCGCGAGCCAGACGAATAGCACTCATACAAGCCTCTGTACCTGAATTTACGAATCTGATTTTATCAATATTCGGAACCATAGAAACCGCCAAAGCTGCAATTTCGGTTTCCAGTTCTGTTGGCATCCCAAATGAAGTCCCCAGTTTTGCTTTTTCAATCACCGCATCAACAACTGGTTGATAGGCGTGACCTAAAACCATTGGTCCCCAGGAGTTGATATAATCTATTAATTTATTTCCGTCTTCATCATACAAATAAGCACCTTTGGCACTTTTTACAAAAATTGGAGTTCCGCCAACTGCTTTAAATGCTCTAACTGGTGAATTTACCCCTCCCGGAATTACTTTTTCTGCTTCAGCAAAAAGCTGACTACTTCTTTTATATAACATTATAATTTTAGATTTTAGAGTTTAAATTTAAACTATCTGCTTAAACCTTGATCTATGATAAACTCATTGAAATATTTTTGTTCTATTTGCTCTTTTTTTGAAAGTTCTTGTATTTTTCTATCAGACATTCCAATTGGTGAATAGAATTCCCATTTCCAGATTGGACAATGTTTCATAAAAAAATGGAATTCTGTGAACTCATCATGATGATAAACGCCGCAAAAAAGTCTAATCGTTAAAACTATTGTAGAAATAAAAAATATTATTGAAATTTTCTTTTCCTTAAATTATTTTAAATCCAAACCCAAAAACTACTTCACTTTTAACTTCTGCCCAATTGAAATTGAATTATCTAAAAGATTATTTTTTTGTTTTAGATCATCCACCAATAAATTGAATTTCTTTGAGATTGAATATAAAGTATCCCCTTTTTGAACTTCATACAAATTCGGATCGTTTGAGTTCATACTTATCTTTGGATCGGAAGTCGCAACTGAAGATGAACTTCTTGTAGGAGCCGTTTTATTTATTGGAACATAATTTCTTCCCGTAACCAGACAATCGTATTGATGCAGATTATATCTTTCGATATAACTTATTAATTTGTCCGGATAATTAGGATCTGTGGCATAACCCGCAGCTCTCAATCCTTTTGCCCAGGCTTTATAATCATCTTTTTCGTAGGTAAATAATGCCTCATATCTTTTTTTTCCAACCAAAAACAAAGCATGATCTCTGTAAGATTCTGAAGCTTGAGGATATTTCCTAAAACATTCCTGAGCCGAATCATCATCATGGCGGACGCTTTCTCCTAACCAGTCTTTATGGCATTTAATTCCGAAATGATTGTTTGCTTCAATCGCTAAATCTCCTTTTCCGGCCCCCGACTCCAAAATGCCCTGCGCCAAAATAATACTGGCAGGAATCCCGTATGTTTTCATGTTTCCCATTGCAATATCTTTGTACTGCAATACATAGTTTGTAATTAAATCACTGGTTACAACAGTTTTAGATGTAGACTGAATGACCTCAGTAGTATTATTTGTAGAAGGGTAATTTTTACCAATTGGTTTAACAGGATTAGTTCTTTTTGCTGCTGCCGTTCTGGTCTGAACTGCTGCTGCTTTTTTAGTCGTCGCAATGGCAGGCTTACTAGACGAGCAACTTGCTAAAGCTAATATTACGAGAAGTAATACAATTTTTTTAATCATTTTTTTTGAGTATTGGTAATTTTTTCTGCTTCAATTTTATATTCATTCCTTCAATTCCCTGCAATCCGCCAGTGTGAATGAGTAAAATTTTCGAATGTGCAGGAAAATAGTTCTGATTAATTAAATCTATAACGCCAAAAACCATCTTTCCTGTATAAATTGGATCTAAAGGCACTTTTGTTTCTTCAAGAAAACTATTGATAAATTCTATTAATTCTAAATTTACCTTGCCATAACCTCCAAAATGATAGTCAGAAATTAAATTCCAGTTATCTTTTTTTGCAAAAATACGAATTTCATCGGTTAAAAAGTCACCTTTTAGTGCCGGAAACCCTAAAATTTTCTGATTTGGCAATGTACTATTAATTAATCCTGAAATTGTTCCGCCTGTTCCAACCGCACAACAAATATAATTAAAGGCTGCATCTTCGGTTGTCAAAATCTCTTCGCAGCCTTTTACAGCCAATTCGTTTGTTCCGCCTTCCGGAACTAAATAAAAGTCTCCAAACTTATCTTTTAAGTCTTCTATAAAGGAAATTTCACTTTTAAGCCGATAATCTTCTCTTGAAACAAATTCAAATTGCATTCCGTTTTCCTGAGCAAATTTCAAAGTTGGATTTCCTTCAAGTTTATCAAAAAGTTCATCGCCGCGAATAATACCAATCGTTTTAAAACCTTGTTCTTTTCCAGCATACGCAACTGCAGCAATATGATTTGAGAATGCACCGCCAAAAGTCAGTACTGTTTCTTTTTTTTCGGCTTTCGCCTGAAGTAAATTGTATTTCAGTTTTCTGAATTTATTTCCGGAAACAAACGGATGAATCAGATCTTCGCGTTTTATGGTCAGAGAAATATCGTTCGAAAAATGAATAGGAATAGGTTGATTCAAAATTGATTTTATTTTAAAATAATGTAATATAAAAACCGAAAAAATGATCTGTTTTTCAAATAATCCAAATCGGTTTCTTTAGCGTAAGCTTCTCTTTCAAAACTTATATTCCGGTAAGCCAAAGCTCCATTTTTATATTGAATAAGCCGAATTAAATATTCTAAAAAGTACCAGACAAAAAAAGGTAAAACCAGCATTTCGATTTGTTGCCTTAAATGTATTTTTTCATGATTAACAAAAACCTTATCGACTTTGTCAAATTGATACTTCATCAATATAAACGGAAACAAAGTCATTCCCCGGTATCCATTTGGAATTAAATATTTAGCAACAATCAGAAACATTGGCTGTAAAATTTATAAATTTGTAGATAAAAATTGTTCGATTTCATTAAAATCATAATCAAACTGATTTTTAAAAACCCGAACATGAACCCAAAACAGATTTATGAAAGAGCAAAGTAATGAAAATAAACTAATCGAAGGCGAAGATTTTTACTATACGCCCGAAGGTTATAAATGCTTTACTGAAAAACATCACTTAAAACGAGGTTATTGCTGCAAAAGTGGCTGCCGCCATTGTCCGTATGGGTTTGACAAGCGAACTGGAGAAATTAGAAAGAAAACTAATTAGACAATTATGACCATTAAAATTAGAAACTTCTTAAATAGTTAATTTGATAACTTTGAAACCAGATCAGCAATTTAAAATCTAAAATCACCAATCTAAAATTATATATGGATATTCTCTTGCGAAAATTTAGGATTACGATCCACAAATCCTATCACAGGTCGGATATCCGTTATCCATAGTTTTTTAATTAGAAAATGTGTCAATTTGAAAATGAGATAATTATTTTAAATCGAATTTTCATTGATAAACATTTCGCTCCTATGGAGCTTACGAAACATATCTATATTTCTTTTATAAACATAGCGCCTTTACAAGGCTGGAAATAACTCCGTAGAAGTGCAATGTTTATAAAAATAAATTTATTGATCTGAATTTCAGCTCCAGTGGAGCGACATAATCTAAAAAACAAAAAATTAATCTGTTGTTAATCTAACAAAATTACCTTAGCAACTCAGCATCTTAAAAAAATGACTTTCAAAGAACAAATACAACAAGGAATTCCAAATATATTACCTCCAAAGGCAACATACGATCCGGCTATTAACCACGCTCCTAAACGAAAAGAAATACTTTCGGCAGAAGAAAAAAAACTGGCTCTAAAAAATGCATTACGTTATTTTGATCCCAAACATCACGCTGAATTAATTCCGGAATTCTCCGAAGAATTAGAAACTTACGGGCGTATTTACATGTATCGCCTGCGTCCCGATTACAGAATGTATGCAAGGCCAATTGACGAATATCCGGGAAAATCATTGCAGGCAAAAGCGATTATGCACATGATTCAGAACAATCTGGATTATGCTGTAGCACAACATCCGCATGAATTAATTACTTATGGTGGTAACGGAGCTGTTTTTCAGAACTGGGCGCAATATTTATTAACGATGCAATATTTGTCTGAAATGACAGATGAGCAAACTTTGACCATGTATTCAGGACATCCAATGGGATTATTCCCTTCGCATTCTGAAGCGCCAAGGGTTGTAGTTACGAACGGAATGGTAATTCCGAATTATTCTAAACCGGACGACTGGGAAAAAATGAATGCATTAGGTGTTTCTCAATACGGACAAATGACTGCCGGAAGTTATATGTACATTGGCCCACAAGGAATTGTACACGGAACCACAATTACGGTTTTAAATGGTTTTAGAAAAATAAAACAAAATCCAGAAGGAAGCTTATTTGTAACTTCTGGTCTTGGCGGAATGTCAGGCGCTCAGCCTAAAGCAGGGACTATTGCAGGCTGTATTACAGTTTGCGCCGAAGTAAATCCGAAAATCACCAAAATTCGCCATGAACAAGGATGGATTAATGAAGTTGTAACTTCGACAGAAGAATTGGTCAAAAGAGTCACTTTGGCGAAAGCCAATAAAGAAGTGGTTTCAATCGCTTATCTGGGAAATGTAGTTGATGTTTGGGAATGTTTTGACAAAGAAAACATCAAAATTGATTTAGGATCAGATCAGACTTCGCTTCATAATCCGTGGGCTGGAGGTTATTATCCGGTTGGACTTTCATTTGAAGAGGCTAATGAAATGATGGCAAACAATCCTGATTTATTCAAAGAAAAAGTACAAGAATCTTTGCGTCGTCAAGCGAAAGCCATTAACAAACATACTGCAAAGGGAACTTACTTTTTTGATTACGGAAATGCGTTTTTATTAGAAGCTTCTCGCGCTGGTGCTGATGTAATGGCAGAGAATAATATCGATTTCAAATATCCAAGTTATGTTCAGGATATTATGGGACCAATGTGTTTTGATTACGGTTTTGGTCCTTTTAGATGGGTTTGTACTTCAGGAAAACCAGAAGATTTACAAAAAACAGATACAATTGCAAGTCAGGTTTTAGAAGAATTGGCGAAAACTTCTCCAAATGAAATTCAGCAGCAAATGCAGGACAACATCAAATGGATTAAAGGTGCGCAGGAAAATAAATTAGTTGTGGGTTCTCAAGCCAGAATCTTGTACGCAGATGCAGAAGGACGAATTAAAATTGCCGAAGCTTTTAACCAGGCGATTGCAAAAGGCGAAATTGGAACTGTTGTTTTAGGACGCGATCATCATGATGTTTCTGGAACTGATTCTCCTTACAGAGAGACTTCTAACATCTATGACGGCTCTCGTTTTACAGCCGATATGGCAATTCAAAACGTAATTGGAGACAGCTTTAGAGGAGCAACCTGGGTTTCTATACATAATGGCGGAGGAGTTGGCTGGGGAGAGGTTATAAACGGCGGATTTGGTATGGTTCTTGATGGTTCTAAAGAGGCCTCAAAACGTTTAGCATCAATGCTTTTTTGGGATGTGAACAACGGAATTTCAAGACGAAGCTGGGCCCGAAACGACGAAGCTATTTTTGCTATAAAAAGAGCAATGGAAGTTCAGCCTTTATTAAAAGTAACTTTACCTAATATTGTAGATGAAAATCTACTATAAACAAAGTTTCGTATTTAATTAAAAAGAAGAACATTAAAATTTTTAAACATATGAAAACATTCAAATTAGTACCCGTTTTTTTGCTTTTAATACTAGCGTCATGCAGTACGGTTAGTGTTTATTCTGATTACGATAAAAACGTAGATTTTACACCTTATAAAACATATGCTTTTTTTAAACCCGGAATTGACAAGGTTGAAGTATCTGATTTGGATAAAAGACGTATTCTGCACGCCATAGATGAAGAAATGCAGGCTAAAGGTTTTACCAAAAGTGAAAATCCTGATTTATTAATCAATATTTTCACCAAATCAAGAGAGCAGGTAAACGTAAACCAATTTAGTGCCGGTTGGGGCTACGGTTGGGGTTGGGGATGGAATCCTTACATGATGTATGGCGGAAACCAGACTACTGTTTCAACCTCTACAGAAGGAACTTTATTCATCGATCTGATTGATGCTAAAAAGAAAGAAATGATCTGGCAAGGTGAAGGAATTGGAACTTTAACTAAAAACATCGATAAAAAAGATGCCAGAGTAAAAGAAATTGTATCGAAAGTTTTAGCACAATACCCGCCAGTAAAAAAATAATTAATACATTTGCCTTTCAAATTTCTGAAATGAAAAACTTAAATAACATTATTATCTCTATTAATATTATTGCTATTCAGCAATAATGGCGAGGTATTATATAAATAATTAAACAAAATACATTTTATAAAACCTCCCAAATCGGGAGGTTTTTTATTTTAATAATTTAAAGAGATAGCCACGAACTTTTACTAATTTATCGGCAGTTGCTACAATATTAGTTCGTGTAATTCGTGGCCAAAAAACAAAACAAAATGAATTTATTTAACGAGGTACTTAATGCTAAAAAGCAGCTTGAAAATGTAGTTGCCGCTACTCCGCTCACACAAAATTTAAATCTTTCAGAAGAATTTCAATCAACTATTTTATTAAAGAGGGAAGATTTACAAGTCGTACGGTCATATAAAATAAGAGGGGCTTACAACAAGATTTCTTCCTTAAGTGAAAAGGAAAAAGCAATCGGGATTGTTTGTGCAAGTGCCGGAAATCATGCACAGGGTGTAGCTTATTCCTGCCATCTTTTGCAGATAAAAGGCAAAATTTATATGCCTAAAACAACTCCAAAGCAAAAAGTAAAACAAGTACAATTGTTTGGAAAATCGTTTGTTGAAATTGTACTTACCGGAGATACTTTTGATGATGCTTATGCCTCGGCAACAGCAGATGCCGTCAAAAACCATAAAATATTTATTCACCCGTTTGATGACGAAAAAGTAATTGCCGGTCAGGGAACTGTTGGTTTAGAAATTTTAGAAAGCTTTAAAGAACCAATTGATTATGTTTTTGTTCCTATTGGCGGCGGCGGACTGGCTTCAGGATTATCTGAAGTTTTTAAAAATTTGAGTCCCAACACTAAGATTATTGGTGTTGAGCCCAAAGGTGCTCCTTCGATGAAAACTTCTATTGAAGAGAATAAAAATACAGCCTTAAAAACCATCGATAAATTTGTTGACGGAGCTGCAGTAAAACAAGTGGGTGATATGACTTTTGAAATCTGCCGTTATAATTTAGAAGATATTGTTCTGGTTCCCGAAGGCAAAGTATGTACCACTATTTTGCGTTTGTATAATGAAGAAGCTATGGTTGTAGAACCTGCAGGTGCATTAACTATTGCGGCTTTGGACTTTTATGCAGACAAAATAAAAGGTAAAAATGTCGTGTGCGTGGTAAGCGGAAGCAATAATGATATTGAAAGAACTGCCGAAATAAAAGAACGCTCTTTACTTTATGAAGGCTTAATGCATTATTTTATGATTCAGTTTCCGCAGCGCCCCGGTGCTTTAAAGGAATTTGTAAATAACATTCTGGGACCTGATGATGACATCACTTATTTTCAATTTGCCAAGAAAAACAGTCGCGAAGTAGGCTCTGTGGTCGTTGGACTGGAATTAAAAAACAAAAAAGATATTATGGCGATCAAAATGAATATGACACAAAATGGTTTTGAATTTCAATATCTGAATGATAATCAGGATTTGTTCACCCAATTAATAGGATAAAAAGCCAAAAGGCTGTCCGGATTTTAAATCAGACAGCCTTTCTAAATCAGAAATAAAATTACTAATTAAATTCCCAAATTTACACCTATTGTTTTAGTACTTTTTTAGAATAAGACCTTTTGCTGTCGTTAACTCTCACGATATAAAGCCCTTTTGGGAGCTTTGAAATTTCTATTTCAGCCTCACTTCCGCTTACAAAATTCACTGTTCTTTTTTGCAAACGCTGACCTGAAGCCGAATAAATTTCTACTTCACCTGAACCTGAATTTGGCGTATTGATCTTTAAATAATCATTTGTTGTATTAATATAAAGAGAGAAGTCAGAAACTGTGATAACTTCTTCTATAGGAGCTTTTTTACTGGCAGAAGCTTCAACCTGTACGAATTGCCATTGCTGATTCAATCCTCCTGTATAAGCCCAAACCTGAATATTGGCTCCATTTACCGTTGAAACATTTTCGACATCTAATGATTTTCCACTATTCAGATTAATGATTTTATAATAACCTCCGCCAAGACTTGTGACTGTCCATTTAAACTCATTTGAAGCTGAGAAAGTTTTTTGCTGTACTTTTATTCCATCTGCTGTACTGTTATTTTCCGTTGCCAGATACATTCCTGTCGATTTTACAATGATGTAATAATTACCGGCTCCATCAGAAACAAATTTCCATCTTTGATTGTTTCCTCCTCCGTTGGTAACATCATATTGCTGAATACGGGCACCGCTTGCAGTCGAATTATCAGCCACGTCCAATCCTTTGCTGCTATTTCTTGAAATGATATTGTAGTATCCCGGAAAAGAAGAGGAAGATCCTGTTACCGTTATAGCGCTTGTAGCTGTTTTAACACCATCAGCCGTTGTTACGGTTATGGTTGCCGTTCCGGCTGAAATTCCCGAAACTAAACCTGTAGCATTTACTGTTGCAACTCCTGAATTACTTGAACTCCATGTCACATTTTTGTTTGTTGCATTAGCTGGTGCAATTGTAGCTGTTAATTGCGTTGCAGATCCTGAAGCAATTGAAGCCGAAGCCGGACTAACACTAACTCCTGTTACCGGAACCGAAGCACCCGTTGCCCAATTAAAGGTAACTGCCGATGATGCCGGAACTGAATAATCAAATGCCGATGATCCCGAAACTACTCTGATGGTATTGGCAGATCCGCCTGAATTATAAACAACTAATGCTATAGAACCATCAGGGTTTTTAAATCCGGCAGAAAGAATTGTTCCGCTTGTGCTTGATGATGCAATTCTTAACGCTCCCGGTTTTACAAATTTTGAGATTTGGCCAATAATATAATACGCAACATTTTTTGTATAACTTGTACTATTGTTAACCGTAATTGCACCTAAACAAGTGCTGCAACCGCCAGGAGTACGTGGGCCTAAACCAGAATTGTTTGCTGCATTCCATTCTAAAACAGTTTTTGCCCAGTTGTTGGTACTTCCAATAACAACATTTTGCATATGCCAGCCAAAATCTCCGCTAAAACTTCCGCCTGAACCTGTATATTGTTCTGTAAAATAAACGTTTTTGTTTGTTGCATTTCGTACTGTAGACATCGCCGAAATATTTCCTAAATACAAATGAAATGCTGCACCATCAACATAACTGCTGTTATTTAAAACATCTATAGGATAAGCTGTATTATCGCAGTTATGATCAAAAGCTATGATTTTGATATTTCCAAAACCGGCAGCAGCCATTTGAGGCCCAAGCTGAGTGTTTATAAAATTCTTTTGTTCGGTAGAATTCATTAACATACTTGGTTCGTTATTTGGATTTTCAGGTTCGTTTTGAGGTGTGATTCCCCAAATCGAAATTCCCTGAGCCTGCATCGCAGTAAAATATTTTACGAAATATCTCGCGTAGGCAGCATAATATTGCGTTTGTAAACTACCTCCAACCCATGAATTATTGGTTTTCATCCAGCGTGGTGCCGACCAAGGAGTAGCTAGTATTTTTATATTGGGATTAATAAGCTGTATCTTTTTTATAATAGGAATTAAATACGTTAAGTCTGGCCCGTTAAGACTGAAATTATTCATATTCACATCTCCTGAAGTTTCATTATAACTGTACGAAGAACTGCTCAAATCTGAAGCACCAATACTAATACGAATTACACTGGCATTTAAACCTGTTACAGGATTGTACAAATCATTTAATAATTGATTTTGCTGAGTTGCTGCCATACCACTAATCACTTCACAACTTCCTTCGGTAAGTGTATATCCAAATCCATCCATGGTTTGATAGGTTGTTGCCACATTAACCGTTACAGTAGAAGGATTACTTCCGGAATTTGTTCCAAAATTAACGGTTGCCTGTTGCTGCAATAATTTTGACTGGTCTCCTGTAGTAATCCATGGGGTAACAGTTTGTCCGTTCATTTTTATAGTACATGAAGCTAAAATAACAACATACATTATTATTTTTAAAATCATTCTTTTAGGTAGTTTTTGGGTAGTTTTGTTTATCATTTTTTGTTTTTTTTAATAATTAAACATTTCTTGTTTTTTAAGGTTAATTTTACTAATTCATATCAATATTATGTTAATTTTAATTAAATCAGCATTTTTAAAACTTTACAAATACACATCATTACAAAATTTCACCTTTACAAAAACTTATCCATTTATTTTTTAAACAACTGAAAAACAAAACATTAAACAAAAATTACCAACTAAAAATCTTACTTTAAATAATACCTCTTTAAAAAAAACGGATTTTTTATCCTTCATGGCAATAAAATGGATATTCGAACCTGAATTTATATAGTAAACTGGGACAAACTGAAAAAATTGAAAATGATAAATATCAGGGAACAAAAGAGAAGTTGTCGTATTTTTGCGATTTAATTTTATAATAAAAGAACATGGCAGCACTTAAAGATATTTCGAATCTGGAAGACATAAAACAAATGGTTAACAGTTTTTACGATAATGTCAGAAAAGATGATCTGATTGGTCCAATTTTTAATGATAAACTACAAGATCGCTGGGCTCCTCATTTAGAAAAAATGTATGGCTTCTGGCAAACCATTTTATTTGATGTTCGTGCTTATTCCGGAACTCCGTTTCCGCCACACAAACAATTACCGGTAGACAAAACTCATTTTGATCGCTGGATTGAAATATTCAACACTACAATTGATGCTCAATTTGCAGGAGTTATTACTGAAGAAGCGAAAATGCGTGCCACAAATATGGCTTTTATGTTTAATCACAAAATTGAATATTTTAGAAACGCAGATAATCACTAACAGATAAACTTGCCGGATATTACTCAAATTGGCTCTTATGAAAACCGGAGCCTTAGCCCTGATAGAAGCGGTATCCTTTTTCTGGCTTCTTTAGCCAGGAAAAGATATAGCGAATAGCAGGAAAAAGCTCCTAAAAACCAATATTATCTACAAACAGAATATCTAAAGAAACTGCAATAAAAATTCATTTCGAGCAAAAAAATTGTTATGAATAGCAAAAAATAGCATCTTAAATTCGTAATTTTACATTCTAATCTACAACGTTTTCGAAATGAATGCAAGTATTGAAACAAATCCGTTATTAGAACGATTGCCTAAACATTTAAAACAATTTATCAAACCGCAAAACTATAGCGATTACACTCCTATAAACCAAGCTGTCTGGCGTTTTGTTATGCGTAAAAATGTAGATTATTTATCAAAAGTTGCTCATAATTCGTATTTAGACGGCTTACGAAAAACGGGAATCGAAATTGATTCGATCCCAAGTATGTACGGTATGAACCGAATCCTGACCGAAATTGGCTGGGCAGCGGTTGCTGTAGACGGATTTATTCCGCCAAATGCTTTTATGGAATTTCAGGCATATAACGTTTTGGTTATTGCTTCAGATATTCGTCAGCTTGAACATATTGAATATACACCTGCACCGGATATTATACACGAAGGTGCCGGCCACGCTCCTATTATTGCCAATCCAGAGTATGCCGAATATTTAAGACGTTTTGGCGAAATTGGCTGTAAAGCGATTTCATCTCATAAAGATTATCAGATGTACGAAGCGATTCGTTTACTTTCGATTTTAAAAGAAGCCGAAGATACGCCTCAGGAAAAAATAGACGAAGCAGAAAAAGCAGTTTCTGATTTACAAAATAATATGGGTGAATTGTCTGAAATGGCTCAAATTCGAAACCTGCATTGGTGGACTGTCGAATATGGCTTAATTGGAACCATTGAAAACCCAAAAATATATGGTGCCGGATTACTTTCTTCTATTGGAGAAAGTGCCTGGTGCATGACAGATAACGTAAAGAAAATTCCTTATGATATTTCGGCTGCAAATCAAAATTTTGATATTACACAATTACAGCCTCAACTATATGTAACACCTAATTTTTCTTATTTAAGCCTAATTCTGGAAGAGTTTGCCAATAAAATGGCTTTACGTACCGGAGGTCTTTCTGGAATTCATAAATTAATTCAATCGAATGCTTTAGGAACCATTGAATTGAGTACAGGTTTGCAGATTTCAGGCGTTTTTACAAACGTATTAGAAGATGAAGGAAAACCGGTTTACATTCAGACTACGGGAAAAACAGCTTTATCGTATCGTGAAAAAGAATTAGTTGGACACGGAACGTTAACACATCCGCATGGATTTGGGAGTCCGATTGGAAAACTAAAAGGCTTTAATCTCGCAATTGAAGACATGAGTCCGAAAGATTTACAGGCTTACAGCATTGTAGAAAATGAAACTGTAAAACTGGAATTTGAAGGCAATATTATCGTTGAAGGTGAAATCATTACAGGATCAAGAAATTTACACGGAGAAATCATCCTGATTAGTTTTAGGAATTGTACAGTAACTCATGGCGAAACTATTTTGTTCCAGCCTGAATGGGGAAATTACGATATGGCAATTGGCAAAAAAGTAGTTTCTGCTTTTTCAGGTCCAGCCGATGTGAATAGTTTTGATTTAATCAATACAGTTCCAAAAACTACTACTATAAAAGCAAAACATACAGATGAACGTGATGATTTGGAAATTTTATATCAAACAGTTCGTATGATGAGAGAAAATAAAGATGCTAAATCTGAACTAAAATCTGTATTTGCAAAACTTCAAAAACATCATTCTAATGATTGGTTGCTTTCTATTGAAATTGCAGAGCTTTTGAAAGATTCGGATGAAGATCAGCTTTTACAGGAATTATTGGTTTATCTGGATCAATTGAAAACTAAACGTCCTGAAGTAGCGCATTTAATTTCTGGTGGGCTGGATTTGATTTTTAATAATTCTTTGCCACAAAAGCACTAAGGCTCAAAGATTTTCTACAATTTTGTCATTTCACGCAGGAGAAATCTCCGTAAGTAACTCACCAACAAGAATCGAATCTTTGTCGAGCTTATCGCAGATTTTTCCTGCGTGAAATGACAAAAAAAAGGTAAATAAAAAAAAACGATCAGCCTAAATCTACGTGGAACAAAAAAACTTTGAACCTTTGAACTTCTCTTTTACAATTTCAAATCCTGATTTAATTCCTTCTCAGATTCGATAGTTTTTCCGTTGTATTGCAATTTCCAACCCATTGAATTGGTCAGAATTAGAATTTTAGATAACTCACTGATTAATCTGTTTTGTGCGTTGGTTTTTAAGGATGAATTTTCGATTTTTTTTGCCAGATTGGCTTTAACTGATTTGTTGATTTTATTGTAATCATCTCCTGTAAACGGATTGAGTTTACTTTGTTCTACATCATAAAACTGAATATCAGGATTGATTGTAATTTCTTCTTTTGGAATATTAAGAATCGTGATGGTTTTATTTTTTTCGTCGATGTCGTATTTCATCTTATGCAAATCGTATGCAACCGTAACATTCGCATTTACTACAACAAGTGCTTTCTTTTCGAAAGAAACCATATCCATCAAATATTTCTGCTGGTTTTTATAGGTAATAACTTCTGAAAAATGCCCTTCGGTAACCACTAGTTTCCCAACGTTTAAGATTTGTTGCTGAATGAGGTTGGTATTATAATCGATGGTAGAATCGTCGTCTTTTTTAAATTCACAATATTTGAAAGCCAGCACTATTACTAATACGGCTGCAACTAAAACTATTATTCTTTTAATTAAATTTTGCATTCTATTTTTTATTAGACCAATTTACTTCTTTTTTTTAAGAGGCTAAAAGTTTTTTTGTGCTAAGTTTTTTTGCCACGAATTTCACGAATTTTCACTAATGCTTTTTCAATAATTTATAAATGATACGAATTTAAAATTCGTGGCAAAACAATTTAAAAAGGATATCCAATTGCGATGTTTAAAATCAGATTATCTTTTCTCCACGGTCCGCTTCCAAAATTAATATCGTCGATTACCCATCTTTCGCCTTGAGGCAAATAAGGTTTCCTTAACGGAAATGCCAAATCTGTTCTTAGCACCAGAAAAGACAAATCAAAACGTAATCCGGCACCGGCTCCAACAGCAATATCTTTCATAAAATCTTTTGTAATTTGTCCTCCGGGTTTATCTTTATCTGCGTTTAAAAGCCAAACATTTCCGGCATCAACAAATAACGCTCCTCTAACAATACTAAAAAGTTTTGCCCTGTATTCTGTACTAAACTCTAATTTTAAATCTCCTGACTGATCTGGTAAAAACGAATTGTCTGTTACCGTATTAACATAACTTCCGGGTCCAAGGGATCTTGCTCTAAAGGCACGAATACTATTAGTTCCTCCCACAACAAATTGTTTTGAGGTTGGCAATGCGCCTGAATTTCCGTACGGAAGCCCTACCCCTAAAATGATTCTGCTTGCCAGTTCGCTTTGTTTACCAAGTTTTAAATAATGCCTGAAATCTGTTTTCAATTTTACATATTGACTAAACGGAACATCGAATATTTTTATGGTATCTTTTTTTTTGACATTTGCCCCTGTAACCAAACCTGTAATATTTCCAGCCAAATCTAGTTCTCCATTAAAATAGAACGTATTTTTTTTACGCTTTTGCATGGTATTTGTATACGTGTAAGAATATGTTGGTCCGAAAATAAGTTGCTTTTCGATTATTTTCTTTAATGATTCATCTTTCTCAGCATCTGCTAAATATTCTGCTGTAACATGATTAGGACTCACATACGTGATATCAATCACATTCAATTGATGTTCTTTACGAATGTTTTCTTTCCATAAATAACCAAAAGAGGTCTGAAAAGAATTCAAAGCATACAATTGTGTCCTGTTTTGATATTCATATCGCAATGTCGCCTTAGTTCTAGGAACATATTCGCTTGAACCTTCTATTTTAAACGGTGTAACAAATCTGGGCCATGTTAAACTGGTTTCTGCACCTAATTTGTATATATTTTTCCCGTTATTAGCTCCTGAAAGCTGAAAATCAGCACCTCCAAAAATAGAAACGGTAAGCAATTCGGCACCGCGAAGCAAGTTTCGGTTGTTCCAGTTTACATTAATTTCTGAACCGGTATAACTGGCCGAATTTGTTTTTCCTAAAACCTCAACACGAATAAATTTTTTAGGCAAAAGTGTTAGATAATAGTATGAATCTAATGCGTTTTTTATGCTGTCTGAAGGTTTAAATTCATTTTTTACAAAACTAAAAGTTCCAAGATTAACGAAACGATTCAAAGTCAGGTTATGATCTTTTCGATTATACAAATCGCCTTTTTTAAAATAAATAGTTCGGTCAAAAACCCTTGGTTTAAAAGTATTTGCTGTATCAATAATCGTAAAACCCTTGTATTGAACAATATCCTTGCTGGTATATTTTACACTGTCTTTTGAAACTGTAAAATTTGGATAGACAACAATTTTATTAATCTTATAAGCGGTTAGTGCCTTTGGCGGAGCCTCGGCTTTTATTACTAATTTGATTTTTACTTCATGATCGCCTTTGCTACTGTCTACCTGAGCCAAAATGTAATCCGGGTTAAAGTAAAAATATCCTTTTTCTTTCAGCCTTGCATCGATACGTTCTCTTTCTGCTTTAATAACATCCAGATCATACGGTTTTCCTACTTTTAATAAACTTCTTCGGCTAGATTTTCCAATTATCCTAGACATTGCTAAAGAGTCATCTGGAAAAGTTACACTTTTAATAATATATTGTCTTTTAGGTTCAACTGTATATTCTGCTGTAACTCTTTTATTACTGACTGTAGAATCGGCACTTACACGGGTTTTAAAATATCCTTTGTTCTCTGTAAAATTTCGCAAAACTGATGCATTATAATCTAAATCGACTTTACTGAAAAGCACAGGCGGCTCACCCACTTTATTTCGCAGCCAGTATCGGATTCCTTTTTTCTTTTTAGGTTCACCTGCAATATTATAAATCCATAATTTAGGACGTAATCCTAAAAATTGTTTGTTAGGTTTAGGGCGCAATAAATCTTCCAGGTCATGCTCCATCTGCTTTTTTTCTTTCTTTTTAATAACAGAATCCTTTACCGTCACAGAACCTCCTGTATACAATAAATCTCCTTCCGGCAAATATTTTGTGTTACTGCATCCAAAAACAAAAAACAAGGATAGCGCTGTAAAATATTTTGCATATCTGGTTTTCATACGGCTATGTTTTTTGCTCATTTCCTTCAATTTGATCTTCTTCTTTTTTCTTCTCTTCTTTCTCTTTCTGCTTTTTCTTTTCCTTACGTAGTTTCTCTTCTTTTATCATTTCTTTTTCGGCTGCGCTGCGATGAAAAAGCTCCCTGAATTTATTATAACTCATTGTGATAATAAAGGCAACTCCTGTCTCAACAACCTGTCCTTCTACTGCAACCTGATATTCGTTTTTTCGATAGGCACGAAGCATATAACGTCCGTCTTTGGTAAGTTGATAATCTAATGCCACGTCGCCTGCAATGTTAGTACTTTCTTCATTGGCTCGCTCCTGTCCTTCAACTGCAAAACTGCTTCCTACGGTTACTTTCAGTCTGTCGTCTAATAGTTTTTTAGAAACTCCCACATTCAGATCTGTTCTGTTTTGCATTGAACCAGACGAATAATCTTCAGTCGAATTCAGATCAAATTCTAACTGAACACCACTAATTAGTTCTCCTGCTAAATCATTTAATTGTTGCGAAAGTATTTTGCTCACACTTTGTCTTGCCAGAGATTCTGCACTGGTTCCTCCGCTTTCACTCGCAAATGGGTTTTCTCCAATAAATCGGTTTAATAATAAAAGGGCAAAAACCTGTTTGTTCAATTCATTTGGTTCTTGTCGTAATTGTTCCAGTTTATTTTGAGAAGCTGTTACAATATCTGATGAAACATCGTAATTTCCGTCAGGCAAAACAATATCAAATGTAATTTCCGGTTTCATTAATTCTCCATTCATTTTCAATAGGGTCTGGAACGGTATTTTCTGTTTATATGTATTTTTAACCGTTGGGCTTATTGTTCCTAATTGATTTCCTAACAAATCTATAGGAGCCGTATTTACCTTATAAACAGCTGTAATATTCAAACTTGCCATTGTAGGTTCTCCATTCCAGATGATATAACTTCCTTTTTGAATATCGAATTTTCTTCGAATCATATTAAAATTCATTTCATAAGCTCCTTCAGAAAACTCATATTTACCGGTGAGTGTTGTTTTTCCTGACGGATCAATTCCGCCTGTAAGCTGTGCTTCACCTTTCAGATTTAGATAATCTCCATTTCCCTTGTCGATTACCAGTGTAAGTTCTGCTTCTTTATCTATGGCTATTTCAACGCTAACATCCATCCCGATTAGTTGCGATTGGTTTAATTTGTTTTCCATCGCAACAGTTTGTTTCAGAAGCATATTATCTTCATCAACAAACTCAACAATACCTTCTCTGTCTGCAATAGACGGATCTGACTGTGGTAAAACAACTGTAAACTTAGTGTCTTTATTTATTTTGATATTTCCGCCAACAACAGGATTTTTGAGCGTTCCTTTAATATTTAGTTTGGTATCTAAAACTAAATCTCCGTAAAACAAATCATTATCTGCTTCTTTAGAATGTATGGCTCTAAAATCATCTGCGACGATCGTTAAACCGAAATCAAAATTGGTATAATCTACAGATTTAATGGTTCCGTTTATGGTTAGCTCATTATCATTTTCGTCATGAAAAGTAAATTTATCGAATGTAATTACATCGTTTTGAAGTGTTATTTTTTCATCCTGAGTTTTAAAATATGAATTGAATTTGGTTACTCTAAAGCCTGCATCTTTAAAGTTTAATTCTCCGTTTACTTTTGGTGCACTGGCATTTCCTGTAATTTTAAAATTTCCTGCTAAATATCCTGTTCCTTCTTTTAGATTGCCCATACTAAAACCCTGAATGCTTTTAATATTAAGCTTATTCAAATCTAAATTAAAATCAAGGTCGCCATTGTCTATTTTATAATTTCCGGTAAGATTTACATCATTATCTTCTCCGCTCAGCGTCACATTTGCTGCTAAAATATTAGCGGTTTTATTGTCGACTTTTACGCTAATATCCCCAACAGGTTCTCCTTTAAAAGCAAACTGATCAATTTTTAAATCTGAAGTAAAAGTTGGTTTGGTCATTACATTTTCGACCAAAGCATTCCCATTGATTAAACCCTGCATCAAAAGTTCATCTTTTTTAACCATATTCATAATGGTTTCAATCTTAAAGTTTACGAACTCTACTTTTAACGGTGCATTATCCTGATTTCCTTGTGACTGGATTTTTAATTCGTTTCCAGAATTGGCTAAATAAAACTTATTGATATAAAGTTTTTTACCGCCAAATTCAATTGCATTTTCAGGATCAATATCCCATTTATCATAATTTAGTACAAAGTTTTCTGCATCAATTTTGAAGATATTTTTTGAATCTTCTGAGCGAAATTCTCCGGCAATAAAATATTGTTGTTTGTCTTTTACATCCTTCACTTCAAGTGCATAAGTCAATATGTTGTTTTCGACTTTTCCGGATAAACTGGTAAACGGAATTTTTAACGATCCGCTTTCGATTGTTCCAACAGAAACTAAATATTCCAGAGCATTTTCTTTGGCTTCGATATTAATTTTTCCGTCAGCAATAGTATTATCTGCATAAACAATTCTCGGAATCGTTCCTTTTATTTCTAATGAATCTGTTACGTTATTGTATTTTCCTGTAATCGTTACCGGTTCTAATCCTGTCAATTTCGGAACGAGTTTAAACAGAACTGGATCGTTATCAATTTTTAAAGTAAAAGCTAATCGTTGCTCATCTGATTCTCCATTTACCTTTGGATTTTTTAAATCAATATATTTTGATAATGATTTTTTTATTGCCGCCGTTAATGTGGTCAGTTTGTATTTTCCGTCTACTTCAGCTTTTAAAAACTGAGACGATATTTTGATGTTGTTTCGGGTATTATCAGCAAAAGCAATTATGCGAACAGAATCTAGAACAATTGGTTCAGCATCTTGCAAAACCTGAATGTTCGAAAGAAATACTTTTCCGTTTAGAAAATCAGGATTACTATTGGCAATATCGGCATCGATATTTCCGCGTAATTTCATTGGGCCGGCATGGAGGTTTAGTTTTTCAAGATCAGCAATATCAAGGTTTAATTTTAACTGAACAGACGGATATTTGTCTTTCGTATTTCCGCTTGCTATTAGATTAAAATTTAAATTAGGATCTTTCATTCCTGACTTCACAGCAAATGATCCGTTTTCTATATTTCCTTTTAATGCTAAATCTTTATAGGTGTATTTATTAAAAACGGCTTTTTGAACCAATCCGTCAAATTCTGCCTGTGCTGTTTTTGGGTCCAGACCCTTTCCTTTCACTTTCGCTTTAAGTGTAATTTTTCCTATCGAATCATTTTTGATTAATCTTCCTAAATCAAAATCTAATAAATAAACAGTCGCGTTGTATTTCTCTTTTTTCTTAATACGCTGATCAAATAAAGCGTCTACTTTTGCATTTCCAAAACTGCTATTTAAAACCAGATTTGTTTTGAAATTCTGAACTGAACCTTTAAATTTTCCCTGCAAATTCAATTGAGAAGGAAGTTGGATGTTTTTTGGAATTGTGCCTGTTGGTACAAACGAATACAGGTCTTTTGAAGTGCTGGATATTTTTTTAATATTTAAATCGTAATAAGCTTTTTGGGCGTCCGGCAAACCTGTAATTCTTCCCGAAAGGGAAACTTTTGTAGTTCCAATTCCGCTCATTTCGAATTGTGGAATATTAAGATCTTTTACTTTTCCACTCAAACGTGTATTCAAATACAAAGTTGCATTTGGATTACTTTTAAACGGATTTGTTTTTTGTAAATCAGGAACAAAAAGCAAAATGTCTTTAAAGCCAATTTTCGACTGATTTAGATTTGCATCTAAAGTCAGGTTTCCTAAATTTTTAGAAATTATTGCTATTGAAGGATACGTTACTTTAACTTTATTCTGTAACAGTGTTTGAGGTGTTTTTATGTATAAATTATTCAGATAAGCATTTTTAGGCCCATAAAAAAAATTGGTTTTGAAAGACTGAATCTCTAATCCGCTTTTTTCATTTGCTGTTAATGTTTTTATATTTCCAGAAATGGTATCGTTTCCGTAGTATATTTTTCCTGCTTTAAAGTTGAATTTATCTAAATCTAAATGACTGTAATCAATTCCCCGTAAAACTGGTTTTGATTGCATATCATCAAATTTGAATGCGACATCCTGTATATCAATATCATTCAGTTTTACTTTCCATCCTGCTTGTTTAATAGCAGTAGAATCTAAATTTGGTGTTTGAATTTGTTTGTCTTTTGCTCCTAATCGAAGATTTCCTTTTAGATTTTTTAGTTCGAAAGTATTAAAATCTAAAAGCTGATTGTTCAGGTCGATTTTGTTAACTGATAAATTCAGTTTATCCAGTTTAATCCCCGAATCTAATTTGGAATCTTTATTATCATAAGCAATATCAATTTTAGACAATGTAATTTTACCTAATTTCAAATTGAAATCTTTTCTTTTCGAAATGGTATCAGCCGTTTTTACCGAAACTTCTGCAATTTGCTCTACAACATCCTGATTCAGGATTAATTTTAATCCGCTAAGATCAATATTCGGAATATCGAAATTCATTTTATCTAAATCGAATGTTCTGAATTTGGTATCAAAATGTGTTAGATTAACCTTTATATCATTTTTAGAAAAATTATCTTTAAAATTAAACTGAACTTTATCAAGATTGACTTCTACAACTGATATTTTAAAGGGTTTGCTATTTGGTTCTTCTGCTTTTGGTTCTTTTGATTCGAAAGCTTTAATGATATAATCAAAATTAAAAACACCTTCTTTATTTCTCGAAATATTAGCTTTGACATTTTCTAGTGAAACTGAATTAATTTCTAATTCGCTGCTTACCAATTTAAACAAATCGACATCGAGCTCTAAACGCTTTCCTGCCAATAAAGTATCTTTTTTTTGATCTTCAAAATAAAAACCTTCTAAAACTATGTCTTTGGGAAATTTAATCGAAATATGATCTAATGAAACTTTCGTTTTTATCTTTCCCTGCAAATAAGTAATAGCTTTATCTTTTACATAATTCTGAATAGACGGAACCTGAATCAAAACAATTAAAAGCAATAAAAGTGCAATGACAAAAACCACGCAACGAAGTAGTATACGCAGTGTTTTTTTAAGAAAATGAATGGGTTTCTTATTCATACGTCAATAAAACACGATTAGATTAAAGTTGCTTTGGCTTAAAGCTGTAATTACACAGTCTACAAAATTGTAAATTTTAAACCTTAACAATTTACATAATTACGAGCAATTATTCTAAAATTTTATGACCAAATAATTATTTTCTTACTTTTGATATTAACCGCAAAGACATGAAGCCACAAAGATTTTGCTTAAAATAAAGTTTTATTTTCAAAAATTACTGCTCTTAAAACTTAATATGTGACCATTTTTTTTCGACAGCTTTTATTTTCTCCTGAAGTTTAACTATGAATTTTTGATGTTGTTCAGATTCAGGATTAAAGCTTCGATGACGCAGGCTTTTTTGGATTTCTGAAATTTCCTGCATGGTCAAAATACTGGTTTCACTAATGCTATTTTCGCTAAAAAGCTTCCAGATATAATCGATCGCAATTTGATTAGGATGCAACATATCTTCGGTATAAAAACGATAATCCCGAAGCTCATCCATCATGATTTCGTATGAAGGGAAATAGTCAGAAGTTAAGCCTTTTGAGTCAGGAGTTTTTAAAACGGAGTGTAGTGCAGCAAACAAATGCGATTTACTCAACTGATTTTCTTCAAAACCATCCTTTATATGTCGAACGGGAGAAATAGTAAAAATAAAGTTTATATCCGGATTTAAACTCCCAATCAAATCAATTGTGTTTTGAATGCTTTTCTGAATTACATCAATAGGTAATAATTCTTTTGAGAATTGTTTTTGAGGTACTTTATGGCAATTGGCAACAATCTGGTCACTTTCGATATTTCGATAAACCCAGGAAGTTCCAAATGTGATGATAATATGAGTGGCTTCTTTTATTTGCTTATTTGTTTCTGTGATCGCTTTATTAAGCGTTTCGAGTAATTCCTGTCGGTCTGAATTGCTTAAATCCGAATGTACTTCATAACTGTGCCAGCGTTCGTTATAAAAGAAAACATCTTTCTCAGCATATAACTCCTGATTAACAACTCTTTGAACTACTTTTTCAATCGAAACCGGATTAAAAATAATTCCAAACGGATTGGTTTCATTCTGAAATTTAAAATAATCGAATTTCTCTGCCATGTTTTCTGCAAAGCAAGAACCAAGAGAAATGATCTTCGAATTATAATCGATTGGATTATTGGTTTTAGAAATTGGAATTTGGGTTCTGAATTGCATGTCTTTTTTTATTCAAAAATACATCTTAAAACTCATTTAAAGATCAAAAAAAAATCCCCAACATCAATTATTGATTATTGGGGATTGATTATTCTATTAAAAACTAATTAATAAGTAATCTCTAATTTAAAAGAATCTTTAGCATCTCCTGAAAATACCTCAGTAAGGAAATTATTGCCATTATATTTGTTTGCATTTGCTTCAGTTACAGTTTGAACTACCGCACCTTTATTATCATAAGTTACAGTAACATTTTTTACTGTATTATTTACTGAAGCAAAATCAAAATTAATGTCTAAATCCAATAAAAATTTCACTCCTGTTATATTAGTAAAAGGGCTCTTTTTATCATCAAATGTACTTGTGATTTTTTCTCTTTCTCCATTGATATATTCACTAGAAATCATATTACCATTTGCAAAAGTGTAAAGTGTAGTTGAATCGTACTTAATCTCTTGTTTATTGATTATTTCAGATTCATTTGCGTTAACTGTACCGTTTGCATTGTAAACAAAAGTTAATTTTTCCTGAGAAAAACCAAAAGCAGTAGTTGAAATTCTAGAAGCCAGTTTTCCTCCTTCATATGCGTAAACATCAGTAGATTGCAGTACACCAGATCTAAATAACTCCACTTTGGTGATAAGATCTCCTGTGTAAGTATAGACTGATTTTGAGGCATCTGAAAGCGCAATTTCTTTCAATTTGTTTCCGTCATAAGTAAAAGTGTAAGTAAGACTTCCTGACTTTCCATTTTCAACAGTTGTTTCAACAATTTTTGTTGGTAATAATTTTTCAGATGCAGCATCTGTTGAATCATCACTAGAACAAGAAGAAATTAGCACCATTGATAAAGCACTAAAAAGGCATAAAATTTTTTTCATATTGATTGGTTAAATTTATTATTACCGCAAACGTAATACAAGCCAAAACCAAAACCTTACGGGATTCCACATTGAAAAAACATGAATAATTAAGCATCTATTAATGCATTAACAGTAAGTAATATAGAAAAACACTTACTGCAAAAAAAATATTAAAAAGTAAAACACTATACCAATACATCGTTTTTTCTTACTTTTCTATTACTTCAGTATTAAAAAATATGTTTTATAAAAATTAAAACATTCAAGACTTAAAAAAGCACACAGGTAATTTCAGCTATAAAAAAAATTACATTTTTAATAACAAAAAGCATCTCTACAAACTAAAACAATTGCTTACTTTTGCATCTTCCACTTTTTTAAATACTCTATGAAATTATTATATTCTTATATAATCAAACATAAAATGCTTCTGTTTTTTGCTTTGATTATGGCTGCTATAAACATCTGTTTCAGCTTATCAGACTCTATTATTACCGGTAAATTAATGCAGGATTGTGGTGTTGGTCTGGCCAAATATAAAGGAAACGAAATGGGATTTATCAAATCTTTATCTTTCTGGCTTGGCCTTTCGCTTGGTGCCGCTATGATTTCCAGAATTACCAAAAACTTTCAGGATTATTTTACCAATGTCGTAATTCAGCGAACCGGTGCGCAAATGTATACCGACGGGATTAAAAAATCGCTTGATTTGCCTTATGCCGAATTCGAAGATCAAAGAAGTGGTGAAACGTTGAGCAAACTAACAAAAGTACGCTCTGACTCAGAAAAATTAATTACACTTTCTATTTCTCTAATTTTTCAAACCGTTATTGGATTTGTATTTGTAATTGTTTACGTTGCCCGAATTGATTATCGAATTTCTTTGATCTTTTTGATTACTGCTCCAATTATTGCTTTGGTAAGTTCGTATTTGGGTAAAAAAATAAAAATTGTTTCTAAAAAAATTGTCAATCAAACGAATGCTTTAGCAGGTTCTACAACCGAAAGTTTAAGAAACATTGAACTCGTAAAAAGTCTTGGTTTAACTTATCAGGAAGAAAAACGTCTGAATTTAAATACGTTTAAAATTCTGCAATTAGAATTAGAAAAAATCCGTTTTATCAGAAGTTTGAGTTTTATTCAGGGAACGACCGTTCACTTTTTAAGAACTTGTGTTGTTTTTACTCTCTACTATTTCTTATTTGGACAAAAAATCATTGTAGGTGATTTATTAACCATGGTATTTTTTACTTTCTTCATCTTTGGCCCTTTACAGGAATTAGGAAATTTTATCATTGCATTGAATGAAACTAAAGTTTCAATGGAAAACTTTAAAATTTTATTGAGTGCTCCAAAAGAATTTCGCCCAAAAAACCCAAAACATGTTGGTGTAATTCAGTCATTATTGTTTTCGAATGTGAGTTTCCAACACAAAACAGCTAAATTCAAGGCTGTAGAAAACATTAATTTTGAAATTAAACAAGGACAAACCGTTGCATTTGTTGGTCCATCAGGTTCAGGAAAAACAACATTAGTCAAATTATTAGTTGGATTATATACACCGGCTGAAGGAGAAGTACTTTACAACGATATTGATTCTACAGAAATTGATTTATTAGATCTTAGAAAACAATTAGGTTTTGTTACTCAGGATGCTCAATTATTCTCCGGAACAATTCGGGAAAACTTATTGTTTGTAAAACCGAATGCAACAGACGAAGACTTATACGACGCTTTAAAAAGAGCGAGCTGCGATAAACTTTTAAGACGTGCCGAAGACGGTTTAAATACTACAATTGGCGAAGGCGGAATTAAAGTTTCGGGCGGAGAAAAACAGCGTTTATCTATTGCCAGAGCAATTCTTAGAAATCCAAATTTATTGATTTTTGATGAAGCTACCTCAGCTCTGGATTCTATTACCGAAGAAGAAATTAATGCCACCATCAGAAACATATCTGACAAAAACAGAATCACCGTTTTAATCGCACACCGATTATCAACTGTAATGCACGCCGACAGAATTTTTGTTCTTGAACAAGGTAAAATCATCGAGCAAGGTAAGCATGATGATTTAATTGTCGAAAAAGGTTTGTATTACGCTATGTGGCGCCAGCAAATTGGCGAACGTAAGTAATTTTGAGCTGCTAAGAGGCTAGTTTTAAATACAACGTATTATTCTCATTCCTACTTCGGTGAAATAACATAAAATGAGAGAATATTATAAATACAAAACCCGACAGATTTCGATAATCTGTCGGGTTTACTATATAAATTATAAAAAGACTTAGCAACTAAGAGCCTTAGTCCCTTTATTTCACAAAGTCTACTGCTTTCGCTAAAGCCTCAGCAATTCCATCAACGTTTTTTCCTCCTGCAGTTGCGAAGAACGGTTGTCCTCCTCCTCCACCCTGGATATATTTACCTAATTCACGAACTACTTGTCCTGCGTTTAGGTTTTTCTCCGCTACAATTTCTTTAGAAACATAGCATGTTAACATTGGCTTACTTTCATGAACCGTTGCGAAGACAACGAATAAGTTATGATAAGAATTACCTAGCTCATAAGCTAAATCTTTTGCTCCTTCCGGATTCAGGTCAACTTGTTTGGCTAAAAACTGAACTCCGTTTATTTCCTGTAATTCTTTAGCCAAATCACCTTTCATATTTTTGGCTTTATCTTTCAATAAAACTTCCAATTGTTTCTTTAGCTGAGCATTTTCATCTTGCAACGACTGAATTGCTTTTACAGGATCCTGAGCATTTTTAAGCACTTCTTTAATCTCATTAAACGAAATTGCCTGTGACTCAAAATATTCTTTTGCAGCCTCGCTTGTAATCGCTTCTATCCTTCTGATCCCAGATGCCACAGCGCCTTCTGACACAATCTTGAAATGCCAGATATCAGAGGTATTTGCTACGTGCGTTCCTCCGCATAATTCAACAGAATCACCAAACTTAATCATACGCACTAAATCTCCATATTTCTCTCCAAACAAAGCAATAGCACCCTCTTCAAGAGCCTGCTCTTTTGGAATTGCTCTTTTTTCGATTAATGGTAAACTTTCGCGAATTCTTGCGTTTACAAAGTTTTCAACTTCTAATAATTCTTCATCTGTAACTTTAGAGAAGTGTGAGAAGTCAAAACGCAATGAAGCATTACGAACCATAGATCCTTTTTGCTCAATATGAGTTCCTAAAATCTTACGCAAACCTTGGTGCAATAAATGCGTAGCCGAATGATTTGAGGATGTTTTAGCTCTTTGATTTGCATCAACAACAGCATTAAAAGTTCCGGTTAAATTCTCCGGTAATGATTTTGCCAAATGTATAGTTTGATTGTTCTCTTTTTTGGTATCAATGATATAAACAATATCGCCATTTTGAGATTCTAAATATCCTTTATCTCCCGTTTGTCCTCCGCTTTCTCCGTAAAATGGAGTCGCATTAAAAACCAATTGGTAAATTTCTCCATCTTTTGCGCTATCTACTCTGCGGTATTTAGTGATTTTTACCTGATGTGATAATCTGTCATAACCTACAAATTCCTGAATATCATCTTCTATAATAACATTCCAGTCTCCTGCGGTTACTTTTGATGCTGCACGGGATCTTTCCTTTTGTAATTGTAATTGTTCCTGAAATCCTTTTTCATCTAATTTTAATCCTTTTTCAGAAAGAATCAAAGCCGTTAAATCGATTGGAAAACCGTAAGTATCATACAATTCAAAAGCTTTTTTACCATCAATTGTATCTCCTGTATTATTTAAAATTACAGCATCCAAAAGAACTAATCCCTGATCTAATGTACGTAAGAAAGAGTTTTCTTCTTCACGAATTACATTCGAACAAAGTGCTTTTTGAGTTTTGATTTCCGGAAAAGAATCTCCCATTTGCTCGCTCAAAGTTTCAACCAGTTTATAGATAAAAGCTTCTTTAATATCTAAAAAAGTAAAACCATAACGAATTGCACGACGTAAAATTCTACGAATTACATAACCAGCTCCTGTATTAGATGGCAACTGACCATCTGCAATAGCAAAAGCAACTGCACGAACGTGATCTGCAATAACACGAATTGCAATATTTACTTTTTCTTCGGCTTCGTTTGAAGCTTTTACCGTATATTTTGCTCCTGTAATCGTTTCGATTTCTCTAATTAGAGGCATAAAAACATCGGTATCATAATTTGATGTTTTTCCTTGTAATGCCATACACAAACGTTCAAATCCCATTCCGGTATCAACGTGCTGTGCAGGAAGTTTTTCAAGAGAACCATCGGCCTTACGATTGAATTCCATGAATACATTATTCCAGATTTCAACTACTTGCGGATGATCGTTATTTACTAAACTTTTTCCTGAAACTAGTGCTTTTTCTTCCGGAGTACGTAAATCAACATGAATTTCAGAACAAGGTCCGCATGGCCCCTGATCTCCCATTTCCCAGAAGTTATCTTTTTTATTTCCAAGAATAATTCGGTCTTCATCAATTAATTCTTTCCAGATATCCCAGGCTTCCTGATCAAACGGAACATTATCTTCTTTGCTTCCTTCAAAAACAGAAACATAAAGATTTTCCTTTGGAATCTTATACACTTCTGTCAAAAGCTGCCAGGCCCAGTTGATTGCTTCTTTTTTGAAATAATCGCCAAAAGACCAGTTCCCCAACATCTCAAACATGGTGTGGTGATAAGTATCAATACCTACCTCTTCGAGATCATTATGCTTTCCTGAAACACGAAGACATTTTTGCGTGTCGGCGATTCTCGGACTTTTTGGCGTTCCGTTACCTAAAAAATATTCCTTAAACTGGGCCATTC
>Ga0194135_10000033_pt1 | contig 80335 bp, 60 predicted proteins | sample LitLau_LLRF_2013_FD_134024 | JGI IMG/M metagenome (GOLD analysis project Ga0194135, IMG submission 134024) | Freshwater sediment microbial communities in response to fracking from North America - Little Laurel Run_MetaG_LLRF_2013 (version 2) | ecosystem: Environmental > Aquatic > Freshwater >...
GCAACGTATTGATTTGATTGTTGTGAGGAATGAGTGATAGGGGTGTGTGCCGGGTCGGTGGGGGGGGGGGGGGGGCGGGGGGGGGGGGGAGGGGGGGGTGTGGGCGGGGGGGTGGGGCAGAGGGCGGGGGGGGGCGGGAGGGGGGGGGTGAGGCGGGGCGGGGTGGGGGGAGGGGGCGAGGGGGGGGGGGGGGCAAGCCCGCCGTCTGCTAGGTGCGAATACAGAGATGCTGCCAACTGAGCCATGTTTATCGCAGTGCCAAGCTACACAGGCAGGTAGAAAATCTGCACCGGCCGCTTTGCGTTAGGCGGGCCGGACAAGAACTGGGCTGCACATAACCTGCTTTGATTCCAGGTCACCGAGGGAGAACGTCTGGGCGTTCCAGTTCCCTGCCCTACCCAGTTTGGACGTACACCGAAAGCCATCCAGAGCCATTCTGGATTTCGTCAGGAATCGCCATTCGTGATCGCTCATGTAAGGCTTCTGAGTGGGGGCAAAATTGGGGGCATATTAGGATTTTTTTGAACTGAAACTACCGAGCTAGAGCCTAGTCAAAATGTTCTTCGGCGATCCGGATAGTCTTTGATCGATATGGCCTGGACACCTGCAGCAACGCCGCGGCAGGCCAAGTCGATATCAGTGCTTGAGCGCCGCGCTGACGGATTGAGCAATCGGCGTCGTTGGACGACCCAGCAAACGACTCAGTTGGCGCGAGTCATCAAACAGATCGCCTTTAGCTGCCGCGGCGTCAGAGTCCGCGAGCAACCCGGCGAGCCCCTCTGGCAGGCCCATGCCCAGCAGTGCCGCTTTGTATTGCCCGGGTGGAAGATCGTTGTAAACCACGGCTTTACCGGATTGCCTGCCTACTTCCGCAGCCAGTTCTGATAACGAGTAGCTCTCATCACCAGCCAACTCGTAAACCATCCCTGCCTGCCCCTCGCTGGTGAGCACCCGGGCCGCGGCGTCCGCATAATCTTCTCGGGCTGCGGAAGAGATTCGACCTAGTTGCGCACTGCCCAAAATAGCTCCGTGCTCAACAGCAGGCGGCACGCTGGCGGTGTAGTTCTCGCTGTACCAACCATTACGCAGCAGTACGTAAGCCAATCCGGACTCCGCCAGCGCCTGCTCGGTATCCCGGTGTTCGACTGCCAGGCCCAGCGTCGAGGTGTCTGCATGCAGCAGGCTGGTGTACGCCAGAAGTTGCACGCCAGAAGATTTGGCCGCAGCAATCACGGCGCGATGCTGTGCCTTACGCTGACCGACCTCGCTTGATGAAATCAGCAGTAGACGCTCAATACCGACCAGGGCTCTGTGCAGGGTTTCAGGCTGGTCGTAATCTGCTTGGCGCACGACAACGCCTTGGGCACTGAGATCCCGAGCCTTGAGCGGATCGCGGACCAACGCGACGATTTCGTGCGGGTTGACGGTTTCAAGCAGCGACGCGATGACAAGACGGCCCAATTGGCCGGTGGCGCCTGTGATAGCAAGCATAAGGAGAGCCTTGATTCGAAATGGAAGAGTGATCATCCTACGGTCAAAACTAACTATTAGTAAGTACGCACAAAAAGGTAAGTCCTGTGAACACCCGAGACGAGCGCCCTCACCCTTTTTCCGAAAAAATACGTCGCGGCGAATTGCTGCAAGCTGATTGCCCTTCCCGGGACGTGCTCAAGCATATGACCAGCCGCTGGGGCGTCCTGGTGCTGGTGGTGCTTTTGGGAGGCACGCATCGCTTTAGCGAACTACGTCGAAAAATCGGTGGCGTCAGCGAGAAAATGCTTTCGCAGACACTTCAGGGGCTGGAGGGCGACGGGCTTGTCCACCGGTTTTCCCGACCGGTAGTCCCGCCCTATGTGGAGTACAGTTTGACGCCCTTGGGCAACGCCGCAGCGACCAAGGTTGAGGCGATGGCTGATTGGATTGAAGAGAATCTGCACGAGATCATGCAGTTCAGACGAGAGCACGCGGTTGAAGAAAGGACCTGAATTGAGCACGTCTCTGTGTACTCAATCGGTCGGTTCATTGGAATTGGCCTGGCGTACCCTGGGCTGTCCAGGCAGGACCTGACAAGGCCTGTGGCCAGCTAGGCGCCGTCAGCACGCGGCGCAGGGTCAGCACCCGACGCCTTGTGCGCAGCTCCTGTCTCTCGGCGCTTTGTGAACAGGTGAATGGCGAGAGGACCGGGTGGAGCCCTCTCTTCCAGTCGATTCGAATACCTACACCCGCTCTGCTGTTTCGATTTGCTCCTGACGGACATGGCTGATCTTGAACCAGATCGAGTACATCGCCGGCAGGAACACCAGCGTCACGACGGTACCGACGAATGTACCGCCGATCAGTGTGTAAGCCAGGGTTCCCCAGAAGACGGAATGCGTCAGCGGAATGAACGCCAGGATGGCCGCCAGCGCCGTGAGCAGCACCGGGCGGGCACGCTGTACGGTGGCCTCGATCACCGCATGCAACGGATCCAATCCTTGTTGTGCGTTGTGATGGATTTGCCCAATCAGGATCAGCGTATTGCGCATCAGAATGCCCGACAGGGCGATCAGCCCGACCAGGGCATTGATCCCGAACGGCTGCTGGAAGAGCAGCAGTGTCGGCACCACACCAATCAGCCCGAGTGGCGAGGTGAGGAACACCATGATCATCGCCGACACCGAACGTACCTGCAGGATGATGATCAGCAGCGTGATGGCCAGCATGATCGGCAGTAACGGCACTATCGCCTGGGCAGCCTTGCCCGACTCCTCGATAGCCCCCGACTGCTCGATTCGATAGCCATCCGGCAACGTGGCGATGAGCGGCTGCAACGCCTTGGTGATCGCGCTTGAAACGTCCGGAGGCTGTAACCCGTCGGCAATGTCGCCACGTACCGTAATGGTCGGGGTGCGGTCACGACGCCGAAGGACGGGATCCTCCATGCGCACGTCCACAGCCCCGACCTGAGACAGCGGAATCCGCTGGCCCGCCGAGCCCACCAGGGTAAAGCCCTGTATTTTTGCGGGGTCGAGCCGGATATCACCCGCCGCGCGTCCGATCACTTGCACCGAACGAATATCTTCGCGAACGGCGGTGATCGGCACCCCCGCCAGGAGGAACTGCAACTGCCGTGCGACCGCACTGGAGGTCAGTCCCACTGCCTGCAGGCGGTCCTGATCCAGGGTGAAATGCAACGCGGGCGTGAGTGGCCCCCAGTCAGTGTTGACGGTGCGCAGCATGGGGCTCGCGCGCATTACCTCCTGCACCTGGCCGGCGATCTTGCGCAGTGTCGAGGGATCGGGCCCCATCACCCGGTAGGCGACAGGAAACGGTGAATACGGACCAAACACCAACTGCGTAACCCTGACCCGCGCTTCTGCAGCAAGCCCCTGCGCAACCGCCTCGCGCAGACGGAACTTGAGGGCTTCCCGTGCCTCCTGACTCTGGGTCAACACCACAATCTTGGCGAAGGACGGATCCGGCAGTTCCGGCGCCATGGCCAGATAGAAACGCGGCGTACCTTGCCCGACATAGGCCGTGACAATATTTGCTTCGTCCTGCTTTTGCAGCCAGGCCTCGACCTTGGCGGTGGTGCGGCTGGTCTGCTCGATGGAGGTTCCATAAGGCATTTGCACCTCGACCAATACTTCGGGACGGTCCGAGGTGGGAAAGAACTGCTTCTTGACCAGGCTCATGCCGACCGTCGCCAGGACAAACGCCGCGATAACAGTTCCGGCCACCTGCCATTTGTGAGCGATGACGCGCGTCAAGAGCCGGCGGAAGCGGTTGTAGTTGGGCGTGTTGTAAATAGCCGCATGCCCCCCTTCGACCTTGTTGATGTTCGGCAACAGCTTCACCCCCAGGTAAGGGGTAAAGGCCACCGCAACCACCCATGAGGCAATCAGGGCGATGCCCACAATCCAGAACATGTTGCTGGTGTACTCGCCGGCGGTCGACTGTGCAAAACCGTTGGGCAAAAAGCCGATGGCGGTCACCAGGGTGCCGGAAAGCATCGGCGCAGCCGTGTGACTCCAGGCATACGCGGACGCCTTGAGGCGGTCGTAACCCTCCTCCATTTTCACCACCATCATCTCGATCGCAATAATGGCGTCGTCCACCAGCAGTCCCAGGGCCAAAATCAGCGAGCCGAGGGTTATACGGTCAAAGTTCTTGCCGGTGGCCGCCATCACCACAAACACCACGGCCAGGGTCAGCGGCACCGCCGCCGCCACGACAATACCGACATGCCAGCCCATGCTGAGAAAGCACACCAGCATCACCACCAGCAAGGCGACGAAGAACTTGATCATGAATTCGTCGACGGCCGAACTGATATTCACCGACTGATCCGTGACCTTGCTGAGCGTCATGCCCAACGGCATGCCCTGATTGATCCTGGTCGTCTCCGCGTCCAGTGCCTTGCCCAGATCAAGTCCGTTCCAGCCCTCACGCATCACGACGCCCAACAACAGCGCTTCCTCACCGTTATGACGCACAAGGAAGGTCGCCGGATCTTCATAACCACGCTCGACCGTCGCCACGTCCGAGAGCTTCAGTATCCGGCCCTGAATCGCCAGCGGCGTGTCGCGAATCTTCTGCAGCGAGTCGAAGGCACCGTCAACACGCAGGAAGACCTCCGGCCCCTTGGTTTCAATGGAGCCCGCCGGGGTGAGCAGGTTCTGATCATTCAGCGCGGCAAAAATATCCTGAGGGGATACACCCAGCGTGGCCAACCGATCATGGGAGAAGGAGACAAAGATGCGTTCGCTCTGCTCACCAATGATGTTGACCTTTTTCACGCCCGGCACATGCAACAGGCGCTGACGCAGCAATTCCGCATCACGCACCAGCAGTCGCTGCGGCTCGCCTTTGGCCTTCAAGGCAAACAGCGCGAAGGTCACATCGGCAAACTCGTCATTGACCATCGGGCCAACCACACCGGCCGGAAGCTTGATCGCTTCATCGTCGAGTTTTTTGCGCGCCTGATAGAACTGCTCCTGTACCTGGGCAGGCGGTGTGCGGTCGAGCAGTGTCACCACGGTGAAGGCCAGGCCCGGACGGGTGTAGGTTTCCGTGCGGTCGTACCATTTCAGTTCTTGCAGGCGTTTTTCCAGCGGCTCGGCGACCTGGTCCTGCATCTCCTGCGCCGTGGCACCCGGCCACGCTGTGATGACCGTCAGCTGCTTGACCGTAAACGGCGGGTCTTCCGCGCGCCCCAGCTGAAAAAACGCCAGAATCCCTGCAACCCCGATCAAGAAGATCAAAAACACCGTGATCGAACGTTCGCGGACGGCGAGCGCCGAAAGGTTGAAGCGCCCCTGGCTCATGGATGGCTCCCGGCAACGTCGGCGTCGCCCTGTTGTGCCAACCTCACCGCCTCCCCCTCATGCAGCAGATGCACACCCAGCGCAACCACATGCTCACCGGCCTTGAGATCACCGGCAATGCGCGCGGCATCATCGCTCACGCGCAAAATACGCACGGGTTTCCACGTCACCTTCGCGGGCGTACCGGCAATAATCCAGACGCCAGCCCCTGTGCCGGGGTCATAGACAGCGGCCAGCGGCACTTGCAGCACCGGATCATTTGCGCCGCCTTCGGCGATCCGCAGAGTAACGGTCGAACCTAACGGCGCAGTGGCCAGCGCGCCCTCGAGCACGTAGCGCGCTTCAAAAGTACGCGTCATGCGATCGGCCGAATCGGAAAGCAAGCGCAGCCTGGCTGTCACGCCAGCCTGGGGCTTGCCATACAGCGTTGCCTGCGCGGTGGATCCGGGCCCCGGACGCAGCGTCTCGGGCAAGTGCACGATGGCTTCGCGCTGCCCGGCCCGGGCCAGTCGAATCACCGGCTGCCCCGGGCTGATGACTTGTCCGGGCTCGGCGAACGTCTCCACCACCACGCCGTCGGAATCGGCAAGCAACAGCGCATAACCAGACGCATTGCGAGCGACATTGGCCTGCGCTTGCGCCGCGCTGAGCTGTGCGCTTGCGCTATCGGCCGCGGCTTTGACCTGATCGTAGGCCGAGGCCGAAATGGCACCGGCGGCGACCAGATCGCGATATCGAGCCTCGTCATCGGCGGTCTGTTTGGCACGAGCCCGAGCCGCTATCACCGACTCTTGCTGCGCTCGCGCCTGCAACCCGAGATCGATCGGGTCCAGGCGCATGAGCGGCTGCCCCCGCTTGACCGTCTGGCCCGTGTCCACCAGGCGCTCAAGTATCTTGCCCGAAACCCGAAAGCCGAGGTCGGCCTCAACGCGGGCCGCCACGACCCCCGTGAAGGATCGTGCGGCCTCGGACGCCGCCTCAACCACGGCCGCCCTCACCAAAGGCGCATGGGTGCGCGGATCGTCGACTACGGCTGAGTCGCCACACGCCGTCAGCACCAACGGCAACAAACAACAGGCAATCGGGACAGGCAGAAACCGGCGCATAGATTCATTGACTCACCAATAGGACATGGCCGGCATTTTCAGCACAGTGACCATTAGTGTCAATGGTCACAATAAAACACAGCAAATACAAAGCAATCAAAGCTTGATTGACCTTTTTGTCGTGACCGTAATTTAATATGGTCACAAACCATCTTCATCGAAGGCCTTGCAATGCCTCCTGTTCGCCCTATCACCCTGTTAGTGACCGCCTGCTTGATGACCGGCTGCGCCGTTGGCCCCGACTATCAACGCCCGGCCCTACCGCTTGCCGATCGTTACCTGGGCCAGCCAGCAGTCGCACAGCAGCCGGCCGCGGCACCGTCGAGTCTGGTGAACTGGTGGGAGAGTTTTGCCGACCCCGTACTGAGCGACTTCGTCTCCAGGGCCCTTGAGCAGAACCTGGACCTGGCGCAAGCGGCGGCGCGAGTCACCCAGGCGCGGGCAGGATTGGGCGCCGCCACTGCTGCCTTACTGCCCTCGGGGAACATCGATGGCCAGGTGGCACGCGCCTACCAATCCGTCGAGACGCCACTGGGTCAGGTTTTGAACTCAACGCCTGGCTATGACCGGTATGGAAATGCCTACGAGGTCAACCTCAATGCTGGCTGGGAGATGGATGTCTTTGGCGGCCTGAGGCGCGGGCGCGAAGCCGCACTCGCCGAATATCAGGCTTCCGCGGCGGGCGCGAACGCCACCCGACTGGCGATTGCCGCGCAGACCGCCGATATCTACATCACCCTCCGTGGATTGCAGGCCCGGCTGGACATTGCCAACCGCCAAGTCAACACCCAGCAAGGACTGCTGGAGAAGGTCCGCTTGCTCTACGGCAAGGGCCTCGCGGCCCGCTATCAGGTTCAACAGACTGAGGGCGCGTTGGCGCAGGTCAAGGCGACAGTGCCAGTGCTGCAGACGGGCCTGGACGCCGCGATGAATGCACTGGACGTCATGCTCGGCACACCGCCAGGCACGCACCGCAGGCAACTGGCGGATACCGGGAGCATTCCTCTTGTGCCTCCGATCAGGGCCTCGGGAACGCCGGCCGATCTGCTGCGCCGCCGGCCGGACCTGATCGTGGCCGAACGGCGCCTGGCCGCTTCGAATGCGCGCATCGGCGTGGCGATTGCCGAGTACTACCCGAAATTCTCGCTTAGCGCGTTGCTCGGTAGCGCCACCGCGGTCTCTGGCGGCAACCTGTTCACTGGCGGTGCCCAGCAGTCGGCGGGGGTACTGGGGTTACGCTGGAGGCTTTTTGACTTTGGCCGCATAAACGCTCAAATCGATCAGGCCAAAGGACAGGAAGCCGAGGCGCTGGCCGCTTATCGTCAGTCGGTTCTACGCGCCACTGAGGATGTTGAGAATGCCCTCTCCAACCTGGTTAACCGGAACACTCAGGCCACCACGCTGGCGGGCGGCGAGGCTTCGCTGACACAAGCGCGCCAATCATCATTCATCGCCTACGAAAAAGGCACGGCCAGCCTGATTGATGTCCTGCACGCCGACGAAACCATGCTGCAGGCCTCCGATGCCCGGGCGCAGGCGCGGACCGAAGCGGCGCGGGCCGCGGTCGCGACATTCAAGGCGCTCGGTGGCGGCTGGCAACCGCCTGAAAACCTGCCGGTTACGTCACGATGAAGCTCGTCGCCCTTGCCCTGCCCCAGGCTTCAACCTACGCCGCCCAGGCAATCGCGCAGCCCTGTGAACATCGACAGATACCCCTCCACGCTGACCGACGAAACCTGTGGTCATGCCGACCTTTTCCATGCAGCACAGCCAGACCAGTGGCTCAAGAACAGAAGCGAGGATTAACACGATGACAGCGCAAGAAAAAACCTGGGTGCTCATCACTGGCGCCTCCAGTGGGTTCGGCAAAGAGTTTGCCCGGCAGTACGCAGCAAAAGGCCGCTCACTGATTCTGGTGGCACGCAGGCTGAACGAACTTGAAGCACTTGCCGAGGAACTGCGTAACCGTTTCGCCGTTGACGTGATGGTGAAACAGGCAGATCTCTCATCCATCAATGTGATTGTCGATCTGCACCGCGATCTGCACGATCGCCATATTGTCGTCGACGTGTTGATCAACAACGCCGGGTACGGCTTGCAGGGGGCGTTCCTCGACGAACCGCTGGAAAGCTCTCTGGCCATGATCAATCTGGATATTGCCAGCCTGACCGCCATGACGCGGCTCTTTGCCGAAGACATGCGCGCCAGGCGCAAAGGCCACATCCTGATGGTGGCCAGCCTGCTGTCCTACCAGGGTGTCAAACACTTTGCCGTTTACTCTGCGGCCAAAGCGTTCGTGCTCAGGTTCTCTGATGCGCTGCATCGTGAACTCAAGCCCGATGGTGTGGTGGTGACAGCTCTTTGTCCGGGCATGTCGGACACCGGGTTTGCGGCCAGCGCCCGGCAAAAAATCACGCCCGCGTTAAAAGGGGTGATGATGCAGCCGCAACCTGTCGTCCAGGCAGGCATCGACGCACTGCACGCCGGACGCATGAGCGTCGTGCCAGGCTTGGCCAACAAGCTCATCTGTGCCCTGACGTGGGCCACGCCGCGGCGCTTTCATCAGCGCCTCATGGCGCAGGTCATGGGGGTTTGACGTACAAAAAGGGGCGCGCGGCCTGACGCAAATCACCGGAGTACTTTGATCAGTGACGCGTCAAGGCATGAGGCTGCGCAGGATGAGGTTGGAGGTCAGCGTGGGCGCCACCTCGATAAAATCCAGATTGTGCTGCAGCAGCAGAGGGTTGACGAAAGGTCGCAGCGCCAGCTGGATCGCCTCGACGGTTTCGTCCAGTGGGGTTTTGCGCTCGAACTCTCCAGCTTCCCGCCCCTGGCGCACGATGTCAGAGATAAAACGCTTGATCTGTGCTTCATAGACCTGGGAGCTGTTCCAGCGCTCCGACGCGGAAAACGCCGCAATGTCGTAGAGCTTGCGATCATTGAAGAACAGGTCGACGCCCGTCGCCATCAAGGTTTTCACCAGTCTGCGCAAACGCTCGGTGGCTGAAATCGAATCGGCATTGATAGCCTGTTCGACTGTCGCAATGATCTGTGCCAAACAGTTTGAGCAGATCGCTTCGCCGATCGCCTGCTTGGAATCAAAGAACTTATAGATGTACGCCTTGGAAAAACCGATGGCCTTCGCCAGATCGGAAACCGTGGTTTTACCGTAGCCATACTGACTGAAATGCTCATTGGCAGCGGCGACAATCTGGTCTCGAATGTCGTGCTCCGCTGGGCCACGAGTGCTCGGCGAGGAGGTGGATATGGAGGGCTGATTCATCGCAGCAGCTTACTCATCCGCTCTTCGGCTGACAACTCGTGACGCCATGGAAACAAGGCCACAAAAGCGCTGACTCAGGTTCTTTAGAGGTGACCGTGCCAGTCACCCCAACCGCGTAACACGCTCGGCCCATACCTGCAAAACATCCCCACTACAAGGTGTAGGCAATGCCGACCTGCAGCGTTCGCGGAGCCCCAGGATAGGCGTAAACGTTGCCGAACGCGCCCTCTTCATAATCACGGTCAAACAGGTTTTTCAGATCCAGGTTGAGCCGCACCTTGTCATTGACCTTGTAGAAACCGAGCAGGTCGACAACGGTGTAGCTGCCCATCGAAAACCCGGTATTGGCGGTTTGCCCGGCGCGCTCGTCGACGTACTTGAGTCCGCCCCCCAGGCCCAGGCCCTTGAGCATGCCGTCCTGGAACTCGTACATATTCAGCAGGCTGAAGCTGTTTTTCGGGATGTTCAGCAGCCGCGTGCCAGAGCGCAGCACGTTGTCCTTGGTGACTTCGGCATCGACATAGGCGTAGCCGCCGATCACCCGCCACTCGGGCGTCAGGTTGCCGGCAACGTTGACATCCAAACCACGGCTTCGCACTTCACCGGCGGCCACGCTGAAGGTCGAGTCAACGGGGTCGGCGGTCAAGACGTTGCGCTTTTCGATCTGATAGATCGCCGCGTCGACACTCAACTGCTGGTCCAGTGCTTCCCACTTGATACCCATTTCATAAGACTTGCCCTTCTCCGGCGCAAACCCGCCGCCGAGGCGGCTGGCGCCGGTGTTGGGCTTGAACGAGCGCGCGGTGTCGGCGTAGAGCGCCAAGGTCTCGGTCAAGTCGTAGCTCACGCCAATGCGCGGTGTGACCGCGTTGTCACTGGCCTGCCAACTCTTGCCGCCGGGTACATAGGTTTCGTAGTCATGTTCGAAGCGTTCGAAACGCGCCCCTGCCAGCACTTTCAGTTTGTCGGTCAGGGCCACTTGATCCTGCACGAACGCGGCATAGGTCTTGAGGTTTTCCTTGTCATGAGTCGGCGTGCGGGTCAGGGCCGGACGCGGCTGGCCGTACACTGGATCGAAGAGGTCGATGGGGTACGCACCGACAGCGCCACTGGAGCGTTGAATGATCGACTGGTAGTCGTAGTCTTCATACTCGATGCCGGTGAGCAAAGTGTGCTGCAAACCGGCGGTATCGAAATGGCCGGTCAGGTTGAGCTGGGCATCCCGGTCGGTCCATTCCAGCTTGCGATAGTTGAAATTGCGCCCCAAGGTGCGGCCGTCAGCGGCAATACCGTTGGCCTCGACCGCGTTGCCCTTGAGCGAACCATCGAGCCACTGCACACCACCCCCAAGGGTCCAGTCGTCGCTGAGCAGGTGTTCGAAGCGCAGTTGCGCCATGTTGTTGTCGTTGTGCAGTTTGCCAACGTCTTTTTCACCGAAAAAACTGTCGCGAGAAGCGCTGCCAATCTGCTTCGCGTAACGGGTAACGCCACGATCCAGAGGCGCGTTGTTACGCATGAAATCGCCTTCGAAAATCAGCCGGGTCGCGTCGCTGACCTGCCAGCTGAGCACCGGCGTGACACCGTAGCGCTCGGTGTCGACATGATCGCGGAAGGTGTCGCCGCCCTCGCCCACGACGTTCAGTCGATAGGCCAGGCGCCCGTCTTCGTCCAGCGGCCCGGAAGCGTCCAGCGTGCCGCGCTTCATGCCCTGGTCGTTCAATTGACTGCCCAGGGTGACCGTGCGTTCGGGCAACGGCTGCTTGGAAACCACGTTGAAAGTACCGCCAGGATCACCCCGGCCATAAAGCATGGTTGCCGGACCGCGCAGCACTTCAAGGCGTTCGATGGTGTTGGCATCCGGCATGTTCGGATAGCCGCGGTTGATGGGAAAACCGTTGCGGTAAAACTCGCCGGTGGTGAAGCCACGGACGGTAAACGTGGTCAGCCCCTGCCCACCAAAATTGTTCGCCCGCCCCACGCCCCCGGCGTAGTCCAGCGCGTCCTGCAAACGCGTGGCTCCAAGATCCTCCACCGCATCCTTGGCGACCACACTGATCGACTGCGGGGTTTCATGGATCGAGGTGTCGGTCCGCGTGGCGCTGGCCGAGCGCGTTGCGCGATAACCCTGCACCGGACCATCCGCCCTTTCGTAAGTCGCGGTGCCGATGACATCGGCCGTGTCCAACTCAAGGGTTGAGGGCTTTACCTGCGCTTGTTCAGCCCATGAGGTGGACGACAACGCTTGCAGCACACAAATGGAAAGCAGGGTTCGGCGCATGGAGAGAAAAAACCTTTGCGAATAGGCCAATACAAGGGGTGAAACCGCCAGAAAACTGCGGCGCATGCTATACAAAACCATTCGCAATTAATACAAATTCCCATTAGCACCCAAAGCCGCTATTGCTCCGCCTTAGCCATCGCCGAAGCGCGTCACGTGAAATCCCCACCTGCATCCATTGACAAGGCCAAGGCAAAAATTCAACATGCCAGCACTTGTTGGACAACCTACAACCAACAACCAACAAGTACCGCTCTGCAACCGCCAAGGCGTGCGAAGAGCTGTCGAGGAGATGAAATCCATGCCTCACCCCAAATCCGCCACAGCGTGGCCGCCCTCCTGTGCCGCCCCGAGAGAAAGGATCCAAGCCCCGAGCTTCGTGCTGCCGCCAGGTGCATGCGACACCCATGCGCATGTGATCTGTGCTGATTTTGAGCGTTATCCCCTGGTACCCGACCGCAGTTACACCCCGCCTCCGGCACCTGAGGCGCTGTATCTGGACATGTTGCGGGCCACGGGGATGCAGCGCGGGGTTCTGGTGCAGCCGAGCGTCTACGGCACCGATAACCGCTACATGCTCGAGGTGTTGCAACGTCACCGCGATCGACTGAGGGGGGTCGCGGTAGTCGACGAACGAATCAGCGATGACGAACTGGCGCACATGCACGCCTTGGGTGTGCGCGGCGTTCGCATCAACGTGCTGTTTCGCGGCGGCGTGAATCTGGACTTGATGGAGCGCCTTGCCCATCGGGTTGCCGACCTTGGCTGGCATCTGCAGTTCTTGATTGATGTCCGGCTGTTAAGCGAGCTGCAGGCACGGATAGCCAGGCTGCCCTGCCCCGTGGTGATCGATCACTTCGGACACTTCCCGGCGCGCCTGGGCGTCAAGGAGCCGGGGTTCGAGTTGCTGCTGAGAAACGTGGCGGAACACGGTTGGTGGGTCAAGTTGTCGGGCGCTTATCGCCTGAGTGAGCGGCATCCGGACTATGCCGATACGGATGCGCTGGCCCATGCCTTGCTGGGCGCCGCCCCCGAACGAATGGTTTGGGGCAGCGACTGGCCCCACGTAGCGCTCCAAAGCACGCCCGACACCGGTTCATTACTGGATCGCTTGCGCTCATGGGCGCCCGATCAGCGCCAGCGACAGAGCATCCTGGTCGATAACCCCGCCGTTCTGTACGACTTCAAATAACAAAAACAATAACCCAGCGGCGCCAAGGTGCTGCACGGAGAACAATAATGAGCTGGTTTAGCGAACTTAATACCGTTGAAAAACGCACCTTCTATTCCGCATTGGGTGGCTGGGCGCTAGACGCCCTGGACTTCATGGTGTTCACCTTCGTCATCGCCTCCTTGATGACCCTCTGGCACATCGACAAGGGATCCGTGGGACTGCTGAGCACCGTGACCTTGCTGTTTTCATCCATTGGCGGATGGGGAGCGGGGATCCTGGCTGACCGCTACGGTCGGGTGCGGCTGCTGCAGATCAGCATTCTATGGTTCTCGATCTGCACCGTACTGATCGGCTTCGCGCAAAACTTCGAGCAGCTGTTTGTGCTTCGCGCGCTGCAGGGCCTGGGGTTCGGCGGCGAGTGGGCGGTGGGCTCGGTGCTGATCGGCGAAATGGTCCGAGCGGAACATCGCGGCAAGGCCGTGGGCATCGTGCAGAGCGGATGGGCCATTGGCTGGGGCGCGGCCGCGCTGCTCTACACAGTGGCCTTCAGCTACCTTCCCGAAGACCTTGCCTGGCGCTCGCTGTTCTGGATCGGCATCGCACCTGCACTGCTGGTGCTCTACATTCGCAAATACGTGCCAGAACCCGAGGTGTTCCTGCAGAGCAAGAAGCACCAGAGCGAAACTGGCAACAGGGTGGCCTTCTGGCACATCTTCTCCCCTTCGCTGCTGCGCACCACCCTGTTGTCCGCGCTGCTGTGCATGGGGGTACAAGGTGGCTACTACGCGATCACCACCTGGTTGCCGGCCTACCTGAAGCTGGAGAAGGGCCTGTCAGTGTTCGGCACCGGCAGCTACCTGCTGGTGGTCATCCTGGGGTCATTCTTCGGCTATGTCTGCGGTGCCTACCTGTCTGACCGGCTCGGGCGCCGCGCCAACTTCATCCTCTTCGCCGTCCTGTCGGCCATCAGCGTGATCTGCTACATGCAACTGAACCTGACCAATACCCAGATGCTGATTCTCGGCTTCCCCCTGGGGTTCGCCGCATCCGGTATCTACAGCGGCATGGGGGCCTTTCTGACGGAACTCTATCCTTCGGCAGTGAGGGCCAACGGCCAGGCGTTCTCCTATAACTTCGGGCGCGCGGTGGGCGCACTGTTTCCGGGACTCGTCGGTTTCATCAGTGCCCAATACAGCCTGGGCACCGCGATTGCGATGTTCGCCGGAGGTGCCTACTGCCTGGTCCTGGTGGTGACCTGCTTCCTTCCGGAAACCAGGGGCAAGCAATTGCACTGAACCAGACATCATTTGTTAGAGTAACGCCCGCGTATCGTTCGTTACGCGGGCGTTCTACGTTTCAAGCTTTTGAAACCGACATTCGATGACTGAGAAAAATGACTATAAAAGCAATTGGCCGACGTGATCACTTCTCGGTCGAGATCTTTCGTTATCTGGAAAGTGAAATACGTGAAGGTCGACTCCGTCCCGGTGATCGCATCCCCACCGAGAGCCGCTTGGCCGAAGCCTTCGCCGTTAGCCGAAATGTGGTGCGTGAAGCCGTGGCGCGGCTCAGTTCCGCCGGCCTCGTCATCAGTCGCCAAGGGCTCGGGGTGTTTGTTGCCACCGAAGCCAACCAGAGCAGCTTCCGCATCACTCAAGAGGAACTGACCGACAGCACCAAGCTGCGCCAGCTCTACGAACTGCGCCTGGACCTCGAAGTCGCCGCCGCCGCCATGGCCGCCCGCCGTCGCTCACTCAATCAGTTGAACAAGATTGCGGCGGCGCTGGACACCCTGCGCGACGGCCTGCAAAACCCTGAGGACATGCTGGAGCACAGCCTGCAGTTCAAACGCGCCATTGCCGATGCCACAGGCAATGACTACTTTCGCAACTTCATCATCTTTCTCTGCAGCCACGTCTACGAAGCGGCCTTGCTGGAGAACCGCCTGGTACGTTCGAGCGACCTCGGCGAAACCCTGCTGGCCGAACATCAGGCGATCTTTGACGCGATCAAGCTCGGCGACCCCGACCTCGCCAGGCGCGCCACCTGGCAACAGATCATCAACTCCGCCGAGCGCAATGGATTGCGCGGATTGCAAGGCTGGGAAATCACTCGCATGAGTTCGCTGGGCGAAACCTACGCCCCGCAATGCGCCGGCCCGGATCCCGAGCCGCGCAAACTGCAACGCAGCTTGCCGGACGGGGCATGCGACTGCCACTTCCACGTCTTTGGTGACGAGCATGGGCAACCGTTCTCCCCTCACCGCTCCTACACCCCGCCCCCCGCTCCCCTGGAGGCCTTTGAGCACGTCCAGAAAACCCTGGGGTTGAGTCGCGCAGTCATCGTCCAACCCAGTGTCTACGGGGCGGACAACAGCACCACCCTGGCGGCGCTGAAGCAAGGGGGCAGCGCATTGCGCGGGGTTGTGGTGATCGATACCGACACCGATAGCCAAACCCTGCAGGCGATGCATCGCCTCGGGGTCCGCGGCGTGCGGGTCAACCTGATCTTTAAAAGTGGCGTCGAGGTGTCGGATGTTGCGGCCCTGGCGGAAAAAGTCGCACCCCTTGGCTGGCATCTGCAGTTGCTGATCGATATCACCGAATTCGCCGACTTGTACGAAACCGTGGCCAGCCTGCCGGTGCCAGTCGTCATCGACCACATGGGGCACATGCCCACCAGTTGCGGGCTGAACCACCCGGGATTCACCGACCTGCTGCGCCTGCTGCAAGAAGGCCGGGTGTGGGTCAAGCTGTCCGGCGCCTATCGCTTTACCGCGTCGAAGGACTTCCCTTACGACGACGTAACGCCCTACGCCCGGGCGTTGATCGAGGCCAATCCGAACCGGCTGCTGTGGGCAAGCGATTGGCCACATCCGTGCATACCGGTGCCGATGCCCAACGACGCCAGCCTGCTGGAGATGCTGTTCGACTGGGTTGATAACGACGACGCGCTGATCAAGCAGATCCTGGTGGACAACCCGGCACAGCTCTACGGCTTCTGAAGACGCCCGGCGAGCTGGCCGCGCCAGTGCTCAACGAAACCGCCAGCACCCGTCCACACCGATTGCCAGCCACGGCGGTCAAACCGCCCCACATCCGCGGCGCTCAAGCGCCTGAGGCTTGGTCGGCGCCGCGCAGCAACTTCAGCAAGGCCTGGAGCGGGTGCTGGACGCTCTGTCCGTCCTTGCGCTTGACCTGGCTGCGGCACGAGTAGCCATCCGCCAGCAGGCGCCCGTCTCCATTGAGACGGGCCACCAAGGGGCCCCAGGACTGGCGATAAATGACCTCCGAGGTCCCGGCGTTCTGGGTTTCGTGGCCGTAGGTTCCGGACATCCCACAGCAGCCGCTGGCCTGCACCTGCAACTTCAGGCCGACTCGCGCAAAAATCGTCTGCCACAGCGCCACGCTGCCCGGCTCGTTGGTTCTCTCGGTGCAGTGCGGCACAAAGTGGTAAGTCTCCTGGTCCGCGCCCAGCGCTGACGGCGCCAGTACCTGGGCCAGCCATTCCTGCGGCAGCAGCACGCTCGGGGCCTGATCCTGCCCCAGGGTCTTGGCGTACTCCTGCCGATAAACCAGGGTCATCGCCGGATCAAGCCCCACCAATGGAATCTGATAGCGGTGCAGTTGGCGCAGCGTTCGGCCGTTGTAATGCGCAGCCTTTTCGAAGGCTTTCAAAAAGCCCTGGACCTGCAGCGGCTTGCCATTGGCCGCGAACGGCGCGACGTACACCTCAAACCCCAGCCTGGCAATCAATTCGATCCAATCGGCTAGCAGCGGTGTTTCGAAGTAACGGGTAAAGGCGTCCTGCACCAGAATCACGCTGCGAGCCCGTTGCGCCTCGTCCATCCCCTCAAGCAGCGCCGGCGAGGCCACGCGCACGTTCCACCGACGGCAAACCTCATCAAAATCCAGCAGGCTCAGCAGCGGGCTGTCGATCATTCCGGCCACTCGCCGCAGCAACGCCCCCACCATCCGCGAGCCGATGATCCCGTTGTACAAGCGCGGCACGCGGGCGAAATGGGGAATGGTGTACTCCAGGGAACCGATGAGGTAATCCTTCAGCGGGCGCAGATAGCGGCTGTGGTACAGCTGCAAGAACCGCGAGCGAAAGTCCGGCACATTGACTTTCACCGGGCACTGCCCCGCACAGGACTTGCAGGCGAGGCACCCGGCCATCGCCTCGTAGACCTCGTGGGAAAAGTCTTTCTGGCCCAGCTTCCGTGCCAGCGTATTGAGCGCACGCCTGGGCAGGCCAAGCAGCGCGGACCTGGACGAGAGAGCCACTTCCAGCACATCGATACCTTGCTGGCCCTGCAAGCGCAGCCACTCACGCACCAGCGACGCGCGCCCCTTGGGCGAGTGCAGTCTATTGCGGGTGCCTTTCCAGGACGGACACATGGCGTCATCGGGGTCGAAGTTGTAGCAGGCGCCATTGCCGTTGCAATGCACGGCGACGTCGTAGTGCGACCAGACCCGCTCATCGATGGTGCGATCAAGCTCGCCGCGCAACAAGACCTCATCCACCCGGGTCAAGCGGGCCTCGGGCAGCGTGTTGGGCGTGGCGATCTTGCCCGGGTTGAGTTGGTTGTGCGGGTCAAAAGCCGCCTTGAGTTCCTGCAGGGCCGGATAGAGCTCGCCGAAGTAATCGGGCACGTATTGCGAGCGCAAGCCTTTGCCGTGCTCGCCCCAGAGCAAGCCGCCGTGCTTGTGCGTGAGCTCGGCGACGGCGTCGGAAATGGGCCGGATCAGGGCCGCCTGGGCGGGGTCTTTCATGTCCAGGATCGGCCGCACATGCAGGACCCCGGCGTCCACGTGACCGAACATGCCATATTCCAGGCCATGGCTATCGAGCAACTCGCGGAACTGCGCAATGAAATCAGCCAGGTGCTCGGGAGGAACGGCGGTATCTTCCACGAACGGCTGGGGCCGGGCGGAGCCTTTGACATTGCCCAGCAGCCCCACGGCCCGCTTGCGCATCGCGTAGACCCGCTGCACGGCCTGGGCGCCGACGGCCAGGGTGTGCCCCAATCGCACCACACGAGTGTCACGCTGCAGGTGCAGGACAAATTCATCCACGCGTTGCAGCAAGGCCGCCTCGTCGTCGCCGCTGAACTCAACCAGGTTGATGCCCAGGGTCGGCACCTCGGGGTCTTGGGGAAAGTACTCGGCGACGCCGTGCCAGACGATGTCGTTCATCGCCAGCCCGAGGACCTTGGAATCCACCGTCTCGATGGACAGCGGCTTGAGCTGCATCAACGCCTTGGCGTCGCGCAATGCATCCATGAAGCCTGCATAACGCACATTGACCAGGATCGAGTACCGGGGGACCGGCAGCACATTGAGCGTGGCTTCCACGATGAAACCCAGCGAGCCTTCGGAGCCGCACAGGACACTGTTCAGATTGAGTCGCTCGTTGGGCTCCTGCAGATGCGCCAGGTCGTACCCCGTCAGGCAGCGGTTCAGCTTGGGAAAGGTGTGTTCGATCAGCTCGGCATATTGCTCCACGATCTGCGATGCACAGCGATGGATCGCGCCCACCTTGTCTTCGCGACGGGCCTGTGCCTGCCACTGCTCAGGCTCCAGGGGCGCACTGTCGAGCCGCTCGCCACCGATGAGAATGGTCGACAGCGCCAGGACATGATCACGGGTCTTGCCATAGGTGCAACTGCCCTGGCCGCTTGCGTCGGTATTGATCATGCCGCCGATGGTGGCGCGGTTCGACGTCGACAGCTCCGGTGCAAAAAACAGTCCATGGGCTTTCAACGCCGCGTTGAGCTGGTCTTTGACCACGCCGCTTTGCACCCGCACCCAGCGCTCCTCGACGTTGATCTCAAGGATGCCGTTCATGTGGCGCGACAAGTCGACCACGATCCCGCTGGTCAACGATTGACCATTGGTGCCGGTTCCTCCGCCCCGCGGCGTGAGTACCACCGAGCTGAATGGCGCCAGCGCCACGAGGCGGGCCAACAGCTGAACATCCTGCACATTGCGCGGAAACACCGCGGCTTGCGGCAGGCGCTGATAGATCGAGTTGTCGGTTGCCAGCACGGTCCTGAGCCCATGATCGCGAGCGATTTCTCCCTGGAAACCTTCCTGTTCCAGGCGCGCCAGGAACAACTCGCAGGCTGGGTTTTTGACTTCATGGGGAGACAACCGGGCAATCATGCTGGAATTCCTACTGGCGATACCGCTAATCTGAGCATTCTCGTTATGTATGCTTACCCCCCGCCAGCTGCTGCATGGCAAGGGGCGCACCCACGATTTTGTGCGGCCAAGACGTTTCACACAAACGTAAAACCTGCAGCTTTTGCATGAGCTTTATGAATGAACCCACGCCGACTGACCCCTTCGATGTCCCTGCTGGTCGCCTTCGAGGCCGCCGCCCGCCATTGCAGCTTCACCAAAGCCGCGGACGAACTGGCCCTGACCCAAAGCGCGGTCAGCCGGCAAGTACAGGCCCTGGAATCGCAGCTGGAGATCTCGCTGTTCAAGCGCGAGGGCAGAAAAATCGAACTCACCGCCGCCGGCGCCCTGTACCAGCATGAGCTCAGCGCCGCCTTGGGGCGCATTCGCAGCGCCACCCTGCAGACCATTGCCTTCAAGGAAGAAGATGGCCCGTTGAACCTGGCGGTGCTTCCGACGTTCGGCTCAAAATGGCTGCTGCCGAAAATGCATGAGTTCTATGCCCGTCATCCCAGGAACCTGGTGCATATCCATTCAAGGATCATTCACGCCGACAACCCCTCCAGCGTGGGCGACATGCAGGCCATCATCTGCGCGGGGAAAGGGGATTGGCCGGGCTACGTGTCGCACCTGCTGCTGCGGGAAAAACTGATCGTCATCGCCAGCCCCAAGGCCCTGGCAGACAACCCCGAGCTAGCGCTGGACGACCTCCCCCATCATTTGCTGCTCAATGTGGTGTCTCGCCCCAACGGCTGGTCCGATTGGTTCGACTTCAACAACCTGGATCACCAGAAAATGCGCACGGGCCCCAGCTTCGAGCTCACCGCCCACCTGATCCAGGCGGTGGCCGCAGGCATAGGTATCGGGCTGGTTCCCGATATCCTGGTGCAGGAGGAAATAGAATCTGGCGCCGTGGTCAAGCTGTTCGGCCCCATGCAAAGCGGTCGCAACTATTACCTGACCTGCGCCGCGCGCTATCAGCACTTTCCGGCGTTCAAGACCTTCAGCGCCTGGTTGCTGTCCCTCCCCTCCTGAAGCGGCTCTGCTGAAGCGCCCGCTGCCCCCTCATCCAGCAGCCGGTATCCAGCTGGCAAGCAAAGCGCCTTTGCATTCCCAGCCGCAATGCCGCGGCTGCGGGCTCGGCAGCATCAATGACCGAGCGCTCCGCTCAACCCCTCACCAGCGCATGATCAGCGGCAGCAGCGGACGCAAATCCCGGCGCTGACCGCTGGCTCCATGGTCGATTTCCACCTCGATCAGGTGCTCATCCCCCTGGACCATCGCAAAACCCTGCAGCTGGTTTGCGCAGTCGGCAGCGGCTGACAAAGCCTGGCGGCCGGGCGTGGTGATGCGCACGGCGGTCATCTCGCGAAAGCCGTTGGGATGTTCAAACGGCTGGGCTCGCTCAATCGGAGCCTCATCGGGTCGTTTGGCAAAGCCGAGAAAAAACCACATCGGTTCGCCGACAGGCCCGTGCCCCACATCGACTTTCAGGGCCGCGGGCAAATAAACGGGTCGATATTCCCAGACCGGAAACGGCGCCGCCTCGCCCACGCTGGAAGGCCGGAAGCAAACGCCAAAGGGCGCGGCGACGCCATCGCTGCCCTTGAGGCGCTCATAGAGCCGTGTTGGCGCGGTCAACTGACTTTGCGCCTCGGCCTCATCGGTGAGGTACAAAAGCTCGATGAAGGCATTGCGCAAGAAGAACCGTCGGTTGGCCGTGCCTTGACCCGGGTGGGTGTTTGGCGTCCCTTCAACCAGCCCGAGGGCTTTCAATGCATCAGCGCCTTGCCCGTGATCATTCACGCCAATAAAAATGTGGTCTGTTTCCATCGTTAATTCCCTTTAATCCTGATCGTGAGCAGCGGCACTTTTGCCATGGGACAAAAAAGCCGGCGAGCAGTCTGACATGGCCCATTGCGGCCATCCAGAACAATGCTCGAACGGGTTTTTGCTGACGATCAGGTACAGGGCAGGCTCCCCGATCGATGCCCGCACCCATAGCGCTGACAGCTCTGCCATTGGCGGGGGAAGGATGCTCGGCGCTCAGCGACAGGCCGCCGGCTCAGGAGTCAGGACAGCGATAGACATTGCCCGAAAGCGTCACGTTGGTTTGCTCCAGGCGATCGTCCGAACCGGTCTGCCCTGCGCGCTGGGTGAGCAGGTAAACCCGGTTGCCTCCCAGCGCCGCGGCCTTGTTTTTCAGGTCGTTGCGGGCGCCGGTTTCGAGATTGGCGTTGCCCGTGATACTGCCCAATAAAAAGTCGCCCTGACTGCCGGTGACATCGCCAAGAAACTGGCATTCACGTCCCGGTTCATTGTGGGTGATGCGTACCTTGTTGGCCCCGGGTCCGGCGATTGAAGTGGGCGCGCAACCCGCCAGGACAGACAACACGGCACACAGGCCGATTCCCGTGAGTCGATGAGAACGATGCATCCGGATGATTCCTTTCGTACATTTGCAGCGATACCCCGAGCGGATAATCCTGCGGGGCGGTAGAGCGCGCAGTATCAAACGTTGGCAGAGCCGCCGTTGTATTAATCCGTTGATTTACCGTCAAAAAATGTAAAGAGAGGCCCGCGAACGCCACCTCAGGGCGTGGCCGATGATTGGCCAGCGCCTGCCTCATGCACTCGCGCCGAGTGGTTGCTTGCCCCGTCAGCCCTTGTGTTCAACAGGATTGGCGTTCCACCAGCGGGCATGCAACTCGGTGAATCGTCGGTTGTTCCCTTCGCTCAATGAGGTACTGAGCAGAACGCCGCCCCATCTCGTAATACGGCAATTGCACGGTACTGAGCGGCGGATAGAACAGCTCGGCTACGCCGATCATATTGTCGTACCCCAGAACCGCTACCTGATCCGGAATGCGCAAGCCGCGACTGAGCAAGTACTGGTAGGCGACCAAGGCGATCCGATCGTTACCGCACACCAGAAGATCGAACGCCGGCCTGCCCTGCAAGTCGCGCAGTCGGCTCTCCAGCACGGCAATCGTTTCCTGATAGGCGTCATCCCGGGACAGGTTGTACTGCGCCACATCGGCCGCGGGGATCCCGGCTTCGGCGAGGGCGCGGGCCAAGCCCAGTTGACGCTGCTCCCAGGCCAGACTGGTCTGCGGCAAGTTGATGCACAGCGGATTGCGGTAGCCGCGCTTGAGGGCGTATCGCACCGCCTGATACTGACCGTCGGCGTCATCCGGCACGTAACAGGCCACGCCGGGCTCCAGGCTCACGCAGTTGCTCAGAACCAGCGGCAGGCCGCGCAGCACCGGGGGAATCTCGACGGTGCGCAGTTGCATGGCGCTGAAGATGATCCCGTCAGGCTGATGGGACAACATCAGATCGATGGTCTGCTGGTTCGGCGGCACTTCGAAGACGTTGAGGATGAACAGGTTCCAGCCGTTCTCACGGGCGGTGCGCTCCATGGACAGGAGCATTTCCACAGCGAAGGGCGTGGTGGCGGTATCCAGGGCGAACACCCCGATGGTCTTGCCGCGCGAGGAGCCGCCGCGGATCTTGCGCGCCGAAAGGCTGGGGACATACCCCAGGGTCTCGACCGCTTGCAGAACTTTCGCCAGGGTTTCCTGATTGACTTTTTCCGGGGTATTGAGCGCCCTGGACACCGTCATGAAGGAAACCCCTGCCAGGCGCGCGACATCTTTAACTGAGGCCATTCGCAGGTGCCAATGCTTGTATGGCCGGGCATCATGTCATGCCTGGCAAAAGCATGACAACACAGCGCCGGAGCCGTGCCAGACACGGCCCACCCACGCATCAGAGGCGCAGATCGGCCAGGCGCCAGAGCGAAACGTCGCCGAAAGCACCGCGTCCATTGATGGCAAAAGCCCTGAGCGCCTGGCTGTCGGGACGAGGATAGATCCGGCTGCTCAAGCTGTAGGCGCCATCATCGACAAACACCTCGATAGAGGAGCGATCCAGGAAAATCCGCAGGGCGACCTGCGTTTGCCCCCAGGCTATCGGCACGCTGCGCACCCCGCTCACACCGGTTCCCGAGTGTTGCCGGTCAAGCACCAGACGGCGCGCCATCGCATCGAAATACACCAGGGTCCGCTCCTGCTGATCCTCACTGCAACGCAGGGCCAGGCCGAAGCGCTCGGCGCTGCTGCCAGCCAGGTCCAGGGTCAGCTCGAACTCCAGCAACGTGCCTCGCTCATCGATCAGGCAATCGGCGGATTCCACCGCGCCGATCGGCAAGCTCCGCAGCGACTGGCGCAACCCCGTCAATTCGCGAGCCGGCCGCATGCGCAGCCGTTCGCCGTCGCGGCTCAACTCCCGAGGCAGCGACAGCGCACCACACCAGTGATGGGCCTGACTCGGCATCGGGCTGTCCCACATGTCCATCCAGGCCCACAGCAAGCGTCGCCCGTCCGGCGCCAGCAGGGTCTGCGCGGCATAGAAGTCATGCCCGTGATCCAGCTCGCGCAACTTGCCGCACTCGCTGAAAAAGCCCCGGTCGTCCAGCAGGCCCATTCGGTAGCTGTTCTGGAACTTGTTCCAGTTGTCATAGCCGCTGGGGGCGAGGCCCTGGGGCGAATAGAGAAACACATCGCTGCCATCGAGCTCGAACAAGTCCGGACACTCCCACATGTAGCCGTCCGCCTGACGTTGCCCTTGCAGGGCGCAGCTCAGGTACTCCCAGCGCCGCAGATCGTCGGAACGATAGAGCAGAAGCTGCGGGTCGTCGCCGCGACGGGCGCCGAGGGCCATCCACCACTGCCCTGCTCGCCGCCAGACCTTGGGATCGCGAAAATGCATGATGCCCGGCTCCGGCGCCGCCTCGATCACCACCCCGTGCTTGTCAAACGACACGCCATCGGTGCTGCTGGCCAGGCACTGGACCTGACGGATGTGCCGGTCGTCGCCCGGAGCGCCCAGCCACACATGCCCGGTATAGATCAGGTACAGCCTGTCGTCCGCGACCACCGCAGACCCCGAGAAACAGCCGTCGCGGTCATAGGCAGCGCCGGGCGCCAGCGCTATGGGCAGATGTTCCCAGTGCACCAGGTCACGGCTCCTGGCATGCCCCCAGTGCATCGGTCCCCAGTGCGCCGAATAGGGATGATGCTGGTAGAACACGTGATACTCGCCGCGAAAAAACACCAGGCCGTTGGGGTCGTTCATCCATCCCGCCGGCGGCGCAAGATGATAGGCGGGGCGAAAGTCATCGCCCCGCTCAGCCAAGGTCTTTTCAATAGCGCGATGCGCTTGGTCCAACAGTGCAGCGTGCATGGCTGGTTCCTGTCTAGGGTTCATAACGAGGGGCGGATTGAGCAATGGCGGGGAGCGGCGGCGAATCGCCAGGCGCGACCTCACAGGTGTGGCGCGCCGGGTCCTTGCGCAACAAGGTCCATGACAGCAGCAGGCAGGCACCGACCAGCCCGGCCATCAGCACGTACACGCTGGCAAACCCGAGATGGTCGTAGCCGTAGCCCACCAACGGCGACAGCAGCATGGCGGTCAGTTGCTGGGCGAACTGGAATCCCACCAGATAGATCGAGGCAGACAACCGAGAGTCGAAGTTGAGCGAGATGTATTTGAATACCGAGATCAGCAGGATGGGCACTTCCAACGCGTGCAACATCTTGCAGGCGGCGATGGCCCAGGCCTGGGTCGCCAACCCGGAGCCGAGGATCCGCACGAACATGATGCTGCCCGCCAGGATCAGCCCGTATTTGGCGCCTGTGCGACTGACCACCCAGGGGGCAAACAGCATCAGTACCGCCTCGACCAGCACCTGAGACGAATTCAGGTAGCCGTAGGCGCGGGTGCCCTGCTCCGGGGTCGGGAAAAACGAGGAGAAGTACACCGGAAACTGTTGCTCGTAGATCATGTAGATCCCGCACACCCCGGTCAGGTAGAGGCTGAAGGCCCAGAATCGCGGCAGTGTCAGCAACCGCCACAGATCGTGCAGACGCACGGGGCTGGCAACCGCGCCGGCCCCGGCAGTCGACCGGCTCAGCCGGTCCAGATCCAGGCGGGACAGCGTCAGCAGAAACAGGGCACCGGCGGCGCTGCTCATGTAAAACGCGATATTCGGATCGATATTGAACACCACCCCGACCGCGCCGGTCGCACTGGCCCAGCCCAGGGATCCCCACATCCGGGTGATCCCGAACTCGAAACCGGCATGGCGAGACAGGCGCTCGGTATAGGACTCGATCACCCCCACACCGGCGAGCATCGCCAGGGCCAGGAACGCCGCACCGAGCAGCGCGCCCAGCACCACGTTCTGCGCCAGCAGACCGGCATAGACATAGATTGCAAAGGGCGCCGCGGCACACAGCAAGATGCCGATCCACACCAGGAGCTTCTTGGACAGCCCGAGGCGGTCTTGCAGTGCGCCGTAAAAAGGCTGAACCAGCAACGCCGCAATGGCGTTGGCGGCGAAGATGAAGCCGGTTTCCGTGCCATTCAGGCCAATGACCCGATGCAGCCAGATAGAGAACAGCGAATAGCTGGATGACCACGAAAAGAAGAAGAAAAACAACAGACCACTGATAAGCCAGTACTCGCGTTTGGCGGCAAGCTGCATGTGACGACCCTCTTGTTTTTATTTAGGTTAACGTTAACATCGCAACACATTACGCGTCTTCCAACGCTTCGCTGTCAAGTGGAGTGCGCTGCGAAAAGTGCCCGGCGCGCCCTGCATGAGCCGCCCGCGAGCCGCTGAAAAGACGCCGGCAATGCCCGAATACAAAAACAAGAGGGTTATCTATGGGTTCCGCGCTGTGCCGGCCTTGGGCCGGCTTTTCTCTGTTGCTGCTGTCCACTCAACTGTTCGCCGCGCCGGCGCCAAGCATCGAGGAGCGGCTGGCCAGGCTCGAAGCCCGAACCACATCCGCCGAAGCTCGTGCCTCAGCGGCAGAAGCCGACGCCGCGCGGTTGCGCCGGGAAGTCCAGCAGCTCAATCAGCAAATCCTCGGCCGTCCGCCGGCGCCCGCGGCAAGCCCCCTCGACCCACCCGTGGCGCGGACAGAGGCCCACCCGCAGGCCCTCGCCAGCGCCGCCCCGGCGACCGCGTCACCAGCCAAAGCCAGCGAGCACTTGAGCGACGGCTTCACCTTCGGCGGCTATGCCCGCTCCGGCATCATGAGCAACGGATCCGGCGCCGGCCGTGGCGGCCCCTACCTGACCCCCGCCGGTTCGGTGGGAGGCGCGGTCGGCCGCTTGGGCAATGAAGTCGACACCTACATGGAGGCCAAGTTGTCCAAGGAAAGCCAGGCCGACAACGGCACACGTTCCAAGTACCTGCTGATGCTCGCCGACGGCCTGGAGACGCCCAACGACTGGACCGCCGCGCAGAGCCGGCTGAATGTGCGCCAGGCCTACAGCGAGCTCAGCCACCTGGCCTCGTTCAAGGACAGTCCCCTGCTGCGCGACACCACGCTGTGGGCGGGCAAGCGCTTTGATCGGGACAACTTCGACCTGCATTGGCTCGACAGAGGGATCGTGTTCCTGGCCGGCACAGGCGGCGGCATCTACGACCTGCAACTGACGCCAGACTGGCGCGTCAACGCGTCGCTGCTGAGTCGCTCCTACGGAGACTTCGGCACCGAGGAGAAAAAGGACATCCGCAGCTATGTCGCGACCCTGAATCAATTCTTCGACCAGGGCCGCTGGCAGGTCATGCTCAATGGCATCTCGTCCGGCCAGAACGATGCCGACCTGGACACCGGCAACCGAACGGCCCCCGAGCACAAGCGCCGAGTCAACACCTCAGGCTTCAGCCCCGCCACCGGCGGCGCCCATGGCCTGTTCGCCTACCATCGACCCGACTTCTTCGGCCGTGAGGGCTACGCCAAGGCGGTGTTGCTGTATGGCCAGGGCCTGGGGGCGGAGGTCAACAACATCGGTGCCGATGGCGACCTGCTGGACCAGGCCAGGACCTTGCGCCTGGCCTTCTATGGCCATACCCGCCTCACTCAGGACTGGCGCATCGCCCCGGCCCTGATCGCCGAGCAGAGCAAGCATCGTTACGTTCCCGACGACGCCTATCGCTACCTGACCCTCAACCTGCGCCTGGCCAATGAACTGAGCAGCAACTTCGAAATGCAATATGAACTGAGCTGGCAGACCATGGACCTCGATGCCCGGGGCTACGATGGCCGCCAGGCCGCCAAGGGCGACTATTGGAAGCTGACGTTCGCCCCGACCTTCAAGGCCCAGACCGGCGACTTCTTGGTTCGCCCCGAACTGCGCCTGTTCGCCACCTACATGAACTGGTCCCGAGATCTGGATAACTTCAGTGCAACAGACGACTTCGGTCAAAAGGGCTTCAAGTCCGGGGGCGACTGGCAACTGGGGGTACAGATGGAAACCTGGTTCTGAGGCCTGCCGCCGGCCCCTGCCACAGCGCCCAATATTGCGTGGCGAGCAACAATCAATTGCGCGCCCGGGGATTGATAGCCGCCTAACCAAAGGCGCAGGCTAGAGGGCTGGCTCGCGGCTTATATCATTCCGAATGATAGTTACCTTCGCTTCATTCGATTCGTGAGATACCAGCCTGCCGAGCATCATCCGCCCATCTCAAATTACCTTGGCGGATGAACCATGGACCAGTCAGTCAAATTCTTGCGTTACCCCTTAGCCGCCCTCGCCGTTCTGGTCATGAGTGCCTGCGGCAAAGCCCCGGAAACCGCCTCCGCGCCACCCGCCGCCAAAGTCAGCGTGGCCAAGGTGCTGGAGCAACCGGTCAACGAATGGGACGAGTTCACCGGACGCCTGGAAGCCCCGGAAACCGTGGAGATCCGTCCACGGGTCTCGGGCCAGATCGATCAGGTGGCCTTCACCGAGGGCGCCCTGGTGAAGAAAGGCGACCTGCTGTTCCAGATCGACCCGCGTCCGTTCCAGGCTGAAGTGCGTCGCCTCGAAGCCCAGCTGCAACAAGCCCGGGCCACCGCCACCCGCAGCGCCAACGAAGCCCAGCGCGGCCAGCGCCTGCTGACCAGCAACGCGATTTCCGCCGAGCTGGCCGACACCCGCAGCAGCGCCGCCCAGGAAGCCCGGGCCGGGGTCGATGCGATCCAGGCCCAGCTGGACCTGGCCAAGCTCAACCTGAGCTTCACCCGGGTGGTGGCGCCCATCAGCGGCCGGGTCAGCCGCGCGCAGATCACCGCCGGCAACCTGGTGACCGCCGATGTCACCCCGCTCACCAGCCTGGTGTCCACCGACAAGGTCTACGCCTACTTCGACGCCGACGAGCGCGTGTACCTCAAGTACACCCAGCTTGCCCGCCAGGGCCAGCGCGGCCAGACCACCCCGGTGTACCTGGGCCTGTCCAACGAAGAAGGCCACCCGCACCTGGGCCAGATGAACTTCGTCGACAACCAGGTCAACCCCAAGACCGGCACCATCCGTGGCCGCGCGGTGTTCGACAACCGTGACGGCAGCTACACCCCGGGCCTGTATGCGCGCCTGAAACTGGTGGGCAGCGGCACCTACTCGGCGATGCTGATCAACGACGAAGCCGTGGGCACCGACCTGGGCAAGAAGTTCGTGCTGGTGATGGACGCCGACAACAAGCCGGCCTACCGCGCCGTGGAACTGGGGCCGAAGATCGAAGGCCTGCGCATCGTGCGCAGCGGCCTGAGCAAGGACGACACCATCATCGTCAAGGGCCTGCAGCGGGCACGCCCGGGCGCCCCGGTGACGCCTGAAGTGATCCCCATGGCCAGCCAGGAAACCCTCGCCGCCCTGGCCCAACAACGCCAAGCACTGGAAGCCAGCAACCTGCCGCAGGTCACCCCTGCCAAGGCGGCTCCGGCTGTGAAACTCGCCGCTGCGACTCCGCGCGGTTAAGGGACGACTCTCAAGATGAATTTTTCCCAGTTCTTCATTTCAAGGCCGATCTTCGCCGCGGTGCTGTCGCTGCTGATCCTGATCGCCGGCGCCATCTCGCTGTTCCAGCTGCCCATCAGCGAATACCCGGAAGTGGTGCCGCCCACCGTGGTGGTGCGCGCCAACTTCCCCGGGGCCAACCCGAAAGTCATCGGTGAAACCGTGGCCGCGCCGCTGGAACAGGCGATCACCGGGGTCGAGAACATGCTCTACATGTCCTCGCAATCCACCGCCGACGGCAAGATCACCCTGACCATCACCTTCGCCCTGGGCACCGACCTGGACAACGCCCAGGTCCAGGTGCAGAACCGCGTGACCCGCACCCAGCCCAAGCTGCCGGAAGAAGTGACGCGCATCGGCATCACCGTGGACAAGGCCTCTCCGGACCTGACCATGGTGGTCCACCTGACCTCGCCGGACAAACGCTACGACATGCTCTACCTGTCCAACTACGCCCTGCTCAACATCAAGGATGAGCTGGCGCGCCTGGGCGGCGTGGGCGATGTGCAGCTGTTCGGCATGGGCGACTACTCGCTGCGGGTCTGGCTGGACCCGAACAAGACCGCCTCGCGCAACCTGACCGCCACCGACGTGGTCACCGCCATCCGTGAACAGAACCGCCAGGTCGCCGCCGGTGCCCTGGGCGCGCCGCCTGCGCCCAGCGCCACCAGCTTCCAGCTGTCGGTCAACACCCAGGGCCGCCTGGTCACCGAGGAAGAGTTCGAGAACATCATCATCCGCTCCGGTGAGGACGGTGAAATCACCCGCCTGAAGGACATCGCCCGCATCGAGCTGGGGTCGAGCCAGTACGCCCTGCGCTCGCTGCTCAACAACCAGCCGGCGGTGGCGATCCCGATCTTCCAGCGTCCGGGCTCCAATGCCATCGAGATCTCCAACGAAGTGCGGGCCAAGATGGCCGAGCTCAAGCAGAGCTTCCCCCAGGGCATGGACTTCAGCATCGTCTACGACCCGACCATCTTCGTCCGCGGCTCCATCGAGGCAGTGGTGCACACCCTGTTCGAAGCGCTGATCCTGGTGGTGCTGGTGGTGATCCTGTTCCTGCAGACCTGGCGAGCCTCGATCATCCCGCTGGTGGCCGTACCGGTGTCGCTGATCGGCACCTTCGCGGTGATGCACCTGTTCGGCTTCTCGCTCAACGCCCTGTCGCTGTTCGGCCTGGTGCTGGCCATCGGCATCGTGGTGGACGACGCCATCGTGGTGGTGGAGAACGTCGAACGTAACATCGGCCTGGGCCTGAGCCCGGTGGAAGCCACCAAGCGCGCCATGCGTGAAGTGACCGGCCCGATCATCGCCACCGCCCTGGTGCTGTGCGCGGTGTTCGTACCGGCGGCCTTCATCAGTGGCCTGACCGGGCAGTTCTACAAGCAGTTCGCCCTGACCATCGCCATTTCCACGGTGATCTCGGCCTTCAACTCCCTGACCCTGTCGCCGGCCCTGGCCGCGGTACTGCTCAAGGAACACCATGCGCCCAAGGACCGTTTCTCGAAGATCCTCGACAAGCTGCTGGGGGGCTGGCTGTTCAAGCCGTTCAACCGCTTCTTCGATCGCGCCAGCCATGGCTACGTCGGCACCGTGCGCCGGGTCATCCGCGGCAGCGGCATCGCCCTGTTCCTCTATGCCGGCCTGATGGTGCTGACCTGGTTCGGCTTCGCCCACACCCCGACCGGTTTCGTTCCGGCCCAGGACAAGCAGTACCTGGTGGCCTTCGCCCAACTGCCGGACGCCGCCAGCCTGGACCGCACCGAAGACGTGATCAAGCGCATGTCCGACATCGCCCTCAAGCAACCCGGCGTGGAAAGCGCGGTGGCCTTCCCTGGCCTGTCGATCAACGGCTTCACCAACAGCCCGAACAACGGCATCGTCTTCGTCACCCTGAAGCCCTTCGATGAGCGCAAGGACCCGAGCATGTCCGCCGGGGCCATCGCCGGCGCCCTGAACGGCAAGTACGCGGATATCCAGGACGCCTACATGGCGATCTTCCCACCGCCGCCGGTACAGGGCCTGGGCACCATTGGTGGCTTCCGCCTGCAAGTGGAGGACCGCAGCGGCCTGGGCTACGACGAGCTGTATAAAGAAGTGCAGAACGTCATCACCAAGAGCCGCAGCGTGCCGGAACTGGCCGGGCTGTTCACCAGCTACCAGGTCAACGTGCCCCAGGTCGATGCCGCCATCGACCGGGAAAAGGCCAAGACTCACGGCGTGGCGATTTCCGACATCTTCGACACCCTGCAGATCTACCTGGGTTCGCTGTATGCCAACGACTTCAACCGCTTTGGCCGCACCTACCAGGTCAACGTCCAGGCCGAGCAGCAGTTCCGCCTCGAACCCGAGCAGATCGGCCAGCTGAAAGTGCGCAACAACAAGGGCGAGATGATCCCCCTGGCGACTTTCATCAAGGTCAGCGACACCGCCGGTCCCGACCGCGTGATGCACTACAACGGCTTCGTCACCGCGGAAATCAACGGCGCGGCGGCCCCGGGCTACAGCTCCGGGCAAGCGCAAGCGGCGATCGAGAAACTGCTCAAGGAAGAACTGCCCAACGGCATGACCTACGAATGGACCGAGCTGACCTACCAGCAGATCCTCGCCGGTAACACCGCGCTGTTCGTCTTCCCGCTCTGCGTGCTGCTGGCATTCCTGGTACTGGCCGCGCAATACGAGAGCTGGAGCCTGCCGCTGGCGGTGATCCTGATCGTGCCGATGACCCTGCTGTCGGCGATTACCGGGGTGATCGTCTCCGGGGGCGACAACAACATCTTCACCCAGATCGGCCTGATCGTACTGGTGGGCCTGGCCTGCAAGAACGCGATCCTGATCGTCGAGTTCGCCAAGGACAAGCAAGAGGAAGGCCTCGACCCGCTGGCCGCGGTACTGGAAGCCTGCCGCCTGCGTCTGCGGCCGATCCTGATGACCTCCTTCGCCTTCATCATGGGCGTGGTGCCCCTGGTGATCTCCAGCGGTGCCGGTGCGGAAATGCGTCATGCCATGGGGGTCGCGGTGTTCTCCGGGATGCTCGGGGTGACCTTCTTCGGCCTGCTGCTGACCCCAGTGTTCTATGTCCTGATCCGCAATTATGTGGAGCGCAGCGAGGCCCGCAAGGCCGCCCGCGCCCTGCAACTGGAGACGCAACAATGAGTGCCAAAGTCTTCCTGCCGAGCCTGCTGGTGCTGGCCCTCGGTGCCTGCGCCGTCGGCCCGGACTACCAGACTCCTACCACCGAGGCGGCGCACATCAGCGCCGCCACCGATGGCGCCGCGGGCCAGAAGAACTTCGACCGCGCACGCTTCGAAGGCATCTGGTGGCAACAGTTCGATGACCCGACGCTCAACCAGCTGGTGAGCAAATCCTTGCAGGGCAACCGTGAACTGCGGGTGGCCTTCGCCCGCCTGCGGGCCGCCCGGGCGATTCGCGATGACGCCAGCAATGACGCCATGCCGACCATCACCAGCCGCGCCAGCAGCGACCTGGCCAAGGGGCAGATCCCCGGCCAGACCAGCAAGCGAGTCAACAGCGAGCGCTACGACCTGGGCCTGGACATGGCCTGGGAGCTGGACCTGTTCGGCCGCATCCAGCGCAACCTGGAAGCCACCGACGCCGACCAGCAGGCCGCCGAGGCCGACCTCTACCAACTGCAGGTGACCATGATCGCCGAGCTGGTGGACGCCTACGGCCAGTTGCGCGGCGCACAGCTGCGGGAAAAGATCGCCCTGGCCAACCTGGACAACCAGCAGGCCTCGCGCAAGATCACCGAAAGCCTGCGCGACGCCGGCGTCGGCGACCAGCTCGACGTGGTCCGCGCCGACGCCCGCCTGGCTTCGGTGGAAGCCAGCGTGCCGCAATTGCAGGCCGAGCAGACCTGCCAGCGCAACCGCATCGCCACCCTGCTGGGTGAGCGCACGGACCAGCTCAGCGTCGACCTGTCGCCGGCGCAGCTGCCGGCGATTGCCAAGGCCCTGCCGATTGGCGACCCGGGCCAGCTGCTGCAACGCCGGCCGGACATTCTCAGCGCCGAACGCAAGCTGGCCGCCGCCACCGCGCGCATCGGCGTGGCCAAGGCCGACCTGTTCCCACGGGTCAGCCTCAGCGGCTTCCTCGGCTTCACTGCCGGACGCGGTTCGCAGATCGGCTCCTCGGCGGCCAATGCCTGGGCCCTGGGCCCGAGCATCACCTGGGCCGCCTTCGACCTGGGCAGCGTGCGCGCCCGCCTGCGCGGCGCCGACGCCAACGCCGACGGCGCCCTGGCCAACTACGAGCAACAGGTGCTGCTGGCCCTGGAAGAATCGGAGAACGCCTTCAGCGACTACGGCAAGCGCCAGCAACGGCTGATCTCGCTGATTCGCCAGAGCGAATCCAGCCGCGCCGCGGCGGACCTGGCCGAAATCCGCTACCGCGAAGGCACCGTGGACTTCCTGGTGCTGCTGGACGCCCAGCGTGAACGCCTGGCCGCCGAAGACGCCCAGGCCCAGGCCGAAGTCGACCTGTACCGCGGCATCGTCGCCATCTACAAGGCCCTGGGCGGTGGCTGGCAGCCGCAGACGGTGGCCAGCAACTAAGGATTTGCAACGAGCTCCTTTGGTTGGCCGCAACCAACCAATGTTTGGCCCCGTGGATCATTCGGTCGCGGGGCTTTTTTTCGCCACGACATCGCCAAGCAAGGCCCTGCGGACCTTCGCGCAGCCTCGCCGCAGGCTCGACAGCGGCTACACAACTCCCTGTAGCCGCTGCCGCAGGCTGCGAACGGCCCGAAGGGACGCCAGGATCGCAAGGCCGCTTCAGACTCCGCGGGCAATCGTCAGGCAAGGGCCGGCGGCCGATAGAGGCAGTCGATCATTCGGTCGATCGTTGCGATTGGACAGCCCTGCGGCGCGCTCCTAATCTTCACTCGCCGCGTAGTCGCCCTGGCCTCAGCCCTCATGATTGTCCGCCCCAAGCCGAACCTGATCAGCATCCTCTTCGCCCTCAAGGGCTCGATCGCCAAGCGCATTGCCTTGCGCTGCGTGCTGATCACCCTGCTGGCCTCGGTCATCGTGCTGGTGGAAACCCTGCAGCCCACCTTTTTCTCCAAGGTCAACGCCACGCCCTTCACCCTGCTGGGGCTGTCGCTGTCGATCTTCATGAGCTTTCGCAACAACGCCTGCTACGACCGCTGGTGGGAAGGCCGCAAGCAGTTGGGCCAGTTGATCATCGAAGTGCGCTCGCTGATCCGTGAAAGCCTGGTCATCGACGGCCATCCCGAACGCGAGGGCCTGCTGCGCGATCTGTGCGGCTTCGCCCACAGCCTGATCGCTCGCCTGCGCCATGAAGACGAGGCCGCCGCCCTGCGCCCCTGGGCCCAAGCGGGTATCGACTCAAGGCATCCGAACCTCACCGACGCGCAGTTGCAACGCATCGGCCAGCGCTGCTCGCAATGGGCGCAACAGGGATTGATCAGCGAATGGCGCTACACCCAGCTGGAAACCCGCCTGGTCAGCCTGAGCCTGGTGCAAGCCGCCTGCGAGCGGATCCAGAACACCCCGCTGCCCTTCCCCTATACCCTGCTGCTGCACCGCACCATCTACCTGTTCTGCATCCTCCTGCCATTCGCCATGGCCGAGCCCCTGGGCTGGCTGACGCCGATCTTCACCGCCATCGTCAGCTACACCTTCCTGGGCCTCGACGAGATCGGCAACGACCTCGAAGACCCCTTCGGCTACGACGACAACGACCTGCCCTGCAACGCTCTATTGCGCGGCCTGGAGCGTGAAGTCCTGGCGGCCCTGGGGCAGCGCGAGCTGCCGCCGCCACTGCAGCCGGTGGAATACGTGCTCAGCTGATTGCGGGTTTGACTCGGGCCGAGTCCTGACCGAAGCTTGCGCCTTGCAAAAGTCGCCAGCTTCCGGATTCCCCCATGTCCCTGCCCCGTCGCTACCTGCTGATCAGCCTGTCGCTCGTCATTGCCCTGGCCCTGGCCTGGAACTTCCTGCGCAGCAGCCCGCCGGTGATCCCCGAGGCCATCAAGCACGGCTATGGCCCGGCCCTGGAAAAAGCCCGCAACGGCCAGCCCGGTGCGGCCCGGGTGCTGTACCAGCAATTGGCGCGCCCCGACCTCAGCGACGCGCAGCGCATCCGTCTGCTGGCGGTGCTGCCCAACTACCCCAGCCCGCAAGCCCTGAAACTGGCCGACGCCGATCTGCACCACGCCTCGCCGGCTGTGCGCAAAGCGGCGATCGACAGCGTGCTGGGCCTGGTGCCCAGCGGCCAGCGCAGCCTGCTGCTGGGGCCGCTGCTCGACGATCACGAACAAAGCGTGCGTTTCGCCGCGGTGGACGCCCTGCTGGGCCTGAGCCCCGACGACCAGGGCCTGTACTTCGGCCCGTTGCAGCAGGTGATCGACGAATACACCCAGGTGCTCAAGACCCAGGGCGAGAATGTCGAAGCCCAGTACCAGCTGGCGCGCCTGTACCTGCACAACGCCGATCTGCCCAAGGCCCAGCAGACCCTGGAACAGGCCCTGCGCCTGGCGCCGGACAACCTGCAGGCGGTGGTGCTGCAGATCGAGGTGCTGGACAAGCAAGGCCAGAGCGACGCCGCCCGCCAGTTGCTGGCCAAGCAACTGCAGGCCCAGCAGGACTCGGCCTACCTGCAGCACGCCCTGGGCCTCTGGCTGCTGCACCATGGCCAGGGCGAATTCGCCCTGCTGGGCCTGTCCCGGGCCGTGGAGCTGGAGCCCAACAACGCCGCCTATCGCTACGACCTGGCCACCACCCTGCACGGCCAGCAGGAACTGGAGGCAGCGCAGAAGCAACTGGAGGAAATCGTCCAGCGCCAGCCCTACAACCGCAAGGCGCGGGTGCTGCTGATCAACTACTGGAAAGAAAGCGGCCAGTTGCAGAACGTCCAGGTGCTGCTGGCCCAGCTGGAGCAGCAGAACCCCGACGACCCGGCCCTGCAACAAGGCCTGTAACCCCCCTCCCTGCCGTGGTCTTGCCGGCAAATCACCGCGTCTGCTGCGTGGCTTTGCCGGCCAGGCTTTCGCCGCCTGTGGCAGCGGCAGTACCCCCGCTCGGCCAGCGCCCGGAGGCGCGCACTACCGCTCATCGGCGACAAAAGGTTGAACCGTGCCAATGGCCGGCGGTCAAGTGATTTATCGGCGAGATCAAGGCGCTCGACGCCATCGCCCATCACCTGAACCCATTGTGCGAGGGTATTGTTTGTCGACATCAACTGCGTTGCTCAGCGAAAAAGCCGCCACCGGCATCGAAGGCCTGGATGACATCCTCAACGGCGGATTGTCCCGCGGCCATGTGTTTCTCCTGGAAGGCCAACCCGGCACCGGCAAGACCACCATGGCCTTGCATTTTCTGCGCGCCGGCGCCGAAGCCGGCGAGCGCTGCCTGTACATCACCCTCTCGGAAACCGAACGCGAATTGCGCCAGGGCGCAGCCTCCCACGGCTGGCAGCTCGACGAGCAGATCCACATCTTCGAGCTGATCCCGCCGGAAAGCCTGCTCAATGCCGAGCACCAGCAAAGCCTGCTGTACGCCTCGGACCTGGAGCTGGGGGAAGCCACGCGCCAGATCTTCGAGGTGGTGGAACGGGTCAAGCCGACCCGGGTGGTGCTCGACAGCCTCTCGGAAATCCGCCTGCTGGCCCAGAGCTCATTGCGCTACCGGCGGCAGATCCTGGCGATCAAGCACTACTTCGTGCGCTACGACGCCACCGTGCTGTTGCTGGACGACCTGACCACCGAAGCCCTGGACAAGACCGTGCACAGCGTGGCCCATGGGGTGGTCCGCCTGGAGGAACTGACCCCCAGCTACGGCGCGGAACGGCGGCGCATCCGAGTGGTGAAATACCGCGGACAGAAGTACCGCGGCGGCTTCCACGACTTCACCATCATGGGCGACGGCGTGCATGTGTTCCCGCGCCTGGTGGCCGCCGAACACCGCGGTCGCTACCAGCGCCGGACTCTGTCCAGCGGCATCGATGAAATGGACGCACTGTTGGGAGGCGGCATCGAAACCGGCTCCAGCACCCTGATCCTCGGTCCGGCCGGCACCGGCAAATCGCTGATCGCGCTGATCTTCGCCGCTGCGGCGGTGGCCCGGGGGGAAAAGGCCGCGCTGTTCATCTTCGACGAAGAACTGGGGCTGCTGTTGGAGCGCATGCGCAAGATGGGCATCGACCTGCAAGCCCTGCAGGCCGGTGGCGATCTGGTGATCGAGCAGGTGGACGCCGCCGAGCTGTCGCCGGGCGAACTGTCGCACCGGGTCCGGCGCTGCGTCGATCAGCAACGGATCAAGACCGTGGTAATCGACAGCATCAATGGCTATCAGGCGGCCATGCCCGAGGAAAACGCCCTGGTGCTGCACATGCACGAACTGCTGCTGTACCTCAACCGCCAGGGCGCGGCGACCTTCATGACCGTGGCCCAGCACGGCCTGGTGGGCGACATGCAGACCCCGGTGGAGATCACCTACCTGGCCGATACCGTGGTCCTGCTGCGCTACTTCGAGGCCTTGGGCCAGGTGCGCCGGGCCATCTCCATCATCAAGAAACGCACCGGCCGCCACGAGTCGACCATCCGCGAATACCGCATCAGTGGCCGCGGCCTGACCATCGGCGCCCCGCTGGAAGCCTTCCAGGGCGTGTTGCGCGGCGTGCCCAGCTACCAGGGCGAAAGCAAACCGCTGCTGCAGGATGAGGGCACATGAGCCGGCCCTCGGCATTTTCCGAACGCGCCCTGGTGCTGACGCCCTACGGCCGCGACAGCCAGCTGGCGCAGATGATGCTCAATGAAGCCGGTTTCAGCAGCCTGATCACCCCGCACCTGGCGGCCCTGTGCGACGAGCTGGAACAGGGCGCCGGGCTGGCGATCATCGCCGCCGAAGCCTTGCGCGGGGCCGATCTGCAGCCCTTGTTGCGTTATCTGGAGCAGCAACCGGCCTGGTCCGACCTGCCCATCGTGCTGCTGACCCAGCACGGTGGCCCGGAGCAGAACCCGGCCTCGCGCTTTGGCGCGCCCCTGGGCAACGTCAGCTTTCTCGAACGGCCCTTCCATCCGGCGACCCTGATCAGCCTGGTCAGCGCCGCCCTGCGCGGACGCCGCCGGCAATACGAAGCCCGCGACCGGCTGATCGACCTGAGCCAGAGCGAACTGCGCCTGCAACGCACCCTGGAAACCCTGGAGCAGCAGGTGCAAGAACGCACCGCGCAACTGCGGCACAACGAGGAGGCCCTGCGCCAGTCACAAAAGATGGAAGCCGTGGGCCAGCTCACCGGCGGCATCGCCCATGACTTCAACAACATGCTCACCGGCATCATCGGCAGCCTGGAGCTGCTGCGCCGGCGCCTGGCCCGAGGCCGCACCGAGGACCTGGACAGCCTGATCGACCTCGGGGTGACCTCGGCCAACCGCGCGGCCGGCCTGACCCATCGCCTGCTGGCCTTTTCCCGGCGCCAGTCGCTGGATTCCAAGCCGGTGGAGATGAACGCCCTGGTGACGTCCATGGGCGAACTGCTGCACCGCAGCCTGAGCGAAAGCATCCAGCTGGAGATGCGCCTGGACCCGCAGTTGTGGGTGGCCGAGGCCGATCCCAATCAGCTGGAAAGCGCCCTGCTCAACCTGGTGCTCAATGCCCGCGACGCCATGCCCAACGGCGGCCGGCTGCTGGTGGAAACCCTCAACCAGCGCCTGGACGCGGACTTTACCCAGGCCCACGACAACCTGGCACCCGGCGAATATGTGCTGCTGCGGGTCAGCGACAATGGCTGTGGCATGCCCGAGGCCATCATCAACCGGGTGTTCGACCCCTTCTTCACCACCAAGCCGATCGGCCAGGGCACCGGGCTCGGGCTGTCGATGATCTATGGCTTCAGCAAGCAGTCCGGTGGCCACGTCACCCTCGACAGCACCCTGGGACGCGGCACCGAGGTCAGCCTGTACCTGCCGCGCCTGCGCGGTGACCTGAAGCAGGATGAACCGCCCCAGGCGCAACAATCGGGGGCCGCGCAACAGGGCGAAACCGTGCTGATCGTCGAGGATGATCCGGCGGTGCGCGTGCTGGTCAGCGCGGTGCTTGGCGAACTGGGCTACTCCTACCTGGAAGCCGGCGACGCCCGCAGCGCCATGCCGATTCTCGATTCGGCGCAGCGTATCGACCTGCTGATCAGCGACGTGGGCTTGCCGGGCATGAACGGCCGGCAACTGGCGGAGATCGGGCGGCAGATCCGCCCGCAATTGAAAGTGCTGTTCATCACCGGCTACGCCGAGCACGCCGCCGCCCGTGGCGGCTTCCTCGACCCCGGCATGCAACTGATCACCAAGCCCTTCACCTTCGACCTGCTGACCGCCAAGGTGCGGGAAATGATCCGCGACTGAGGCCCGGTTCAGGCCAGCAGTTGCTGGATCTGTTCCTGCAGGCTGCTGAGGTCGAAAGGCTTGGCCAGGATCGGCGCCTTGCGGGTGATGGGGCTGGCGCACTCAAGGATTTCGTTGGGGTAGCCGCTGATGAAAATCACCTTGAGGTCCGGGCGCAGCTTCACCGCAGGCTCAGCGATCATCACCCCGGTGATCCCGCCCGGCAGCCGGTAATCGGTGATCATCACGTCCAGGTGCGGCTTGCTGGCGAGAATCTCGAACGCCTGCTCGCCATTCTCGGCCTGCAACACCCGGTAGCCCAGGCCCGACAGGTAGTCGGCCAGAAGCATCAGGATCACCGGTTCATCTTCGACGATCAGTACGACGTCTTGTGCATCTTCACTCATGGAAAACCTTTGCTGGGTCAATTGCTGCTGTTACGACCATTGGGTCACGCAGAGGTTGCGTGCGCATTACGCTTTTAGTCATTCGCCGGTCCCACGGTCATCGACAAGGGCAGGCTCACGCGAAACAGCGCGCCCTCGCCGATCCGACTGTCGACACTGATGGTGCCGCCGTGGGCAGTGACGATCTGTTCGGAAATAAACAGCCCAAGCCCGAGGCCCGCCGCCACGTGGCTGGCGCTGACCCGCTCGAACTGCTGAAAAATGCGTTTCTGATTCTCTTCGCTGATGCCGATGCCATGGTCCCGCACCTCGACCCGGGCCTCGCCGCCCTCGGCATAGACCCTGACTTCGATGGGGCTCTTGGCCCCGTAACGCAGGGCATTGGTCAGCAGGTTGGAAATCACCTGCTCGATGCGGAACTCATCCCACTGGCCTTCCAGGGGGTGCTCGGCCTGCAGCGTCAGGGACGACTGCGCGGCCTCAACCTGGGGCGCGAAATTCTCCACCAGCCCGCGCACCAGCTGCGCCAGGTCGAAGCGCGACGGGCGGATCGACAACTTGCCGGTGCGGATCCGCGAAATGTCCAGCATGTCCTCGATCAGGCGGATCAGGCTTTTGATCTGCCGCTCATCGCGGTCGACCATGGCGTGCATCTTGTCCAGGCTGAAGGCGGCGGCGTTCTCCCGGGCCAGGTGCATCTTGCGCAGCTGGGTTTCCAGGATCAGGCCATTGAGGGGCGTGCGCACCTCGTGGGCGACGATGGACATGAAGTCATCGCGCATGCGCACCGCCTGCTCCAGCTCGTTCTGGGTGGCCTGGAGCTGGTTGAGCAGCGCCTGCTGCTCGCGCCGGCTCTGCTCCAGGGCCTCGACCTGCTGCTTCATGGCCTTGCTCTGGCGGTACAGATCGACGAAGACATTGACCTTGCTCTTGACCGCATGGATGTCCAGGGGCTTGTACAGAAAGTCCACCGCCCCGCTCTCGTACCCCTTGAAGGCGTAGTTGAGTTCACGCCCGGCGGCGCTGACGAAAACGATGGGAATGTTCTTGGTCTTCTCGGTGCCGCGCATCAGTTCGGCCAGCTCGAAGCCGTTCATGCCGGGCATCTGCACATCGAGGATGGCCATAGCGAATTCGTGCTGGAGCAGCAGCGACAAGGCTTCGTCGGCCGACAGCGCCTTGTACACCGTGCGGTCCTCGCGCTTGATCAGCGCTTCCAGGGCCAGCAGGTTCTCCGGCAGATCGTCGACGATCAGCAGCTTGGCTTGAATTGTACTTAACATGCGATTCGTTCCAGCTCGGCGAGCAGACGGCTGATGCCGCGCAAAGGGAGGATGTAGTCCGGTTGCTGCAGGGCCAGGGCCGCTTCCGGCATGGTGGAGACACGGGCTTCGTCGGGGTCCTGGACAATGGTCAGGCCGCCCTGGCGCTTGACTTCGAGCAGGCCTCGGGCGCCGTCCTGATTGGCCCCGGTCAGCAGTACCGCCGCGAGGCGCTCGCCGTAGGCATCGGCGGCGGACTCGAAAAGGTAATCGATGGCCGGCCGCGAGTGATGCAGGCGCTCCTCCTGGCTCAGGGACAAGGTGCGGTCCTGTTCCACCGACAGGTGATAACCGGGGGCGGCGAAGTACAGGGTGCCCGGAACGATCGACTCCTTGTCGTCGGCCTCCTTCACCGTCAGCGCCAGGCGCCGGTCGAAGACGTCGGCCAATTGGCTGCGACGCTCGTCGGGCAGGTGCAGGACCACGATCAGCGGCAGGCTGAAACCGGCGCGCAACTCATTGAACAGGCTCAGCAAGGCCTCGACGCCCCCGGCGGAGGCGCCCACCACAATGGCCTCGACCCGAGGCCGCTGCGGCGGCGCGACAGGTTCCTGGCTCATGTCTTGCGGTAGATCCGTTCTTGTTTGACCAAGGGTTCGAAATGCTTGCCATAGGCGGAAAATTCCAGGGTTTCCTTGCTGCCCAGCACCAGGAAGCCTCGGTGGCAGAGCGACTCATGGAACAGCCCAAAGGCTCGATCCTGCAATTTTTTATTGAAGTAAATCAATACGTTACGACACGAAATTAACTGAGTTTCGGAGAAGACGCTGTCGGTCGCCAGGCTGTGATCGGCAAAGGTCACGTTCTCGCGCAGGGTCTTGTCGAAGATCGCGTAGTCGTAGGCGGCGGTGTAGTAGTCGGCAAACGAGCGCTGGCCGCCGGCCTGCTGGTAGTTGTGGGTGTAGGCCCGCACGTTCTCCAGGGAGAAGATGCCCTGCTTGGCCTTCTCCAGGGAGCTGGGGTTGATGTCGGTGGCGTAGATGATGGTGCGTTCCAGCAGCCCCTCTTCGCGCAGCAGGATGGCCATGGAGTAGACCTCCTCGCCCGTGCTGCAGCCGGCGATCCAGATCTTGATCGACGGATAGGTCTTGAGCAGCGGCACCACTTCCTGGCGGATCGCCAGGAAGTGCGACGGGTCGCGAAACATCTCGCTCACCGGAATGGTCAGGAACTGCAGCAGTTGCATGAACGCGGTCGGGTCGTGCAGCACCCGTTCCTGCAACGCGGAAATGGTCTTGCACTCGAACTGACGCAGGGCATGGTTGACCCGGCGCTTGATCGAAGCGCCGGAATAGTCGCGGAAGTCGTAGCTGTATTTGAGGTAGATCGCTTCGATCAGCAAACGCAGTTCGATCTCGGTATTACGCTCCACTAAATTCTTTCCATTTTCGGTAGCCACACGCGGATAAGGGAAAACAGCCGGTCAAGGTCGATGGGCTTGGCCAGGTAGTCGTTGGAACCGGCCTGCAGGCAGCGCTCCTGATCGTCCTTCATGGCCTTGGCGGTCACGGCGATGATCGGCAGCTTGCGCCAGCGCGGGTCCTTGCGGATCTGCACCGTGGCTTCGAACCCGTCCATCTCCGGCATCATCACGTCCATCAGCACCAGGTCGATATCCTCGACTTCATTGAGGCGGGCAATGGCTTCATGGCCATTGCGCCCGATCACCACCACCGCGCCCTTGTGTTCCAGGGCGCTGGTCAGGGCAAAGATGTTGCGCACATCGTCATCCACCAGAAGAATCTTGCGCCCCTCGAACACCTTGTCGCGGCTGCGGGCGGTCTTGAGCATCTTCTGCCGCTCATGGGACAACTGGGATTCGACTTTGTGCAGAAAAAGCGTCACTTCATCCAGCAGGCGCTCCGGCGAGCGCGCGCCCTTGATGATGATCGAGCGCGAATACTTGCGCAGCTCGGCCTCTTCGTCCCGGGTCAGGTTGCGCCCGGTGTAGACGATCACCGGCGGGAAGGAGCAGATGTCCTCGGTGGACATGCGCTTGAGCAGGTCGTTGCCGAGCATGTCCGGCAGCTTGAGGTCGATGATCATGCAGTCGTAGACGTTCTCGCGCAGCAGGTCCAGGGCATCCTGGGCCAGGCCCACGGCGGTGATCTCGATGTCGTCGTCGCCGATCAGGCGGGCGATGCTGTCGCGCTGCAGGTCGTCGTCCTCCACCAGCAGCACGCGCTTGACCTTCTGCGTCAGCTTGGCTTCCAGGCGGGCGAACACGTCCTTGAGCTCCTCGCGGGTGGTGGGTTTGACCGCGTAGCCCACGGCGCCCATGTGCATGGCCGCTTCCACCCGGTCTTCGACGGAAATCACATGCACCGGGATGTGCCGGGTCTGGGGGTGCTCCTTGAGCCGCTGCAGCACCGTGAGCCCGGAATGGTCGGGCAGGCGCATGTCCAGCAGGATCGCATCGGGGACGAACTGCTCGGCCAGGCTGAAGCCTTCGTCGGCGCCATGGGCCACCAGGCAGTGATACCCCAGCTCGTGGGCCAGATCGAAGAGGATGTGCGCAAAGTTCGCCTCATCTTCCACCACCAGGATGCAGCGACCGCTGAACGGCGCCTTGTCCCGGTCATCGGCGAACCGCGGGATCTCGACAGCCGCTGCTTCGGCCGGCGTCGGCGCCACGCTCGGCGGCTGCGCCGCTGCTGCCGGCAACAACGCCGGTTGGGCCACGATCAACGGCTGCGCCGCTTCGCTGTAGTGCTCCGGCAGCACCAGGGTGAAGATACTGCCGCGCCCCGGCTCGCTGCTGACGCTGATCGAGCCGCCGAGCAGGGTCGCCAGATCGCGCGAGATCGACAGCCCCAGGCCGGTGCCGCCATAACGCCGGTTGGTGGTGCCATCGGCCTGGCGGAAAGCCTCGAAGATGCTTTCTTGCTGGTCCGCGGCGATACCGATTCCCGAATCCTCCACGGCGAAGGCAATGCCGGCCCCCGGCTGGGCGGAAACGCTCAGGCTGACCTGGCCCTTTTCGGTGAACTTGACCGCGTTGGACAGCAGGTTCTTGAGAATCTGCTCGACCCGCTGGCGGTCGGTGAACAGCATCTGCGGCACCCCAGGCTGCAGTTGCACCTTGAATTCCAGGCCCTTGTCCGCGGTCAACGGCTGGAACAGGTTGCGCAAGCCATCCACCAGGCGCGGCACGCTGGCGTTTTCCGGACGCACTTCCAGCTTGCCGGCCTCGACCTTGGAAATGTCGAGGATGTCGTTGATCAGGTTCAGCAGGTCATTGCCGGCGGAGTAGATCGATTCGGCGAACTTGACCTGTTCGGCCGTGAGGTTCTCCTGGGGGTTTTCCGCCAGCAGCTTGGCCAGGATCAGCGAACTGTTGAGGGGCGTGCGCAACTCGTGGGACATGTTGGCGAGGAATTCGGACTTGTACCGGCTGGAACGCTGCAACTCCTCGGCGCGCTCTTCGAGCTGGGTCTGCGCCTCGTTCAACTCGTTGTTCTTGCGGTCCATGGCGTCGCGCTGCTCGGCGAGGATCTGCGCCTGTTCGGCCAGGCGTTCGTTGGTCTGCTCCAGCTCCACCTGCTGGGTTTCCAGGTGCACCTGGGACTCCTTGAGAATCCGCGACTGCTCCTCCAGCTCTTCGTTGGCGGTCTTCAACTCTTCCTGCTGCACCTGCAGCTCTTCGTTGAGCTGCTGGGTTTCGGCCAGCACTTCCTGCAGGCGCTGGCGATAGCGCGCGGCCTCGATGGAGGTGCCGATATTGCCGGCAATCAGCTCCAGCAACTCGACGTCGCGCTCGCTCAAGGCCCGCAGGAAGCCCAGCTCGATCACCCCGTTGACCCGATCGTCATCCCGGGTCGGCACCACCAGCGCGCTGTACGGCGCGGCTTCGCCGAGGCCCGAGCTGACCTTGAAATAATCGGCCGGCACATTGTCCAGGCGGATCAGGCGTTTGTGCTGCGCGGCCTGCCCCACCAGGCCTTCATCGCCATACAGCGACTGTTCCTGCTGCTCCTGCTCACGGGAGAAGCCATACGACGCCACGCGCTTGAGGCCGCCGTGGTCTTCGCGTACATACAGCGCCGCCACCGGCGTCCCCAGGTACTGGGCACAGAACTGCAGGATGTTGCGCCCCAGCAGGTTCAGGCTCAGTTGCCCGAGCATCTGTTCGGCCAATTCAGTCTGGCCGTTGCGCAGCCAGGCTTGCTGCTCCAGGCGGCGCGCGCTCTGGTCCTGGGCCTCAAGGTTGTCGCTGTAGCTTTTCGACAGCGCCAGCAGGTCGCGGCGGCCGATGTAGGCCAGCAGGCCACTGATGCCCACCACGAACAGCAGGTACAGAATCACACTGAAAATGGTCGTGCGGCTGACGTTTTCATTGCGTTCCAGGCGCAACTGCTGCTCCATGGCCACCGCGTCGTCGTACTCCTTGCGGATTTCGTCGGTCAGGCGCTTGCCGCGGCCGGCCTGGACCGCGCCACGGTAGTCGCCGTCCTGCCGACGCAGCTCGATCATGCCCTGGGCGAAGTTGTTCCACTCGGTCTGCAGGGCTTCCAGGCGCTTGAGCCGGTCCACCTGCTGCGGGTTGTCCTTCACCAGCTCCTGAAGGCTGCGCAGCTCGCTGACGATGCGCGGCTTGGCCACCTCGTAGGGATCGAGAAAGTGCTCATCGCCGGTGATCAGGAAACCGCGCATGCCGGTTTCCAGGTCGATGGTCAGGCGCGCCGCCTCGTTGAGGTTGTTGATCACCCGATCCGTGTGCTGCACCCACTGAATTACCGAGAGCAGGTAGGTGATCAGGGACACGAAAAAAACCGCGCTGAGCACGCCCACACCCAGGGGCAGGCTGATATTGCGGGTCAGCAGCTGGCGAAAACTCTGTTCATCAATCGAAGTCGGACGAATCATTTGATGGACCTGGACGCTGGTAAAAAAAACGAAGTTTGCCCCACATTCGGCCATTACAGCTATTTTTTATAACCTGTGGGTTCACCACTGCAATTGAAGCTGCGCTGGGACAAAGGAAGCGGTTATTCTTGCCGACGCTTGTACAAACGCATTTTTTTGTACAGCTTCGGGAACTTGTGGCCAGCTGCCACTTACTGATGCACAAGGCCGTCTGTCACGCCGCCCCGCCGAATTCATTTCTTGAGAGTGCCCCTATGCCCGCCAGCGCTTCCACCATCCTAGTCGTCGAAGACGATGCCATCGTGCGCATGTTGATTGTCGATGTTCTCGAAGAGCTCGAATTCAGCGTCCTGGAAGCCGATGGCAGCGACGCCGCGCTGCAGCTGCTGGAAGATGCCGGGCAAGGCATCGACCTGCTGATGACCGATGTGGGCCTGCCCGGCATGAACGGTCGCGAACTGGCCGAGCGAGCCCGGCAACTGCGCCCGCAATTGCCGGTGCTGTTCGCCAGCGGTTATGCCGAATCCATCGACGTGCCGGCCGGCATGGCGGTGATCGGCAAGCCCTTTTCCATCGATCAACTGCGGGACAAGGTGCGCAGCATCCTCGGCTGATCCGGTGGCGGCCGGCTGTGGTTTAATGGCGACCTTTTTTTGCCCCCGCCTGCCAGGAATGCCCGCTCATGAGTCCCACCGCCGCAACCAAAGTCCTGATCATTGGTTACGTCTGGCCCGAACCCCGCTCCTCCGCCGCCGGCGGGCACATGATGCAGATCCTCCAGAGCTTTCTCGACCAGGGTTGGGAGCTGACCTTCAGCAGCCCGGCCAACGAAGGCGAGCACAAGGAGGATCTGGCGGCCCTGGGCATCCGCGAGTGCCCGATCGAACTCAACAACAGCAGTTTTGACCGCTTCGTCGCCGAGCTGGCGCCGGATATCGTGCTGTTCGACCAGTTCATGATGGAAGAGCAGTTCGGCTGGCGCGTCGAGCAGCACTGCCCCAATGCCCTGCGCGTCCTGGAAACCTCGGACCTGCAATGCCTGCGCCACGCCCGCCACCAGCGCCTCAAGGATCACCTCAAGACCGGCGCCGACGAGGATGACTTCAGTGCGCTGTTCAGCCGGGCGCCGGCGGAAGAATTCCGCCACATGGCCGACACCGACCTGGCCAAGCGCGAGATCGCCGCCATCTACCGCTGCGACCTGAGCCTGATGATCTCCGAAGTGGAGATCGAGCTGCTGGTGCAGCAGTTCCGCCTGCCCCCGGCCTTGCTGCACTGGTGCCCGCTGATGCTGGAGCGGTTGCCGGAGGAGTTCCCGCCCTTTGAACAGCGGGCGCATTTCCTCAGCATCGGCAATTTCCGCCACGCGCCGAACTGGGACGCCGTGCTGTGGATGAAGAACCGCGTGTGGCCGCTGATCCGCCAGCAACTGCCCGGCGCGCAACTGCACCTGTACGGCGCCTACACCCCGCCCAAGGCCGCGGCGCTGCACAACCCGGCCCAGGGCTTTCACATCATGAACTGGGCCGAAGACGCGCTGCAGGTGATGAGCGCGGCGCGGATCTGCCTGGCGCCCCTGCGTTTCGGCGCCGGGATCAAGGGCAAGCTGCTGGACGCCATGCTCTGCGGCACCCCCAGCGTGACCACCCCGGTGGGCAGCGAATCCATGTCCCAGGACGACCTGCCATGGCCGGGGGCGGTGGCCGAGTCCGCCAGCGCCCTGGCGGCGGCCGCGGTGCGCCTGTATCAGGATCAGGTGCTGTGGGACCAGGCCCAGGCCGATGGCGCCCGCCTGCTGCAAGCCCGCTACCGCCAGCAGGTCCACGGCCCGGCGCTGATCCAGCGCCTGCAGCACTGCCGTCAGCACCTGCAACACCTGCGCCGCGACAACTTCACCGGCGCCATGCTGCGCCACCACCATCACAAGAGCACCCAATACATGGCGCAGTGGATCGAGGCGAAGAACCGCCCCGCCTCCTGACCCCGCGCCCTTCACCCGAGAGCCGGCCAGCCGGCGCCTACAAAAAACCGTGGCCTGCCCGCTGCGGGAGCTGGCTGGCCAGCGAAGGCGCCAGCAAGTTCAGCACAGACCTTGCGCCCCTCCCCGCCGTACAGCCGACTCACGCGGGGACGGGCACTCACCTCATCCATAGAAGTAAACGAATCTCGTTCAGCTTGCGTTCAGCAGATGGCAATGATCTTCATTTAGCAATGAGTATCATTATGTTACAAATTGATTCCCTAGCCATTGCCCCGCCGGTGCTGAATGCTCGTTCCATTTCTGATCATGCTGCGCGAAGGGATTGAAGCCGCGCTTATCGTTGGCATCATCGCCAGTTACCTGCAACAGACCGGCCGCGGCCAGTGGATGCCCGCGGTGTGGATCGGAGTGTTTCTCGCCGCGGCCCTGGCCCTGCTGGTGGGTGGCGGTCTGGAATTGATGAGCGCCGAATTCCCGCAGAAGCAGCAGGAACTCTTCGAAGGCATCGTCGGCCTGGTGGCCGTGGGCATCCTCAGTTCCATGGTGTTCTGGATGCGCAAGGTGGCCCGTTCCATCAAGCACTCCCTGCAGGTGTCGCTGGACCAGGCCCTGGCCGGTTCCCGGCATCAGGTCATGGCCCTGATCGCCATGGTGTTCTTCGCCGTGGCCCGCGAAGGCCTGGAAACCGTGTTCTTCCTGCTGGCGGTGTTCCAGCAGAGCGAAGGCCCCGGCGCGCCCATTGGCGCCCTGCTCGGCCTGATCGTGGCCATCATCGTCGGCTTCCTGATCTACAGCGGCAGCATGCGCCTGAACCTCGGCCTGTTCTTCCGCTGGACCGGGCTGTTCATCCTGCTGGTGGCCGCCGGCATCCTCGCCAACTCGGTGCAGGCCCTGCACGAAGCCGGGATCTGGAACCACTGGCAGACCGTGCTCTTCGACTTCAGCGCCAGCCTGCCCATGGACGGCCCTTTGGGCTCGGTGCTGGCCGGCATGTTCGGCTATCAGGATGCGCCTACCGTCAGCACCCTCGGCGCCTATGGGCTGTATCTGGCGGTGACCCTGGTGCTGTTCTTCCTGCCCGCCGGCGCCCCGGCCAAGACGCCGGCCCCGACCTCTTCCGTTTCCAGTCAGTAAGGCTCCCCCCATGACCCAGCAAGCCTCTCCCCAGGCCTCGCCGCCCCGCGCCTTGCGCTGGGCGGTGGCCGGCTCGGTGATCGTGATGATCGCCGCCGGCGGGCTGTTCTATTACGCCTCGCAACTGGCCGCCGACAAGCGCCAGGCGCACCAGGGCGAAATCACCGTGACCATCCACCCCAAGAGCTGTGAGCCCAATGCGCTGACGGTTCCGGCCGGGCACGCCAGCTTTCGCATCGTCAACCGCTCCGATCGCGCCGTGGAATGGGAAATCCTCGACGGCGTGCTGGTGGTCGAGGAGCGCGAGAACATCGCCCCGGGCCTGAGCCAGGTGATCAACGCCAACCTGCAACCGGGTGACTACGCCATGACCTGCGGGCTGTTGAGCAACCCCCGCGGCACCCTGCATGTGACGGCCACCGCCGAATCCGAGGCCCAGGCCAAGGCCGGTCCCTCGCTGGTGGCCTTTATCGGTCCGCTGTCGGAGTTCCGGGTCTACCTGAGCCTTTCCGCCAGCGCCCTGGTCAAGGCGGTGAACGCCTTGCAGCAAGCCATCGACGCCGGCGACCTGAAGCAGGCCCAGGCCCTGTACCAGCCGGCCCGCGCCGCCTATCAGCGTCTGGCGCCGGCGGCCCAGCGCCTGGCCGAGCTGGACAATGCCATCAACGCCCGCGCCGACTACTTCGAGCAGCGCGAGCAGGACCCGGGCTTTCGCGGCTTCCACCGCCTGGAATACGGCCTGTTCGAGCAACGCGACCTGGCCGGCCTGGCCCCGGTGGCGCAAGGCTTGTCCAGCGATGTGGCGCGCCTCAAGGAACAGCTGCTGGCCCAGACCCTGGCGCCGCAGCAACTGGTGGACCTGGTGGCGCGCAACCTGCGCAGTCTGGCCGAGCGGCGAGCCGGCAGCGGTGAAGAGGAACGCTACAGCCACAGCGACCTCAACGGCTTTGCCGCCAACCTGGAAACCACGCGCAAGGTCATCGACCTGCTGCGCCCCCTGTTGAGCAAATCCGCCGCCCCCTTGCTGACCCAGGTGGACGCCGCCGCCCAGGCCCTGGCCAGCCGCCTCGACAACCTGCGCCAAGGCTTCGGCTACGTGGCCTACGACCAAGTCAGCGCTGCACAACGCCAAGAGATCGCCGACAAGGCCAAGGCCCTGGCCGACGCCCTCGACGCCATCGACCCCGCACTCGGCCTTTCCGGCCTGTAACCAGACGAGCCCTCCATGAACGATTCAGATCAAGCCAACCCCTCCTTCAGCGCCCAACGCCGGCGCGTACTGCTGGGCATGGGCGCCGCCGGCGTGGCCCTGGCCGGCAGCAGCCTGAGCTGTCCGGCCATGGCCGCCGCGCAGGCCCAGGTCACCGAAGCCCCGAGCAGCGACCGGACCCTGGATCGCCACGATTTTCACGGCCGGCACCAGAGCGGCATCGTCACCCCACGCCCGGCGGCGGGCATGCTGGTGTCCTTCGATGTCCTGGCCCGCGACCGTGACGACCTGGAGCGGCTGTTCCGTACCCTCAATCAGCGCATCGCCTTTCTCATGAGTGGCGGCCCGGTGACCCAGGTCGACCCGAAGCTGCCGCCGCTGGACTCCGGCATCCTCGGCCCGGTGGTGACCCCGGACAACCTGACCATCACCGTGTCGGTGGGCGCCTCGCTGTTCGACGAGCGCTTCGGCCTGGCGGCGGCCAAGCCCAAGCGCCTGATCCGCATGGTCGGCTTCCCCAACGACGCCCTGGAACCGGCCTGCTGCCACGGCGACCTGAGCCTGCAGTTCTGCGCCAACACCGCCGACACCAACATCCACGCCCTGCGCGACATCGTGAAGAACCTGCCGGACCTGCTGCTGGTGCGCTGGAAACAGGAAGGCAGCGTGCCGCCCCAGGCCCCGGCCAAGCCCGGCGAGCCGGCGCAGAGCGCGCGCAACTTCCTGGGCTTTCGCGATGGTTCGGCCAACCCCGATTCCAATGACCAGCAGGCCATGCAGCAGATCGTCTGGGTCCAGCCCGGCAGCGACGAACCGGCCTGGGCGGCCCATGGCAGCTACCAGGCGGTGCGGATCATCCGCAACTTCGTCGAGCGCTGGGACCGCACCCCGCTGCAAGAGCAGGAAAGCATCATCGGCCGGGTCAAGACCACGGGCGCGCCCATGGATGGCCAGAAGGAAAGCCAGGTGCCCGACTACAGCAAGGACCCCCACGGCAAGCTGACCAAGCTCGACGCGCACATCCGCCTGGCCAACCCGCGCACCGCGCAAACCCGGCAGAACCTGATCCTGCGCCGGCCGTTCAACTACTCCAACGGGGTCAACAAGAACGGCCAGTTGGACATGGGCCTGCTGTTCATCTGCTACCAGGCCGACCTGGAAAAAGGCTTTATCGCGGTACAGACCCGCCTCAACGGCGAACCCCTGGAGGAGTACCTCAAGCCCACCGGCGGCGGTTACTTCTTCACCTTGCCGGGGGTCACCGGCGCAGAGGATTTCATCGGCCGCTCGCTGCTCGATGCCACCCGAGCGACAACCACGGCCTGACACCCCCAACACAACCACCCCCACGGAAACGTCCCATGAAAAAGTCGCCTCTTGCTGTGTTGCTGACCCTTGGCCTGCTCCACGCCCCATTGTCGGCGTTCGCCGCCCCCGCGCCCCTGGAGCTGGTGGGGCCGATCTCCGACTACAAGATCTACGTCACCGAACAGCTCGACGAACTGGCCAGCCATACCCAGCAGTTCACCGCCGCGGTGAAACAGGGCGACCTGGCCAGCGCCAAAAAGCTCTACGCGCCGACCCGGGTCTACTACGAGTCGATCGAACCGATCGCCGAGCTCTTCAGTGACCTGGACGCGTCCATCGACTCGCGGGTCGACGATCACGAACAAGGCGTCAAGGCCGCAGACTTCACCGGCTTCCACCGCCTGGAATACTCGCTGTTCTCGGAAAACAGCACAGAAGGCCTGGGCGAGCTGGCCGATCGTCTGAACAAAGACGTCAAGGACCTGCAAACCCGCGTCGCCGGCCTGACCTTCCCGCCGGAAAAAGTCGTCGGCGGCGCCGCCGCGTTGCTGGAAGAAGTGGCCGCAACCAAGATCTCCGGCGAGGAAGACCGTTACAGCCACACCGACCTCTACGACTTCCAGGGCAACATCGACGGCGCGAAGAAAATCGTCGACCTGTTCCGCGGCCAGATCGCCAAGCAGGACCAGGCCTTTGTCGCCAAGGTGGACAAGAACTTCGCCACGGTGAACACCATCCTGGCCAAGTACAAAACCGCCGACGGCGGCTTCATGACCTACGACAAGGTCAAGGACAGCGACCGCAAGGCCCTGGTGGGCCCGGTCAACACCCTGGCCGAAGACCTCTCGACCCTGCGCGGCAAACTGGGCCTGAACTGAACCCGACGCCCACGCCGCCTCACCAGCCGCCCCCTGTAGGAGCTGGCTTGCCAGCGAAAGCGTTCTTGAGCTCAACCCGCCTCAAGGCCCTCTTCGTCAGCCAGCCCGCGCCAGCGGCAGCATCACCGATGCAGATAAGACTGGGCTGTGACGCGTTATCCCGATAACGTTCACGGCCCATCGCTTTCATGGACGACCCTGCATGTCTCGCCCCTTGGCTGCCCGTGCGCCGCTGACTGCCACACCCTTCTCACTGCTGCCGCTGATGGCCGCCTACATGGCCTGCACCATGTCGATGATGGCCTTCGTCTCGCTGATCGGCCCGATCTCTCGGGCGCTGCGCCTGGAGACCTGGCATGCCGGCGCCGCGGTGACCGTTTCCGGAGTGATCTGGATGCTCCTGGCGCGCCCCTGGGGCCAGGCCAGCGACCGCTTCGGCCGGCGCCGGGTCCTGCTGCTGGGCACCGCCGGCTTCACCCTCGCCTACTGGGCGCTGTGCCTGTTCATCGACCTGTCGCTGCACAGCCTGCCCAGCGTCGCCATGGCCTTTCTCGGCCTGATGCTCGGACGCGGCCTGATCGGTGCCTTTTATGCGGCGATTCCGGTGGGCGGCTTCGCCCTGATCGCCGACAACATCGAACCCGAGCATCGCGCCCGGGCCATGGCCACCCTCGGCGCGGCCAACGCCGTGGGCCTGGTGATCGGCCCGGCGATCGCCGCGCTGCTGGCCCGCTACAGCCTGAGCCTGCCGTTCTACGCCATGGCGGTGTTGCCATTGCTGGCGTTCCTGGTGCTGCGCTACAAGCTGCCGCGCCAGGAACTGCACCTCAAGCATGCCCCCAGCCCGGTCCGCCTGAATGACCCGCGGCTGCTGCGACCGATGACAGTGGCCTTTGTCGCCATGCTCTGCGTGTCCATCGCCCAGATCACCGTGAGTTTCTACGCCCTGGATCGCCTGCACATGAACCCAGCCGAGGCGGCGCAGACCGCCGGGGTGGCCCTGGCCATGGTCGGCGTGGCGTTGATCTGCGCCCAGCTGGTGGTGCGCAAGCTGGAATGGCCGCCATTGCGCATGATCCGCTACGGCGCCCTGCTCTCGGCACTGGGCTATGCCGGCAGCATGCTGGTGGACAGCGCCTGGGGCCTGTGGCTGGCGTTCTTTGTCTCGGCGGCGGGCATGGGCGGGGTGTTTCCGTCGTTCTCGGCCCTGGCGGCGAATGCCGTGCAAGCCTCGGAACAGGGCGCGGCCGCCGGCAGCATCGGCGCCGCCCAGGGCCTGGGCGTGGTCATCGGGCCCATGGCCGCCAGCCTGATCTACGCCATCGAACCGCGCCTGCCTTACCTGCTGGCCGCAATCCTGCTGGTGCTGATCGCCATCTGGCCACACCCGCGCTCCCTGTAGCCGCTGCCGCAGGCTGCGAAGGCTCCGCAGGAGGCGTCGTTCTTGGGGGCGCTGAAGGCCCTGCGGGCCTTTGCGCAGCCTCGCCGGCTCGGCAGCGGCTACAGCATGCGGTAGAGCAGGCGTTCGATACGCACGCGGCTGACCCGACGCAGGAACTTGCTCACGGCCTCGGGGTAGTCCACCAGGCTGTCCAGGTACTGGAAGTGCTCGATGCGCTTTGTGTGGCGATAAATCTGCGCCTGCTCGGCGCTGCGCGCCTCCAGCAACTGGCCCTTGGGGTCGTCCAGCAGCAGGGCGTTTTCCAGGTCCAGGCGAAACGCCCGGGGGTTGAGGTTGTTGCCGGTGAGCAAGGTGTAGCGCTCATCGACCCACATTCCCTTGAGGTGGTAGGTGTTGTCGCCGTCGCGCCACAGGTGCAGGTTCAACTGGCCGCTGTCGATCACTTTCTGATGCCGCTTGGCGAAGCGCCGCAGGCTGATCTCGTAGAGATAAGGCAGCGCCGCGATCACCTTGAACGGCTCGCTGGGCGGGATATAGAAGTCGTTGGCGGTCTTGTCGCCGACGATGATGTCGATCTTCACCCCACGCTCCAGGGCCCGGTTGATTTCCCGGGTGACTGGCAGCGGCAGGTTGAAATACGGGGTGCAGATGGTCAGCTGGCGCTGGGCGCCGGCAATCAGCTCGCAGATCACCCGGTTCAGCGGATTGCCCTTGCCGACGCCGAGCAATGGACTGACCGAAAGCTCGCTCTTGTCCAGGCTGCCGGCGGTGGTGTCGTAGGTGGCGTGCTTGAGACGGCTGCGCAGATCGCCAATGTCGTTGCGCAGGCTGCGGGTGCTGGGCAGGTTCGGCAGGTCCAGGCGGTGCACCGCCCGCGACGCCACCAGGCCGTGCTGCACCAGGTGCTGCATGGAGTCGGCCAGGGCCTGGTTGTGCAGCAGGTGGTAACGGTCGAAGCGGTATTTGTCGAACTTGTGCAGGTAGACGTTGTTCAGGCTGGCGCCGCTGTAGAGCACGCAGTCGTCGATGACGAAGCCTTTGAGGTGCAGCACCCCGAACAGCTCCCGGGTCTGCACCGGCACGCCGTAGATCGGCACTTCGCTGGCGTGGGTGCGGGTCATCTCCTGGTACCAGGCCGAATTGCCCGGCTGCTTGCCGGCACCGATCAGGCCGCGCTGGGCGCGCAACCAGTCGACCACGACCACCACGTCCAGCTCCGGGCGGGCGGCCTTGGCGGCGTGCAGGGCATCAAGGATCTCCTGGCCGGCTTCGTCCTGTTGCAGGTACAGGGCAACGATGTAGATGCGCCGGGTGGCCTGGGCGATTTGCTCCAGCAGCGTGCGGCGAAATTGTGCAGCGCCGGCAAGCGTGGTGAAGGCCTCGGCGGCCAGGGGGAAGCTGCGCAGCTTGGGCAGCAGGGAACGTTTGAAAAGCGACGGCATAGGGCTCGCAGTGGCTCAAATCCAAAGAGCGCAAGAGCTTACACCATGCAACAGGCTGAGTCCCCTGCCCGACCAGTACAAGACCATTGCCCCGCCCTGAACGGCGAAGGAGCCTTCGGATACTGCGCAAGACCCGGTGACGCCTTCGCTGGCGAGCCAGCTCCTACATGGCAGGGGAACTTTGATGGCCATCGAAATAATTATTTGACCAAGGAGAACGATCGTTCTACTCTTTGCTCCATGAACGAAATCACTCCCCCTGAAACACGCGACATTATCCTCGACGTCACCGAGAAGCTGATCTACAAGAGCGGCATTGCCGCCACGGGCATGGATCTGTTGGTGAAGACCGCCGGGGTCTCGAGAAAGAGCATCTATCGCTATTTCAACAACAAGGACGAACTGGTGGTGGCCGCCCTGGAGCGTCGCGACCAGCGCTGGATGCACTGGTACAGGACCGAAGTGAACCGGGCCGAAGGCTCTGCGCAGCGGCTGCTGGCGCTGTTCAGCGTGCTCAAGGGCTGGTTCGAATCCGAAGGTTTTCGCGGCTGCGCCTTTATCAACACCAGCGGCGAGACTGGCGATCCACAAGACCCGGTGCGCCAGGTGGCGAAACAACATAAACAGAAACTGCTCGATTTCGTGACCGAGCTTTGCCAAGAACATGGCGTGCAACATCCCGAGGGACTGGCAGCGCAACTGCTGATCCTGATCGATGGCGCCATTACCGTTGCCCTTGTCATGGGCGATCACAGTGCTGCTGATAATGCGCAATGCATGGCGCGAAAGTTATTGGACCTCTGATTGTTTTAAACAAGTGCAACTGCTTTGTTTGAACAGCAACTTTCATTGGAGACAAATCATGTCGTCTAACGCTCAAGTGCGCCCGCCCCTTCCGCCTTTCACTCGCGAGTCGGCGATTGAAAAGATCCGTCTGGCTGAAGATGGCTGGAACTCCCGGGACCCGGAACGGGTGTCCCTGGCCTACACCCTGGACACCCAATGGCGTAACCGCGCCGAGTTCGCCCACAACCGCGAAGAGGCCAAGGCCTTCCTCGCCCGCAAATGGGCCAAGGAGCTGGATTACCGCCTGATCAAGGAACTCTGGGCCTTTACCGACAACCGCATCGCCGTGCGCTACGCCTATGAATGGCACGACGACTCGGGCAACTGGTTCCGTTCCTACGGCAACGAGAACTGGGAGTTCGACGAACAAGGCCTGATGGCTCGGCGGTTTGCCTGCGTCAACGACATGCCGATCAAGGCAACCGAGCGCAAGTTCCACTGGCCCCTGGGCCGGCGCCCGGATGACCACCCAAGCCTTAGCGACCTGGGCCTGTAACCCGGCCCAAGGTTCTTCTACCTAGCGCACCCGTAGGAGCTGGCTTGCCAGCGAAGGCGTCCTCAAGCCTTGCACCGAGGTCAAAGGCCCTTTCGCCGGCAAGCCGGCTCCTACAAGGCAATCTCGCGCAACAAGCTTTGCATCGGGCTGGTGAACCGCTTCGCCGGCAAGCAAGGCGCCGTTCAAGCCGCGGCTTCTTGCTCCTTGAGCCGGGCCTGGGCTTCCAGCTCCCGCACCAGGGGCAATACCCGCTTGCCGAAATACTCAACCTCTTCCTGAAAATGCAGGAACCCCGCCAGCACCAGATCCACCCCCACCGCCTTCAACTCGACGATGCGCTGGGCAATCTGCTGCGGGGTGCCGATCAGGTTGGTCTTGAAGCCGTCGTTGTACTGCACCAGGTCCTCGAAGCTGGACTTGGCCCAGTTGCCCTCGCCTTCGGGCGAGGCCTTGCCGGCCTGCTTGGCTGCATCGCCAAAGGCATTCACCGCCTGCGGATCGGCCTTGTCGATAATTTCCGCCAGCACCGCCCGGGCTTGTTCCTCGGTGTCCCGGGCGATCACAAAGGCATTCACCCCGACTTTCACCGAATGCTGGTTGGCCGCGGCCTTGGCGCGGATATCGTCCACCTGGGCCTTGATCCCCTCGACGCTGTTGCCATTGGTGAAGTACCAGTCCGACACCCTGGCCGCCATGTCCCGCGCCGCCCGCGAACTGCCGCCCTGGAAGATCTCCGGCTGGCCCAGGGGCTTGGGCTTGAGGCTGTAGTTGTCAAAGCGATAGAAGTCGCCCTTGAAGGTGAAGTGGTCCTGGCTCCAGATCCCGCGCAGGGAACGGATGAATTCCTCGGAACGCCGATAGCGTTCATCGTGCTCCAGCCAGTGCTCGCCAATCGCCTGGAACTCGCCCTTGAACCAGCCGCTGACAATGTTCACCGCGATCCGGCCATTGGTCAGTTGATCGATGGTAGCCAGCTGCTTGGCCGCCAGCGCCGGTTGCCAGGGCCCGGGCAGGATCGCCGCGATCACCTTGAGCTTGCTGGTGGCGGCCAGCAGCGCGTGGCTGAAGGCCACCGACTCGTGCTGGTACTCGGCGCCATAGCCGGCGGTGAAGCGGATCTGGGTCAGGGCGTATTCGAAACCGGCCTCCTCGGCGATCTGCGCCAGTTTGCGGTTGTAGTCGATGCCCCAGTGGGTGCGCTGCTCGATCTTGCTCACCACCAGACCACCGCTGACGTTGGGCACCCAATAGGCAAATTTCACGGCTTGCTGACTCATGGCTCGGTCCTCGGGACAGGTAAAGGTGCAAGGACCAGAGCAGCAAGCGTGCCAGCGCCTGCCGGTGGCCCGGCTCGATCCGCCCCACAGGCTTCGAAGATCCGCGCCAAAGCACGCCGGGCCGGGCCGCGCTCGGCTGGCGGGCGGCGCCTGCGCACTTGCTGTAGCGGGTCCGGCCGCGGCCTGTATCCGCGGCGAGCGCAGCGTCGCAACACCGCGCAAACGGACGATTTGTTGATGATGTGTTGCCCGGGCAACAGTTGGCCGCCCCTGCCGCGGGCCGATCCCCAGGCAGGCCGGGCCGCGGGATCTCGGCATGCTGTGTGCAAGCGGTGTGCAAAGGGCCGCCTAGGCACCCACTGTTTTTTCTGCCGAACCCAGGAGCTACGCCATGACTGAACACCAGGTAATCAATCCATTGTCCTTGGGGGTCGATTACGCGCCTCTGGCCGAGCGCTTCCGCCCGATCTTCCAGCGCATCGCCGCCGGCGCCGTGGAGCGCGAGCACAGCCGCACCTTGCCTTATGAACCCATCCAGTGGCTCAAGCAGGCCGGCTTCGGCGCCGTGCGGGTGCCCGTGGAATATGGCGGCGGCGGTGCCTCCCTGCCCCAGCTGTTGCAACTGCTGATCGAGCTGGCCGAAGCCGACGCCAATGTGCCCCAGGCCCTGCGCGGGCACTTCGCCTTTGCCGAGGACCGCCTCAACGCTGCGCCCGGGCCGGGCCGGGATCTGTGGTTCAAGCGCTTTGTCGAGGGCGATATCGTCGGCTGCGCCTGGACCGAGATCGGCGCGGTGGAGATTGGCCAGGTCATGACCAAGGTGACGCCGGACGGCGAAAAATGGCGCCTCAACGGCGAGAAGTTCTACAGCACCGGCAGCATTTTCTCCGACTGGATCGATGTCTACGCCCAGCGCACGGACACCGGCGGCGATGTGATCGCGGCGGTGCGCACCCGTCAGCCGGGCATCCAGCAGAGCGATGACTGGGATGGTTTCGGCCAGCGCACCACCGGCAGTGGCACCTCGCGCTTCAACGACGCCGAAGTCGAGGCCGAGAACATCATCGACTTCGCCACCCGTTTCAAGTACCAGACGGCCTTCTACCAACTGGTGCTGCTGGCGACCCTGGCCGGGATCGGCCGCGCCGCGCTGCGCGACGTGGCCCACGAAGTGCGGGTGCGCAAGCGCATCTACAGTCACGGCAACGCGCCCCAGGTCAGCGCCGATGCCCAGGTGCAGCAAGTGGTGGGCGAGATTGCCGCCCTGGTGTATGCGGCCGAGGCCGCGGCGGTCCGCGCGGCGGCACCGGCCCAACAGGCCTACCTGGCGCGCTTTGCCGGGGATGAGGCGCAGGAGCGAGCGGCCAATGTGGCGGCGGAAATCGAATCGGCCACGGCCCAGGTGGTGGTCACCGAACTGATCCAGCGTGCCACCAGCGAACTGTTTAACGCCCTCGGCGCCTCGGACATTCGCCAGGGCAAGGCCCTGGATCGGCATTGGCGCAATGCGCGGACCGTGTCGTCCCATAACCCGGTGATCTACAAGGCACGGATTGTCGGTGACTGGCAGATCAACGGCAGCGAACCGCCTTTTGTCTGGCAGATCGGCAACGGCCCGCAACGCTAACCCTTCCCTGCACCGTCCGTAGGAGCTGGCTTGCCAGCGAAGGCACCCTCCGGTCGTGCGCAAGGCTCAAAGGCCCATTCGCCGGCAAGCCGGCTCCTACGATAGGGGTATCAGACCAAGGTCGAGGCGGTCGCGCAGCGGGCGGGGTTGCAGGTAAGATGGCGGTCTTGCGCGCAGCCCCCTTTGCGCTTCCCGCCGAACAATAAGCCGACCCCATGCCCTTCGATCTCAGCGTTGACCTGACCACCCTCGCCATTCTCGCCCTCGTGGCCTTCATCGCTGGTTTCATCGACGCCATTGCCGGCGGTGGCGGCCTGCTGACTACCCCCGCCCTGCTCACCGCCGGGTTGCCGCCGCATCTGGTGCTGGGGACCAACAAGCTCAGCTCGACCTTCGGTTCGGCCACCGCCAGCTTCACCTTCTACCGGCGCAAGCTGTTCCACCCCAGGCAGTGGATGCACGCCATCGTCGGCACCCTGGTGGGCGCGCTGACCGGGGCCATCGTCGCCCATTACCTGCCGGCCGAGTGGCTGAACAAGATGCTGCCGGTGATCGTCTTCGCCTGTGGCCTGTACCTGCTGTTCGGCGGCACGCCCAAAGCGCCGCTGGACAGCGACGCGCCGATCAAGAAGAAGTGGCAATCGAGCCAGGGCTTCAGCCTGGGCTTCTACGACGGCGTGGCCGGGCCCGGCACCGGGGCGTTCTGGACCGTGAGCAGCCTGCTGCTCTACCCCATCGATCTGGTCAAGGCCAGCGGCGTGGCCCGCAGCATGAACTTCGTCAGCAACATCGCGGCGCTGTCGGTGTTCGTGTTCTCCGGGCAGGTGGACTGGATCATCGGCCTGTGCATGGGCCTGTCGGTGATGGTCGGGGCCTTCTTCGGGGCACGCACCGCGATCAGCGGTGGTGCCAAGTTCATTCGCCCGGTGTTCATCACCGTGGTGCTCGGATTGACCGTGCGCCTAGCCTGGCAGCACTGGTTCAGCGTGGCCTAGACGACGCGCCACATAGAGGTCGATCAGGTAGCGGGCAATCGAGCGCGAGGCCGGCAACGGCGGCAGCGCATGGACGTTGAACCACTGGGCGTCCTCGATCTCGTCTTCCTGGGGCACGATCTCGCCGCCGGCGTACTCGGCATGGAAGCCCAGCATCATCGAATGCGGGAACGGCCAGCACTGGCTGCCCACGTACTGGATGTTCTTGACCTCGATGCTCACCTCTTCGCGCACTTCGCGGATCAGGCAGTCCTCCGCCGACTCGCCGGGCTCGGCAAAGCCGGCCAGGGTGCTGTAGACCCCGGTGACGAAACGCGGCGAACGGGCCAGGAGAATCTCGTCGCCGCGGGTGACCAGCACGATCATGCTCGGTGAAATCCGCGGGTAGGCCCGCAGATCGCAGGGCTCGCAGTACATCGCCCGCTCCCCCGGCACTTGCCGCATGGCCCGGCCGCAACTGCCGCAGAAGCGATGCTCCCGGGCCCAGGTGCCAATCTGCGCGGCATAGCCCAGGACCTTGTACAGGGTGTGATCGCCCTCCAGCATGAGGGCCCGCAGGCCTTTCCAGCCACAGCCCGGCACGTCGGCGCGGCCACTGAGCTCCAGCAGGTACACCGGCTCGCCATCGAGATGGCCGATGCCGTGCTCGGCCAGCAGCGGCAGGTCCTGGCCCTTGAGCCAGTGCCGCGGGAACAGCGCGCCGTTGTCGTCATAAAGAAAGCCGTCCGGGCCACGGGCCACGGCCCAGCCGCCAGGAAGTTGGGTATCCAGTACTGCGGTGGTCCAGCGTTCAATCATCGTCAATCAATCCAGAAATTCGGGTTTCTGTTTGCTCATGTGGGCGGCAATGGCCACACGCAAGTCGGTGGATTGCAGCATCGCGGCGTTCCAGGTGGCGACATATTCCAGGCCGTCGTCGATCCGGTGGTCACGCATGTAGCTGAGCATTTCCTTGGTGCCGCTGACCGCGATCGGCGACTTGGCGGCAATCTCCCGGGCAATCTCCATGACCCCGTCCAGCAGGCTGGCGGCATCGCGGTAGGTGCGGTTGACCAGGCCGATGTGACGCGCTTCCTCGGCACCGAAGGTGCGCCCAGTGTAGGCCAGCTCGCGCAACATGCCGTCGCCGATGATACGCGGCAAACGTTGCAGTGTGCCGACATCCGCGGCCATGCCGATGTCGATTTCCTTGATCGAGAACTGCGCGTCATCGGCGGCGTAACGCATGTCGCAGGCGCTGATCAGGTCGATGGCGCCGCCCAGGCAGTAGCCCTGGATCGCCGCCAGCACCGGCTTGCGGCAGTTGTCCACGGCATTGAAGGAGGATTGCAGTTGCAGGATCTTGCGCCGCAGCAGGCGCGCGTTGCGGCCCACGTCCTTGCCCAGTTCGTTGGCCACCCCGGCCAGCAGCATCAGGTCGATGCCTGAGGAAAAGTGCTTGCCGGCGCCACTGAGCACCACCACCCGCACCGCGTCGGTGTCGTCGATCCAGCGGAAGATCTCGACGATCTCGCTCCAGAACGCAGCGTTCATGGCATTGATCTTTTCCGGGCGGTTGATCTGCACATGGGCGATGTTGTCAGCGAGTTCGACGCGAAAGGCTTGGTATTCGGACATGGCAGTGATCCTTTACTGGGCGGAAAATGAGGGTCGAACTATAGCAAGTGGCGTCGCCGCCCCGTAAGCCAGCGCATTGGCCAAAAGCGGGACTGGCTGCGGGTTGGCGCGTGCTCTTGACGTCAGTGGGCTTTCGCCCCTTGCGGCCGGGGCAGGCTCAGGCGAAAACGTGCGCCGCCCAGGGGCGAGGCCTCGGCGGTCAGGGTGCCGTCCTGGGCTTGCAGGGCGCGACGGCTGATGGCCAGCCCCAGGCCAAAACCGCCGGTGGAGCGGTCGCGGCTGCGATCCAGGCGATAGAACGGCTCGAACACCCGTTCGCGCTCAGCGTCGGGAATGCCGATGCCGTCATCGTCCACCCAGATCTCGCAGCGCTCGTCGCTGACCAGCACCCCGACCTGGATGCGTTTCTCGCAGTAGCGGGTGGCGTTGCGCAGCAGGTTTTGCAGGGCCCGGGCGGTGAGCCGCGGGTCCAGGGTGAAACGCTCCAGGGTGCCGTGCAGCAGCACATCGATGACCAGATCCGACTCCAGCTCGTCGTCGACGCTGCCCAGGATGCTGTCGATGAACTCGTCCAGGGACACCTCGACCTGCTCCGGCAGGCAGGCCGGGTTCTGCAGACGGCTGTAGGACAGCAGCTCCAGCACCAGTTCATCCAGCTCGCGGATATGCGCCACCAGCCCTTGCAGGCGCTCGCGGCTGGCCGCCGGCAGATCGTCGGAGAGCACCAGGGCCAGGCCGAAATCCAGCCGGGTCAAGGGGGTGCGCAGCTCATGGGACACGGCGTTGAGCAGGTCCCGCTGCTGGTTGAGGAGCTGCTCGATGTCCCCGGCCATGGTGTCGAAGACATGGGCCAGGCTGCCGATGTTGGAACTGCCGGGCAGCTGCGTGCGTTCACTCAAGTGGCCCTTGCCGAAGCGCTCGGCAGTGCGCTTCAAGCGCTCAAGATCGCGCCAGTGCGGCCTGACCCAAAGCAGCAGGCAGGCCAGCAGCACCGCGACGATCAGCACGTTGATGCTCCAGTACAGCAGGTTGACGTCCAGCGGATCCGGCGGCACCACCAGCTTGACCGCCAGTTGCTCGTCCAGTGGCGACACCGCCAGGGTCCGCCAGCCCCAGTCCCCCAGGCGCACCACCTTTTCGCCGCGGGCCAGGCGCTCGCGTTCGTAAGGGCTGAAATCCGGGTCGTCGATGCGCACCAGGGCCACTTGCAGCGGATGGAACTCCTGGTCCATTTCCTTGACCAGATCCGGCCACTGCGCGGCGGGAACGGCGCGGAACTGCTTGACGATCAGGCCTTGCAGGCCGCGGGACTGTTCCAGGTTGTAATCCACGAAGCGCTCGTGGAAGACCTTGATCACCAGGTCCGGAATCAGGTAGATCGCCGCGCTGAAGGCGACGATGGTGATCAGGTACAGCCGGACCAGGATGCGCAGCATGGAATCAGCATTCCCACTCGGAACGGCTGAACAGGTAGCCCTTGCCCCAGACGGTCTTGATCTTGCGCGCTTCGCCGGCGTGGTCGTCGAACTTGCGCCGCAACTTGGAAATGGCCACGTCCACCGAGCGGTCGGTGCCGTTGAACTCGATGCCCCGCAGCCGCTGGAGGATCTGGTCGCGGCTCAGCACTTCGCCAGCATGCCGGGCCAGCACCACCAGCAGGTTGTACTCGCCACTGGACAGCTCCACCAACTGTTCGCGCCAGGTCACGGTGCGCTCGCACAGGTCGATGCACAGGTTGCCCATGAGGATCTGGTCGCTGGCGGTCTGCGGCTCGCCGAGGCTGCTGCGGCGCAACAGGGTACGCACCCGGGCCAGCAGCACTCGCGGTTCGCAAGGTTTTGTCACATAGTCGTCGGCGCCCATTTCCAGACCCAACACCTGATCATGGCTATCATCGCGGGCGGTCAGCATCAGGATCGGCAAGGTGGCCGAATCGGCGCGCAACAAGCGACAGACCTGCAAACCATCCAGGCCCGGCAGCATCAGATCGAGGATCACCAGGTCCGGCGGACTGGCCTTGGCCCGTTCGCGCACCTGATCGCCGCGACTGATCACACTGACCTGATAGCCATTGCGCTCCAGGTAGCTGGCAATCAGCTCCGAGAGCGCGGTGTCGTCTTCGACAAGAAGAATATTGGGCATGACAAGGAGTCTTTATTGAAGAAATACGGAGTAGCGGCGTTCCTTATAGAGCACCGGGCAACAGCAGCAAGGCGCCAAGGATATACAACACTCTGCGCGCAAGCGCGCCCGCTTCACACTTTTTCACACAGCACCTACACAGCTTCACAGCGGGCCTTGACCCATGCCCTTAGCATGCCGAGGTCATTATTGGGGTATCAGCATGTCGAATAAACTCCTCGCGCCACTCTGCCTGCTGGTTCTGGCGACGGCGTTGAGTGCCTGCAGCAAGACCGAAGGCGAACAGGCACCACCGACCGCCACCGTGCGGATCGAGACGGTGCAGAGCCAGGCCTTGTCCATCACCAGCGAACTGAGCGGACGCATCGCCGCGCCACGCAGTGCTGAAGTGCGCGCCCGGGTGGCCGGTGTGGTGCTGAAGCAGACCTTCCGCGAAGGCTCCGACGTCAAGCAGGGCGATGTGCTGTTCCGCATCGATCCGGCGCCCTTCCAGGCCGACCTGGACAGCGCCCGGGCCAACCTGAGCAAGGCCGAAGCCAGCGCCTTCCAGGCGCGCCTGCAGGAGCAGCGCTTTGCCAAGCTGATCGCCGACCAGGCCATCAGCGGCCAGGAATACGACAACGCCCGGGCAGCACGGCGCCAGGCCGACGCCGAGGTGGCGGCCAATCAGGCCGCGGTCAAGCGCGCCAAGCTCAACCTGGACTTCGCCACCGTCACCGCGCCGATTTCCGGGCGTGTCGGCCGCGCCCTGGTCACCGAAGGCGCCCTGGTGGGCCAGAACGAATCCACCCCCATGGCGCTGATCCAGCAGTTGAACCCGATCCACGCCGACCTGACCCAATCCACCCGCGAGCTCAACGAACTGCGCCGGGCCTTGCGCGCCGGGCAGTTGCAGCAGGTCGGCAAGGACCAGGCCAAGGCCACCCTGATCCAGGACGACGGCAGCCTCTACCCGTTGCCGGGCAAGTTGCTGTTCGCCGACATCAGCGTCGACCCGGGCACCGGGCAGATCATCCTGCGCAGTGAGTTCCCCAACCCGGACCTCGACCTGCTGCCGGGCAGCTTCGTGCGGGTGCGCCTGGAGCAGGCCGTCAACCAACAGGGCATCAGCGTGCCGCAACGGGCCATCCAGCGTGACAGCGCCGGCATCGCCCAGGTACTGCTGGTGGATGCCGAGAACCGCGTGGTGCAGCACCCGGTGCAACTGGGCGGGGTGCAGAAAGACCGCTGGATCGTCACCGAGGGCCTCAAGCCCGGTGACCGAGTCATTGTCGAAGGCTTGCAGCACGCCCGTCCCGGCGAGCAGGTGCAGATCGACGCCACTCCCCTTGCACTCGCCCAGCCCCCTGGCCAGTAGGTAGTACGACATGCCGCAATTCTTTATTGACCGCCCGGTCTTTGCCTGGGTGGTCGCTTTTTTCATCCTCCTGGGTGGCGCCCTGGCGATTCCCCAGTTGCCGGTGGCGCAGTACCCCAACGTGGCGCCGCCGCAGATCGAGATCTACGCGGTCTATCCGGGCGCCTCGGCGCAGACCCTGGACGAATCGGTGGTCAGCCTGATCGAGCAGGAGCTCAACGGCGCCGACCACCTGCTGTACTTTTCCTCCCAGAGCAGCCTGGGCAGCGCCACCATCACCGCCACCTTCCAGCCCGGCACCAACCCGGAGCTGGCCCAGGTCGATGTGCAGAATCGCCTCAAGGCGGTGGAGCCGCGCCTGCCCCAGGCCGTGACCCAGCAAGGCCTGCAGGTGGAGAAGGTGTCCGCCGGCTTCCTGTTGCTGATCACCCTGACGTCCAACGACGGGCGCCTGAGCAATGTCGGCCTCAGCGACTACCTGGCGCGCAACGTGATGAACGAGATCCGTCGCGTCGATGGCGTCGGCAAGGCCCAACTGTACGGCGCCGAACGGGCCATGCGGATCTGGGTCGACCCGCAGAAGCTGGTCGGTTTCAACCTCACGCCGGCGGACGTCAATGCCGCGGTGGCGGCGCAGAACGCCCAGGTGCCGGCCGGCAGCATCGGCGACCTGCCCAACCCGTCCAGCCAGGAAATCACCGCGACCATTCTGGTCAAGGGCCAGTTGACCACTCCCGAGGAGTTCGCCGACATCGTCCTGCGGGCCAACCCGGACGGCTCCACGGTGCGCATCGGCGATGTGGCACGGGTGGAAGTCGGCAGCCAGGAATACCAGTTCGGCACGCGCCTGAACGGCAAGCCGTCCACCGCGGTCGGTGTGCAGCTGTCTCCGGGGGCCAACGCCCTGAGCACCGCGACCCTGATCCGCGCCAAGATGGACGAGCTGTCGCGCTACTTCCCGGCCGGGGTGGAATACAAGATCCCTTACGACACCTCGCCCTTCGTCAAGGTTTCGATCACCAAGGTGATCTACACCCTGGTGGAAGCCATGGCCCTGGTGTTCCTGGTGATGTTCCTGTTCCTGCAGAACATCCGCTACACCCTGATTCCGACCCTGGTGGTGCCGGTGGCGCTGATGGGCACCTTCGCCACCATGCTGGCCCTGGGGTTCTCGATCAACGTGCTGACCATGTTCGGCATGGTGCTGGCCATCGGCATCCTGGTGGACGACGCCATCGTGGTGGTGGAGAACGTCGAGCGGATCATGGCCAGCGAGGGCCTGTCGCCCAAGGAAGCCACGCGCAAGGCGATGAAGCAGATCACCGGCGCCATCATCGGCATCACCCTGGTGCTGGTGGCGGTGTTCATTCCCATGGCCTTCATGCCGGGTTCGGTGGGGGTGATCTATCAGCAGTTCTCCCTGTCCATGGCCACCTCGATCCTGTTCTCGGCGTTCCTCGCCCTGACCCTGACCCCGGCCCTGTGCGCCACCCTGCTCAAGCCCATTGCCAAGGGCGAGCACCATGAGCGCAAGGGCTTCTTCGGCTGGTTCAACCGGCGCTTCGAACGCCTGAGCAACAGCTACGAGGGCGGTGTGAGCTACGCCCTCAAGCGCACCGGCCGCTACCTGCTGATCTACGTCGCGCTGCTGGCGATCATGGCGCTGCTGTTCAGTCGCCTGCCCTCCTCCTTCCTGCCGGTGGAGGACCAGGGCTACACCATCACCGATATCCAGCTGCCGCCCGGCGCCAGCCAGAACCGCACGGTCAAGGTGGTGGAGCAGATCGAAGCGCACAACGCCGGCGAGCCGGGCGTGGGCGACAGCACCATCATCCTCGGCTTCAGTTTCTCCGGCAGCGGACAGAACGCGGCGCTGGCCTTCACCACCCTCAAGGACTGGTCGCAACGGGGCAGCGACGACTCGGCCATGGCCATCGCCGACCGGGCCAACGCGGCGCTGAGCGCGCTCAAGGACGCCGTGGTCTACGCCGTGCTGCCGCCGCCGATCGACGGCCTGGGCACCTCCAGCGGCTTCGAGTTCCGTCTGCAGGACCGCGGCGGTGTCGGCCATGGTGCGCTGATGCAGGCCCGGAGCGAGCTGCTGGCTGCCACGGAAAAGAGCCCGATCCTGGCCAACGTCCGCGAAAGCGCCCTGGCCGAAGCGCCCCAGGTGCAGCTGGAAGTGGACCGCAAGCAGGCCAACGCCCTGGGCGTGTCCTTCGCCGACATCGGCAACCTGCTGTCCACCGCCCTGGGCTCGGCCTACATCAATGACTTCCCCAACCAGGGACGGATGCAGCGGGTGGTGGTCCAGGCCGAAGGCGATCAACGCAGCCAGGTCGAGGATCTGCTGCGGATGCAGGTGCGCAACAGCGCCGGCAAGATGGTGCCGTTGTCAGCCTTCGTCCGCGCCAGCTGGACCCTGGGCCCGGCCCAGCTGACCCGCTACAACGGCTACCCGGCCATCGCCATTTCCGGCGAGCCGGCACCCGGGCACAGCACCGGCGAGGCCATGCAGGAAATCGAGCGGCTGGTGAGCCAGTTGCCCGCCGGCCTGGGCCTGGAGTGGACCGGTCTGTCGCTGCAGGAACGCCTCTCGGGCAGCCAGGCGCCGCTGTTGCTGGGCCTGTCGCTGCTGATCGTGTTCATGTGCCTGGCGGCGCTGTATGAAAGCTGGTCGATTCCGACCTCGGTGCTGCTGGTGGTGCCCCTGGGGGTGCTGGGTGCGGTGCTGGCGGTGAGCTTGCGCGGGATGCCCAACGACGTGTTCTTCAAGGTCGGCCTGATCACCATCATCGGCCTGTCGGCGAAGAACGCGATCCTGATCATCGAGTTCGCCAAGAGCCTGTACGACGAAGGCCACGACCTGATCGACGCCACGGTGCAGGCCGCGCGCCTGCGCCTGCGGCCGATCGTCATGACTTCCCTGGCCTTCATCCTTGGCGTAGTGCCCCTGGCCATCGCCACCGGCGCCAGCTCCGCCAGCCAGCAGGCCATCGGCACCGGCGTGATCGGCGGCATGATCACCGCGACCCTGGCGGTGATCTTCGTCCCGGTGTTCTTCGTGGTGGTGATGAAGCTGGTCAAGCGCGGTTCGTCCAAGGACTGACCCCGGACAAACGGGTCCCGATTCCGGGACCCGTTCCTTCCTTGATTGCCACGCTCAATCCAACCTCGAACGTCAGTCCTGCAACAGGCTGGTCAAACGCTCGCGAGAGGTTTCTGGCTCACCTTCTACAGGCTGGGCAGAAGACAGGATGGGGGTGGAATAGAGCAACAGCAGAACCACAGCCAGACGCGTCAGCATGCTTTCGATCCTTGCTCGGGAAAGAGTCAATAATTCAGCGTCAAATTTAAACACATGGCTATGTGCCACCGCCACGCAAAATGAGTGCTTAGCCGCGTTTACATTCCAGGCTTTCACCTAAGTCGCGGATCATCTCCAGCAATGCCTTCACCCGCAGCGGCAAATTTCCGGCCGGGTACACCGCGTGCATCTGTGGGCTCTCACCGCTGCTGGAGGTGAGCTTGTACTCAGGACAAACCCGGCGCAGGCGCCCCGCTGCCACTTCAGGCTCGGCCATCCAATCCGCCAAGCGGGCGATCCCGACGCCCGCCAGGGCTGCCTGGAATACCGCCAGACCGGAGCTGAAACGAAACTTGGGATGAACCCGAAAGCTGATGGCCTGCTCCTCACTGCGAAAATTCCACTCCTTGAGAATCCGTGGCGCCGTATGCAGGATCAGCGAATGCGACTCCAGTGCCTCGATGGAGTCGGGCATGCCGTTGCGCTCCAGGTAGCCAGGGCTGGCGTACAGATAACGTGAGTAACTCCAGAGCGCAAAGCCGATCAAGTCGCTGGATTGTGGAAACGCGCCGCGAATCGAGAAATCCAGCTTGCTCTTGGCCGGGTCGATGATCTCATCGGTGAAAATCACATCGATATTAACGTCTGGATAACGCTCGCAGTATTGCGCGATCAGCCGGGGCAATACCCCTTGTCCGAGAAATTCGGGGGCGGAAAAACGGATCCAGCCGGAGGCCAGGCCGCTGAGACCAGACAGGTCCTCATCCACCTCACGTTGCAGGTCGAGCATTTTGTGCGCGTGGGGCAATAAGCATTCACCCGCCTCGGTCAGGCTCACGGCATTGGACGAGCGATTGAACAACTTGAGCCCCACACTTTCCTCCAGGGCTTGAACGGCACGGGTCAGAGCGCTGGGGGAGCGCCCCAGAGCCCGTGCCGCGGCGACGAAGCTGCGCTTGCGAGCCACGGTCGCGAAGGCTTCAAGTTCCCCCAACATATTCAATGCCACTGTCCACCTCATTGCATTTTTCACAACGCGGCATTGCAACACAAAAAAAGGCCCTTCCGTTAACCTTCCCGCTCAACCCACAAGGATGGGGCAAACAGGAGCGCAAGGACGTGTCAAAGCTGGATGAAGTAATCGGTAAAGCCGCAGCTTGTGTTGATGAAGCCACTTATGAATGGCTGGAAAAAAAATCAGTGACTTCGACCCGACGGGAGATACCGCAAATTCATCTGTCGCTCGAAGAACAACGCACACTTCAGGCCGGCCTGGCATCACTGGACGTGACCGATAGTGCCTCGGGTATCCGCCACATGCCGGCCCTGGGGCTGTTGCTGGAAAGTGTCCTGTGCCCGGAAAAAATCCAGCAGCTACGCAATTTTCCACAGGCCCGTGACGTGGCGATGATCGTCAGGGGGCTGCCGCTGGACCCGCAACTGCCGGCCACGCCCTATGACCTGGAGCCGGGTATCGAGAACGTGCCGACGCTGGCCGGGGCTATTTTGTCCGTGCTGCAAACTCTGCAAACCCGTCCACTGGCCTACGAGGGTGAAAGCCACGACACCGTGTTCCGTCATGTATCGCCCAAGCACAAGCGAGAGACTGAAAAGAGCTCCTATGGCTCGCGCGCGGATCTGGGCATGCACGTCGACAACCCTCACCTGCCTTTGACCTGCGAACCCGTCTCGCAGTTGTCGGCCTGTCCGGAGTACCTGTCCCTGACCGGCCTGCGCTGCGAGCTCGATGTGCCGACGCGCATCGTCGCCATTGACGAGGTGCTGGCCATTCTGCCGGCCTGCGTCGAAGAGGAATTGTCACGACCGAACTTCAGCGTTCGCCGACCGGCCTCCTTCGGCAAACAGGGGAATGTGCTGGAAAACGTCCCCTTGCTGTACAGAAGCGCAACCGGTGGCCTGTATTGCCGCTACAACAAAGCGAGTGTCGAAGCGACCTGCGCCAATGCGCAGCTTGCCCTCCAACTGTTCGCCGCTGCCGCCGATCATCCCGATGTCGTGCACCACATACTGCTGCAACCAGGGGACATGCTGATCTTCAAGAACCAGCAAACCCTGCACGCCCGGGATGGTTTTACACCCCGCTACGACGGCCGTGATCGCTGGATGTTGCGGGTCTTCGGGGTCAATGATCCGGCACGCGTGGTGCCGCTGGCCCCTCATCAACCCTACATAGGCAGAGCCTGATTTCATGGTCGATATTGTCATTCTTTGCGTGTTCGCCTTCGCCGCCGGCCTGATCGATGCGGCGGTGGGCGGCGGCGGGCTGATCCAGATTCCCGCGCTATTCAACGTGCTCCCCACCGCTCAACCGGCGGCGCTGCTGGGTACCAACAAGGTCGCGGCCGCCTGCGGCACCACATTCGCGGCCCGATCCTTCGTGCGCAAGGTGGTGATCAACTGGGGGCTTGTGATCCCCGCCGCCTGCGCGGCCTTTGTCATGGCCTTCTTCGGCGCCGCCACGGTGTCGTTCGTACCGCAGTCGATGATCCGGCCGGCGGTGCTGGTGTTGATCGTACTGATGGCGATCTACACCTTCTGGAAGAAAGATTTCGGCGCCCTGCACAAACCCGTGCGCATCGGTACCAAGGAAAAACTGCTGGCGATCGTCATCGGCGGCGCCATCGGTTTCTACGATGGCCTGTTCGGTCCCGGCACTGGCAGCTTCCTGATCTTCCTGTTTATCCGCTGCTTCGCCTTCGACTTTCTGCATGCCTCGGCATCGGCCAAGCTGGTGAACATCGCGACCAACGTAGCGGCACTCATGTTCTTCATCCCAACGGGTAACGTGCTCTACCTGATCGCAATCCCCATGGCGGCATTCAACATCCTGGGCGCGCTCACTGGTACCTGGCTGGCCGTTCATAAGGGCGTACCCTTTGTCCGGGCTCTATTCCTGGTGTTGCTGGTGATTCTGATCAGCAAACTGTCCTACGACATGCTCCTGTAAACCAGAGGAAAACCCCATGCATCCCATGTTCGATCGCCTCGTGGCACTACTCGATGCCCGCTCAGCCTCCTACCGGGTGTTGATGCACGATGCCGAGGGTCAGTCGGCGCGCGTCGCCGAAATCCGTGGCACCGAGCCCGGCCAAGGCGCGAAGGCCATGCTTTGCTCCCTCAAGGGGCAGGCAGGCCCCTATGCCCTGGTGATACTGCCGGGCGACCAGAAGCTGGACATGAAAAAAGTCGGAGCGGCCCTGGGCGGAAAAAAAGCTGAACTGGTGAAGGCCGAAACCGCCATGGAACTGACCGGGTGCCGGATCGGCGCCATCCCTCCTTTTGTTTTCGATGAGCGGATTCAATTGATCGTCGATCCGGCCTTGACCACAGGCTACGCAGAAATAGCCTTCAACGCGGGACGGCTGGATGCGTCGATGGTGCTCGATACGCAGGATTATCTGGCGATTGCCATGCCTCGATTGCTGGACATCAGCCAGGCCTGAGCAAACCTTCCCCTTGCGCCCTTCCCCATGACATGGAGCCGACCTTGTCGATCACAAGGTCGGCAAGCCATGCCGGATTGGGCGCAAAGGGTGTGAGGAACTCAGTGGCTCCAGGGCCAGGTAGATATCGCCCTGAACATGCCAGCCGGCTCTCCAGCCCAGGCGCAAAGCGAGCCGATCAGCCGTGGTTCTTGTGATCCAGGGCGGCGTAGAAGTGGGCGCTTTGTTGCAGGTATTTCTGGGTGTAGGTGTTGGTGCTGGATTTCTTCTGGCTGATTTCCACGTTGGCACTGGCGGGCAAGGCCACGCTGGCGGAAATGGCGGAAGCGGCGATCACGGAGAAGAGATTGAAGTTCATCGGTATAACCCTCGGATTCAGTTGGCTTGCTTGCCCGTGCGGGCTGTGGAGCAAACTTACTCCCGAGGGTTGGCGGGAAAAAATGCTTTGCAGCAGTAGCCATTATCAGCGTCATTGATAGAAGCAGTCAGGCCCCGGATACCGGGGCCTGCGGCTTATTGACGCACCAGAAACTTGATGTCGCTGGGGGCTTCGAAGGGCAGTTTCTGCACGGTCTTGCCGAGGAAACCGGTCTTGGCGTCACGCTCGATCACCACGATTTCATTGCTCTTCTGGTTGCCGATCAGCACGTAGCGGTTGCTCGGATCGAGGCTGAATTCCCGCGGGTGATCGCCTTCCACGGAACGGCGCTGGATCTCCTTGAGCTGGCCATTGCTCTGATCGATGGCGAACACCAGCAACTGGTTGGCGGTGCCACGGTTGCTGACGTAGAGATACTGACCGTCCTTGGAGGCGTGCAAGGCTGCCGCGGCCTTCTTCTCCTTGTTGCCATTGGCCGCCAGATCAACCAGCTGGCGCTGGGTCAGCTTGCCGTCCTGATAGTCGAAGACCGCCACCTGGGCGCTCATCTCCAAAGTCAGGTAGGCACGCTTGCCGTCGGCACTGAACAGCAGATGGCGCGGGCCGCTGCCCGGGGGCAGTTGGACAAAGGCCGGTTCGGCGGGCGTCAGCGGATGTTCCGGGTTGGCCTTGGGGTCGTAGCGGTAGACGAAGATCTTGTCCGCGCCCAGGTCGTTGGCGAACACAAACCGGCCGTCCGGGGACGACACCGACGAATGCACGTGAGCCGACTGCTGGCGCTCGGGGTCGACCCGGCTGGCCGGATGGCTGGTGAGCTGCACCACCGGCGACAGATGCCCGTCATCGCTGACCGGCACCACCGCCAGGCTGCCGCCCGGGTCCACGTCCACCGAATAGTTGCTGACGAACAGGTAGTTGCCGTCGGCGCTCAGGCTGGAGTGCGTGGGCTCGTTGCCCTGGCTCTGCACCTGGTTGATCAGGCTCAGCTGATGGGTCTTGGGCGCCAGGCTGTAGCTGCTGACACGGCCGATGGGGTCGCTCTGCCCCGGGCTGTTTTCATTCACCGCGAAGACGAATTTCAGGTCCTTGGACAGGGTCAGCCAGGACGGGTTTGAGCTCTTCACCACTTGCAGCGGCTTGGCATCGATCAGCCCGGTGCGCTCGTTGAAATGCAGGCGATACAGGCCCTGGCTCTGGCCCTGGGTGTAGGAGCCCACCAGGAACTCCTGGCTGTCCGCGGGCGCCGCCTGGACCGCCATGGCGCCAACACTGCCGGCCATCAGCAGCGGCCAGAAATTACGCATCTTCATGTTCACCCTCCTCTTCGTCGCGGGCACTGAACGCACTCATGCACACCAGGCGGTGCTCGCCGGAATCAGCGACCAGGGTCCAGCTCTGCAGCGCCTGATCAAAAGTCGCGGCCTGCACCTGGGCCAGGGTAAAGCTCCAGCGCTTGGCGGCACGGCCATCCATGCACTCGATCAGCAGGCGCTGTTCATCGAGGGTGAAGTCGAAAGCGTGCAGGCCGTCGATTTCCAGCATGTCGCAGGCTTCAAGGGCGGTGAGCAAGGTGTCGGTAGCAGCGGTCATAGCGATCAATCATCAATTGGAAAGGCGCAATCATAGCTGATCGGCGACCAAGGATCGGGCCAGTATTGCGCCCGGTCATCACTCGCCGCCGGTGCGGCCTGCGGGCACTGCCGAAGGAACCTCGCAATGCCTTGCTGGGCCAAGCTCTGCACGCGGAAGACCAGGCATGAAAAAGCCGCACCCGAGGGCGCGGCTTTGTGTTGAAAACGCCTGGATCAGTGAGCGAACAGCGAGTTGCCCTTCTGCCCGGCGAGCTTCTCCGGCTTGATCAGGAACCGCGCCAGGGCCGGCAGCAGCCACAGGGCACCGAACATGTTCCACAGCAGCATGAAGGTCAGCATCAGGCCCATGTCAGCCTGGAACTTGATGGCCGAGAAGATCCAGGTGCACACGCCAATGGCCAGGCACAGGCCGGTGAACAGCACCGCCTTGCCGGTGGAACGCAGGGTCTGGTAGTAGGCCTCCTGCAACGGCAGGCCGGCACGCAGGAAGCTTTCCAGGCGGCTGTAGATATAGATGCCGTAGTCGACACCGATGCCCACCCCCAGCGCCACCACCGGCAAGGTCGCGACCTTGACCCCGATGCCCATGAAGGCCATCAGCGCGTTGCCCAGCACCGAGGTCAGCACCAGCGGCAGGACGATGCACAGGGTCGCCGCCCAGGAGCGGAAGGTGATCATGCACATGCCGGCCACGCAGATGTACACCAGGATCAGGATGGTCAGCTCGGACTCCTTGATCACCTCGTTGGTGGCGGCTTCGATCCCGGCGTTACCGGCGGCGAGGATGAACTCCAGGCCGTCCCTGTTGTGCTCCTTGGCGAACTCCTGCACCGCATGCACCGCGCGGTCCAGGGTCGCGGCCTTGTGGTCGTTGAGGAACACCAGCACCGGTGCCAGGGAGCAGTTGTTGTTGTACAGGCCGTCGGCCCGGGCAATGGAGTTGTTGAGCACGTCGGGGTTGCGCGACAGGGTTTCCCATTTCAGGTTGCCCTCGTTCATGCCCTTGATCATCTGCTTGGACACGGTCACCAGGGAGATCGCCGACTGCACGCCCTCGGTGTTCTGCATCTTCCACATCAGCTCGTCGATCGGCGCCATGGCCTCATAGCGCGAACAGCCTTCGGCCGCGGTCTTGACCATCACCACCAGCACGTCGGAACTGGTGGAGTAGTTGCTGATGATGAAGTTGTTGTCCTTGTTGTAGCGCGAGTCGGGACGCAGCTCCGGCGCGCCCTGATCGAGGTCGCCGATCTTCAGGTTCTGGCTGTACCAGAGGCCGCCGCCGAAGGCCACCAGGGCCAGGGCGATGGAGATCGGGGCCACTTTGGGGCTGGCAAAATTCGACAGCAGGCGCCAGAACGGATGCTCGCGGGAGGCGTCCTTCTTGCTGCGTTCGATGGCGCGCTTGCTGATGCCGACGTAGGAAATCGCCACTGGCAACAGGATCAGGTTGGTGAACACGATCACCGCCACACCGATGGAGGCGCCGATGGCCAGCTCGCGGATCACCCCGATATCGATGATCAGCAAGGTGATGAAGCCCACGGCGTCGGCGAGAATGGCGATCATCCCCGGCAGGAACAGTTGGCGGAAGGTACGCCGCGCCGCGGTCAGGGCGTTGTCGGCGTCACTGGACTGCAAGGCGATACCGTTGATCTTCTGCACCCCGTGGGAAATGCCGATGGCGAAGATCAGGAATGGCACCAGCATCGAATACGGGTCCAGGCCAAAGCCGAAGGCGTGCATCAACCCCAGCTGCCAGACCACCGCCACCAGGGTGGTGATCAGCACCGCGATGGTGCTGCGGATGCACCAGGTGAACCAGTACAACAGCACCAGGGTGATGATGAAGGCCACGCCGAAGAACATCACCACCATGATCAGGCCATCGATCAGATCGCCCACCTTCTTGGCGAAACCGACGATGTGAATCTTCACATTGGGGTTCTGCGCCTCGAACTTGTCGCGGATCTTTTCTTCCAGCTCGTGGGAGAACTTCTGATAGTCCAGGGTCAGCAGCTTGCCCTGGTCCTGCGGGTCCGGGTAGGACTCCAGCAACGGGATGTCGACGATGCTGGATTTGAAATCGTTGGCCACCAGGCGCCCGACCTGACCGGACTTGAGGACGTTGTTGCGCAACTTGTCGAGGCTCTCGGCCGAGCCGTTGTAGCTCTGGGGGATCACCTCGCCACCGGCAAAGCCTTCTTCGGTCACCTCGGTCCAGCGCACGCTGGGGCTCCACAGCGACTTGAGCCCAGAGCGATCGACGCCGGAGATGTAGAACACCTCGTCGTTGATCTGCCGCAGGGTTTCCATGTAGTCCTGGGTGAAGATGTCGCCGTCACGGGCTTCCACCGAGATGCGCACGGTGTTGCCCAGGTTTGCCAGGTCGTTGCGGTGCTCCATCATCCGCTCGATGAACGGGTGCTTGAGCGGGATCATCTTTTCGAAACTGGTGGACGGGCGGATCAGGGTCGCTTGCCAGAACAGGAAAGCGCTGACCAAGAGGCAGATAAGGATCACTGCCGGGCGGTTGTTGAAAATCAGGCGTTCGAGAAAGTTCGCCTTGTCCTGGTGATGACTGCTCATGGAATTCCCCACCTTCTTATTATGTGCCCGGCCTACTGGCCGAGTTCAGCGCCGCTGGCTGCGGCAACCCGCACCCCGCCCTGCCCGGCCAGGATCAGCTTGCCATTGCCGGCGGCGGTCACCGCCGACAACGAGATGCGGTCCTGGCGGTTGAACACGCTGAACGTCTGGCCGTGGTCGGTGCTGCGGATCACGCTGCCGCCGTTGCCGACGATCACCAGCGAGCCGTCGTCCAGCAAGGTGGCGCCCGACAGACCGAACTCCAGGGCGCCACGGGCAGCTTTCAGCTCCACCTGTTCCCAGGTGCCGCCAAAATCCGTGGAGCGATAGAGGTTGCCGCGCAGGCCATAGACCAGCAAGGTCGCCGGCTGGCCGGTGCCGATCACGCCGAACAGCGAGCCTTCATAAGGGCCTTCGAGGCGCTCCCAGGTCTGCCCGCCATCGGCCGAGCGGAACATGCTGCCCTGCTCGCCGACGATGAACAGGCCGGAGTCCTTGACCTCGGTGATGGCGTTGAGGTGGTACTGGTCTTCGTTGTCCAGGCGGTCGCTGGCGTCCTCCCAGTGCTGGCCGCCGTCGGTGGTTTCCAGCAAGGCGCCGTAGGCACCGACGGCAAAGCCGTTGCGAGTGTCCTTGAACCAGACATCGAGCAACGGCGCTTCACGCTTGAGGTCCTGGAACTGCCGGGTCCAGGTGACACCGCCGTCGCTGCTGGCCAGGACCTGGGCATCGTGGCCCACCGCCCATCCATGCTGGTCATCGACGAAGTACACCGCCGTCAGCATCTGCCGGGTGGGCACCTTGGCCTGCACCCAGGACGCTCCCTGATCGTCGGAATAGAGAATGTGCCCGCGATCGCCCACAGCCACCAGGCGCTTGCCGGCGTGGACCACATCGAGCATCAGGCTTTTCGCCGCTTTGGGCGATTCGATGGAAAAGACTGTATCCGTTGCGGTGGCAGCGGCCAGGACCGGTGTCGACAGCGTCACGACACCCAACAGCGAGAGCGCTGTAGCCAGCAGTGCGAACGTGCGCAGCGCCGGCGGGCGGCCAACAACCACGCCCATGACAGGCTCACTCATAGACCATTCCCCCATTATTATTGTCAGGTCACTTGACCTCTCAGGGCGCCTTCCGGGGTTTGCCTGGCCTGGATCGACCGCGACGATCGTCCTGAAACCTGCAATCTAGAGCCCCTTTGGCTGCGGGCTATCCTATCGGGCTTTGGAAAGGTCTGACAATCAACGCCACGTTATCTTTTGTTAATCAGCGCGCCTGGTCAGGCGCCTGAATGCTCGGGCATTCGCTGGGCTGATCGATACCCGCGGGCGCCACAGCTCGACGCCCCCAACAGCGACCAAGCGCCCGTTGCGTTCACTGCTTGTTTGACCCTGGCCTGCGGTCACGCGACCAAAGACTGATCCAGCGCATGCATCCCCTGCCCCCGCCGTTGACTATGATGAGCGGCATGGGAGGCCAACCCGATGAGCTTGAGGAGTACCGCATGATTGCCATACGCGAGGCCTGGAAAGCCGGGCTGCTGGGACGCGCCCACTGGGCCCGCAACCTGGTGTCCGGGGTGATTGTCGGCGTGGTGGCCCTGCCCCTGGCCATGGCCTTCGCCATCGCCTCCGGGGTCAAGCCGGAACAGGGGATCTACACCGCCATCGTCGGCGGCCTGCTGGTGTCGCTGTTCGGTGGCAGCCGCTTGCAGATCGCCGGGCCCACCGGGGCGTTTATCGTGATTCTCGCCGGGGTCACCGCCCAGTACGGGGTCGACGGCCTGCAACTGGCGACCATGATGGCCGGCGTCATTCTGTTCCTGCTGGGCGTCAGCCGCCTCGGCGCCCTGATCAAATTCATCCCCGACCCGGTGATTCTCGGTTTCACCGCCGGCATCGGGGTGATCATCTGGGTCAGCCAGTGGAAGGACTTCTTCGGTTTGCCCGCGGCCCAGGGCGAGCATTTTCACCAAAAGCTCTGGCACCTGTTGCAGTCCCTGCCCGGGCTGCACCCGGCCACCACCCTGCTGGCCCTGCTCAGCCTCGGACTGTTGCTGTGGTTACCGAAGATCCCCTGGCTCAAGCGCCTGCCCGCGCCGCTGGTGGCCATGACCCTGGCCACCGCCCTGCAGTCGCTGTTCCAGTTCGACGGCGTGGCCACCATCGGCAGCGCCTTTGGCGGCATTCCCCAGGGCTTGCCAAGCCTGCAACTGCCACAGATCAGCCTGCCACGGATACTGGACCTGATTGGCCCGGCCTTCGCCATCGCCATGCTCGGGGCCATCGAGTCGCTGCTGTCGGCGGTGGTGGCCGACGGCATGGCCGGCACCCGCCACGATTCCAACCAGGAACTGATCGGCCAGGGCATTGCCAACCTGGCCACGCCGCTGTTTGGCGGCTTTGCCGCCACCGGCGCCATCGCCCGCACCGCCACCAACATCCGCAACGGAGCCACCAGCCCCCTGGCCGGCATTGTCCATGCCGGGGTGCTGACACTGATCATCCTGTTTCTCGCCCCGCTGGCAGCCAATATTCCGCTGTGCGCCCTGGCCGCGATCCTGTTCGTGGTGGCCTACAACATGAGCGAACTGCACCACTTCAAGCGCATGCTGCAGCGCGCGCCCCGGGCGGACGTGGCGATCCTGCTGTGCACCTTTGTGCTGACAGTGTTCAGCGATCTGGTGATCGCGGTGAATATCGGCGTGATCCTGGCGATGCTGCATTTCCTGCGGCGCATGGCCTCCTCGGTGGAGGTGCAACAGGTGGTGGGTGAAGACCTGGAAAACGAACTGCGCGGCAAAGGCCGCGGCCCCCTGCCGCCGGGGGTGTTGATCTACACCATCGAAGGCCCCCTGTTCTTTGGCGCGGCGGAAACCTTCGAACGGGCACTGGCCCAGACCCACAGCGATCCGCAGTTGCTGATCATCCGCCTCAGGCATGTGCCGTTCATGGACATCACCGGACTGCAGACGCTAGAGGAAGTGGTCGGTCAATTGCACAAACGCGGGATAGTGGTGAAGTTGTGCGAAGCCAACCTCAAGGTGCACGCCAAGCTCGAACGCGTCGGCATCCTGCACGCCATCGGCATGCAGAATTACCACCGCGACCTGAACGAAGCGCTGCAGGACGCCGCCCCCACAGCAGCTCC
>Ga0194135_10000034_pt1 | contig 79276 bp, 58 predicted proteins | sample LitLau_LLRF_2013_FD_134024 | JGI IMG/M metagenome (GOLD analysis project Ga0194135, IMG submission 134024) | Freshwater sediment microbial communities in response to fracking from North America - Little Laurel Run_MetaG_LLRF_2013 (version 2) | ecosystem: Environmental > Aquatic > Freshwater >...
GACGAGAGTGAGATTCGCCCACTGTTTGTGTTGTGAGAGGCCTAGCCTACTCCTTTCCTCCCAATCCGAATGAATTTTTAACGGACAAACTCATTTTATATTGTTTTTTGTGCCTCCGTTTTTTGTTACCAGCCCAAAACTCTCCTACACATACTCGACAACTCTCTCGATCTTATGCGATATCTCTCTGCACAGCAACGTCCACCACCACCACCACCAGTGCCAGCATAATGTTTGGAAGCTTTTTGGAGATGTAGTGTACTACTGCAAGCATATACACAAGAAGAGCTTAGCTGCACAGACGTCAACACCTAACAATAAGAGTAAGTCTATGTATGTATGCGACATGCGATGATAACTCTGGAGGAGGGAGACATTTGTACATTTCGATACTATGCAAAACTTGTCCGGTGTATGAGCAGTGTACCTTTGCAATATATGCTTTGGCCATTTAAACAGCTTTTTGCACGTATATACTGATCTGATCGTATATGTATATATGTGTAATATGTATGTGTGCAAATCTAGAGAGGTTTAAAGGGCATCTGTGTATTTATTATCAATAATAAAGAAAAGATTACATACATATGTTTACTAGTGGTTTTTGGTTCTTATAAAACTGCAGATTGATTTGGATGATTCGTCAGACGCATTATTTATGTGAGACGCTATGAAAACTGAAACTTTATTATGGCTGCTGATATTGTATTATTATTACAATTGCTGAAATTTAATACTTTTATGATGTAGGGGATTTATACATGTGTATGAGTATGAGAGGGTTAGAGTCTGCAGATGAGGATGCATGGAGTCTGTAGAATAGGCGTAGAGTTTATTTTCATGGAAGCGAATGTATAATTGTCATCTGTACCAGTGTCATCAAGTTCTGAGCTAATGAGTAGTTAATGAGATATTCATTAAAAAGTGATGTGCTTGGAGAGTCAAGTCTTGTCGAGTATTTGTCTGTAATTTATATTGGGCTAGGGGATTGAGGAATAACATTCAAGTAAGCTGTAAAGTATGAAAATTAACAATAACAATAACAGTAATAATAATCATGTATCGCTTCCTAATGTCACCAGCATCAGCTTGGGCTGCTGGAAAGTTAAAAGTTGAGAATATCCTGGTATAGATGTGCATGCTGTCTCCAGATCATGTATCGAGACTCAAGAGATGTTTTTTCGACTTGGCTTATCTTATCAGTATGGTTGAAATTTGATACTAACAAAGTTCATATCGTGCAGCTTATATTTATTACTTCGATTTTAATTATGAGATTACAAGTTACTAAAAAGCGACTACAAAAAAAAACTAATGGACTGATTAATAGGACATAGTAACAGAAATACGAATTTTTCCTTATTGCAGTTTCAAGCCATTAACTTACAATTAGTCGATTAGTCATAAACTCTCATTAGAAATGTCTAAAAGCTATATTGAAATCACGCATCATTTTAAATGTTGTTCGTTTTATTGTATGAAGTGCACTGCGTGAATAGATGAGAATATTTTGAAGCAATTAATTCAATAAGCGAATGTAATGTATTTTGTTTAGTTTATGATTCCGTGCATTAGGAAAAGTTTCATATGAAAATTTCTTTTCACTAACAATCAGTCTGTCTGTCTTGTTTACACGAATGCCTAAAGAATAATCCCACCGTTTGGAGAGAAAAACCATACCAAGTAACAACTTGAGAAATTTTGAGAACAATATTAGGGAATTATTCGAATTACTGACAAAATTCAATCTGTTAAGCAACCCATTCTCGTCTACATGCTAGTAAAGGTTATTATCATGGAACATTTTGGAATCATCCTCATATCATCTACCTAGCTGACGCTGAATGACAAATGAGACGAGTTTGATTTCACAAGAGAACTCCAACTACTTCTTTTCTGATTTAACATTATGTATGTGAGCTTTCTTTCACTAGAAATGCTAAACTAGAAACCTGTGAAATGTATGTAAAAGGACTATAAGATAAAATCAATGATTTATATTTAAAAAACCAAGGCCCACGATACAAAGAGTAATCTAGCAACTCCAACTGCACAGGTTGGATCATTGCGGGGTTTTTAAGGGGCAAGTTTTAGGATTGTTGTTGCCGACCTTTTTAGCAACTTTGAACCGAACTGTTATGGAATTTCAACTCTTATACAGGGTGAACCAGAAATAGATATGTATTCCCATAACTACTTCAATTTCACCATGCTATTGCTTATGGGGAAGAGGCTTCTCCACATATCTATTTCTGGTTCACCCTATATAACACTTTCATAGATACTGAATCGAAATCAATTTTATTCTAAAAATTCAAACAACGAAGTGGAAGTTGGAGAAAACAACCCAAAAAGTTCTCCCTTAAAACCCCGAACTGTTCGAACCTGATTCGGTTGGTTCAAACTGCGTCATTGTTACCAGGGCCTTTGTAAAAGTACACTTTCACTAGTTCGACTAATGATATTTTCCATTTGTAAATAATCCTATCTGTGATGGATTAAAGAAGCATATTGGAAGTCGTGCCTTTGACGAAAAACACTAATAAGCTTGTTGTTTTCTTCTAATTCTAATTTCGAGGAAATCCTTGATCATTATTTGTTTGATGTGTCTTTGTTCAAACTATTTCAGTATTAGATCCTAATGTTACGAGAAGAGATTTCAGCTGACAAATATTTTTGATACGCCAACACACATGAGTGCTTTTACTGCTTTTCGCCTACACAACGATTCAATTATTAAGCTATAATGCGACAATCCCCTGGAAGAGAAACTGTCTGAAATTTCGGTTTGACTGACGGTTTCTTCCTACTACTAGGGAGGCTTTTAATGTCTTCAAGGACCAATTACATTAGAGAACTCCCAGTAAAACTACATTAAATGAATCGAGGTCGCAATAGGGCGTAGTGAGACTCATGCAGGATTTTCGTAGAAAATCGTCTGAAAAATACTTCTATTCTGTTTTCACTTCTATTCTTATAAGTAAAGAGCAAGAGAAAAACATCAAAATAACAATCATTCTTCAATATCTGTCATATTTGAACAGCCATAGACCAGGACCAAGGAATAATAATCTATAACACAAGGCATCAAATGACTTATGGAGAAAGAATGTGATTCAGACATATGTATCGACTTGAAACATAATATAATATTCTTATTTATTTAGTTCACTTGGCGATATTCTGAGCTATATTTACAGTTTAATTTACAAAACGCGAATAAAATCTAATACACACACGTCAGTCTTGAATTACAATTTCATAGAATTGACATCGTAGCCTATGAATATATAATTATATCAGAGATCGATTCGAGAGAAAGCTTACATGAGTTTTCGTTTGGTTCACATGAAATTGAATATTGTAAGATGAGACTGAGCTCAATTACTGGAGTGTACAACAGCAATACTACTTCTGTTCATAACACACGACAATAACGGCAACGGAGGTGGAATTGGAGGATTGATCGAGTCCAAATAATCGTAAATTTTAGGGTTGTTCTTAGAACAATTCGACTTAGAGGAATCTACTACAACAGAGCTATTTTCTTTTACAGTTTCTTCAACAAATTTTCTGTTTTCACTAGTATAGTTAAATCTAGACTCAGCCTCTCTTGGAGACTTTTCATATACTGACCTATTAAATCTACTATCGCAAATAAGTTTACTTTTTCCCATCGAGTATATTGATTCAGTTCTAGGTGTAGGTCTCACTCCTGAGATTTTCCCGTACAATTCTTCAGCAGTCAATCTTTGTGGCGAGTCATGTCCAACGTAGGATCTCATACTGTTTCTTCGGCTTAAAACTCTGCTCATTGGCTCGTAGTGAGCTGTTGGTTCTGCAATTGAATCTTGATCACTATGAACTAAACCTTCGGAGTATTGACTGCATGACGCGGAAGTGGATGGAGGGCCCATGTTACTCTTTGTACTGATAGAACTCACTCCACTGGACGAATCCACTGTTGACACTGGACTGGATACGGCATTTCTTTCAGAGAAACAGAGTTGGTTCACCTGCAGTTGACCGTAGATCTTTTCCAATGTCTGTTGTTGTTGCTGATGAGACCCATGCTTCGACACTTGAATACTCTTTCCTCCAGCCAAATACGCGTACTCTCCAGCATCGAATTCTTCATCGTGATGGGTTTCAGGGCAACAAGCGCTTGACTCATTTCTGTACTCGTATTTCTCAACTCTGGATTGAGGTCTGGAGTAATATCTGTATGAAATTAAATGTATACCATTAGTCACTGCTTGGAATTTAATGCATGAGCGTTCATGAGAAAAATATCAAATAATTATTTAGAAACTTACCGTGGAGAGTTGACTTCATCATCGAAGGTAACTTCTTTTCTGCATGACATGTACTTGACGTTGGAATGATCTGGTTTATTTTTGTAAGATAAACAGCTTGGAGTGGGAGTGGTAGTAGTAGCTTTTCTCCAATAGGTTGGTTCTTCTCTTTGCTCCACTGGTAGAAGAGCCCGGATACATTTTTGATCTTCGATACTGCTGACAGAAAACGCTTTGCCTTCGCTGATAACAACAAGAGGAGGTGAAAATGGTCGATTTGGTACAGATTCCGAGAGATCGATTGTAATTTCAGCAGTAACTCCAGCAGATCCATGACCCTCCACTGGTTTCACAAGAGTGGCTTGGACATCAAAGGTCCAGCTTTTTGTCAACGTGATACAAAGCCAAAGAAGTGCCCACAGAAGAAAATGGGAGACGGAACTGATTGGGAATGCCATGAGAAATGTCCGAGATGAAACTTGGTAAACGATGAAAGCATCGTGAACAAGTGGACTTTGAGCAGCAGCTAAAGCTAGCGCAGCAGAGACTGCAGCGCTGTGGGGAAAGTAAATCCAGCCGCTTCTGTAAGTAAAGAATCAGGCAAAGTTAATAAATGCAATATAGGTAAATCTGTGCTCTCTATCAAACTCCGTATCTGCAATCTTGTGATAACTTACCCATAAAACGAGGTTTCACTAGATTCAGTGATATATTGCTTGCGTACTTTTTCTTGCAAAAAAGAGGCAAACTTGAGGTATCCCAAGTAGAAGAGAATTGACGATGAGAAGAACAATACAGTTAGGGAAATTCCAAAAATCAAAAGGGTGACTTGACTGTTGAGAAGAAACGGAGTGGATTCTGTGTACACACTGGATACATGAACTTTGTAGAGGATCGTAAGAGTGCAGAACGAAATTAATGTGTGGACTGAATTCAGAAGTTGTTGAATCCCGAAAACAATTGCAAACTTCTTATGGGATGACCAAAATACTTGTGCGTATCGAATAGAGAAAACGAAAAGTCCCAGGGCATAATTCAGGAATTCCAACTTCAGACCATCGTGTTTTGAAGGAGTTGAAAACAATTTCTTGTTATAATCTGACACTGCAGAACTTCCGATAGGTCGGACAATCATATCCTCTGGTTCTTCGTTACTAATAAAGTCCAAATCTGATTTCCAAATGTATTCTGTAATCATAATGTACATTGTGAATAATCTTGAATCATAACTGATGATATGTCAGCTTCAGTAGCATATAAATCATCTTAATGGTAATTTACCTTTGGCTATGAAGCCGTTCTTGATCAACACTGATTCCATTATAATTTGGGGGAACAAGAGACACACAGCGCATATGATGTGAAGAAGGGATGAAATGGGACCACAGTGCTTCCAGATAGAAGAAAGAATGTTCGTGTTCTCCTGCAATTCAGTTGTGAACACGGTTGTCCAATCTTCCTTGCATTTCAGTCTCTTTCCGAGCATTTGGTTGTCGTTGGCCATATTTCCGATTTTGAGAAAGCAAGAAGCAATGAAGAATGGAAGGAGTAGAACTGCCAATCCTAAGATTTTTAAGAGATTCATTATTGAAATTGAATATTTCGTTTTTCACTTACAATACGCTTACGCAAGATAATCATGACTTCACATAATTGAAAACTTTATGCTTACCATTCAAACCAATGAACACATTCATTTCAATCGTTGGTGTCATCATACTTGGCCAAGGCATTTCAGCGAATCGAACGAACTTCCAGACATTTTGTACGATAATGTAAACCTGGAGAGATCCGATGATAACTCCATACCTATTAAGATATAGTATATTTAAATGACAAATCTTTCTACTGATAAATCCAGTGGTGGAACTGTTCATCAGATTTCTATCACAAAACCTTACCACATGGAAAGCAAAGAATTGAGCCTCCGTGACGATGGTTCTTTCTTGTTAGCTTCCATATCTGCACTAGTCTTCAACTGTTTAGCCATTGAGTTAAGATATTTTTTTCTGAATGAACTCCACAACACAAGTAATGCAAAATCCGAAAGTTAGTTTATTTAGGCTCATTCACTTGACACACCACAAAACCCTGATTCCCAACTTTCCATTTGACAAACAAAACCCACAGATATCCAACAAGTAACAAGATTCCCGTAACAAACTGGCACAAAACACAATTGCAGTAGTTTTCTTCCAGTTTTTTTGAATTCACGTAAGAACGGAAATAGATTCGCAAATCCGGTTTCGGTTTCTCACTCAACAAGAGTAACTTAAATTCCACTCTGATGTATATTGCGTGAAGAGCGTAAAGTCGTAAAGTGATTTTACACACACTTTAGAATGAACTTAATGTATATTAGTGACGAGACTCAAGCAGAAGTGAGTTCGTGCTGCACTAGTCAAAAGAAGACTGGTCTTCAAAACTACCTGGTCGTCTTTTTAAGTTGCATGTAAAATGATTATGGAACAGCCTTAGCACTGAAAGATGAAAACGAAACCCTCCATAATCTCACAAGGGTTAAAATTTCAACTGGTACACGTAGTATGAACGATCATGTAGCTTGGAGGGGGTTAGACAGACATTCATCTGGTGAAAGACAGGCCGAGGGTCCTTTTTACATCATCTTGTGCCTTCATTTGGTCCAACTAGCTTTTATGAACAAACAAATAACATGTTCAGAGTTCGAATATGGGGAAGTTCGTCGTATATATAGGATAGCAGTCCTCCAATGCAAGTTTTGAGCGAAATAGGCGAAGGCATCGAACACTTATGAAGTGCCATCCGTTTCCTACGAACCATAAAGGGATTTTTTGTGTTATTTGTTGTTGGTCCTCACTCAACAAGAAAGACCAAATGCCAAAGGAGCAGATGCTTTTGCTTGCATTAAAATTCTGAACAAAAAAACTTGAATACCTAGATTAGTATACAAGCAGGCCTTTTCCGTCCATCTCATTTTCGAACCCTCATGTACAAAATTTATTTATACGAAGGCCTCTCGGCAACATATGGGTGTGGATGAACGGTCCTGTGCTCAGTTTGTTAATTTATTGCTGGATACGGATGACAAAATACAAAGTTTCAATTTCCTGTCGTATTAAGCTAATATTATTATATTTATAGATAACGGCGGGTTATGAGCAGCAATACATTGAGCTATCCTAGTTAAGTATATCGAATCAAAAGTCTAATTCAACCATATTTTATTGCTTAACCTGAAACTGTATACAATTGTCATGGTCCACGGTGGACTTTATTAAAGTCCTTTCAGTCCGCTCAAAAGTCGCACTCAATTAAGAGGTACAGGTAGTTGCTAACTTACTATATACACTATGTGGAGTCCAGTTGGAAATCCAGTTATTTTCTACTAAAAACTAATTTTAGAAGTAGTTTCGAGACAAATCAAAATCGAAATGGATTTCTAAAGTTAAAATATGCCCTTCGCATTAATGGTAAAAGCGAAGTTCAAAGTCACTGACGAGGAATCATGAGCATTAATATTATTTCACTTTTTGTCCGAAATTAGTAGCACATTGAAAAATTATTATTTTATATAATTGAAATCATGTAATAATAAAACTAATAAAATTGGTTAATTACGTGTTATGAATTAATGCAAATGTGCACGCGAGAATTCTGGCTGTAATTAGAAACAGCTCACACTCATCATTCTAAATAAGTTATGTCTGCTATCATGATACATAGCGAGATTTTTATTATTTGGGATCTTTCATACCTGGCGAGTTCTTATTATTATTGCCCAAAACTAAAGTGGATGAAATATTTGAAGTTTTTGTATGAAGATTGGAAGAGGGACAGGGAGCCAGATAACCAGATGCTTCACAATTACGTATGAATTGAAAAAGGTTAAAAGAAATACCGAAAAGGAACGTTTCATTTAATAGTACTCGATAATAATGCATAGTAACCCTCCGTGTAGTATTATATATAGTGCACCTTCCTTCATTCTCTTCTATTATCATTCATTCCTTCTTCACCCGAGGTAAAAGAGCACTTTGTCTTTACAAAAGGATCTTAAGATGCTGTTGTATGCATAAAAGAGAATAGTCCAAGAAAGCTGTAAACCTTAGCTACTAATAATCATTATAAGGTATATTGGTGTGGTCCAGGTCCAATGAACATCTGCCGGGCATCGAATATCGGTTAGCCAGTTGTGTCGTTGTGCGTAGAGTGTAGAAATCGAAAACAGGCTTGAAGGCAGGCTGCTCCGAGAGCACCTTTCCTTCAGATTGACAGCTTCATGCCAGCTGAAGATTCTTGAGACTCAAATAAGACGACGACAAAGATCATGAACTTGCCAAACGATCCTCATATATTATATATATAACAACCACCTAGTCTTTAACATAGTTCTTCTTACATTTTCCTTCAAAAAGGACCTTCTTCTTCTTGGCGAAGGCTTAATAGGACAGCCAAGTGGATTAGGCGTAATGTGAGTGCCAGGTGGGGTAACACGAGGCGGTTTTAAAAACTTCGATTTCCACTCCACATGTGGAAAACATGTATTTTCAAACATTTGTCGTGTGTGCCCTCAATGTCCATGTTGTTCATTAACATTACAACTAGTACAAAATGTGAAGGCTCACTAGGGTCCGGAAATCTTTTAATTCCTCAGTGTCATCTTTCCAGGCCTTACTCTGTTCAAATGAGAAATCAATACATCCCAAGGAATATCTCTTCGTGCCCCATTCATTCATTTCTTCTGTGAATCCTCAATCCTCATAATAATGTCATACAAAATCCCAGCATTAATCCCATCCCAACCTAAGTAACCTCAGATTTGCAGGTCATTCAGATAAACTTTTGGGTTTAGTTTATTAGATTTTTATGACATGTGTTGGAGTAAGTTTATGTTAGGATCAGGAGGGCAAGTATTGGTTTTTTAAAGTCATCGTTCCTTCTGAAAATCTGAAATAAGTTGTTATTTCTGTACGGCAACAGTTTAACTACTTCTTACCAATGAATGATACAATTGCTTTAAAATAACGATTGAAACGCAGTTGGAAAGAAAATATGAAACGAAAGAAGCTCCCAAGGTTCCTATTCCCCGTAGAAAAATTCCCAAGCCCAAACTGTCAGATGAAGTTGAAGTGCATTGTATTTATTTATTCTCATGTACACGAACTCAATTAGAGATGAGAATTCAAGTTGCTAAAATAAAATGCATGTCAGATTTTACACTGCGTCCAGTTTTGATTCGCGTGCACCTGCTGCCCTACTGAATCTTTCTAAGCTAACTTAATATGCAATGCATAAAGTTTGCGTGATATGATGCCAAAATTGAGAGTTGGCCGTGTATGCAAAAAAGCACAACGCATAATTCGAACAACTGCCCAACTGACTATCTCATTATAATCCCCAATTATGTTTTCATTCATAGGCTGCTAATGGCATCATCCGTGCATATTATTTACGGGTCTCCCGACCCTTTATCCATATAAGACCGGCACAGAAACAAATCATAATAACACCTTACGATCATTATTAAGCTTCGCGTTATTACTTGTGATGTCCTTTTGATGGTCCTTTAGTGCCTACTACACTTAAGTCTGAATTTAAGATGGTGCAAATCATTAAAAAAGTCACGCATAGTACACCTCCCTACTATCTGAATATTCTCTCAACCAACTCCGACTGGCAATTAACTTTACTCTGTACGCATCTTCAAAGTATTTCAACTAGACTCGTTTTTCGAGATTGAAAATTAATATTCAGATTGCATCACGAATCATTTGGAAATGGAGCCCTTCGAGCGGAAAATGGAGACTATTTATAATACTCATTCTTAATAACGTAAACTCACTCGTCTGTGATTGCAATTGAAATTTTATGCTAGGCAGTCTTATGCAGTTCAAATTATTCTAAAATCTATGTTCATTTTTTGAAAGATGTATTTTTATACAGCAGGTTAGTTGTTTTCCTTAACTAAACATCAAATTACAAACTGGATGGTGCCCCGATGGATGAAGAGATGAAAGAGAAAATTAAAATAAAACAATAAAAAGTTTACTGTCTCAGTCTTTTTCATCGTCGAAAAGAAACCTGAGACAATCGAAACTGTGATATTAATGTCTAAATAGAATCGTCTCACAATATTTTAGTACTGAAAATTGACAATCATTGCGACGACGGCGATTTCCATTCCATTCTCTGACACACTTGAGCACTAATGAGAATACAGCCAAGCTTACAGACAACCGACTTCATAAACGTTGGGCACAAGCTTAAAGCTCAAAATCCGCCTCTAATTCTTTTTCTTGTGTAATGATAGGAACAATATTAACCACAACACCTTATAGCCCTTTTTCTCTCTCTATGCAGACAGAACAGGAGTTCAGGCAAACAGAAAAAATCATGCAATCGTAAATCGTAAGACGTAGCATTTCAGAGTAAGAAATCATAGGAAGGCTTATCTATTTTACGTGTGTACTGTGGACGAGTAAGGTAGAAAGGAGTATAATAGACTCGTGGAAATCCATGTGTTGTTCTTTTTGAAAAAATTAAGGCAAAGATGTGAATAGAAAGACGAGCAGATGTTTCAGAGTAAGACGGCCAGGTGTAAAGAGAAGAAATCTGCAGGCAGGGGTAGTAATGAGACCAAGTGGTTAAGATGATAGAATAGCTTGATCATTGCACCAAGTGAACTAGAAAGGTCGTATGTCTTGTATACAGAGAATCCCTTCGAGACGAGTGCAGAGAATTCCATCGCGTGCTCTCCATATGTTCTTATTTCCTCAAACCTTCGATTGCTTCTTTATCTCCTATTACTTTGATCTTCAGACCCTGAACAACTTTGACGAGGAGCCGTGAAGTATAGTGCCGATCTCCTAAGTTGAAATGAAGTGTCTACATGGTTTTCGCTACAAGGGCAGACATCGGGTATTTACCACTTTCTGTGTGGTTTTTTGGTACGCAAGAAAAGTATAATTAGGACTAATCACCTGACAGTGTGCCCTTGTACCATGTAGACACTTCATTTCAACTTAGGAGATCGGCACTATAAGGAAAGAGTGTACCTTGTAAGTACGCCTAGAACTGAGAGAGAAGCAGGTTTCGAAGACTTGTTGATGTTCTTTACAAACAAACTAACTGTTGGTGTACGAGCAGATGAGAATTGATTGTGCATTCATGATCCCTTGACTTCGGCAAGGTAAAATGTTCGAAAGAGCAGATGGCAAGCTGCGCTCCATGATTACAAGAGACATTTAAAGTTTTGATTCTTTGGATGATTGCACTAAAGTTCATCCTGTGCAGTGTAACAGTTGTGGAATGGTAGTAGTATTAATAATGTTTTAAAGTACACGTTACTCAATGTAGGTTACGGGTGAAAAAGGCACGTGTGAGTCCTGACCGTACTGACATTGAAAGTATCACAGAGCTCTCCTTAGCTTCCTATTTTAGAAATAGAAACTTAAATAGAGATGAGTTTCCGAAACCATCAAAAGCAGCGTTAGACAGGCATCAGGTCATTTTTACCTGTGGCTCGTGTCATCTTGGCTGTATAGTCGTCAGCTATGAGATTTCTTGTGGTCTTACGAGTGCCTATTTGCGTACGTATTGTCTGACCACACAATCTGCTTTACTTCAATGCTGAAGTCTGATAATCAATAATTTAACTTTCAGTAAATCAATAATTTAATTCCAATGCATGTTTCCATCATGTTTTATTCATATATCTTGACCTGTTACGGACCTATTATGAAAGTGTGGCAAAATGTCTCGGAAACTCACTCAAGCTTACAGTACTTACTTGGGTGTTCATTACTGTTCATTGAGGAATGATCTCTCACAAAAATGCATGCTTATGCATTCATACATCAATATTTGCATACTTGTTAACAAAAGTATTTCTAGCTGAAGTTTCATGAGTTAGTATCGAGATCGAGACATCAATAATAGTATTGGAAGAGACGACGATGTCACTTATGAAAGAAAAGAGCCTCACGATCAGTAGAAGAAGAGTGGCGTCTTGAACAAAGGAGCACGAGGAGTGAGTCAGCTGACTGAAGAGTGGAGCTTTGAATTCTCGACTGAACCCAAGTTCAACACGCGTTGTCCCAAAGTTGTATAAACACGTTCTTCAGTTCCAGTTGGTTTTTCAGCGAAAAAGGTCGCGATGTCTTTCAGCCCAGGACTTGTAAGTTTTTAAGAAAAGTCTATTCACATTTATTCATGTCTGTACATATTACTGCGAATCCGAGTAATTATTGACGTTTGAACTTGCGTGAATTCAGGACGCTGGTGCGATTTCTACTGGAGCGGGTTACTTGTCTAGGCCAGCTGAAGAATATGTCAACGACACAACTGTGGAGTCCATGTGGGTGATGCGCGCTATTGAATTTGCCGATGTTCACTACAACGTGAGTTATCTTAAGTAAATAGAGATGCTAATTACTCTATGGGCTACAATAAATTCATGTATTGTGTTACTTTGTTTCTTCAGTTGATCTCCTCCGTGGACCCCAAACTTCTGAAGTTAACTAAATTAGACGACAAAAGGATATACTCATATTTCAAATCAACCTTTCCAGATTTCTCTGTTGCTCATGTCACGGAGGAAACTTTGAAGTCCGGAGCAGCTAAGGAAGTAAGTTGTTAGTTTAAGCGTCAAATGAATGGCAAAAGTTTGATTTTGTGTTGACTAAAAGTTAATTTTTTAAGAAATGGAGAGCATTTTGCGAGGCTTTGAAGGATGTGGACGACTATAGCTATGGAACTTTGCTCAGGCTTGACTGTACTAAGGAATATAGTGAGGAAAACACGATACTCGTCACTCGAATACAATTCTTAGCTATTGAAATAGCAAGAAACTTGCAGGGATTAAATGATCATGTTTATCATCAAAATTCAAAAGTTATTTGCTCTAAGGATGACGAGAATGACAAATCTTAGCCAGCATCAGCGTGGGGATGGCGAGATGCTGCCATGCTTTCAGTAATATTAAAAATATTATCAGAATATATCTTTGGTCATACTGTTTTTTATATACAAGCGTACTGGGGTCGTAAATACTAAATATTACCTACGTTATCACACTTCTTACATTTATGTGGCTTCTTTTTCTATATTACGAGAACTTATTTCCGAGAGAACTGTATTCTATATGTAATAAAAATGCGAACAAGTTGTTTCAAAAGTGTACAACTGGCAGACTTTTATTTCAAAACTGAATTGCATTAATTAATTACCGAGTTACTCGAGACCTGACACACATTTGGCATAAACCAGACCAGAGTTAATTGCATTACTTTCTCTTGCATATCATCATAAAATTGTACATAAACGAAGCTTAAGAACAGTACTAATAATCTAAATGATTGTTTTTTTGCATCAACGGTTGCATTTCCTAGTTGTATTCACAAATAACCAATTCATAATTGATTAATACCAGTACGGTCACTAGTAAGTATGAGGTAGTAAGTAAAACAATTAAGTAGCGTCGAGAAAAGAATCCCTCTGGTTTAACAGGCAAGTGACTGTACCAGAATATACTGACACATGATTGTACACCGGCAACTACAGACCTCTAAGTAAGGCCACTGTAGGATTACAAAATTAGTTATTTTAACTGCACCTTTTCTGAATGGAATTTGTTAAGACATCTAATTCACTGTTTTGAAAATCATAAACACTCAAACAAAAGTAGGGGTATCCATTATCCACGCTTGATTCTTGTTTTCTGAGACTCGGCCATTTTCAATGTTGTTATCCTTTCGTTCTCTACTCACAGAAAAAAGTTGTGAATTTCACATTTCCAAAGCTTTTATTCATTTAATTTTTAATTACCTGGGCTGTCGAGGTGGAAGTTCAGGAGCTTGTTCAGTGGATGACATATTATTACCGTTTTCGTCGTGAGATGAAACCGGTTGACTCGATGCTGGGAGCTGCGTTGCGTTTGTGGATAAATTTTGCATGGATGTGGATGGGATATTATTACTGGAATTCAATTCCAAGCTGCTGTCCTTTCTATTCTCGGTAGCTGCTTCTTCTGTCAATACGTAATTTTCTAATATAGAATGCTGCGTCTTGAAATCCATGTTGTACCAATTTTTGAGGTGAGGAGGAACCCATGAATTGTTTTCGCCAGGAAGTGCGGAACCCCTCAACAACTCAACATTCTCATCGTATGGCAGTTGCATGAAAAAATTCTTCAGTATCAAACTTCTGGCAGAAAGTCCAGAATCTATTGCAGATGACGATGATGAAGCTGATGATGAACTGAAACGGCTTCGTTCATTCTGGGATCCAGAAGTGGCATCTAATAATAAAATTGTAAAAGAAAACGAATTATTGAATACCTATTGCTCCAGTAATTTAATAAAATTAAAAATTAAACAACAGCGTACCTGATGATTGGGAATGGTGTTGAGATCTGAACTTTGTGCTATATTTGTAGTAGTCAGCCATCTCAAATGGCTTGGTTGATTCTTTACTGACACTAGATATTTGTTCCCCTTTGCTACCTGAATCAAAGGAAGAAAATATTTCTTTATGAGTACTTATACACCCTTGTACGTTGCTAGTTGGTTTTATTGCAATAAACTTTTACTTGTTCCGCAATCAACCACGTCACTTGCACTGTCGGCAATCTGCAAGTTTGAAAGAGAGCCGACGATGCGTTCAGATCCTGTGGACGGTGAAATTCCTATTAAATAAAGAAAAACAATTAATTAAAACCAATAGAATAACTTCAACAGTTTATCAGTTTATGCTTTGCACCTGTAACAGCTAAAGCAGATCTGGTGCGTTCATGAACCGAAGAATTTCTGCTGTCCATGTTTGCTTCATCCCAATATTTAGAAAACGAATCCGCCTTCTTATCTTGTAGACCTGTGAGTGGAGTATGCTTCGGTATGGGACTAGGAAGACGATTTTGTCCAACAAACATAGAACTTCTGGGAGACCCATGCAGTAAAGTACTGGAATGGTGTTGCTTGGGAGTTGACATGTGAACTGAGTCAGTTAGTACAGAAGAAGAACCTTGGTGACCTATGTTAATATCAGGTGCGTAAGAATACTGTTGAGGTCTTGAGCCAGCACTTTTTGGGGAAAGTGTATGGGATAGAGAAGCTAGTATTGTTGTTGAAAGTTTTGAGCTATGGACATTCGCTACATGCGGTAGCCCGAATGTATATTGCTCGTCTGGACCAAGCTCAGTACTTATTTTCTTCCCAGAATCTAAACTAGTTTCATTCGCTTGGGACCACGGCATTATTCCAATAGCTTTCGTGTGTCGCCTTTGTTTATCAGACATGTAGGCTTTCCTGCGCTTAGCGAAATTGCGGTCTAGGCTTCCATACCTATCATACGACAACGTTAGCTCACGTTTACATTTACAAAATAATGTATGACGCATCTCACCAACTAGGGTCCATCTTTTGACTTCTAACTAACTCCGAATCTTCCAGACACTGAAAACCACCTTCATCATCATCCTGGCTCACAAAGTAAGTAGAGTCATGTTGACTTTGTGATACTCGTAAAGCTGTAAATCGAAGATTTGTATTATACGTTTATCATGCATACTTGAATATGTAATAGCAAGGGCAAGGCAAATGGCAGACTGATGTTGCTCATAAAATTGAATAATACCTCCAGGATCCTCTTTCGAACGACTATGACCAATTGCTTCCATATCTGCCGAAGATCTATTGATCGTTTCTGGAGTACCATGCATAAATTGACCATAATTGTACTTTTTAGGAATCGCTCCCGTTCGTTTGAACATTTCTTCATCTCTAACAGCACCTTAAAATGCGTAAAAATTCGTGTAAATATTAGAAAATTAAATAATGAATAAAATTGTAAGTACAATGAAAAACCTTGGAAAGGCGAGACGTGGAAACTCTGATTGCTACTGTCGCATCTGGATCTAGATAAGTTGCCATCACCCATAGAGCTGCTATGCGTACCTTCTGTCAAGGTTTAAGAGGACACCATTGCATTAGTACATTTGAAAGGTAATTTAACGTTAGGTAGGGAGTCAATTGACCAATATACCTGATCCATGTCTAACGACGTGGTTTTTCTGGACACCTGCGACAGTTCCGTTGTCTCCTGCTCCTCTATGGACACTGGTTTTATTATTCTTAACATAAGTTTGCCCCCATGGCGCATGAATCCCAAATGATTCTCTTTTCAATTCATTTCTTGCCTTAAGTAATATTTTGTCTTGTCGCTGCAATACTGTTTGGAGCAATTCATCACTGACTTTTGTATTCAATGTTTTCTCCTCCTAAATTTAGCAAAAGAAACACAAATCTTAATTTCACCTTTCAGACCAACCATTAAAAAACTGTCACAAATAATTATAAGTTTACTTACCAACGCTAACAACCTACAAAGCTCTTGGATATGATTGTACGTCTTTTCAAACATATATTCAAGTTGATTAGCATGTTCCTCTCTCTTGGAAATTCCAGGACTCGGTTTACCCGTACTCATACTTCGACTTCCTCTCATTTTGTCTCCTCCACTTCCAGAAAATGCCATGGTGTATTTTTAATTGCAAAAAGCAATTGATAAACTACTGAAACAGGTTGCCTCTTCCTCTCTACCACTCTTCAACTAACAATAAGTTTCCTTACTGAAAAATATTTATATCTCAGACTACAATCTACGACTACACTAAAGTGTGTGGGTTAAAATCTAACAGTTACAATATTAATTGATTGCATTAATTCTTTGTACTCTTCATGTGAAATAATGTGATTGTCGTCAAACACGCATTGCATTTAATAGGAACTTAAAGACACAGTGGATGGGCAGGTATTCACTTCACAACATCGTGATTTCGCGATATGTCCCTCTCTAATCTTAAATGGAATTTCACGTAATTTGTCTGCTTCACATTTTGATTGTCTACATTCAGTTAACTATCTGTCACTTAACTCGTAAGGCTCTTATCTTATCATCAGTAACACTTCCGTTTATAAACAAACACCCAAATCATTGATTCATCCTGATCCTTTACACAATGGAGCAATTGCAATTCCCAACAGATTATCCCCTGAAATGTTTGAAAAATGCCCAGTGCCCTTAGAACAAAAATAACCTACTACACACTACCCTTATCAATAAATAAACGTATCTCACTACTAATTATAAACTAATTAATTAAAATGCTAAAAAACAATAGATTTAATTCAGCAGCATTCACTGCAGCAGATTACGACCATTACGAAGATGAATCGAGGGATCGCAGGAATCTCTCGATCTACTTCGTAAAGAGAAATTTTTCTGACTTTTCTCAATTTCAAATTTGGCGCGGGAGCTGCGCCTCATTCCCGCGAGAGTACACTGGCCGTTCCGCCGTTCCCGCTTCTCCCAGACGCGTCTCTCCCACTCTCATGAAAATTGCGTATGCAAAAAATAAAGTGTATGCAAAAGACAATGCGTATGCAAAAAAATCAAAGAACTTTTAAAAACATATTTAAAACTTTATTCACTAAAGAAATAAAAATTTGGCACACTACGAAACACTCTGAGCATATATGCGTACTTTATAGCTATAATAATATACAAATTTAACTTAGAGTTGACAAAATGATGGTGGTGCTGATATTTAAATACTTATATAAACAAATTACAGATGCATAACTCATTACTATTATCATCGTCAACACCTCCATAACAATTATGTATAGTTTGAAATGTCTCTTAATGTTAACTCTTTTATACACGAGGAGATTACAAATTATGTGTTTGTATAAATAACATGGAAAATGAAATGTGAGAAATTAAGTATGGTAACAAAGGTTTACTACACACACGGAGGTGTGGTAGTAATAGTAATAATAATAATAACGTTGCTAAAAACAATTAAATACATCAAGGAGACATGATATATATTGTGAGTTGGGATTGTAACAGGGTTGGTTCTCTAGATTCTGTAGATGAGAGGTCAAGTTGAGTATATTTTCGTGTAATGTTGGAAGACATGCAAGTTACCAAATTACTTCTTATGATATTACAGTTTGCAGGCAATTGGGAATGAGGATAGCTTTGTGAAAAGAAGAAGACATGATTTACATCGAGACACAAACTGACTGACAAGAAATGGGCACGCTTACATTAATACAAAACGAAGGTAATAAAAAGAGTTATTATTAAACGTATTCTTCACTAGGTCTAGGGGTAGGATAACGACTGTTGCGATTCGCTGAGCTGGAGCTACTATTTCCTAAGTTTCCTAAGTTAGTTGGAAGATTTGAACTACTTGGGACGTTGTGGGAGTGGGGAGTGTTATTGCTGTCAGGGAGTTGTGCAATGTCTTTGAATACACCTGCAAGGTTGTCGAAATTCGGACCCCAGTTTAATAAGTAATCCCAACCGATGGATGAAGGACCCCCAGGGAGATGATTGGGGGACTTGGCGTAACTATTAATGTAGGAAAGATCGTCATCTGAGGCGACCAGGGTGGAGAGTGACCCTCGAAATGACTCTTCGCCTTCTGGAGCTCCGTCCGGGTGGGCGTGTTTGGAAAACATCATGTGCGAATGAGGCTGCCGGAAATCGCGTTTGTCATTGTCATATTCGAATTCGGAACACGAGAAGGAGTCATTCCCAGATTCGTCTTCTTCGCTGGAAGTATTTCGAGAATGGGTTCTACGCTCTGGTTTGGATTCTAATAAATTAGACAAGTTGTTTTTTCGACGATCGTCACTCTCAGAGCTAGAAACGGCATCGAGAGTGCTGATGAGACTAGAATTGTTTTTGTGCCTTGAGTTATTTAGCCGTTCTATTTCTTCGGCTGTCAGTCCTATAGTCATCGTATTTCCTGATTCACCTCCGCACTTTCTTCGCTTCTTTTTCGTACCTTGTGAAGATGCGTGTATCATGCTACTTCTTGATGAGCTCTGGCTGATATTCAGACTCCTTTCACTTTGACTCATAGGATCTTTTTGGTTTGTCGCTAAGAGAGCACTTTGCAGTGGCTTTCCACTGATATCTTGTAGAGTGAGTATTCTGGGGGCAGTTTGCTGAGACAACTCGCTACTTGGACTAAGTCTTGCTAAGGGCGTGCTTTTCAATACGTTCGAAATGGGACTTTGGCGGATTCCTGAACTTTGGAGATTCCCTGGGAAATGGTGGGTGTGACGGAATGGGGATGACTTTCTCGCACTGATGTTCTCCCGGAAACCTTTGTAATGGTAGACTATATCGATGTCAGAAGGGGCAATGGAACTAGCGTTCTCCAGGTCGTAGTGTTCTGGCAAATCTGGTAGTTCTGGGTCCATCGAGATACCATTGGGGCTGTTCATTAGAGCATTGTTTGTGGGGCTGTTGCTACTGCTGTTGTGGGGAGGAGTAGATGTGGTTCTCTCAATTATATCTGGTTTTTGATAACAAGTGTTGCTTCCACTGATTTTCTTCGAGTTCCTCACAAAGTTTCGAAGAGCTTCAGCTTCCCCGTCTAAAATGTGACTACGTACAACATCGCCAGGCCCCTGAGTTTGTGGTGACGGCTTACTTGCCGAGTTGACTGATTGGAGAGAATTCTTTTCTCGTTTTCGAAGACGGAACACGGCGAAACTTACTGATATTGCGACTAAAAGGAATACAAAAAAGACGATGACTAATGTCACTCCAATACTGAGGGGATCTGGTGCTGTAGCTGCTCCAGCAATAGCATTGCTACAGCCTCTAACAAGTTTCCCATGAAAGTTTACTTCGTCGAATATGCTGCCTGATCCATTCAATGGTTGTAGTTCATTGTTGATGGTGAAATTTGTCATGCATCCCGTGAAACCTTTAAAATCCAATTATACTCTTGAAACATTGTCCCTGATCTTTGCATTTTTTTAAATACCCATCAAATTGAGGTTATTTTTACCTGCGTAAATTTTGTTTGATGGAATGTAGGCTTCTGAAAATCCGCCAAGTGCTAACACAGTCAAGTATGGATCCAAGAAATCATGAGCAGACGAAGCGTCAAGTTCTTCACCCATTTTCTGACCATCAATATAACAATTCAAACCACGATTTTGGGAGACAAGCTTCAACACATGCCACGCTCCATCGGTAACGGAAGCTCCAGATATTCGCATACTAATTGGCTGGTTGAATCCTACTCTAAAGCTGAACTTCAACTCTCCATTGTCAAGCTAAAAAACGAAAAAATACATTAATGTAAAATTTGGTAAACATGTAAGAATTATTTGAACTTGAAGCAATGAAACGAACCTCGATCAAAGTAAAGTCTTTTCCGCTTGCAGCATAGAAAATAATTCCATCCTGCTGAATTGTTCGGAAGCTAAGGGAAATGCTTTTCGAAGAAATTTCTCGTCGCTTTCTCTGATGTTCATAGTCTGAATATACATCGTGAAGCAGTTGACTTCGTTTGTATTTGTCTCCAGCTCGGAATTCGACATAAGATCCAGATGAGAAAGAATATGGAGTGAAAGATTCATGGCAGTTAGGAGAAATAAGACCGTCACAACGGCAAATGTATGAGTCCCACATATCAATGCATTGACCTTGATAACCACACTTGTTCTTGACTTGATATGTAGACAGTTCGCATACATCCTCTACTCTCTGACACTGGTCAGAAATAGCACGAGATTCCAAGGGAGTCGACATATTGAGATGCCTACCATTTACCACAACACTGTGAATGCATCCTACAAAATCGTCTGTCTGGATTTGCCCCGGTCTTTCCAAGATGGATTCAACATCTCGAACACCTCCGATAAGCACAGGATGTCCGTTGAAGCTCAATGTTCTAAAGAAAGCAGAAAGAAAATAGCTCACATATATTACTTGTTGAAGGGTAAAATAATCAATACTGACATCCTGCCATAAAGTTACTTACCCAGAAATTCCTATGTCGCTAACATAACAAGTTGAATCTCCAGGTTTGCAATCATCACAACTTTCTCCACTGTCTTTGCACATGGAAACTGTTAAAGAAACCACTCGACTGTTTCGAGTAGCAATGATTCGGTACCATTGTCCATCGGTTACAGTTTTATTGACTGAAATACTGGAAATTGCAGTTCTAGCCCCTCCGTATGAGAACGTAGTTTTTCCATTAATGAGTTGCAGTGCTACAAAGTCTGACCTTCCCCCAGTTTGTTCTCCGAAATCGTATACAAGTAAAGAGTTCTTCTTGTTGGTGGAAAATATTATTGCAATGTCATTAGTGTTGGGATCCAAAGAAGGAAACGACATGTAAGAACCAAAGCTAAATCCAAATGCAGATTTCTCGCAGTATCTTCCATAGTAGTGAGTACGGCATTTGCATCTTGGGAAAGCCGATGAAGATCCAACTGGATTAAAGCACTCTCCTCCATTGAGACAAGGATTCGGTTTGCAAGCATTGGAAGCTGTCTGGCACAAGTTTCCATAAAATCCAGGTCGACAAAGACAGAAATATGAACCAGCTTGTTGGTTTTCTTGACAGGAACCTCCGTTTTGGCAGGGATTGGATTCACAAGCGCTGCTTCTCTCCATTTCACACAGTTTTCCTTGCTTATCCGGTGGACAAATGCAGGTAAAGTTGAAGCCTTGTTTGATACAAGTACCTCCACTGCCACATGGATTTGGCTGGCAAGGCTCTCGACGCAGTTGACAGTTTGCACCTACATGAACAAACAATGAAAAAGTTATATTGATAGTTATCCTAAGATTAGTATAAAGAACACATAATTGTATCAATAATTTACCTGTGAAGCTGGAGGGACATTGACACACATATTCCAATTGCACAGAAGGAGACGATAGAATCAGAAGTGGACTGCTCACAACCGCTTGAGATGGGAATGAATTCAACGACTGTTTGCATGAAGCTCCATTTTGACAAACGCTTTGCGAAGTACAGATTGAATAATTAATGGCAACGGAGGCTTCAACGATAGATTCGATTTTGCCTTTATGAGTCAACAGAACACTGCTCACTTCATCAACTCCAAGATACTCGCTTCCCGTGTAAATAGCAACGATGATGTCAGTGTCATTATCTTTGGATATGAAACTGTAAACTTGTGGCTCATACGTAAAGATGGATTTAAAAAACGTAACAAGATTGTTGTATGACTTTTCAAGAAGTTTCGCAGAGTTGGTAGAGAATGCTCGAATAACTACGGAATTCTTAATGGTCGAGTTGTCTATAAAATTAAATTCAGTTTGCATAACAGATTTGACTTCTGCATGTCTTCCATCGTCCGCTGAAACTTGAAGAATTTGTCTCCGGTTTGTAGGAATCCTTGTCAACAGAAGATCACAATTTGTTGGAATTTTGAACACATCTTGGCTACTCTCAAGCCGACAAGTATACTGTCCAACTTCATCTTTATCAATTGGCTCAACTGTTGCAATTTTTGTTCGTGGAAGCTTATTCTTGAACATGTAAACCAAAACTGTTCCATTTCGGGGTTGTGAAGGCGAGTCATTTTTGTCCTGAACCAGAATCTTCACTTCTTGCCTGCTCTTAAGTGTAGGAGTTCCATTGTCTGATATTTCTACAATGATGTTAAGCTCAGGTGTAGTTTCCCTATCAAACGATGCAGTGCTGTAAATATGGCCGTTCTTTGTATCAATTCTGAACTTGGATGCGTCATTTCCTCCAACAAGATTGAATTTGAATGGTTCAGCATTTGGACTGATATCCATGTCTACAGCCTTTAATGTCATGACTCGGGTGTTAGGTGGCTCGTTTTCTGGAACTCTTCCTTCCAAAGAAGAGTTCTTCAGCATTGGAGGGCTATCGTTCACGTCCAACAAGTTGATCATTACTACTGTTATTCCAGTTTGTGGAGGAAGACCTGTATCAACAGCTCCAACTTTCAAATTGTAAATGGAAATTTTTTCTCGATCCAGATAACCTGCCGTTGAAATATATCCAGTGATGGGATCAATTTTGAATGTCTTATTTGGATTTCCGTCCAATATCTCGTATGTAAATCGATTGTTGGATGGCCTGACATCTATATCATTAGCTTTAACGCTCACAACAAGAGATCCAATCGGTGCATCTTCACTAATATCTGCCTTGTAAATTTCCTTTTCAAATACTGGAGGATCGTTTCCATCTTGGACGCTGATGACAATTTGTGCTTCATCGGTGTCGTTGCCTTTGATAGACCCACTGTTCTTAGCTAGGACAGTCAGTACAACTCTAGATTGGGATTCTCGATCAAGTCTTCTAGAGATTGTGATGGCTCCTGTATTCGTATTGATGAGGAATCCCCTGTCATTGCTAGATCCGACTAGGAGATAATAAACGATGCCATCATCCCCATTGTCTTCATCAGTAGCTTGGACACTTCCAATCTGCGATCCTATTGGGGCAGACTCAGACACAGTAAAATGGAACACTGACTGGACAAACTTGGGAATAAACTCGTTCACGCCCTTTATATTAATCTCTAGCTTCGTAGCCCCGTGGAGATTTGTATCCGGGTTAGAAGCTAAGATATCCAATTGATAATCCTGTCGGTCTTCATAGTCAAACACTTTATTGGAACTCACCAATCCTGACGAAGGATCAACCACAAAAGCATGTTTACCAGAGCCTCCAACAATTGCATATCGAATCACTCCATTCTTCGGAGAATCCTTATCTTTAGCTGTTAGTGTGAATACTGGAGAATTAATTGGAGCGTTTTCTTTGATGTAAGCTTTGTAAACTGTCTTCTCAAAGTACGGAGGGTTGTCATTCACATCAGTCAGTATTACAGTAAGTTCAGCTTCACTTGATCGGGGCTCGTAGCCAAGATCCGTTGTGGAAATTATCAGTCTGTATTCCTTCTTGGTGTCATAATCCAAGCTCTTATTTATAACAACAGCTCCAGTCAATGGATTTATTGCGAATCGTCCCTTTTCATTTCCTCTACTGATGTTGTATCGCAGTTGTCCATTCGGTCCCTTGTCTTGATCAGAAGCACTTACACTCACAATCACAGTTTCTACTGCTTCATTTTCCGGAACAATAACGCGGTAGCTCAAAGATGAAAAGACTGGAGAATGGATATTCATTCCAGTGACCACCATCACAACTGTTGTATCGTCATATAATGGAGGGATTCCTCTGTCAGTGGCTCGTATTTGCAGTGTGTATGTTTTCGAAAGCTTATCTGTCACATCTCCACTTAACACTATCCAACCAGTTTCTTTCTGAATGGTAAACAGTTCTGATCCGTTGCCTCCGATGACCAAGTATTCCAACTCAGAGTTGACTCCAAAGTCATTAAGATCGATTGCAGAAACCTGAAGTAATTTTGTCCCAAGTGTCATGTTGAACAGCACGGTGCTGAAGTATGATTTCTGCTCAAACACTGGAGCATGATTGTTGGCATTCACTACGCTAATTGTAATTGAGCATTCTGAAGACATTGGTGGTTTTCCACTGTCGACAGCCGTGATGACTAAATTGTGTTCATTCTCAGGAGAAAACTTTCTCAAGCTGTTCTTATACTTGAGAGGCTTCTTTGAAAATATCTCTCCACTCACAGGATCCACAGAGAAGATGTCAGATTGTTGTTTGAGTCCGTAAGTTACAAGGGAGTTGGGACCTCGTTTGTCTTTGTCAGTTGCAATAACTTGTCCTACAAATGAAACTGGCTGATCACTTTCAGGAATATTGAAATCATATGACGGCTGTTCGAATTGAGGAGCCATGTCATTCACATCTTCCAATGTTACTGTGAGCAAGGTTTCCGCTCGCCAAGATCCATCAACCGCTGAGACTTTCAGAAGGTACTCATCTTGAGCTTCCCTATCAAGCAGTCCACTAACAGTAACATTTCCACTATAAGGATCAATTGCAAACTTTCCACTTGCATTGTCAGTAAAACTATATGAGCAGTTGGCATTTTCTCCAATGTCTTTATCTACACTTGTAACTTGGATTACAAACGTGCCAATTGGAGCGTTTTCTGTCACGTTGACACTGAACAGTCGTGTGAATTTCATTGGGTTGTCATTGATGTCCAACACATTTATCATAACCGTAGCAGTTCCAGTTTTAGGTGGATCTCCCAAATCTGAAGCTTCAACTTCCAGTACATAGTGTGACTGCTCCTCTCGGTCTAATTTAACTTTGGTAAAGATTTCTCCTGTTTCACGTTTGATTTCAAATAACTTTCCATACTTCTTGATAGTTTCTTCACTCATCATATATCGGATCTCACCATTCACACCCGAGTCTTTGTCTGTCGCAAGAACTGTTGTTACTAATTTATGTCCCGGCTCTTCCTCTGGGATGCTTACGTTGTAAATCTTTGTCTCGAAGATAGGTTCATTATCATTCACATCCTTTACTTTGATGTACAATGGAATAGCAGCACGTAAGTCAGGTTCATCTTGGTCACTAGCTTCAATCCACAATTCGTACTCTGTCGCACTTTCATAGTCCAGCCCGGATGGAGAGACACTTAGCTTGCCAGAATTCTTATCAACAGTAAATGAGTTCCCCAAGTTCCCACCACCAATGAAGTAAATGAAACGACGAGATCTTCTATCTGAGCTTTTTGCAGGAAGAGCTTCCAAAGTTGTAATCACTGTGTTGCTAACATTTTCCATAAACGAGAATTCTTGAGCTTCAGATTTAATTGTGGGAAACCTATCTGCATTAACTAATTCCACTTTAACTGGAACTGAAGATGACAATGGTTCCTTTGGAGAAGAGTCTACAGCTCGTACATCCAAACTAAATTGTGTTTTTGAGCTTTTAAGCAACGCTGGAATAGCTTTAATAACACCAGTCGCATCATTAATTTGGAATTTATCCGCATCTGCACCTCCAAGGTAGTAGCGTACACGTCCATTCAATCCGGAATCTGCGTCCATTGCACAAACTCCTAAGATATATCCACCAGCAACTACATTGTCAGCTACTTTCACAGAATACGATGAATGCTTGAATTTGGGGAAATTGTCATTCTGGTCCTTCAGTGTAATTGTAACCTCAGTTTCGGAACTTCTCTTGAAAATTGGACTGGAATCTACAGCTTTCACGTTGAATTTGTACTCTTCTCTCACTTCTCTGTCCAACTCTCCTTTGGTGACAATTTCTCCAGTCAACTCGTTTATTTCAAAGGGAAGTGACTGAGCTCCTTGAATGTAATATCTAAATGTGAAACATAATGCATAAGCCATTAAATCACACATCCATTTCTTTTCTGTTAGACAAAGTCTCAACTTCACCAATTATGACTAACAAGGTTTCTACATTATTTAGCCCACCACAACCACCCTCACATCTCCTCACCTTATTTTTGAATTGAGACCATCATCCAAATCAACAGCGGAAAGCGTTGAAACTAAACTTCCCGTAGGGGAGTTTTCTTCAACGAAGAGATCATACCGATCCTGATCAAAAATGGGGTCGCAGTCGTTGTCATCACTAACAAGAACTTGAACCATTCCTGTTCCTGTTAGACGTGGAGTACCTTTAAATCAAAGAGAAGTTTGTTGTAATATTATTTATTTACGCATGCATCTCTAGAGTTTTTTAGCGAACGCATCTCATCTCTAATGATCCCTTCCCTAGAATATAATAATAATAATGAGCATCTACGCACGAAGAATTAACACTGCTATATACACAACGTAATAATGATGATATAGCTCCATAGATATGATACATTCATTGTCCGTGTGTCTATGTGTGAGAAAACGATAAAAACTCACAGGCCCTGTGATAGGGTTTCATTCGATGCATGATTGTGTCGTGAATTCCTGATTTACATTCAATTCTACAGACTAATAGTCGTTGCTCATTTCCATTTTCATCCCTAAAAAATCTACTTTGAAAGCTGAAAACCAGATGAGGCGAAATAATGTTGCCTAGCCAGGCCATAAATCAGCGAGGTATTTCAGGAGAAAGAAAAGGAAAGAGAGTTGCATCGGGCGAGAAAAAATAATTTTAGTTTTCATTTTACTCATGCACACACACACAACTACATTACACACATTACATATTATACACTCCATAACACAGGTTTCTTCTACACTGCGAAGCAGGTTGGACATGAAATAGTTGTTATTGTAAAGGTGTATAGAGCAGACGAAGATGAAGCAAGAAGATGTTGAAGGTGGATTTTGAAGCACACAAGCACAGTTCGTATCATAATAATAATGGTATCCTCACATACAAACACAAGGAACAACTTCTGAATCCTCACTTTTCTTATTCCCTCAGATCTCCTCAAGAATTCGTTCTCATAACTTCACTCCTAGAGAATTATTTTAATGTTCAATCTGATAACTTCCCAAGTACACGATAAAAATTCTAAACACTTTGTTGCTCAGATGTGTATGCAGATTTCCTTTAATGAGCTTTATTCACTACTTTGCCAAGTCTATATCTACATGTCTTATAATTTTAATTCCTTTCCACCGAGAGAAACTACACTATGCTTTATGTTTTACCATCATCGCTGCATGAAGTTGAAATTTTAACTTTTCCAGGTTTTTTTTCGAAAATAAACGCTTGTGAACTTTATCAACACAAATAATAGGAATAGATGCAAGATAGTTTTTGCTAAATATGAAATAAGAAAGATCATGAAAGTAGTGGCAATTGTTATAGACATTGTTTAACAAATAAAAGCGGCTCAATATTTAGTTTCTCGGGATTCTTTCGAAACAATAATTGTGCTTAAACCTAAAAAGCCAAAAGTATATATTACACACACAGGTTCGGTTTGCAGGTAAGAGGTGCAAGGAAATAACTTAAGACGATAGGTTTGTCTTTCAGTGTGTATATAAAATAGAGAATATATAATATACACGAAAGGCTTTCATCGCTTAAATACATATATAGACGGATGACGGCTGAAAGAGAGGAAAGTTCTGTTGGTAGTTTACACGTCGCTTCACTTAAACTGTAAAACTCAACCATCACAGATAAAACTATCTCGTAACGAGATCATAATTTCTGATGTAAAAAAGTTTCCAATGAGACTGATTTAAGATTATTCGTTCTTTTTCTTATTACTTGGGATGGAAGCGTATACAACATTATGTCCGTGTTATGTTGTCGCAAGGCTAATATTTCGCCTATACACTCCGTACCTGTTGTATCTACATACGTGGTATATATTATTATATATTCTTTAATCCAGTGCTTAGCGGGTGGGTTTAGTCTTCAACGATGTCATGTATTCGTTTAATAGAAAAGAACATGAACCTGTTCGAACTCATGCACATTGCTTATAGCTAAACTAACTGGCTCAGGAGTGCAGTGAGCAATATTTTATAGCCTCATCTTAACGTGGAGATGATCCTAGAAAGACAATCTCCCATTCTAATAACTAAAAGCAAAGGTAGTTTGTATTCTCTCGGCATTGGTTAGTGGACTTCACAAAGCTTTTTCTCTCTCTCTCTCTGTATGCTTTCCAAAAAAGAAGCAACATATTATTTAATGACTTATTAGAGCTTGTAAACTGCTCAGAGCAAGTATTAAACTTTCCTTCGTGTTAACAGAATCTTTAAAGTGTAAGCGTCTGCTGTGACCGTTATATGTGATTATACGCGCTTTACGTAGGCATTTTTAAGATCGGAATTTTTATATTTTTATCAATTTATGAATCCTGGTGAATCACCCCGTAATAAATGTGTACATGAGTGATATCACAATTGCCACTTTCCTTTTCATTATTCCCAAGAAGCGAAAGAGCAGAACGCGACGACAACATGCAATGATGCAACATGTTTAAGGCTGCACAGTTCACATCATTACTTTTAAGAACCGAAAGGGCAATTATTAGACGAGCACAGACAGCTTGGCTGAACAAATGCTGACGAGGAGAGTGCCAAGGATGTGCGAGTAAAGTCGCTCTCGGATTATGAATAAGTAATTACTACAAATGTACGTACCATCAGAGAAAATAAAAATATGGTTAACTAACCTGTATCCATTGCTACAACTGTCAAGTGGTACTCAGATTGTCTCTCTCTGTCCAAAACCCGGTGTACTGTGATTTCTCCTGTTGTTGCATTCACTCGGAACGAATCCTTATCTCCGTCCTTTAGCAAGTATCTTACTTGCAAGTTCTTACTTGTTGAGTCAGCATCGTATGCATTCACATACAAAACTGTTGTTGGAACGGTTTCCAAATTCTCTCGGACGTAAGCCAGGTACGGGGAATCCAGGAAAGTTGGAGCCCTGAGTAAATTACACAAAAATTTATTGGTAAAATTATCATTCATGATTCTCTTGTTGCTCCTTTCTGTTGACATTTCAGGAAGGCTTCATGCGAATTATGTCAACAAATGCAAACTCGTACCTGTCATTGACATCCAACACTGTGATGGAAATTACAGCTGTGTCATAATGACGGTCTTCGCCCAAGTCTTCAGCTTGAACAGTAATACTGTAAACCTTCTTCCTTTCATAGTTCAGTCCTCTAGCGAGTCTCAAAATCCCTGAATCATCTCCTATTACGAAATCTCTATTGGGATCTCCAGCAACAATGGAATACCTAATTTGCGAATTCATCCCTTCATCCTTGTCTGTCGCAGATACCTGAATAGACATACACACACAATATAACGTAAATATATTCCTACTAGTTAGGAAAGGTCTCGAGTCCCGTTTATTACACAACACCACAACAGTTTAATTGTGTCCACTTCCACATGCTAATGAGAATAGATATATGTACATACCTGCAGCACATTCATCCCTACGGAAGAATTCTCAGGAATGGCAGCACTGTATTGTTTTGAATCAAAGACAGGACCGTGGTCATTCTTATCACGGATTTTAACAAATAAATACTCAGTTTTGGATTTCGGGGGCTCTCCTCTATCTCTGGCAGTTATCTGGGGAAATTATTACAGATTGTTTTTAAACTATCCCCATTACCTCATCAAGTCATATCATTTGAAGAATAATAAAGCTAAGAGTGAAAGAAAGCAGAGCAGCTGTACCTTGAGAGTAAAGTTATTGCTTTTCTCCCTGTCAATATTTCCTGTAACTCGTAAAATGCCATCAACCATTCCAAGACTGAAGGTTGACTTCTCATTGTGCAAAATGTACTCAACATATCCATTTCTGCCTTCATCTTTATCTATTGCTTTGACGATGAGGAGAACAGAGTTCAGTGGAGTGTTTTCTGCCACTGTAGTCGTGTTGGAAGAGATGAACTCTGGGTACATATCATTCACGTCCTTGATTGTAATAGTAACCTAGAAATTAAGTTAGGTACTTTAAGAAATATTGTTTAAAATCGTGAAGCGGATACATCATTTTCTGTAAAAGGTACTAGTCAGCTAGTTTTTGGTGGCAAAAATGACTCATTCCCATACCTGAACAGAGGAAGACAACGGTTTGACATCAGACTGGTCTTTGGCTTCAACTTGGAGTTGATACGATGATTTCTTCTCTCTGTCCAAATCTTTGACCGTGAAAATCGTCCCATTTTCAGATATGGAAAACGCATCCTCGTCGTTTCCACTTGTGATTGAGTATGAAACCAGACCATTCAATCCTATGACAGCGAACAAACGCGAAGCAATCATTCAATTAGGTGCCGCAGTTTTTAGACAAATCACTCTACATTCTCAGAGTCTGACTACAAAAACCAGATTGAGACAGATGAGAAGTTTTGAAAAAATACCTGAGTCCAAATCAGTAGCCCGTACACTAAGGACGAGATGACCGATGGGAACATCTTCTGGAATTTCAGCGGTGTAGCTAACTGAATCGAAAGTAGCTGCGGAAGGAGGAAATGATGACATAATCTTAGAGGAGGATTCGATAAAAAGCACATTGATGGAAATGAAACATGACAGGAGTCAAAATGGGATCTTACGTGCGTTGTCATTCAAGTCGACCACATTAAGGTAGACGGTAGTAGTGGAGGACAAGCTTGGAACACCCATGTCTTGAGCTTGTACGACAAAGATGTAGTGCTGGACACTTTCGTAGTCCAGGGTATTGGTGAGAGTAAAGATTCCGGTTTCGGGGTTTAGTGAGAACACATCATCGCCCCAATCAGACAATATAGAATATGTAACATGGCCATTCAAGTCTTTATCGCGATCTGTTGCTTTCAGTGTGCCAACTGCATGTTCGGGTGAGGTGTCTTCAGGAATATCAAATGAGTACGTTGGAGCACTCCAAAGCGGTGGGTTGTCATTTGTGTCTGTCACCTACACAGACCGAAACACAATCAAATATGTATAATAATAAAAATCTAGTCCTTCTTCTTAACCTCTCTCGTCCGTGTATAGTATACTTCCTAATCTAACAACACTATTATTACTATTTACTATACCTTCATGTTCAATCTATGATGATCGCCATCAAAGCAAGCATACAACAAACAATCAATTTTGTTTATTATGAGCGGAAGCTTCTTTGGTAAAATTTGAACTGAACTCGAAGCAATTAATCTCGCAACAATCGACAAAAAACTTACCATAATCGACACTTGAGTATCGGAAGACTGAACTCCATCATCTGCACGCACTGTCAAAGTCCATTCTTCCTCCTCTTCCCGATCAAGTGTGTCGATAATTTTCAAAACTCCTGTTACCGAGTCCAATTCAAATTTGCTGTCATTTCCAGTTACAATTGAATACGCAATTGTCCCTTTGGTGTCCTCGTCAGTAGCTGTGAGGGTCGCGATTTGTTGTCCCACCGGAGCATTTTCAGAAATACTTAACTTCTGCACCTTGCTTGGCCACGAAGGAGGAGTATCATTTTTGTCCAACACTTCCACATCAACCTGCAAAACATAAAGTATTCCGCATTATAGTTTATTTAATGTACTGACGTGTGCATGAATTTAGCTAACAAATACTTTTTTAAATCCTCTTTCATCTCATTATTACACGGAGAACCTTATAGAGGTATATTCGCCATTAACGAATATAAGAAGATGTAAAAGTACACATACACGGCAGAATGTACTTTTTCGACATGACACTAAATCATCTGAAGTTATTACAAAAACTTTTTCGACGACAGTTAAATTTATTACAAAAACAAGTGCATACAATCGGGGAAAAATACAATGCACCTATGTAGCTATAATAGTTAAGTCATTTAATGATTATTGTCTGAAATTTTCTTCTTCTGTGTGCATGATGTCAGAAAGAGAGACTACGTATAACGACACGGGATCTACCCCGTGTAAAAGGGTTGAATCTCCTTTCAAAAAGATATCTCTACGTATTCATATATGTTAAAAAACGCGTATTTTCTCAAGATTTCTTCGGAGGAACATTCATTTGGGTATTAAAAAGGAGCAAATGTTATTCAAGTTCAATGAAGAGCATGTCCTTATAAGATTAATAGCTCATCCTATAAGAACCTGCTGCTACTCCTGCTTAATACTCAAGTACACTAGACTATAAGAAATATATCTTGAGATTTTAACTCTTTTCTCGTTCAGCCCGGTGTTGTTGTTGTATAATGTTGCACCACATTTTCCATCCAACTTCTCTCTATACACACACTAATCTCCCTCACAGACAGAAAAGTAGTTTGTCAGACGTAGTTTCTTCGACCAAGAAGTCAAGCTACTCTTCTTCTTCGCCAACAGTTCAACTTGCAAGAAAAGCGAATATGGTTGTGGGGCGATTAGTGGTTAACTCACGTGCATCATTATTCTCTATTGACTATTAATTAACGCAACTATCCCCTATTAAAAGTTTAGCTTTATTCTTTTCTTAATCATATGTATTTTACCATTTACTAAAATCCTTACCACCGATTACCCTTCTTGTCCTATTTGGTCTCCTTCCATATAGTAGAACTTAATGTCATCTCTCTCTATGCCGTGTAGTTCATAGGTCTATATATACCTGTATTCATTTTCCTACCGTGCAGCCAAAGTGAGTTATTATGACACCAAGAAATGTCAACTCTGATCTTTACATGCACGAATGCTAAATACTATAAATTACTAAATACATTCCACGTATGACAAAATCTGGAGAAGTTTATTCTCAAGTTAAAATGTATGATCGCAGCTTTTCCTTTGACATGCACAGCATGTCATATATTACAAGCAATTTTTCTCTCTCGCCCGTATGTGAACGTCTGTATGTCTGACCGTCTGAATATCGCAACTTTAAGAAGTCTATATAAGCCATTTACCAAATCGTGTTCTACGACAGCCACACAATATTTATTTGACTCTTCTTTCTGGCTGGAGCCGTAGTCTGATTATTATTATGACTTGTGACGAAGGTCGAGAGGCTTGTGGCTATCTCCAAAATCACTCGTTCTAAAAAACTGTGAAGAAATGATGAGCGACAGAAGAGAGCGAGAGAGAGAGAGAGTGGAAGCGTTGTAGAAGAAAAATATATTAGTGTCCAAACCAAACTATATACACATAATATAGTAACAAGGAGAAGAACTCTGCTAGGAAAATAAAATTTAATCAATAAATGAACTCTCCAGGGGGCTTGATAAACGTACCTTGCGACTTAAAGAGTCATTCTTAGCCTTCAAAACTCATGAACCGGAAAGTCGCGTAGTCGCGTCATATTAGGTAACAATAACATGTATGAAAGTTTATAACCGTCGTCGTCTACTAAACTTTATCATTATCATAATATAATGTGTGCCCTTCTCTTCTCTGATAATTTTTAACCAACTTAATAATGTTGCACACACACACCGCTATTCACGGGCAACGGAATTTCAAGACGATAAAAGACTTTTAAGAATCCTATGTATAAAAATGCCTCATCGTCTTTCTCTCCCCCGATTTAATCATAACTAGTATAACATAATAATTAGTGTAATAATGTAAAATGTTGCAGGATAAATACAAGAACATCAATCAATAGACTCATTGACCGAGGTCACCAAGATGCATACATGCATATCATCTCACATATCTATATAACAGGATTGAATAAAACAATGAATAACCTATTTTCGGGACTCTCATTGGAAATAAGGAACAATAATCGACATCTGCATTTATTAAGATCGGTTATTATTATTTGGAATGATGGCGATGATGATACACGAAGTGTACAAAGTTCACAAATTGGCATCCATGCCGATATGACTTTAATCTTGCAGGAATCTTGTGAAACAAGTTTTGAGCATGTATGAGCTCAGGATTGCATTCGAAGAGGAGAGGTGCGGTAAGTACCGGGCTCCAATATATATATATATGAAGAAAACCACAGCAAGTTAAGACACACCATACAACCTTATATACATACATACATATACACATACAACAATGAAAAGGAATATAACAAAGCTGGACTAAGAAACTTTTTAGTTAGAAGAATATCTAGCAGAGAATAAGGGTAACCTGCTGTGGTTCTTTAGACCTCGAATAACATTTGTTACTATATACTTCCATGTTCCAACAACATCCCTTTCAGTCATTCCATCATCATCATCATCTTCTTCTTCATTATTTTTATTCTCCGAAATGCAAGGGTGTTAGTTATTTAATCTTTATTCTATACACAAATTTAAAACACTTATGATGATTATTCCGAATGATTCCGTTTATGAAACTCACTGTTGTGTCATTCCATGCGAGGAATAAGTTCTATGATTTCAAAACTTTAATTTGAATGTGCAGAAATGTAAAATGCGATAATTATTTTTGGGTTTGGAATGTTCGTCAGTCCAGAGTATATGTATGTGGAGTTAACATTTAATTATTTTTTTACTGCGATACACTAGTTAACTGGGAGATTTACGTAGTGCGAATAATAAGATTGTGGCGTCTAAAAAGTAAGATTCAATATATCTACGAATTCTACATGAACATAAAACATTGTTAATGTTTTGTAAGACTCATAAACTCGTAATAATAATATAACTCCCATCGTAGTAGTAGGTGCAATAAACTAATAAGATTTCCGAAACTATGTGAGCCTGTGTGTAGTCATTTATAAAATGAGTTAATTGTTTTTTTCTATGTTATCGCAATACTCTTCTAGCATGAGGTTATTGAAATACAAGAATGACAGCGTGTTATCTAATTTATTGTTAGACGTGAAAAGATACATATAGATATGCATACATGTATTTGCGCGGAGTCTAATTTGGCTCGACAACTCTGGATGAACAATTTTCCCAAGCAAATACTGTAATTCTGGGAGTAGATTTGAGTACGCTTAAACGTATGATTTATTTTACTCAATGAAGAGAGTAATAATTATAGAATTTTTCTGGATATGAACGAGTTCACATAAAGAATAAAGGCATAGCCGAAAGCTTCTATATAAGCTCTCATAATAAGAGAGATGTATTGACCTTTCGCAAATCGGCATACTTTACTTCACGCACGGATCAAATATAAAAAGTTATCTCATTTTCCTAACAATCTTTTTACATTGGATTATATTGCTGAGATGAGAGTGGTTTTTGTTTTGTTATGTGCTTGTTCTAGGTTGTAGCTGCTGCTGTGTTGTTCGTGTTGGGGCATTTAGATTAGAAAATTCTTTCGGCACATTTTACACTTGGAACTGTGAAAATTAATTGTTTTTATTGACTTTCAAGAGTAGTAAAAGTGTTGTATACACTCGAATAGCGAAAAGATAGCAGCAGACTGCTCCTGCTCATCATGAAGAAAGCTTTCGTTTTATAGTTGGCTCATTTGTACCTACTGATATGCAAGTTAACTAGTCAGGTTTTATACACACTGAATGCATTATAAGTTGTATTTTTCATGAATTCGTCGTGCAAACTCCTGCTCCTGCTACCATGCACTCCTCATGCTATGCCATATAGAAGAAGACTTATAACATCCGCTCAGAAATTATCAAAAGACGACACGACGGTGTGTTTATTCGCACACAGTCAATCCTGATGCAATGCAGATATTATGTTGTGTAGTCAGAAGTGGCAAGCTCAGGTAGCCATAAATGCTTATCTGTCAGATGGGTAATAAAACCACCGTCAAGATACAAAAAGAAGTTAAAGGAATCTTTAGCAATTAGTTGTAGTGGAAGCCTGAGAATAACGCAAGTTATATGTACTGATTGCACCGCAGATATTATAGCAGAAAAAACACGTAAAATCACTGGCTAATTCCATTAATGAGAAAGAACTTGTAAGCGCTCAATTGGACAACAAGAATGACATGGTTTCACTTATGACATGGCTGTTAACATTCGTCTCACGACCCCGAATTTCTTAATTGTTTTCAAGTCATGTTTTTTCCCCGTGTTACTGAGCTGCATCTCCGCGTCTTGGCGACCCTACCTTTGATAATATGGTCTCTCATGGACAACCTAAGTATACATATACATTCATTCGTACGTGATGACTTCCACGAAAGTAAATTTAGTCAGACATGAATAAACCTCTGGACTAACTGGCATATATAAAGAGACGACATGGCATTAAATAAGGATGAATGCATAATGAAGGGAGTACAGGAAATGCGCGTGCTTTCTCGCCGGGCAGTTGAGGAAATCGATAACCCCAAGTGGAAAGGTGAGAAGGGAGAGTTGTGAAGCGTTTTGTGTACAAGGAAAAGCTGAACTGGCGATCATACGAAGAAGGGTCCCACGAAAAAAGGGCTGAGGAATGCCTCCTTCTCACACGATGATGGAGATTTTGAGACGTCTAAGGTAGAAAAATGAAATAGTAATAATCATGGACGGGAGTGATTTAGAGGAAGCGGAGATATAATAGAGGTGAGTCCAAATATCTAAGCCAGTAAAACGAAAAAGGCATCAGCGGGGTGCTCAGCTCAGTTGGAGTCTCCTGAAGGAGAGTTGGTCCTTGAACTGCCAGCATCAGTCTCTCTTCATCTCAACTTCTTTTTAAACTCACTCCAAAATCTCAACAACTAATCCACCACCACATAGTCAGCAGCAGTACGAACAACAAGTGCTTGTATATACTTCTTCTTCTTACTGCCCACCTGTCTCACTCCGTCTTCTTATTTCAACCCGTTTGCTACAATTCATTCCAACAATCTTCCCCATCTAATCTTCCACAAAGGCTCCATGACTCCAACTCGATTAAACACCAACGAACGAGACCCAAGGGATCTCATCATTCCCTTCTACTGCACTCCCTTCCTTCCTATAGATGTATATATGCACTCCCTCAACCTTTCATTTCCTTGCCTCTCTAGTACCACCACCGCATCATAATAATCAATTCATTTCTGTTTCATCAAGTCAATAACCGCAAATGCAATAGTTTTAATCATCCCAATTACTTAATATATATATGCCTGTGCTTTATTAATAGACCCTTTCTTTATGAAATACTCTGCAACGCAGACTGCGCTTCTGTACTTCTCTCCCACGAGGAGAAAGTTTCATCTAACTGATGACGTTTCATCTCCACGAACATATTTAAAGAAGTAAAAGACTTTGTTTTGTATGCACACTGGTCGTTCAAGACAAGCCATTCTGTTCTAGTATAATTACACAACAACTCCGCACTAACATTTAAAATAACAACTAACGATGATCCTCAGGGTTTATTTTAGAGTTTAAACTTGATGATCTCGAAAGAAGAAAGCGCGTTGTTCGTGAAGGCGAAGAATGTTTATCTCACCATACGTGGTCCTTTTTTTATTTGTGTAGTTGTTCATCATTTTACAAACAGAAAGATAGAACCTACACATTTCCATGTTTTCTCTTGTGTCAAGTCATCACATTTGTGTCCAACTTCCAACTCTGTAGTGGCTTGTTCAACTCTTTTCGTATGGACTGCAGAAGAAGAAGAAGAAGTAGAGAGAAGTGGTACAAAGTCTGTTGTGAAAATATGAATCTATTATGTATAACTCTCAAGGAGTGTTTACTTGTTGTACAGAGAGATATAGCCAGACTCTAACTAGACACGGACTCAGCAAGCCACATTTATTTTGAACAGCATGTAAGCACTCTCACCATGACTTTCGAAAAGTTCAATAAAGATAAGCTTCTTAACGTAAAAAATCAAATACCCTTAAAATGTCATATTTTTTGAAGCAACTCATCTCTTACTGACTCCTTTAAACCCAAGTTGATAGTGTTTTTTGCCCCACGCAGGGTCAGGAGAAGACGAAACTGAGCCCCTACTCTCTTTTAATTTCGTAACAGACGTTCAAATAGCCACTCTCTGCTTGGAATTAGACCTCGAATATCTCTGAAGATACTAAGTTATGATAATGTCCTGATGACAGAACACATTTTCCTCCTAAACCGTTTGCCGTCGTCCACTTAGCTTCATTTATACTTTAAGGCCTAGATTTCTTCCCAGCGCCTCATCATAATCATCCAATGTATATAATTCTTCCTTTGGTATTTGACGAGACGCGCACATTCTTATCGGAATCTTCAGTTATCTTATTATTGCACAAAATTTACACTGAACACAAATACTTCCAAGTTGTAACTGAGATGGTAAATGAGTATACAAAGCTGTGTTGTATATCAGCAGGAATAAAAAATGAATGTACATTCATCCTCAACTCTCGCAGAAAATTATCAAACTACTCTGCCTGCACACACACACACACACCGGGTTTTGGAGATAATGCAAAGAAGTTTTTTAATTTGATAAAACTAGCAATTAAAAGAAATTTTCGCATAACATTTGACGGATATTCACGTCAGTCTCCCTGTGGGTGGTTCTACTTGTCAAGGAAAAAATTTCCGTCCACATTTGCGTTGCATTTGATTTGCCTGTTCTATTTCTTTCCACCACTGCTGCTACAATAATAATAACAAGTAGATAAGTGAGAAAGGATAACTCTTAATAACATTCTTGATCGAACAGAAGACGAACGAAGAAGGAGGCGAAGGAGGAATATTATATACTCATGAAACTCGAGCGATGATGAGCGGAGGTTGGAAATGGAATCCCGGAGGAACGAATTGAAAAATATCATTAAATTAGGTTTGGGCTTGTATGCTGCAAAAAATATCTCATAAATATTAGTCATTTTAGATTAGTATGAAAAACTGGTCAATGGAAAAGGGCAGACTGCAATGAAGAAGACGAAGGTATGGAGAGAGACGGATGTTTAATATATTATGTCATATATTTTTGACTCTGCTGTCTCATAATAACTCGTCGCGATAACTCGTTGCAAGTATCCTGCAGCGAAGAACTCGCAAGAAAACTTACATAACCGGAAAATTTTTCAGACTCTCTTCTTGTAATAAATAAATTCAAGGTACAAAATTTTTACTCTGAGCAACTCTGCATGATCTCCTCTGAAGCGAAATTTTACCCTATCCAAATTACTTTTCATGCAACTTCTCAAGAGAGAGAAAGAGAGAGAGAGTCCTTTCCAGTCTCTCTTTTTCGCCAATCTGCGTGTTACTTCATTACTCATCCTGCTAATAACATTCATATTTCTATTTCTATAAAATTATCAAAGCCACACTGCTCCTCCTGCTGCTGATGCATAAGAGCCAGCAGAAAGCCAACCACACACTAATAATGGTGAGTGAGCATTGAGAAATAATCCTTGCAAATTTTCCCACATGAACAATTGCCACTGTCACCCTGGGGTTCCGAAATTCTGGGAAGCCATATCATTAAGTACAGTTTATCAGGGGAATTATCTGCAATTAACCTATCATACTCAAGTATATGACTTCTGTCGATAACAATCAATGAAATGCCGTTTGATCTTCAAGCACCCTCGTCGTCCGTATAAGTCTATATAAGGAACATTATACGCACCTTGTTCTAACACTAATCGTGCCAGTATGGAATTGTTGTTAAGAGTGTGTCATGTAATTTAATTGCGCATGAAATAAAAAACCCTATAAAGTGTTTTATATTTTTATAAGCTGTGTAATAAGTACATTTTCTCACTCTCCATTTTCCCGTGAACAAACCATTTCATATATGAACACACCAATCCATCAAAATGAAATTAATTCAGATCTATCTAAAACTTAAAAAAATTAGTTCTTACCATAGTAGAAGCTGTGTACAGTCCTCGGGCACTAACTAGAATGGCATGCACTTCAATATGGAAATCCCATGCGTTCATTTCCCTATCCAAAATTGCAGCTGTCGAGAGAGATCCACGTTTCACATCAATGTCAAAAAGTCGGTTCTGCAATTTCCCGTCTGACGATGTGATGTTTGTAATATAATATTCAATATTATAATTGTCTTGGGGTTGGTCTAATGTTGCAGTCACTGTTAGAATGGAAGAAGCAACAGGTTCATTCTCATAAATGGATCCCTTGTAACGAGGATTCTCAAAGGATAATCCATTCACGCTGGACTCTTCTGACACTCCAAGAACCATGAGATAAAATTCAGATGACTTTCTTTGGGACTGAATCGCTTCGTCTGTTGCACGAATTGTTAGTTGATAACGCGGCTGAGGATTTGTAACAGATCGTTTCAAAGTTAATGATCCCGTGATCCTGTCCAACTCGAAGAGACTGCTATCCCCAGTGAGAAGGTCGTAGGTTACCATACCGTTAGATTCAGAATCCAAGTCGATAGCGTTGATTTTTATTATCTCTGTTGATGACTCGGAGTTTTGCCGAAGGAGAGCTGCGTTGAAGCACGTAAATCTACAGAGAAACAATTGCCAATTTTATGATAGTGCTTACGTTATATTTCTTCCTAATCAAGCCACTAATAAATTTGCTGGTCTAAAGAAAGGAACATGGAGGAATATTCTTTAAAATCAGCTTACCTTGGTTCACAATCATTCACATCTTCTACTATTACTGTCACAAGTTTCTCCGAACTCAAACGCTGAGACTCGGGACTGGCTTGATCTTCAGCGACAATTGTGAGCCTGAAAGTATCAGTCACTTCCCTATCTATTGGCATAAGTGTATGAATGATTCCGTTATCCGGGTCAATCCCAAAGTGACTTCCAGGAGGTTCCTGATTTCTTATGGAATACTTCACTTTCCCATTCTTCCCTGAATCTGGATCGTCAGCAGTCACAGTGACTATAGGAGACTTGAGAGGAATTCCTTCTTGAATTTGTCTCACAATGGAAGTAGTAGGAAATTGCGGAGGATTATCATTAAAATCATCCACATTTACGTGAAACTCGATGGAAGTAGACAGCTTTGGATTTCCAGAGTCACTAGCAGTGAGACTGAGTGTGTATTTCGTATATTTTTCATAATCAAGTGGCTTATTAAGATACAAAATCCCAGAAGTACTGCTAATTTTAAATGTATCATGCCTATTGCCTCCTGTAATGGAGTAAAGGATTTGCCCATTAAGTCCAAGATCTGAATCGGTCGCTTTCAACTGAACCAGTTTAGTATTGACTGGAGTTGTTTCTATCACCCGTATAGAACTGTGAGACAGTAGTAGTCCTTCTTCTCCGTCATCATCATTCAGTAAGCTGAAAGAACATATAAAGCAGCCATATTGTTACTACCTGTGTAATTACCACACTGCCTTCTCTAATAAGTAGTTATAATGTAATAAATCCATTTATAATGCTATCAAAATTTATACACATACTCACAAGCAGAACAAATAATAAACCTTTCTTACCTCAAAAATGACTCATTAAACTGTGGAGCACAGTCATTAGCATCTAACACCTCGACAGTTACACTTGCTGCGGAACTCAGTGAGAATTTCTCCCCATTGTCTTGTGCAATTACAGTGAGTGTAAATTGGTCTTGAACCTCCCTGTCTAATTCCTTCGCAATAGAAATCAATCCAGTAGCTGAATCAATTTGGAAGTGTTCTTTCTCATTCCCTTCACTGAGGTAGTAAAACAAATCCCCATTGAGACCTTCGTCCAAATCCGTTGCACTCACTTTTATCACAGGAGATCCTACGGGAGAGTCTTCAGATATTTGAGACACATATTGAGATTTAGTGAATGTCGGAGACTCGTCGTTTTCATCGGTGAAATGAATTATAACTTGAGCCTTGTCCTTAAGTCTCACAGGTCCATTGTCGTGAACAACAACATCAAGAGCCACATGAGGTTGCCCTAAGCGTTGTACAAGAGTTTCTCTATCGAACACTCTGAGGGTTTTGATAAATCCATTTTTAGCATCGAGAGAGAAATCATTTTGAGGGGATGAGAAACGATAAGTTAACTCGGCATTTCTTCCCACATCTCCGTCCAAAGCGACAACCTTCCCTACATAAGTCCCGATGGGTTCATTCTCAGCAATGTAAAATGAAAAAGTGGAATTGATAAATTTAGGAGTCACATCGTTTTCATCAATGACATGAACTACAAGAGAAGCCACAGAAGATCTCGAAGGCACTCCATTGTCTTTAGCTACAATTGTAAGGGAGTAGTAATCCTTCTTCTCCCTGTCTAAATGAGACTTCACAAAGAGATTTCCATCGGGAAAAATGCCAAACTTTCTCTCTTCATTTCCACTCACTATTTCATAGTTTACTTCGGCATTCACTCCTACGTCTTTATCAACGGCTTTCAACAAGAAAAACCTCGTGTTCACCGATGTAGACTCTGATAAAGATGTTTCATAAGCGAAATGGTCAAACACGGGAGAGTGGAGGTTCACCTCTTGTACTTTAACATAAACGGCTCTCCTCGATGACAAAGGAGGCTGTCCATTATCAGTAGCCACTACTTCAAGTGTCAAATCGCGTATATTGTTCATCTTGCGAATTGATTTGGTCAATGTAATGAGACCAGTTGAGGTATGAATTGAAAACAAATTATTCGGGTTGACAGCAAGAGTATAATTTATCTTTGCATTATTTCCTTCATCCAAATCGGTGGCTTTAATTACCGCAATGCTCTCTCCTACGGGGGAATCTTTAGGCAGGAGTACGTCAAGATTCTCAAAATTCCATTGGGGAGGTTGGTCATTAAGATCTGTGATGAGAATTGTAACAGTACACGATCCATGCATGCTTCCTTTTCTTGCCAACACATCAAGGGAATACGATGACTTCTCCTCACGATCCACACCTTTCGTGGCTTTTACATATCCCGTTTCCTTTTCAATTGTAAAAACTCCATTAGGATCTCCCGAGATTATTGTCAGTTTTATGTCTCCCAATGAAAGCTTGTGATTCTTTACATCCACTTGACCAACAATCCTATTTATTTCCTGAGGTGAACTACTTTTTCCATTGTCTTCTCCTATTGTAAATGAATATTTGTCTTTGCTAAATGCCAGTGAGGATGAGTCAAATGACTCCAGAACTATTTCTACCATCGCATTGTCATCACTTGTCTTTCCACCACCATCCGTGGCTGAGATTTGCAGCTGGAAGACTTTCACTCGTGAATTTCTCACGCTCTCTCGAACCTTTATGTCTCCTGTGGATTCATCCACTGAGAATTTATTGTTGGAGGATGAGACTAATTTGAACTTTATGTCACCATTTATTCCTACATCTGGATCTTGAGCAATCACCCGTCCTATACTTGTTCCTACTGGAGACTCTTCAGAAATCGATATGAAGTACTCCAGTGGGTAAAACTTGGGAATGTTATCATTCACATCTTTAACTGAGAGGTGAACCATGGCAGTTGAAGAGAGGGGAGGTGAGCCTTGGTCTTTAGCAATCACTTGAATGTCATACTTTGTCATAGACTCGTGATCAAGTCTCACTCGGGTAGTTAGTTTACCCGAATTCGGGTCGATGTGGAAGTGACCCGGATAAGCAAGATCAGTGTAGGCAGCTAAGGAATAAGTAATAGTGCCATTTGTTCCTTGATCATGATCTACTGCTGTCATCGTAGTAATTACAGAACCTGGAGGAGCATCTTCAGGCAAAGAAGCTTCAGTTCTGTAGTTCGTGAACTGTGGAGATTCATCATTTTCATCCAAAATGGTAATTTTAATTTGAGCATGAGCCCATTTAGGATAAGGACCACCGTCTCTCGCGGATATTTTAAGTCGAACAATTCCTTGTTGCTCTCTGTCTAGAGGAGCTCTCGTAGTTAACAATCCACTACTAGGTTCAATGTAAAACCACAACTTTTCATTTCCAGACACAATGGAGTAAATAACTTGAGACTTTGTTCGTGTATTTTCATCTGTGGCTGTTATGCTAGCTACATAAGTTCCAATTGGGACATTCTCCCGAAGAACTGCAGAGTATTCTGTTTTTGCAAATGAGATTTCTGGGTCTTTATTGTCATTTACTTCTATTATTAAAAATGCTGTTGAACTACATGGTGGGCTGCCATTATCGCGCACTGTGATTGTTAAATTGTACAAGGCTATCTTTTCTCTGTCAAGCACTCCATTTGTCCGTACCAACTGGAAAGATGGAGTTGACTCAATTGTAAAATGTTTCAATTCATTTCCCGAGACAATTTCTACAAATGTCTCTCCATTAAGTCCTTCATCCAAATCGACAACTGAAATGGCTGCAACGACACTTCCATTCTGAGCTGTTTCGAGTACATTCGCATTACTGGCTGTGGGTGGGAAATATCGGAATTTGATAAGCGGTGGGTGGTTCGATTCCACTAAAGTTACTGTTACATAAGCTCGTCCGTCTTGTCTCGGAGTTCCATGGTCTCGGGCGAATACTGTGAACACGCAGCTTTTTGGGCAGCTTTTTTGTCCAGATTGGCAATTTTTGGGGCAATCCAAAGCTTGAGCTGTAGTAATAATTCCAGTTTCAGAGTCGATACTGAATTGCTCCTCGGTTTCTGACAGGTAGTATGAAATCTTGGCATTTACACCGATATCATTATCTGTAGCTAAAACCTGAAGAACTTGAGTTCCAACTGGAACACTTTCATTAAGCGACACGTAGTATTGGCTCTGAGCAAACACCGGTTGAAAATCATTAACATCATTGATTGACACGTTCACAATGAGATAGCCCAACTTGGGTGGACTTCCTCCATCCTGAGCTGAGATATTAAGTCTGTAAAACGGCCTCGTCTCTCGATCGAGGCGAGCTGTAGTTTCCAAATGGAGAAATGGAGCCTCTCCACTCGGATTTGTGGTGACAACTAACCGGAAGTGGCCGTCTTCATTTCCTTCGACGATTTTGTAGTCAGTGTGAACTCCATTTGGAGCAGAATCTTTGTCTTCAGCTGTGTCTAAGAAAACTCTCGTGCCAGAGATAGCACTTTCAGGGAAAGAGACTGCCACCTCAGGTTCAGGAAAAGTTGGAGCGCAGTCATTAATGTCTTTAATGAATATCCGAACCTCAATAGGATACGTAGGTTGGCTCGAGAGAATGACTACATCGAAATGATCGGTTACCAAAGACTCCCTGTCAATCAACTTCTTCGTTCTAATTTCCCCAGACGTGCTGTTCAACACAAATTCCTCCAAGTTCTCGTTGAATCTGTAGGTGAACCCAGGCTTGATTGGAATTCCACCCACCAACGTTCCCACAGCCACTCCTTCTTCCACTTCGAATTCGACTCGCATGTCGACAGACCTCGACCCGTAGGCACGAAGGCTGCCTCCTCCTCCATCCCTGCTGCTGCTGTGTTCTTTTGCATAGCCATGTGCATTCCATACTGTGAGATTCGCGAGAAGAGTAAAAATCAGTAGCCGGTACAATTGTAGCACAGAGCATGGGCTGTGACAGCCTGACATAGTCATGTTTCCTCTCTTCCTGGGATGATCAACACATTCCAGCAAGATTCCACTGCGTTCCCACTGCTTGCTCTTAATTTCTTCTTCAACATATCCCCATCATTGTCATCTATTTTTCACGCGATTCAAATCCACCTGGAGATTTCTTCTGCTCATCTCCACTGCTCAAGCATGCACAACCTCGGTCATCTCCTTGCCTTGAGCCACTTCGAATCATTTCTCTCTCTCCTTTTACTTATGTGCATACATAATTTCATTAATTATAACCATGCGTCACACCTAATGAGTTTCTCATCTAAAAACCACCCACACAACCTCACTCTATGTAACGCACGTAACGCTCACAAATAATTGTAACAACTTGTTAACACAACACAACTATCAATTCAACATTACTATTAATTCCCGTGCAATTTCACACTTTTATGCACCTCTGCTCATCTGTATCTTCCGCAGAAGATGAAGCTTCCCCGTCTCTTTCTTTCTGCAAACTACTACTTAACACTCTTTTCACACTTAATTAATTGTATCACTCACTGCACTCACACACACGTATAGGTTACACTTAACACGATTCACTAATTACTATTTCAATTGCTAATTGCTGTGACTAATCGTATCATGATTCAAATGAATATAGTCCCGAATTCATAGTATGCGTCTGTTTTGTCCAATTTATTACCTAGTTTCTTTATCACTTCTTCTTTACGCAAAAGGCTTATCCAACAACATCTTATTTTTCTATAGATAAGTAGTCTTAGTTTTTGAAATTATTATTCCACTCGTCAGAGTCCCAACAACAACACAAACTGTTTCAAAAATGTATTCCACAAGTTCGTCCACAAAAACCATCACTGCAGCGGTGATATCGAGGAATGTGTACTACTATGAAAACTGAATTGCATGGACTCAAATGCACGGAGGAGTATGTATAGGTTCATATTGTTAATTAATAAGTGTCCTCCTTGGAGTCCCCTGAATGATAGTAAGTACACCGAAGCGTGGAGGGGTTTAAGGAAGAATGAATGTTCCGGTGACAGAATTCACATTATTGTGTATGGAGACGAGATATTATATGTGGAAGTGTTGTGGACGAGGTAAGGTAAGAATACGAACTGATTGTTTGTTGTGTTTCTGTTGGAGGAATGGTAACATATCCCCGTAAGAAAAAGTTGGAGCAGCACATTCTTCTTGTAGAAGAAGAAGAAAAGGCAGAGGGAATAATCTAGGGAAGAAGTAAGGTTCATCCATCCTGCATACCTGAACAACAGGTTGTTGTGGAGAAGAGGTTTATCTTGGTAGGAGATGATCAAGTACTACTACTACTACTACTACTACTACTACTACGGTCCGGGATATAATATATTTGTTGTATCGTTGGTGTGTCTCAGTATACCTCGAACGCATTTCTCGTCGAAGACTTGGAGACAGAGTGAGGAAGAAGTCTGTGGGATTGAAGAAAGTAGGAGGCAACCTAAGAATACTTAGCCTAATGAACCAATCATACCTGTGACAAAGGTATGTAACCTCCACCCCATGATTCCCCTGCCTTGCCGTGTGTAGTTCTTCTTTTTACCTGTCAAAAGATACCCTCCGGTATATCTGAGACCATTCAAAACCCTCACTCGCCTCAACCACCGTATAAAATATCATCCAGCACTGCTGCTGCGGCAACCACATCATCCCGACCCTTTTCTTATATCTCCTTGCTCTTGCTCAAGTAAGTAAGTACTTCGAATTCCATCCAACAACAATCCAAGACATCCAACGACCAGCATCATATGTGGATATGTGTGTGTGTATGAGAGTATGGGAGAAGTGAGAAAGTCAAGTGCACACAGGTAAAAATGGGCTGAGAGAGAAACAACAATTCAGCTGGTATCCTGCTGTGTTCAGGTTCGCTCTTGAGAGAAACAAAGTCTCATCGCAGCTAAAAAGAAGCTTTATTATTGCATGAGAAATATTCTCGCCAGCCACTCGATCTTTTATTACCTTCCACGATGATGCTCTCACACTGAATCCTCGTCGTCCTCCTCCTCCTATATAATAATCATATACACAAACTCTGGTGCTTGTGACACTCCATGCCTCCTTGAATTTAAAGATCATCTCCAAATGCTCATGTCATCGTTTTGAGGGATTCCCACACCACTACGTCCATGTTAGGAATAGCACATAAGTCATGTCTCTCTCTCGGAGTGAGGGTGCTACTTTATTAATGGGCTCATTCTTCCTTACAGGTCTTTTCTCTCCCAGCGTTGTTATGTTATATTAATATTCCCTGGCTTTCTCTACCATCGAATGAGATTGTTATTATGACTTGGTTTCTTATTCCATTGAGGCGGTGTGGTGGTAGTGGTGGCTGGGTCCAAATCCAGCTCAGGTAGTCTTCTGCTGGGGTTGAAGTTGGTTCAACAAGTTGAGAGAGAGCTTTCTTCATGCTGAGACTTACCTTCGCAGTGAACAACCCTTCGTAAATCAATGACAAGGCAACCCGTCAACTAGTATGGAGGTGAGCCTGCTATAGCTCTCTCGTTGTGTGTGTGTGTGTGTATGTCCGAAAGAACGGATTAAATTGAATGGAAGCTCAGAATCCTAATAAGCAAGTGTACGCCACTATTTCATTTCTGTAATAGACTTCATGGATGGTACGGAGACCAGATTAGGAGAATAATGCCTAGAGCTTCTTCACCGATTACAATAATCAACAAGCAGGGAAGAGAATTTTATTTGAGAACATTATCTCGTGTGATGTAGGTTGTTATTTACACTCTCTCCTCATCCAACGATCCAACCTTACACACCACACGACATTATCATCTAAACAAAGACACTTGAACTGCTTCGAGAAATGACTTAATGAATTGTCGCTCCGAAAACCGATCCACTGACGCTTGGGCTTGCCTTCGGATCACTCCGCGACTCTGTCGGGTCATGTGAATTATTATTTTGATGGCCTCTGCATAGTCATGTTCATCCACAGCGAGGAATCCATTTCGAGACCCGTCATACTCCATCACAATGTCCATCAAGGGCCCACCAGAACGGTTTGCTACGACGATGAGGCCGGCTGCCAAGGACTCTACCACTCCTACAACAAGATGAAAACAGCTTACATATATATACCTGATCTCTACACATATACACAAGTATATATGGAGAGGTATAAAGATGTGTGTGTGTGTGTGTGTGTTCAGAAGACATTTTATTTGATGCAGATAAAGCAAGATTTAATCAAGATACACAAGTAGTTTGAGAGACAAAAAATGAGGTACCTATTCCAAACTCTTCATTCCACATGGTGTGAATCCCAATCAATCCTTCGCTCAAAGTCTCCTTGAGTTCCTCGTGAGAAACGTCCACTCTGAACTCCACATTCTCCTCAACAGACAAATGTTTACACAAGTCTTCCATGTCTTTCACTCGTGCAGCATCTTCCTTGTCTCTACAACTTCCTACGATTACCAGGCGGATTCTTGCCCATTCATTCTCCTGAAGGAGTTCTCGCAATTGATATAAAATTCGTATTTGAAGAGGATGATCTTTCTCAGGTTTGAATTGCCCCAGAGAGATTATTTTTATGATTCTCCCTTCATCCTCATCCTCTGCCTCATCTTCATCTTTCACCAGACCCTTAAACTCATCCACATCGCATGGAGGAAACACTTTGTACGTTTTCGAAGGGCACTGCCAAATGTGGTTGATGTGGTCTTCGGTCCAACTCGAATTTACCATTACAATGTCACTGCATCCTCCAGCCCATCTGTAAAATCTCGAGAAGATTTTATGATACATCAATCTCATCATTCCCCTCAGAGAAAAGGACTGTGAGATGACATGGGACGACCGTTGATAACCAAATTCCGATCTGCCAGAAGAATATCTCACGAGCATTTCTGAGGTGAGAAGAGGTGAGTGGATGTAACAGCCTACACGACAATTCCCCAGGTATTTAAACAGAGGAAGGGTAAATGTGTAGCCCATAGTGTCAATGCAAACATCTACAAAACAAGTGGTAAACTGTCATTGGAGATAGAGAGAGAGAGAGTATGGTTGATGGTGCATAAATCATAATGCTTTATTAGCTTAGTGTTATTACCAGGGACGAATTTGGATAAGGCTTCCATTCCGAGGTAAATGGATCCCAGGCTTTGCCCTAAAAGTGTGAAATACGGATAATAATGAGTCTCTACCCATTTCCGCTTATGCAAATAGACAAACTCCACGGCGTATGGGAGAGTTATGTTAAAACGCTCCTTTGCCTTCCCCAGGATTTCTTCTGGAGATGCATCTGTGTCTCCAGTGTACAAGACGAATTGAGACCCAGGATACCTGCCACAACATCAAAATCATCTCAACCGTCATCATATCATCCTTTCAGTCTCAAGTGTACTTTTTTGAATTTTTCAACCTGCCATAAAATAAAACTTTGGAGGGGTTAAAATCTTAAAATGTGTCGTCTCTCTTTCTCTCTCTCTCTCTCTCTTCTATGAAAGGCATACACACTCACAATAGAATACTTTTTAGTACTACAGACTATGTTGTACAAAACAAAATATAAAATGGACCTTTGAGCTTACAAAAACCTTAAAAAACTTTCTGAGAGACACGTCACCCGACGACGACGACGACAATGAAGAGAGCATAAGAAAGAAGAGTACTTTTACCTGATTTGAAGACACTTCAAGGCCACCCATAAAACTCGCTCTCCTCCACTACCTGAATTGCAATAAGGATGGAATAATCCGATTGAGAGACTGCCTTCTGTTCGAGTCTGGAAACTTTTCTTCTTTTGCAGGCGCTTTTCAGTTTACATAAAAAGGACAAGTGGTTATGGATAAGCTGCTTAATAATAATTGGAATCTCTTCGACCCAACCAAACCATATATACGCTTTTGGCTATTCAATACTATTCATAAATGGAAAGGATGCTTGTGGACAAAAGTCCACAATGGGTATTATCTTTTCTTAGGTTCAGAGTAACAAATGCTCTTTTGTTTGTCAAACACATACCTGTCTCAAAAATATGAACAATATTCCGAACCCCAAGATCCAAGCCGTCGCAAGGCATACGAACACGATGATGATGAATAGCATCTCTCCTTCCTGTCCAATCTGATATTGTCCTCTTGAGAAAAATACTCTGAGGAATTTACAGCTGCAGGACTCTCTCTCACCTAAGGACCACACCAATGACCATTATGACCAAAGGCCTCACTTTATGTGCGGGGAACTAACCAGCTATTCATTGATCATTTCAATTCTATCGCATCCAATGAGAGAGTGTTAAATCAATTAGACTCGAAAATCTGTCACCTTCATTGTACCAACCACAGTATTGTATGAAATCTCCAGGAAATTCTTACATAGCTAAAGCTACAGACACATAATAACAAAAGTCCTGCGATTCATTCTAATATTTCTCTTTCTTCGCTATTCTCCTTTTGTCAAGAAGGAGTTTCAAAGAAGTAGAAGTGATTCTTTGGTGCCAGCATTAACCTAGCATTACATTATTGGAAGGGATAGCACCATCACACCTGGCTTATGGAATTAATTATGAAGGTCTTTTCATGTCTCACATGATTTGAGTAAATCGATAAGATTACACGAAAGAGTGTCGCTAACTACTAAACAACTTATTGTTGTACTGATACCAATAAACCCTTGAGGGTATATAATAGTAGACACACACTTACATTTTTACATTGTATATGACCCACACACACAAGTATCGTATTCCTCGATTACCTCCTCTTCAACGCGTTTTGTCCGCAGTGTCTTTTGTTAGTGACAAAACAACAGTCACCATGTCACAGGCCATGTATAGAAATGTTTCCGAAACCTTTTCCTTTGCCCCTCCGATCTCCGGGCTTTTGAATTTAGTTCGCTTTCTTCAAAACATCAATATTATGAAGACTCCGAGTTTCTCCGAAATTCGGGGAAACGTTATCCTCCTTATGCAGTTTCATGCATGTAATTTATTTCTGCGAGGATTTTGTTACTTTCATTGTTTATCTTTCATTTCCTTTGCAATCTGAACTCGCCTTTATCGTGCAAAATAGTTTTCATGAATAAAGAGACATATAGAGCGTGCTTGGAATATGTTTTTAACTTTTTATTGTTTTCACTTAAGATGATACAGGCAAATTTTGCATATCAGCATATTTCAACTGGTGTGTATAGTTGTCAGTACGTACATTATTAAGTATAACTTGTATATGAATATAATGATAATTTAATACGATAAATACACATAATAATATGTATATGTGTGTGTCTAATTGATTCATCATCATCTCTACATATTCTACTCATTTTTATTTGTATATAATAATATGGTTCTAAAATATAGCACACAACTCTAAAATGCTCTGTGGATGTTTTTTGGAAATCCCATCACTCTACATTTTTCTTTCTTTTAGAATAATTGCACCATGGCCTGACTCACTTTTTAGAAGAGTATCTATTTATGTAAATTGTATAATCACTAACAATTGGTTAAATCATTGCTTTAAAACTATAACCATATAATGTGTAAGTTAAATATACCAAGCTGCTTTTAATTTTTCCTCTCCACCACGTTCTTTGGACACCTCTTGTGTTGTTCGCCTATTTGGAATTCCAATTTACCAAGTGATCAAAATTTTATGTATGCATGTGATGAGGCCCCCGTTGCTTGCATCCTAACTACACACAACCACCCCCGCACCTTCTCTCATTGTCACTATTGGTGAAAAATTTATTCAAGAATAGTGTGTGTGTGTATGTAAGTGTAGCAATGTAGCGCAATCTAATAATATAAATAGTTTAAATATATATTTAGTCAAAACCTGAAATTCGTTACTGATTGCTTATTAAAAACCAACATTATAAAGTGCTGTGTGTGTATCAATTGCATGCGCAGCAGAAGGCCAAGAATTTCGTTATGTGTTTAAACTTTGTACGTAGCTGACCATTTTAGTGGGATGATTGTTCGACTTCGTATTAAAGGACCTGATACAATAAGTATATATCGATAGTTTGTTTTTGCATCCATGAAAAATTACAATAGCGAAGCCGCTAATTAACTTAAAAAAGAGGTGATAAAAGATTTTTGCATGTGGAGGGGATTGTTCTCGACATTCTTTTCTCCTTATTCTTTCTGTTGAATGGCTGTGATCGAAAGTCTTCGAATGTTCGGCTTGTCATACTCCTCCATGCTCATGGTTCTTTGTCGAAGCAGTTGAGCAGGAGTTCCCTCAGATCCTTCGCCTCCGGAATAAGTCCGTTGGCGTTCAACTCCAGGCATAGCCACGGAAGTTAGGAGTCCCTGTCCTTTGCAGAACAACAAGATGCTCTGGGCCACTTTTTCAGGCTGCAAAGAATCAATGAAGCCGGTTAGTGAATTCATTCATACTTGCACAACTGGAGACTAACTGGAGAAATCCTCCTTACCGATTCATTAATTACATCACCGACGTCATCAATCTTAAGCAACTGGGTCTTTTGCTTATCCATCATTGCATGGAGTTGCTGTACGGTTGACCCGTATGATCCCTTAGTTCCAGCCAGCAACAAAGTGTCAATCTTCAAACTCTTCTCAAGGTTTCCAGTGATGTCCTTTCGACTAAAACATACGTATATAAATATTGTAGTATGATATTGCTGTCCACAACGTAAATATATCGATTTGCAGTTAAGTAAATTGAATGACTTGACATACTTGAGGAAAGCAGTGACATACAACTTCAGATTCTTCGCATTGATAGCAGACCTGAGCTTGGCTTGGTAGTCCAAGATAGTCTTCTCTCGGTCCTTTACCACTTCTTGGTCATTTTCCAATTGCTAAAGAACACGAAAACTTCTTAGTTACAAAGCAGTCATCAACAGATATAAATCCAAGACATGTTAAACACCAAGTAAATAATCTAAAAGTCTATATTTTCTAACGTATTAGTTACATTCGGCATGACACATTTCGCATAATTCATTCCAAAATTGTCAATATAAGGATTTAAGGGACAAGAACAAACTATGACAAATATATGTCCAGCAGTCTTTACGGAACTCCGGAACGTTGACAAAATCGACACATCCTCTAACTGAGGACACAACAGGACGTACCGGACAAACATATATATGTATATATAAGAAATCCCATAAGCCCCGATTTAACTTACAATAACTATGATTGCAATTGCCCATTTCAGTCATTTTATATGACATTTTTGGTATCTATATATGCCGCAATAAGCTTCATGGTAAAAAATTAACCCATTAACCTTTTAGAATAGACATTACAACATGTATAAACGATCTTTAACTATACCTCAACCCCCCAAAAATATGCAAACACTATATATATACTATACTTCTAGTCATAGTAGAAGTTTTCACGTCAGGTATTCACGGCTAATTACACCTGAACTATCAGGTTTATTAAAAAGCATTGTCTAATTTTGTAACTATTATGAAGTTTTGACTTGTACTTCTGTAAGAGTCTGTGTATCTTTAAGATCTCTGTTCTGAGGATTAAAGAGTTTGAGTAAATTGTGTTTAAAAGAAAACAGTTTCAATTAGAGAAAAGTTTAGTAGAAAACGAAGATGCATACGAGACAGAAAAGAGCTTCTCTGCATCTCGGTTAATTTACAGAGTTAGTTGTGAAAGGCTTCCAACTTCATGGTTTGTGAGCTGTGAGTGTTTAGTTTTTAAAAGGAAACAGAGGATTAGTAACAAAAAGATAAAAGAAGGTTAAATGTGAGCATCCCAGTAAATAAAGGCAGAAACAGCTATGAAAAACATGCAAGTTAAATGTTAAGTGTTCAGTGAAGAAACAGTCAAAGCAGATATTAAGAAATGTTTTGGAAATAATGAGTACTTTACCTCTTCAACTTTCTTTTGCCGTTAAGAAAGGGCGAGCGAGAAGGAAACATAAAAGAAAAAGAAATGATTTTAACTTTGTTGAAATTTCCTGTCAAACTCTCACAATAATTTCATCTGCAAACGGAAATTTCATTTGAACAATCTTCCTGTTCATCTTTTATGCGAAGTTGCATGTGAGAGTTTTATTGATTCTTTTGAGTCATTTTATTGCTAATTTTGAGTTACATTAGAAGTTGTATTCATATCAAAAACTGTTCCAGTACTGTACTGACAAAGTCTGACAGAAGTAGCAAACTGCGTTGTACTACAAAGAGAAAAGCTTCCTACTACTATAGAGAATTTGTTTCCGATTGTTTTTATGAACCCGAGAGACTTCTATGGGGGAAACATTTGGATCAACACAATTGAAGAGAGTGTGTCTGAATTACTATTAACAATTCCCTTTGAACATTTATAAAACCATCTGTCAGCACGGAGCACCTGATTCGCTAATTTATAATTTATTCCATGATTTGATTCTGCTGTTGACTTCAACGGAGACATAATATTAATGAAGTTTCTCTTCTCTCTACAACTTTAGACTTGTGTGCCATGGTTTTGAGCTCAAAATTTGTAGATGAATACGATAATAAAATTTCTTGCAGCACAGTTCCACCACTTCCATTCGAACTTCTCCGGAAGGAGAGACTTGTAGATTTCTCAACCAAGTTGTAACACAGTCAACATTACGGCTGCTCATTTTTAATTACATATAGACTAAACTTACATGTCCAAACTTGTGGAAAACGAGATACTGTTCAGTGGTTGGATTGTGACCAACTTGTCCCAATTTCCAGTTCATGAACTAAAAGTCAAAGATACATTGGAATAAATAAATGTAATCTCATGTGAAAAAAGCTGACTGACTGTGGGAATAAATTGTATGTACCTTGTCTTTGAAGTAGTCCATGACGGAAGTTTTACCTGCAGTCACGTTCACCAAGATAAGTCCGAGGCATCGGGAGGCATGGGCCATTCCAAATCGCAAAAGGATATTAGCTCCAGCTCCTTCTCCCAATCCGATCACGTATTTCACATGCAAGAAATCCAAAACGGTAACAAGGTCTTCTCCGATCATTTGCATAGTTGGGAAGTGGAAACTGTCAAAACAAAAGTCTTTCTTTGAGAACTTAAATGACATTTTAATCAAATGCCGCTTACTCATAGTATCCACGTAATAAATTTATACGCTTCAAAGTTCAACGGTAACAAATGATTGACCAAAATAATGTTCCGCTTAACTTACTCGTCAGAAAGATCAGCAGCATTGTCCTCTTGTCCAGGGATATCAACGTGGATGAAAACAGATCTTTCCTTGATCTCAGTCATGCATGGGTGCTCCACAAAGTCATGGAACGAAGTATCTGCCAAAGAGCAATCATTGATCGTTAATAAAAGACAATCCCTATTAAATTTAAATGATCACTTACGGTTGCATCCAAGGTCGTGAACAGTTAGAAAAACAGCCCTCTTTTCTTGTTGCGATAGATCTCCCTGTCACAAAGAGAAACAATACTTAATTATTCATCTGAATGGTACTTTCGCATCCAACTTCAAAAAACCCAGACATTCTCTTCGCGAATGCATCTTTTATCACGCTTCAGAATACAAAAAGTTCAAAATAGAACTTGCCGTACCTGAATGTACACGCTGAGGGGTCCACATCGCTCTGTGGGCACAATATGTTTCTGTAAATACAAATTAGCCATCATTTCATAATTTGTCCATTACTTATGTACCACATTGTTATTTATATGTAATCATGTAGGAAAGACGATAAATCAGATTGAAATGACACACACTCATGTACAAATAACACAGTCTCATCAGCATTTTACACGTCGTTATCAGCTTGTCGAAGAAGAAGAAGTCAGGTTAAAAACAATAAAGATCAAGTCTGCAATGACGCGCGTATTTGTAATATGCAATTATACCCTTTGCGTGGGTTTGATAAGTGAAAACACGAGCAAGTAAGCTCCACGAGCAGAAAGTATCTATGACCATAAAAGTCAGACCTGAAAAGTGTATACGACCTGAATAGAAAGTAATAACGACCCTGTAAAACATGAACAATAGGAGTAATTTAAGCTTGAGATTTCTGACGTCAAACAGCCCATACCACCTTCATCTGCTTTCCCTAGCTCAGCATACAATCTGCTTCCTCTTTTCCGAGACTTCTTCGCATTCAATTCAGTTGTTTAAAATTACATGGAACACAGTCTTGTGTGAGTCTCTCACACGTTCGTTCTGACTGTAAATTGAGAAATAAAAGATGAATGAAAGTCTTTAAACTTTCTTTTCTACTATATTTCCCAAAAAGCCATCCTTTCCCCACAGCAGAATGTCATCGTAAGCAGAAGGAATGGAGAGAGTAGTTTGTACTTTTTGTTATTTAACTTATGCTAGTTCTTACATGATTACCTTCCCGGTAAGAATGAATAAGATATCAAGTGAAACTTGGGAATAAAAGTGAAGGTATGTTAGGAATAAAAAGAATGTTTGTTTTAGTGGAAGTCAGTAGTGTATAAGAGTAAAAGTGATTATCACACCACACACTCAGACAGTTCCTAACAAATGTTGGCAAACAGGAGAGACCGCATAGTCTCTCTCTAGAGAGAGAAAGAGAGAAGCAAGCAAAGAGAGAAAAAGAATTGTGGATTTTTTTCAAAAGCACATTGATGTCAATGAGGATAATTAAGTTAATAAGTTTTTGTTGTCAAGTCAAAGAGAAGAAGATTGGAGATAAAAGAAGTTTCTTTCAGATACGAATATACTTCATTGTCAGTCATACCGGCCCCAACTTGGTGACTTCCATGCTTCCACGTCGAACCCACTCGGCACTCCTCTTCCTGGTGGCATCCTGACTTTGTCTTCGATCTGTACTTGCTCGTCTCATGTTTAATTTAGTTTCTTCTCTCTTCTATCTCAAATTAGATCCGTCGGATAACACTATACAAGTTTATTATTTCAGGTTCTCCGGACTTTAATCAGTCTTTTAGCTCGCAGATCAATATCCATACGGAAGGCAATCGAAAAGTCGAGCAATTGTTTCTAACGGGGAATTCGTATCAATAAATTAGAAATGTAAACCATGTTCCTCAGTGGAAGGAATATAGATTCGTTGAATCGGAAATTCGTAGTGAATGCAATGCATGTGACTTCAGGGGTGAGAATGGAAAGTTGATAAAACTTTTATGGCCATTTATTTTATGACTATATTATCAAGAATCAAATAAGCTGCTACTGTCTATTCTTAAAAGATAAGACTGCAAAAATCAGAATTTACATTTATCTACATGCAGAATAATAATAATAATGAAGGAAAGCTGTTTAATATTTATTCAATCTATAATTATTCAAGTAATTTACGAATATAATATGATAATGCAAACATTGGTCTCGTCAGTTATAGCGAAACCAAATAATCCAATAACATTAAACAATAAGATGTTCGTCAAGTCATACCTGCAAACCCAGAAGTCTTTTGAGTGTACATATAATTAAAATTAAGACATTTAACCGGTAAAACCTATAAATTTATTTTTACTACCGCAATAGGGTCAGTGTGATTTCCAAATCATAAATATACCCATAGGACAGTTAATCGCTACGATATTTTACACATCCACCATAATAGGTTTACACATAATGTCTGGCGAGCTCAAAAGCTATGAAATTTCCTTCTTGCGACAAAATGAAACTCAGGAGCCACGCCATGAAAATAAAGTATCTTGCAATACTTACTAAAATTATAAAATGCACCTAGCATGGCATATACATATACGATATATGGAGGAATAAAATTGAAAAATATCTCAGAGAAACTTCGAAATGTCGATAAACTGAGCCAGTGGCTGAAAACTCCACACCCACACATATGTGTGAGTGTGAAGAACGGTAAAAATCTACTGGAATTGGAAAGCTATACATACATTATATATCAGCAGCACTACATACAGCCTATCTTTTGAAATCGCATGGGAAATTTTATGTACATGAACTATACATGCGATTCATTCTCAAAATAACTCGACATACGTTCCAACATTGCCAAACCTGCTAGTAACATTGGCATTTGGCATTGAATGCATTAGAGACATAAGAGATCAGCGTCTCTGGATTGGATCTTGACACACGTTATGCTGTCTCGGGAATTGCGAAGTTAAACTTGGAGAGAACAATTCCACTAAACTTCCAGCTAACTTTTATAGTTTTATACTACTTATGATGACTATTAATATACCTGACATATATATAGAGACTACATTTGACTATATACTCATATGTATACTACATTGTATATATTGCACGTTAACTCAATTGCTACAGTGCAAAAATACTTCACCGGTTGTTTCTGCCAATCTTATCTGAAGTGGAACCGTTGAAAGTGAATGGATAAAAACAAATAATAAACCGCTCTCTCAGAGTCAAGGGCTTATATGTAGTTATAGTTGTTGTTATTCAGCTTCACGACGCAATTATATATACTTCCCAGGATTACATGCGTAGAACAATGTGTCACTTTTACGCAGTGACTACGGATGCATGTGTGCCTTGCAATATAATATCTTTTAACCCGATATTCGAGCCTTTTTTACTTGATATGCAAAAAACTCCCTCACATTTTTGTTAAGTCCGAATCATAACATAATTGGAAGAAAACGTTAGCAGGTTTCCTACAAAAACAAATCGTGTGCTTCACCCGTGTTTGAGAGAAAAGTCTAATCTGATGAAACACTTTGAGTCATCATTTTCATGTACTTTAGTCCTGATTACTATTCCTTCTCTGTTTTCTGTTTTTTTTATTTTTTCCTCTCGCCATTTGAGTATTTATAAATAAATTGACTTTGGTCAACCGAATACAAATACACATTATAAAAATATTAATGTCGTGTTGTGACAGTCTGTCCCCTACTATATGAAACTACTTACTGTGAATGAACAGTACGCACTACGCAAATGTATATAGTAGATCCGATCTTTTACATTAACTGTATCTCTATTTATATCCAAGAAAAGCATAAATACACACACACACACGTGGCTTAAGTAAATTACTTGTGTATTCACTGAACTTGAAATCTTTAATTTGACTAATATATCAAAGTCTGTATTGTTGCCAAACATTAAAGCGACGAAGAACGCTGGCAACTTGTGGAAAATGAAATTTTTCTCACGTCTCTCACGTGAAAAACGCATATTATATAAAATGCTTTTGAAAACACTGATCTGCAAAATGAAATATTAATTTGGATAAAACATGAAAACACACATGTCTATAAGAATAACAAAATTCTTGTACAATTTAAACATATTCATACTCACAGATTGAAATAATTCTAAATACTAATCATTTAGGTATAGCCTCATTACTCATTCAGTGTTTGTCCGTGAGTTCGTATGTGTTGTATGTATGCAACGTAAGTTTGAAGTTGTTATGCTTCTCGGTGGTGGTATTAACCGGAGTGACATTGAAAATCTAAATAACCTCTCTCTGCAATAATACTTCAATTAGTCGCGTAATAGCATTACATAGTAGTGGTTTATGAATAATAATTTACTTGACACTTGCACACAATATGTTGTTATGTGTGAGTACCAATTGCGTTAAAGATGTTTAGAACGCATGACACTATCCTCTTCTGTGTAGAAGAGAAGAAATGTTTACTCAATCTACGGCTTCATTAGAGTCCAGTGTCTCGTGAACAATTCAATTAAGCTATGAATGATGTAGAGCATATGAATGTCCCGACTTTCTGGAACAAATTTTGTCTCATGTCTACTGCTATACCACCGCAGCAGTCCCCACAACTGAACATCTTCTTCTGCAGGGAACCAACAACCTAACTTCGTGTGTGTATTCCTCTGCAGACAGTAGATTAGATAAAACTTTGCCTTCAAGGAAGACATATATATATATAGATTTCATTTTCATGCCTGTACATACACTACCGCCGATCGTAACTCTGCAAAATATATTCCTAAATAGGTTATTGCTTCACCGAAGAAGCTATATAATACATTATTACATGTCCTGATCTCATGTAATTGAAAAGGAAAGGGAAAACCTCAGAGGAGTTTCGATTTCGATTGCCTTACCGCACGAGAAAGTGAAACATATGCAAAAAGCCTTAAAGGCTTTATTTCTTCTTTGAAGGAAAAGGTGTGTATGTAGTTTCCGCTTACCGTATTGTCTCCGCTTCGTGTATACCTTTTATCCCACTGTCGTCTTATTATCTCACCAATAAATGCTCTCAGTAGAAAGTACAAGTTCAGTCACTTCACTTTTAATTGACGCTGCTTCGACAATTCTTGCGAGTTTGGAGATGTCAAGAGAAGGAAAATCACAGTGCGAATGAAATGAAAAGTTGTGTGTGAAGTAACTGGTGGTGGGTTAAAAAATTAGATATGGCAGTATATATAACTCGCTTGCTACCTATTCTTCACTAATAGTAGCCGGACTAGGTTTAACTAACCCTTTAGGAGTGTTGTGGGAGCGTTAAGAGATGTACTACGGAGAGTGAACTGGTAGTAAATACTTGACTATAGCAATGCTCTTCCCTCATTTATGCATAGACATCCATCCACCCTTCCAGATTTTTACATTCTCCGGCCAGATAAACACACATATATATATTATACTTAATATTGTATTCACTTGTACTCTTCTCTCCTTAACTCTCCAGAAGAGCTAATGATAACATGATAAGATCCTAACATGCATGCATGCATATGTAATACATTAACACCAAGCCACACACTATATACTACCATCTCCTATATATTTTCAATATCCTCTGCATCTACACAACACACACATATATTCCAAGATCATCAACTCGCTAGGGAAGTTAAACTAACCTCGATCCCTCTAGTGCAAAGTCTTATTTGTAGCTTATGTATTTCCGTAGGATCAAACACATACTCCATGGACTAATAATATATACACCCCAACTCATATGATGTACAGAAACATTAATGATCCCGATATTATTTCGTGTAATCGAGTCTCAGCCGGTCTAAAGCTACTTTAACAACTTTAACTTTCAGCTTTCCCAATGGAACCTTATTATTTTACGTGAGCTTCCAACAAACCCCATAGCGTCTTCTACTTATGTAATGCATACAGATATTTGCTCACAATTTATCTGTATAGTCATAGTGTGATTATTCATGTGTGCATTATTCGAATGATATGAATATATATATAGATGGTTTTGCCTTCTGCATAGACAATTTCACTCGGACCAACATCGCATCATACCATCATCATCATCATCATGTAGCATCACCGAAGGGAATATTTTTACATGGATAGTTGGAAGTCTCTCTCTCTCTATCTCTCTCTCTCTCGTCTTGGAGGAACGTTGAAGAAACCTGCCGAAGGCTCACAAGACATTGTTTTGCAGTTTTTTATGCATCCTTTGGGGTATATACAGACTATCTCTTGCATAATGAAGTTAACGTTCGTATATGCTTTTACAGACAACTCATAGTCACAAGCCTTGCACACATGAAGCTATTATATAAATATAGAGATGATGATTCAAGTGGAAACAAGTCCACAACGGTTTGAGTCTCTGCTATATATGCCTGTTAACATTTCTCCTTGTGCTTGCTTGCACCACCAACATCATCCCTCTCTGGCAGTTCAAAGACCTGTTTCAATCCATTATTATTACAGGTAAAAAACATGCTCGTCTGCTGGTATAAATGAGATAACATTCTGTTCCGTCGACGCGATGGACGCTGCTTTTGCTGTTGCTGTGAAGCGAAGAATAACCCTCTCTTTGCTTCCTCCATCCCTAAAACCTAACGCGATGATATAATACACAAAAGTTCTTCATATTCTGCAGCTTTTGGCTTTTTCACATGCATAAAGCCATACTTTGCCTCCGTGTCATATTACTTACTGACGAATCCACTTATATTATTTGCTACACTCACACACACACGAGCTCCTCGGATATTATTATATGTATCAATTTCAACTCTCACCTGTAATCCGCCTTCAGGATTATTGATTTTGGTTGTTAGTGTATAACAACATTCTCATATCGTAATCACCCCATTTTCCTATCAATGAACAGATGATGCTCAACTACATAATATGACTTTGAGCAGGTAATCAATACCTGTATAATGGTCCAGTGTAGACCCATTGTTACAGTAAATAAAAGGCAGCACAGTATATAGAACACTTTGGGTTAATGGAAGGAAGACATTATAATAAGAAACTCAATGTATGGGACAGTGATTGGCAGTAATTATTTGCACGGGAATTGCAGCCTTCTTAAGTTTCTTCCCACAAGAATTACCCTGATAAAAAATTGAGTTGGGCCTCTACGGCTGGCTTAACATTTCATGATATTGCAACTTATAGAAGAAGTGTAGCTAAATTTAAAACTACTTAAGTTGCTTCCAGCAGTGTCTTCCACCCATAAATTCACCTAACAATAGAACCCCCAAATCACGTTGTAGATTAAAATACAATGGTGTTTAATGTTTGCTATAGATTCAGGACAATAAACACCACACAACCTGGAGTTTGCAAACCGATATTATGTATGCAATGCAACCGATAATGTATGTTCACCTAACGGCATTCGTAAATATGCTTAAGAGTAGATATGCAGATACACATGCTAACTGACAATTGTTGATCGTTGTTGATTGTGCAATAAATACACGATAGGATAATAGAGCCTAAAATATTGTTTATTCTGACAAAATTATTGGTTCGAACTCGCCGTATACAAGATACTTGATAGTTTACTTGTTACACTCCATTTCCGGGTTTGTTGTTTCTTTTCAAGTCTATAAAGAGAAATCGATGATGGTGTTTCCTTTTCATAGATTACAGTCCAAAACGACAACGATAAAAATGTTATCCGAAGCATAGAGCATAATCATAATAATATTGGTGAAAGACCAGAGTTTTTAATGGAAGGGAGGAGTGCGAGCTTAATTTAGAAGAGTAAATTGTCTACGGGCACACTATTAAAATAACCGGAACGTTGACCTGAACTTAATTCTGTATCAATGCAAATACACTCGAAAGGCTGAAACGCTTATAAATAGTGATGCTGACTTCGTAATGCTAAAGTGCCAATGGACTCGAATATCCAATTATGTCTACACAGTCTACACTGTTTCTATTCTCTCCTGAGTAATTAGCAAGCTGCATTATGTATGCTTACAAACCTACCTTGTAATTTGTATTACACAGTCAAACTATATTTCACGTTTAACTGCATGAGAAACGCTTGAATACGAATCAATAACTTTATTATAATGATTCAGGATTCAGTCTCTGCTAAATTAATATAACGCTTTCTGTGGTTCCCAACATTCATGGCTTTATTGAAAAACATTCGATAAAAAGAAATCGAAAGTTATTTTGGATCAGTTATTATTACAATCGGCAATGTCAAAAGCCATACTTCATACTAGTTGCATATAGTTTTGTATTAACAGAGCTTTCGCAAAGATAATAATAATAAATCTCACGAGAAGATAGAGCTTGACATTCAAGATATTAAATCAGCTTAGAATAAATGAGTCGTCTTTAATTCGAACTTCCACATAAATCCAACCAGTTCAAGCCGCTAAAGAAAAGAATGAAACATTTCCATGAATAAGCAAGGCTGTATATATTCAGTGAATCGTTCTCATCTGTCCACATGATAATGATAAGTTCAACATGTGAAAAATAAGTGTTATCGCCTTTCGCATATCTAAACATAATGTGTTACTCGGGTTTCGTTTATCTAATTATGTACAGTATGCGAATAGCAAGTCAACGAATAATAGCAGCTTTATTGCTATTAAATATTCAGTAAATGAGAACTTCACTAAAGTTTGCATTGCTGACTTGGGTCTTCGTGTAGCTACCAAATCTTAATGCGTCAATTGCTCGCAGATAAGTTTCCTTACTAACAGGAGAGCTGTTGAGTTATATACTGGTTGCTTTATGCTTAAGTGTTTATAAACTGCCACCGTATAGTATACTCAGATATTGAAATAGTCAGTTTGTAGTCTCTTCAATATCTTCCAAGAGAGTCCAAACCAAACACTCTGTGCTGGCGTAATCTATTATGATGTGATGCCGCATGTCAAACCATGAGATATAAAACATTCGCCTTAGTTCCTTTGCTCTCGCAGGAGAAGTTCAAATTGCCTTTCTTAACACGATCTTAGAAGTAATCACTAACTGTGCCAATGGTTTTATAGCACTGGAGTCCTAAGAGTCCAATTACAAATAACAAACCTTGCGGACAGACAGCCATAAAGACTTGTAATTTTTTGAAAAGCCATAATTCTCAATGAACAATTAAGCACGAAGTGAAGAACAATCTTTGTAAATAGTGTGTAATCTTCAGTCACTATAGAATAGAAGCTTTGGTTATTAATATACAAAACATAAATTATCCCTAACTAAAAACACCACTAACTAGTTTCTAGGAACCATTCCTAACGAACAACGCAAAACATGTCATTGCTTCAGTATCAGGTTAGCAATCACAAGATACCTACTATTTGACCTCAATAACAACCGAACATAGGATTTATAGCTTGCTCAGCGTCGCGACATATAAGAGTCAATTGAAGTATAAACATTTGTCACACACACACACAAAACTAGACTGACCATAATATACAATAATATGCATGAACACCTATACAAGTATTTGTTTACGTAAAGATACGTGTGAAAGTTTGAAAATAAACATTTCCAGCGCCGTCTGACATAATCCATAACTCTTAAACTCTCTCAATCCGAGAGAGATTGAAAGTTTCATGAGAAGGTTTTTGTACTGATGGTCGGTCATAAGCACTTTTTGAACGAAACCTTCCTCGGTCACGTCAAGTCATATAGACTCATGTACATATACGGGTATTTAGTTACGAGAGTTTTTGTGTAGTTTTGGTAGCTGTGAGGATTTTCTCTTGTGTGTCTTTCATAGTATCTAGTATCTACGATAATTGTGTAAATGACCGTTCCATTCCAACTTGTACACAAACCTCCGGTGGGTTCTTTAGGAGGTCTTTCGAACTTTTAAAGCTCCTCATTTTGCGAATTCCACGTCCCACGTAATACATGCGAAACGAGTTCCTTTCTACACGTTCATTCTGCAGATCGCATATTCTACTGAATTAACACAAAAGTCTTAAGCAGCCTCGTCGTCTATGCGAAATTGCATGGACCACCATAAAAGACTAATTTCTGTTTTGTCTAATTAAGAATTATTCTGCCCTCATTTGATTCGTTTGAAGTTTCATTAGCTTTCTTTCTCTTGAGTTTATCTCTCTTTCTCTTTATTCTAATTCGGAAACTTTTGTCGAAGTTTGTCCTCCTACGAGAAGATTTACTGGCGGGTGGAAACTTCCACTGGCAATGTAATAATGTTTTGTATGGATTCTATTTTCAATTAACTGCACTGCGCTAATTCACAATACGTTAATTCACAATAATAAATAACCATGTGATAATGTATACATTTTGTTGAATTTATATGTGTAATAGTTATCTCACTATCTGCTCTGCACATACATTGCGATGTTAATATTGGCACAACAAAGTATTTGTCCGCTTTACGCCAAATTTTTGTTAGTAAATACGGAAAACCCTACAAAACGTCGTGTTTGTTAGAATATCTAAAGAGGTGTTCAAAAAACAGAAGGAAAAGAATGAAATTCGATACGCAATATGAAAGGTATAGAGGCAATAAAAACTTGAGAAATGAATAAATAATTGCTCGATTGTCGACCGTCAACCGTACCACCACCGTCCTTAAGTTTCTCTAGTAAATAAAGAGCACCATTGAGAACAAAAAGTGAATGATGAATGAACCACAAACACTTATTATAAATAAATACGGAGGCATAAAAAAGGGTTTTCCCGATAAAACTCATCAGTTGTTTCCAGAAATAGTCGAACGCATATGCAATATATATGATGAAAGCTTAGGAAAAGAAAGTTCTCCGTAGTAGACTTTCACTCTCTCTCTCTCACACATACATACAATACGTACTCCATCAGCAGGAGGTCTATCAAAAAAGAATTAAACAGAGAGACGCATAAAGAAGTGTAAGAATGAAAAATACATACCTAGTTACATTCAGTCATATGAGCGTGTGTGTGTATGGACTTGTGTACTCTGTGAGAAAAAAGGATACACATACGTATATATATGTATATATGTATATACGGTGAAATTTCATGGAGAAAGTGAAAGTGAAGTAAAAGTGGACGAGTAAAGACGAGTGCGTTGTATTTTGTCTGGTAGTGGATAAGGATTTCGGTGGAAAGAGTGGTGGGGAGGATGGGGAGAAAGAATGAAGGAAGCTTTATACAGTCAATCCATCCGAAAAGCTTCCAGGATAATAATGCGGAGTACGAAGAAAGACTAGATATATATAAATGTAGTGGTAGTGAGCCAATGAGACAACCCAACAGCGCAGAAAAGATATTTTATAATGTATATAACATATAAGTCTATCTTTTGGAAACCGTTCTGTTATTATTGCATCCTCCAGTGCTTTATGTATATGAGAGTAATCAAAAAATATTCTTGAAGAGTGCGTCACTTCAATCTAATTTACACGTCTCCAGCTTCCAAAGTTATTCACCACAAATATGCACAAGGTATGCCGTGTGTACAAGGATGAAATAATAAATATATATGTGAGTTCAAGTTTGCGCGAATAAGATGAAGAGAGTTCGTTTCTCTCTCTCTCTCTCGAAATCTCTCTCTCTCGAAATCTCTCTAGAGTTTCTTTTGCATATGCAAGGACTCAACAACCCACAAACAACTTTCTAATGATAATTGGCACGTCTAACAACAATGTCGGAGAGTGTAATGCATTTTTTATTTGCATTCTACTTCGCTTATCTACTTGCAGGTAAAGTCAAAAGTTATCAGACTTACCTTTTCCGGACAGGTAGTAGGGCTTAACTTGTTGGAATCCCCGCTTTCAGACATTGCTTGTATTGTTGTTGTAGGTTGAGTGTATTTCTGATAGTTTGCGATTGAGTTGTTTGTATAATTGTCAAGAAACTGCGAATGCAATATAAATCCAAGTTACAAGTTTTCTTCCGAGGTATAGACGACAGAATGAAGTACAGTGAGTTTATGAAGGAAAACACGAGCCAGGAAGGAAAGTGGAATCTCGCATTTGTGAAAGTGAGAGTAGAACTGAATGAGACGTAAAAGGTGAAAGTAGTCACACTTTGTAGTTCCAAAGCCGAAATGCGCCGACGCTTTCCTCGTTCTTCCCTCCAACTAAATTCTTTGGAAATGTTGTAGAATTACGGGAAATATGACTTTCACTCTATCCCACACCACCAACGCCGTTTATCTCTCTACCTTCCCAAATGTATATGATATATGTGTGTAGTGCTTCAGATATATCCACAACTACAACGCCTCCAGACATCCTCGCTAGAAATGCTTTCACCTTTCCCCACACCTACATAAAGACAAAGACAGTCTCCAAATAAAAGTGAGGAATTTTGTCTGCATGTTAAATCGCTAGAGAAGTTTGGAAGTGCCAAATATCGACTACATCTCGCACTACAACCTCAACATATGGAATACTTGGGTGGATTTCCCATGTGTCAAAAACTGACAAATAAATTTATTTCCATGCCGCTCTTGCACATTTTGATTTTTGATTCATTGTAGTGTGTATCATATTTTGTTAAATTTACTTCCTAGTTTCCAAACCCTCGTATTTTTCATTGCCTCGAAATACTTGGTCATAAATTTTCAACAGGAATGGAATTTTCAATGATTTATTATTCTCGACAGTTTTGTGTACAAAGCGGAGAAGAGTCTTTTATGTTTGTAAGAGTTAATACCGTGCGGTGATGAATTTTGCATTTTTCGCCTGAAATGGCGAATAGAAAAGGCAAACGATCTTTACAGCGAGCTTTCTTAGTCTTTTGCAGGAAATGCTGCGGCTGGAAAAGTCACGTACTTCGTATGCTGTGTAAAGTGTAAAGCCTTATAGTATAATTGCAGGTTTTGCAATTATGAATCATTGATGAGGCATTACATGTTATTCAGGAGAGAGTTCAGTGTACTTTTATCTCATTATCAAACACTAGAGATGTTCTAGAGGATCGAGTGGGGTGGGTTGTGGTTTACTCATATAATCCGCTGATGCTCCATTTGTGAAACAAGGGATTTTTGTGTCTATCTGTAACTTTAATCCCACACCAGGATTTACGTGTCTATTTCTTGTTAGAACGTCTCTCCTTAGTCGGGAGCACTGGGGAAGTCTTTAGTGGAGCTGCCTTACATGGAGTCCATCTTCATGTTTGGAGTGTTTTCACTCCAAACTCGAGAAAGTTGAAGAGAAAGTCAAATGCCTAGTGGAATCCAAAGATGTCTCCGAGGATGTTCTTGCAAGTTTTTGCCTAGTTGGGAAGTGAATGGCTCGGTTTAAGGATTCCAAAAGGAGGGCGTACTATTCCAATAATGTTCCGATAAAGTTCTAGTCAGGAATTCTATTTTATTCTCATAGTGAGGCGAAGCAGAATGGAATGTGCTTGTTGTACTTCCGTGAAAACATCTTTTTTCTCACACAAATCTCTGTAAAGGCGAAAAACCACGCTCATAAACTGCGTAGTTCATAATCCTCTTCGACCTATTTGGAAATCATCTTTACGGTGACTTCCCCTCATCGTATGTGATAATAGTAGAGAATTATAGACACAGAAAAATAAATGCGATTTTTGATGCATCACTTAAAATGTCAAGTTGATTGAATTATGTTTCTGCATGTCCGCTTCAATCTACCTCTCCACGTCTCATTACTGAAAGTATAAAAGACTTCAAGTGGGTCGTTGGAAATGTGAGAAAATTCATGGACATTTAATACATACATATCATGATCACTGCAGAACCCAAAAAAGCTACCCAAACTGTATACTTTGAAAACAAATTGCTTGCATTGATGGCATCTCACAAGTAAATTAATCCCATGCAATAATACAAGAACAAGAATCACTACAAGAATAAATTGCCGATACGAATAAATACAGCAGCAGTTGAATACAAGTCAGTTTATGAAATTCTGTGGAATAGAATTTATTTGCATTTTATTGCACACAAGGTTGTTTGTTCTCTCAAGAGAGAGAGAGAGAGAGAGAGAAAAGTAAGGATTGAAAATACCAATAATTATCGATCAGAATGCAAACCAAAATACTTGTATATTTATTTGTGGAAATTGATGGGTATCGTTTGTAACTTTTAGTTCGTCATGAAATAAATGTTAGTAGAGCAAACCAACAAGTCAAGCATTGTAAATCAATGTGAGCTTAATTGCCTACACAAACTTTTTCTAATGTTCACTTTGTGTTTGTAAAACACAATTACCTAAACTCGTTATATATTACGTATCTTTAAAGGTTTCATCGTCTTCGTACTTCCGAAGTGATATTTATTATTTCATCTCTTCCACTTTTACGCAATAGAATATCATCAAGGTACATGAATTTTTATAGTTTCTTACATTCGTCGTAATTCGTAAAAGAAAGTCAAACTAAGACGCAGCAGACTGTCCAGCAGCTGATATACCTGCGAAGAAACTATGTAAGCGTGTCACCATCATCATCACCAAATTTCATATATTGTAGGTAGGCTGACCTTTACTTGGCTGATTTCCTCGGTGAAGAGTTTCGTAACATTTATTTTAAGTCTTCTCACATAATACACGCTAGACACTAGAATTCCACTCTGTTCAAGTTGGTTGCGTGGACTCGCAAGGGGAGAATAATGTAAAGAATGGGTGAAAGTAGGTATCATCATTTGTGTGCGGCAAATATATTAGAGAAAGCTACTATGCATCGTGTGTATTCCGTTGTCAGTGTGCGGTTAGTGTATTCGAACACATGCAAGGTCTAATGTCGAAACTTTATGTGCACAAATGCCATCAGTCAGATGAAGTAAACCACTCAAGTTATTTTGCTAACTTTCCCGTCCTTCCTCATTGAATTTGGAGAAGGAAAGGTGTTCATTTTGAGTGTGTTGGCTAGGCAGCCAACAAGACAACACACCAGAAAAGTCCATGGTCATCATGGGCTTATATATATAAATTCGCGATGAAATTGCTTCGTTAATGTATCGTCACCAAAGTACGAGAGAGAGACAGAGATATGTGTCTCTTCTTACTATCTATACGAGTAATTCCACTTTATTTATATATCTATATATGACACAGTCTAATGACTAAATCCACTCTTGATAGTCGCGATGCTCAGAATGTTTCAGAGTGTGTATATATAGTTATGCTGTGAAAAAAGAAATCCAGCACAGTAATACAAATCTATGAACTCGTATTCTCGCTTCTTCGGTGCTTATATACTTATATATGGATAAGTGTGTCAGTGGTTCATTGTTGAAATTGACGTTCTCATCATTGTTGTCATCATCGGAAGGTGTTTCAACATCAAGTCTAATCAATTGAGATGGATCCATCTTCTTGGAACTGGGAACTCATATTTCCACCCCTTCCGCGTCTCATTGTTCTGGTAAGTAATTTTAGTAAGACAACTTTTTTAAATATGTTTATTATCACCTAAGGAGATCTACACCCACGATGGGCTACAATGATGGGACAAAAACAACATGCTGCACAAAATCGGAAGTTGGATTTTTATTCTGAGAGAACAAAAACATTTTTATTTAATTTCCCAGAGACCTGCTCTTGTTATGACGGATTCCATACATGGAGATGATACAATTCATCCTGGAGTCACCAGCAATGGCCACAGAGATGGTCCAAGTAGACTTGGCCGAGTTACTAATACTTCTACGAGTGAAAGCGTCACGTGTCCTTCATGTCATGTCACAGTTACCCTTAGTAAGAGTGTGGAAGGTCGTCGAAGACTAGTGTGTCCTTATTGCGGGGCAACGTACACTCACCAAGAATCTCAGATTAGAACGATTCCTAGCAGTTCCAATGATCCTATGAGGCACTTACGTCTACCTATTGTCGTAAGTTCATTAATTGCTTTTCCTAAGTAGCATCATTTCTTCAAGGCACATCGTTAACCACTGACACATCGTGTATAGTTCCTCTAAAAAAGCGACACGTACACACGCTTAAGAGCGGCTGCACCTTTTACTCCTTACATATTGCCAAGATCTAATGAAATTGCTTATCGTTAGCTTTTAGTCTTTAATATACAACTCCGACAACTCAGTCCTTGAGTGCACAAGATATGAAAAACGCTTTTGTGAGATGTCTCGAGGCCTAAACGATGTGCAATACTTTTTATCGGTTGTTTCTGAAAAATGCTTGTTATAATATTCATCGATCAATGGATACATACCCCGGGGTCATCCATAAAATACCTTTTTACTAGGAACTAAAGGTGTCTAAGGTATATATATATATATATACAAGCTTGCAAGTAACTATACCTTATAACACATTTTCTATTCTAACCGCAACTTCGAATGGGTTGGGGAAAGATAATAGACAAGAGGTTATCAGCTGATTTATGGATGTCCCGTGGGCTGACCTTGTTGAGAAAGTATTTCTTTCCGGTTCCATCAAAATCTTGCCTTTTAGTTGAATGCACATGCAAACGATAGTGTAATATCGAAAGAGCTTCTGCTCCAGCTACTCTCCCGTAGCTTATTTTTCTAATGCTCCAAGCATCTCATCCTTCAAAGGCTCTTTCTTGGTATCCTGAAATGTCTTCCTAATTCATCATTCACATATATTGTTGTGTATCATTTTCTATATACTACTTTTAGATTGGCATGTATATTTGTACCATTGTTCAGACGGAGCTTGAGAATCCATTTTATCCTATGTATGATCCATATACAGCATCAGTCAACCAGCCTCAGAATCACTTGTCCTGCCAAACTTTTACTTTTGCCTCAGACATCTCTTCTTGTGCATGAATTCCTCTCGGCTTTTATTTCGCCAAAAAAGTAATTCAAATTATTGTTGATGTTTGTGTGGCTTTATTTTGTAGGATGGTAGTGGCAATATTGGCAGCTTTATGGTTGGACGGTTGGGTGGGGTGAGCGTTGGTGTGCCAGATGTTCATGGGATCATGATTCGACCGGGGTCAACCGCATCTTGCACATCATTACCTCCGATCACCAAAGTAAGCCAATGATGATGCCTTACTGACCTCTAAGATTGAAACAAGGACAGTGTTAAGTGTGCAATTATTGGTTTTGTCCTTCCATCGTTATACGTAACGTATTTGTTTTTGATCTTTTAAATGAGTGTGTGTTTGTAAAGTGTACACTGTTTCCGGTTTTGCTAATAAGCCAAAAATGGTTTGTTTTTCTTTGTCAAATTTTAAGTATTATGTATAACTAACCTATGACTGCAAATAATATGTGATACTTCCGTGAAAAAACCTTACAAGTAAAATCTACACACACTTACACACAGTTTACACCACCAACTTCAAATGTTCTGAGTCTATTTACCCTCAATACTAGATTGCCCAATTTGCCTATGAGTTGTGTATCATCATCTTCTGTTACAAGAAGCAATCAAAGAATCATAAGTAACTTGCTAATGATAAATTCCTTTGTAGGATCAGGAAATAAGATTCGAAGGAAACCAAGGGGAAGAAGGGACAATTCTTCGCTTTGCTGGAATGAGTGATACAACTCTTGCTTTGCAACCAGCTTATCCAGAAGCTCAAACGAATCGAGAAGAATTTCTGTAAGTGGAGTAGCAAACTCATATTCCTTTTCTTCTTAATTAGAAGGAGCAGAGCTCAGGGAAAAGCTATTTTCTCTCTCGTGTAATTTGCCAATTTACAAACCTTTTAGAACCAACAAGTACGTATCTGTATTTGGCTTTCAATGTAGTTTTCAATCATTGATTTCTTAAATAGCTACACGTTTATTATCAGGACATCTAATCTTCTTTCTTTTCTATATGAAGCTTCGACTAGAGACTTATAATTACTAGCCACGTAGGAGAGTATTCTTCGCTGATAAAAAGTCAGCATTAGAGATTACATATTTGTGCTTGTCACTTAAAATACCGGTTAAAATTTTTGGCAATGGGTGAAAAAAGCTTTGGAGATCAGCAAGATGTTTTTTTATATTATTAAAACATACAATCCACGAACTTTCAGCGACATATATAAATCGTAGCAGCGTCTGTTGACTTTACTCTTTCAGTGCCTGACTCATTATTACACACCGGTAGTCCTCTCTGCACTCACATATAGTATTTTGAATGGGGATTTGTGATTTTGTAGGCAAGGCGTGAGCCAAGCAACGCAAACGGGAAATTATAACAATTTGATGCTCTTCTATTCTCGAACCTACGAGTCTTATACAAATATCTGTGGTACATTTAAGGTAAGAGAAAGTTTTGTACGTGGCAGTGGTGAAAGTGTGTGCTAAACTGCCATAGACAGTACAAATTGTACAAAATGAAGTGACAGATTGAAGCCTACACACAACAGGTAGACTTGTTACCTATTTGCATGCAACACAGAGAAGCAGCAGAAGGTGCTCCTATGGTGCTGCTGCTGGGTGACACCCGCAGAATTGAAATTCTGAATGTAAACCTTTTTAACACACCAGAATCAATTATGCAGTATGCGCACACACTTTTCTCACTCTGAACTGTGTGTTGTATGGCTATGAATATATACACACACACACATATACATTGATTCACGATATCATTTTCGTCACCGTAGAATTTGATGATTAACTTAAACGCAAAAAATTATTCACAGCAAACGCTTCCCATTCAATCTTACTATGAGACATCAAGAGACATGAACTTTTTGGAAGAACCGGAGCTGAACATGGAATTCGTGTACTCTGTAAACGATGCTCTCCGAAATTCCGTATGAATCAAGTATTATCAAGTTATGCATACATTTCTTTCGGATGATTTAATTCGCGCTTCCGTACGAGGTAAATGGGGATGCAGGATGATTAATTCTTGTTTCGTTTCCAGCCATCCATCGTCCATAAAACTGTACTGAAATCTATTGTGAATGCTTTACTGGACGAGAAACAAAAGTAAGCGTTTTCCTTTGTTTTCGTCTGATCTCACATGCAAAACTTGTTATACATGTCCATGGCTCTCTCCCACGTGTCAAGTCTTGCATAAAGAGGCTTCTGTCAAAACAATATCCTCTCTGTGTGTCCTTCTTCCGATGAAAGGGACACTGCATATACATTACATAACATCTATCATATGGTGGTATGTATTTCACAATTATCACGCAATGTGCGATGATGGGGAGTGATACTGATTTCGTAATGAGTCTCCTCTCTCTGTCAGTCACAAGCGAGACTATTTTATAACCCTCAGACAGAATGCCAATGAGGAAGGAGGGAAGTAATTAAAGTAAATTGCAATTAAATATAAATCAAACTGCGATACATCAATAGACATATATATGAAGACGAGATGAGTGTGATAGACGCGTGGGAGCATCCTCACCTCTCTCTGTATATATTGTGTGTGTGTTACTGAAGCCATTTAAGCAAAGACGTGGGATCAAGTTATCCTACGAGGATTAGACGAAAGATCTCAGGTCATCATCATGTATTGATTGCACCCTGGCAAATTGGATAGTTCGAGATTCGTGATCTGAAGAAATAATTCTGACTCGGGCAGAAGGAACAAGAAACTGGGAGGGTAAAATGTTGAATGCGGATGTGTCGTACGTCAATGAAATTGTGAAATGAAGGCAGGGAAGAAAAAACTCCTTGAGAGTTGAGAGAGAGAGAGTCAGGTCTATATCTCACCTCACCCGAGGTGAGATATAGTTTCCTCCAGTGTGAGAGATTCCGCCTCTCCTTTGCTGATCAATGGGCAAACACAGAAGGGTTCATAGAATTAAAGGCTTTGTCTATCACATTGGGATTAAAATAAAGTTCCTTCAGAGAGAAAGAAGCAAAAGTGAAATTTTTCGTTTTTTGAAGAGGCCTAAAAAGAAGAAGAAGGAGATGGGGCGTCGAGATATTCGCACCTTTTCTAAACGTGTACAATATTTTTCTATGGAAGGCTCTCCAGTGAAAGGCTGCTTGTAAAGAGAAAAAGCCACTTCAATCTCTGATTTCTTTTGTGTCCTCAAACTCGATCGATGCTCGTTTACATTTCCATTTCAGGAACATGCGACTAGTTTACATTTCGCTACTTTCCTTCATGCATCAAACCAATTTTTCCTGGCTTCCGACAGTTTTTCATCCAAGACGAATGATCCTTTCATTCAATTACTTATTCCTATTGAATCATCTGCACAAAACTACAATTTAACTCATTTCCTTTTATGCATACATGACTGAAATAGATAATATTTGTATTAAGTGGTATATATGTGAGAGCGGACCAATATTGCTTCACGATTTCAATTTACCTTCTATTTAAAACAAATAATGATGCACTTCACCTTATGGCACTCTAGATTCCATATAATACTGTTTCATCATTTCCAGCGCACCTGTTGTTCATATTTTGTGCACACAACTTAATTCACAGACTTTCTCCATAATGTCGCATGTCGGCTATTCATGTGGGATTGCATATGCATTTTAAAATCCCCCCATACACTGTTGACCTCTTCGATATGAATTTTCCGTTGCAAGAATGATTGCAAGAGCATTGCCCACGTAAATCTTCTCGAGAATTCACCTACGTAAACGTGACACAATTTATCGATTACAACTTTTTACGTGAGCGTAATTTACGTCTGTAGCATATCTTATGCAAACTTTATGTGTGTGCGTTTAATTTCCAATGCATACGGAGAAGATGCCAATTCACAGAGAAAAGAATATTTACCCCTTATCTTTTCTATTTCAGATTATACGCTAAGGATAAGGTTCGAGCTTTATTCATAATTCTACAAAACCCAATTTTTGCTGCACAATCTTCGTACACCGTTTTGGCTCATGTCTTGCGTCATGTCACTTCACTTCCCAACACTGATCATCAAATGCTTGTTCACTGGTTCAGAATGTAAGTCCCACTAATCTTGTCGCTTAGATAAGCCTCCCAAATCAATTTGTCTGCTCAATGTCACCAACACATCTACTAACAAGTGCTTGACTATTTTTCACAGGTTGGAGGTTAGCCGTCTTCGAATGCTCGTAAGACAGCTGACTCAATTTGTCACGATAAGGCAATTTCCCCCAGCGGACCGTAGCTTACCTCCACTCTCCAAATCCAAATGGTGGATTCCTGCTGCTGCCAGAGTCCTCGCGTTGATAAGTACGGTCATCTTTACACTTTGCATTCTTTTTTATCTTGAACATTAGACACGTCAACGTCAAGCACGTCAATACCTCACGTATTCAAGCAATAAAATCTTATTATGCTATATTTACAACGTTAATTCAGGCACCACCTACGCCTTCCATTTATAACCACCAGAGAAGTTGCTTAATAAGTTTCTAACTGAAGATGAAATTCATACGCAGTAAATAATGAGCCATTAATTACCCTTAATTTGCATCATAGTATGGTTCATAAACTACCCCAAAATGTAGAAGCACTTATGAGGTTTATAGTTATCAGCAGAGAACTTATGCCTTACGTAGGAAATAATTTAGTATACGTAGAGAGAGAGAGAGAGACAGATAAAGTTATATTGCTTCAAATAGAGTTTGACACGAAAAGGAAGTTGGTGAAAGCCTATCACACAACTTTCCCAAGCCATTTCATTTCCAGCTAACACACACATAATGCTACCAACGACGACAACGACGACGACTACACCCCTCTACTTACTTTCTTATACATATATATGTACACACGTCTCCCAATAATAATATCCAGTCAAAGGAGTCAGTTGCAGGCAACGCGTGTTCTTCTCAATCTCCCCGATGAGAAATGAGTTGTGAAAGTTGGTGTATTACTTTTCATTGCCCTTTTCAACTCTCTACTTTGACTTAGATTGGCTATCTTTTATTGCTTAACCCATCTCCAATGAATCTATCTAGTCCCATTTGACGGAAAACTTTCGACAATGTTCCCTCTCTCTCTCTCTCGCTCTGTCTCTCACTGAATAAATGAATCAAATCAGCGATCAAACAGAATGAATCGAGATCACACATACATCGAGGATCGAGAAACAAAAACGTGAAAGTAGTACTTGTCTCACTGCACACACACATACATTTCTTATTCCTTCGCTCAATCTACTCTCATCAATAATGATACACACATGTGTGTGTGTGTGTATGTGTAGGGTGAAAGTTAGTGGTGCGAATGATTCCAAGCTATTATGCGTGTACATTTAACACAATAAGTCTGTTTTAGATGCGGCCAACAATGGATGTCAGCCAGCTTTGCTCCATTACTCAGAGTTTTACAACAGTGCACTGGACCATGTTGACTTGATGCAAGAGTACTGGAGGTGGCAGAGTCCAGAGAGACCTGGTCAATTCTCGTATTGTCAATATCCCTTTATGCTGAGTATTGTCGCCAAACGCATTATACTCACTAAGGTGAAGCTTATTCAATTCAATGGGGAAATCTCCTTTCGAAAATCTTTTCGAGAGGTTGATTAAATTTGTTCCTGCTGTCAATATGTGTATATATATGTGTGTGTGTGCTTGTTACATGTCACAGGATGCAGAACATCAGATGATATTGGTTGCCAGAAGGTCCCTCGTCGCAAAGGTTGCTCGCCACCAAACTCCACAAATCGATATATTTTTCCTTAATATAAATGTACGGAGAAACTACTTGGTTCCTGACTCTCTTAAAGAAGTAAGTCTAAAATATTCATTGAGCCCTGCTTTATGATATGTCTCTCGAGTGTACGTTTTTGTTCCTCTAATAATCACTTGTGTAGGCGTTTGTATCTTTCCATAAGAGGTTCATCATCATCATCGTTATAAGACCTTGACTTTTAACTTTGTTGGTTTCGTTTGACCTTCTCAGATTGCGTCAAAACAAAAGGATTTGAAGAAAAAGTTACGAGTTTCGTTTGTCGGGGAACCCGGCTTGGATATGGGAGGACTGACTAAAGAATGGTTCCTATTGCTCATAAGAGATATATTTCAGGTAACTTATACTACACCGGCGGTATCTTGTTTCGTGCAGTTATGAATGGCTGAATTGTAAATGTCGTGGGTAACGCAGTAACCTATAACCTTTTGCGCGGCATTATCCACATAAAACATCTGTGAAGGATAAAATGAATGAGATTCTTGATCTACAATATACATATATATGAGATTACAAAGTATTTCATCTTAAGTAGGTAGTGTGTAGAGAATGAAAATACTTTCTACTCATAGGTGAAAGCATAAGTTCATACGTAGGTGAATACTAAGAGCATCTTAACTTGTACTTTGTAAATTGGAATTACGCCATTTCACAAAAAGGAAAGGTGCAGTAGTAGAAACTACCCTGGCTTAGACTTTTTAAGCTCTGTGAGTTGATTTTCTGAAGGTGAGTACCTTGGTTAAGTATTTATTATTATTTTGTTGGGGGAATTTTGTTGGGGGAATTTTGTTGGGGAAAGCACAAATAAGCTTGTAACTGTCATATTGAGTAAAATTTGAAGATGTAATTTCCCATTTCAGTCACATTTGATATTGTTGTTTCATTGACTCATATATGAGTGTTTGTGGTAGTTATTTGCATATTTGAAAAGGTAACACACACATTA